>Ga0307374_10008035_pt1 | contig 15886 bp, 18 predicted proteins | sample OX3MG_FD_202532 | JGI IMG/M metagenome (GOLD analysis project Ga0307374, IMG submission 202532) | Soil microbial communities from Risofladan, Vaasa, Finland - OX-3 | ecosystem: Environmental > Terrestrial > Soil > Coastal area > Acid sulfate soil | place: Finland: Risofladan, Vaasa | collected... | reverse complement strand
ATCCCGGTCTCTTCGTAAGATGCCAGGGGCTTGCCCCCTGGAGTTTCACGTTGGTTTCTAGATCGAATGCGGCCGCATCCCCACCGTCCGTGTCGCCCCGCCGGCCGCCGAAGGCGGCCGGCGGGGCGACACGGGGAAAGGCAGGTAGTCCGGGGAGCCTGCGTGTGTGGATACGAGCGTGAAACTGGGGCACCCGCGTAGTGGGTCGGGGGCAAGCCCGTGGCCTCTTTACAAGATGTGTAGAACAACGAGGGCTTACGCCCCAGGCTAAGCTATGTCGTCCCTTCGGGACTGTCGTTCAAAGGAATCTGCAATCGTCTGTTACCTCGAAACGAGCCGTCTTGAACCAGGCCGGAATTACAACGATGGAGGGGAGTAACATGCGAACCCATAGGCCGATTTGGGGCTTTCTGTTGGCGACGGCCGCGGCTGTTTCTTGCGACGGACGGCTCGCCCTGTCGGAACCTGAAACGGATTCAGAACAAGAAGCATCCAAGTCCGAGCAGCCGGACGAAAAGCCCGCGGCGCTCGAAATGGCCACGTTCGGGGCCGGTTGCTTCTGGTGTACGGAGGCCGTGTTTCAACAGCTCAAGGGGGTGAAATCGGTCGTTTCAGGGTACAGCGGCGGCACGGTGAAGAACCCCACCTACGAGATGGTCTCGACGGGTTTCACCGGGCACGCCGAGGTGGTCCAGGTCAGCTACGATCCGGAGGAGATTTCTTTCGACGATCTGCTCGAAGTATTCTGGAAAACTCACGACCCGACCACGCTCAATCAGCAGGGCCCCGATTTCGGCGCGCAATACCGTTCGGCGGTTTTCTACCACTCGGACGAACAAAAGGAACTGGCCGAGAAGTACAAGCGGAACCTCGAAAAGGCGCGCGAATTCAAACGGCCGATCGTCACCGAAATCACCCGCTTCGAAGCGTTCTACCCCGCCGAAGACTATCACCAGAACTACTTCAAAGACAATTCGCGCCAGCCATACTGCGCGCAGATCATCCGCCCGAAGGTCAACAAGGTGAAGAAAGTCTTCAAGGACAAGTTGAAGTGATTGAAGTGATGGTCGCCTTTCGCCCTGGGTCGCTTTTCCGTATACTGTCCCCCTTTCGTTCAGCCTGAACGATCGAAGGATCCGCCCGGTCCCAACCCAGGAAGAAGCACGTCCATGTCGCAATTGCCCCCCCCGCATGGTGGATTAACGGAGCCGGTATGCCGCGCCGTGCCGGCCGACCAGATCGCGGCCGTCAAGGCCGAAGCGGCCGGAATGGTCAAAGTACCCGTATCCGACGCCGATCTGTCGACCGTCTATCGCTTCGGCGACGGCGTCTTGAGCCCGCTGACCGGTCCCATGGATTCGGTCGCCTACAACCGGGTGTTGGACCATGCCTATATCGAACATGGCGGCACGCGGTACGCCTGGACCATCCCTCTTTCGTTGCCCGTCACCGGCGAACTCGCCGGCAAACTTTCGCTCGGGAGGCGCGCGGCCCTCACGAACACGGCCGGTGAGGCGGTTGCCACGCTCGACGTCAGCGACATCTTCCCTTGGGACAAACCCAAGTACATCAAGAGTGTTTACCTCACCGAGCGCACGGACCACCCCGGCGCCGACATGGTGCTGAAGGGCGACGCCGACAAGACGCACCTGTTGGGCGGCAGTATCCGTGTTCTTCCGCAACCCAAGAACCCGAAGTTCGGCAAGTACGTGCTCGCGCCGAGCGAGGTGCGGAAACTGTTGGCGTCGAAGGGTTGGTCGCGCATCGTCGCGTTCCAAACCCGCAATCCGCTGCATCGCGCTCATGAATACGCCCTGGTGTACGGGCTGGAGAAATTGCTCAGGGATGGACACGACGCCGGCGCGTGTTTGAACCCCTTGGTCGGCGAAACCAAGGGCGACGACGTGCCGGCCGACGTGCGCATGCAGACCTACGAGGCGCTCATCGACCGTCGGCAACTGGGAGAAGGGGACAGCGACGCCGGGCTTTGGGGACCGCGCAAGGAAAGCGTGCCCGACCGCGTGATCCTGTTGGGACTCGACATCAAGATGTTCTACGGCGGCCCCAAGGAAGCCGTGATGCACGCGATCTATCGCCAGAACTTCGGCTTTACCGACATCGTCATCGGCCGCAAGCACGCTGACGCTCCGTACCACGACGGCACCGCCATCTGGGGCGACTTCGACGCCCAGGAGATCTTCGGCCGGCTGGCGGGCGATTTGAAAATCCAGCCGGTCAAAGTCGGCTTCGCCGCCTACTATGACTCGGCCGGACGCGTCGACTTGATGGAGTTGCACAAGGACGAGAAGCCCGTCTTCATTTCCGGCAAGGACGTCCGCAAGACGTTGGTCGACGGAAAGCAGGTCGACCCGCGCATCATGCGCGAGAGCACATCGGAGATTCTCGCCGCGGCCATGAAGGGCAAGTAGGGTGGGCACCGCCCACCTGAAAGGGCGCGCTGTAACAGCCAGGGGCAACGCCGCTGGGATCCGCCCGCATACCACCGGACATTCAGCCCTGAAGGGGCCGGGCCTGCGAGCGGCCGGGGTCGAGCAAGTCCATGCCGGTTACGTCTTCGGCGGTGAGCAGCTCGTCCTCGGCTTCCGGATGAGGTTGCCCCTTCTTGAGCCAGGTATTGCCGCCGGACAGAGCCAAGTCGGAAAGTTCCCACAAAGGGAACCTTGTTCTTGACCTTGGCACAGGAACATGGTACGAAGAAAATAATGCGGATCATCTCGAAGAAAACGCTCAAAGACTACTGGGAGCAAGAGCCGGCGACGAAAGCGGCTTTGGAGGCCTGGCATGCGGAAGCCAGAAACGCCGAGTGGTCTTCGCCTGCCGACGTGAAGGCCCGCTACGGCACTGCGAGCTTCTTGAAGGATGGGCGCGTCGTGTTCAATATCTGCGGAAATAAATACCGGTTGGTGGTGTGGATTAACTACGACTTCTTCACCATCTACGTCCGGTTTGTGGGGATCCACAAGGAGTACGATGAGATCGATGCCCAAACGATCTGACCGAAGGCAGCAAGCCATGAAACCGAAAGTCATTAAAACGGAGGCGGAGTACAAGACGACGCTGGCCCGTGTTGATGAGATCTTTGACGCCAGGCCGGGCACCGCGAAGGGCGACGAGTTGGAACTGCTGCTGCTGCTGCTGGAGACCTACGAGGACGCGACGTACCCGATCGATCTGCCCGACCCGATTGCGGCCCTGCGGTTTCGCATGGAGCAGGATGGGCTCAGACCCAAGGATCTGATCCCGTACATCGGCAGCAAGAGCAAGGTTTCGGAAGTGTTGAGCGGGCAACGGCCTTTGAGCCTGACGATGATTCGCAAGCTTGTCACGGGGTTGCACTTCCCGGCCGAGATGGCGCTGCGGGCGACAAAAGCCGCGCCGCGCGTATAATGCTGACTTTGCTGCTCCGGGTCAGCTTGCTCACGCCAGGCTATTCATCGCACCGCGTCGGCCGTCTGCAATCGACTCGCGTGGACCTGAACCGCCTGAACCGGCTTCCGCCGCATGCCGCGCGAAAAGCCCCAACGAGAGCAACAGGCAGAGATTGCCGAGCATTTCACAGCCTTCTTCGAGCATCACGCCCGGCGTCCCTTTGCGGGGCAGAATCCACGCCATCTCGGCCAGCACGGCGACCGAGTAGCAAAGGGCCGTCGCCAACAGCGCCGCCACGGCGCCGGTGCAGCGCCGCATCGTCCAGAGCAGAAGTAGCCCGACCACGCCCAGCACCATCCCATATCCGGCCACCCACCAAATCGTGCCGTCGCCCAACAAACGCTGGCCGGTGGTCTTCGACATCACCTCCTTGAACGCCTCGTGGACGCTGCCGCACTCGTCGAGGCTCATCACCAGCCAACACGCGGCGGCGCAAAGCCAAAGGCGGTGCCCTTGGTGGCTGAGCCCCGGCGTGTGCCGGCGGATGCCGTAAATCCATAGCGAGGCGATCGCCGCCAGTTCCAGCGTGCCGCACGAAAACCAGACCGCGAGGCTGCCTTCGCCGTCGAGGTCGAACGAGGCCACTCGGCCGTCGCTGGTCATCGGCGACAAGGCGGGCATTGCCAGGTAGAGAAGCTCCAGGATGCCGACGGCGGCCATGCCCGCCGCGAACAACGCGGCGAAGACGGCGTTGGGCCGCGGCACGAGGTCGGTAATGCGTGGTTGGCCATCCATGGCCGCGTGGACTCAAGGGGCATATGTGGGGGCGCCGGCGAATGATAGCAGCCTCGCCGGATCGGCGCAAGCCGAGTTTCATCGAGATCGCTGTTGTTTCGAATCGCTCGACGTGCTAAACAACCCAAAACCAAAACAGAACCACGGATAGAGCGGATTTCACGAATAGCACGGATGGGCATCTTGGTTCAAATGATGATCCGTGCTATCCGATTTATCCGAGTCATCCGTGGTTCAAAAGGGTCTTGGATCGTGGAGGCGTTGGTTCCTCGCGTTTGGTTGCGGCCAAAGGCCGCGCTGCGAAAGCTGTGGATCACTCCCGTAGGGACCGGACGATGAAGCCCGTTTGGCCAATCAGCCGCCGTCGTTTCTTGCAAACGTCGGCCGGTCTGGCGGCGGTGGGAATCTCGGCCGCCGCGGTCTACTCGGCCGCCCGGCGCGCGATCCGCGTGGGCCTGATCGGCGCCGGCGGCAGGGGCCGGCAGTTGGCCGGCACGCTCGGCTGGACCCGCTTCCGGCCCGTCTACGGCGAGTTGGCGGCGGTCTGCGACGTCAACCGAAGCCGCGCCGAGCAGGTGCGGCGTGAAAACTGCCCGGCGGCCGAGCTTTACGACGACTACCGCGAGTTGCTCGCGCGCGACGACCTTCAGGCCGTGTTCATCGCCACGCCCGACCATTGGCACACGGCGATCGCGCTGGCCGCGTTGCGCGCCGGCAAGGCCGTCTACTGCGAAAAGCCGCTGACGCTCACGGTGGACGAGGGGCGGCAACTACTGGCCGCCGCAAACAGCTCGAATCGCGCGTTCCAGGTGGGCACGCAGCAACGCAGCGACTGGCGATTTCAAACGGCGTGCGAGCTGGTACGCAACGGCCGCTTGGGCGCGCTACGGCGGATCGACATCAAGTTGCCCACCGGCTCGCTGCCGAGCGCGTCTTCCGGCGGGCCGTTCCCTGTGTCGCGGGTGCCCGAGCACTTGAATTGGGATCGATGGTTGGGACAGGCGCCTTGGGTCGAGTTCCGCAAGCAGCGTTACGACCCGTTCCGCTGGTGGTTTGAATATAGCGGTGGGTTCATGACCGACTGGGGAGCGCACCATCTCGACATCGCGCACTGGGCCATGAACGTCGAGCACGCGGGGCCTTTGGTCGTCGACGGCTGGGCCGAACTGCCGAGCGTCGAAAACGGCTACAACACGCCCCGCCGCTTCGAGGTCGAGATGACGTATCCCGGCGGGATCAAGGTCCACATCGGGCCCAGCGAGACCGAGAACGGAATTCGCTTCGAGGGGCATGAGGGGCGAGTGTTCGTCAACCGCGGCCGGCTCAGTGGCAAACCGGTCGACGAACTGGCGCGGCGGCCGCTGGCGCCGGACGCCATTCGCCTGTGCCCGCCCAACGTCGCCTGGGGCACGCCGACGTTGATCCAGGTGCTCGACTTCTTCGACTGCATCGAGACGGGCCGCGCCCCGGTTTCCGACGTCGCCGGCCAGCACCGCTCGGCCAGCGCCTGCCATCTGGCGAACATCGCGCTGCGGCTGGGCCGCAAGCTGGTCTGGGACGCGTCGCGCGAGCAGATCATCGGCGACGCCGTGGCCAACGCCATGCTCAGCCGGCCCCAACGCGCGCCCTATCAAGTGGCATAGCTTAGAGGCTATCCGAAAACTCGTGCAAATCGACGGCACGCCATCGTGGGATGGCCTTCCCAGGCCGTCCGCGGCAAAAGACGGCCTAGGAAGGCCGTCCCACGTCCTTGTCGATATACAGGATCTTGCCGTCCTTGCCGTTGAGGTTGCGGGTCGAACGGCGGATAACCTGCCCGGTTCCACGATAACACGCCAAACTCTCATGCTCGTTCCCCGCGTCCTCTCGCTCGCCTGGCGTGTGGAGCATACAATAACACCAGCTTCCAACCCGACAGGAACCGCGACATGGATTCCCAGCCTGCTCAACCGCTTCCATCGGCGACGTATGTCTCGCCGCGGATCGTCCGGGAACCTCCGTTCGCCGGGCCGCCGCGCGCGCGGCGCGGCGCGGCCCGCTGGTTCGCGCGCCTGGTCATGTTGTTCTGCCTCGGCCTGGTCGCGGCGGTGTTGCTGGGCCTGTTGCGGCTGGGCAGCGTGTTTGGGTTGTCGAACGACGACGGCCTGCACGAGCAGTACCATTCGCTGGCGCGCGCGGGCACGCACAAGGTGGCGATCATCACGCTCGAAGGCACGATCCTGGGCGGCGATGGGTTCGTCAAGCGCCAGATCGACCATGTGCGGCGCGACGAGAACGTCAAGGCGATCGTGTTGCGGGTCAACTCGCCGGGCGGCACCGTGACCGGAAGCGATTACCTCTACCACCACCTCCGCAAGCTGGCCCGTGAAAAGGAGATTCCCTTGGTGGTCAGCATGGGCGGCATCGCCGCCAGCGGCGGCTATTACGTCGCGATGGCCGTGGGCGACGCCGAAAACGCGATTTTCGCCGAACCCACGAGTTGGACCGGGTCGATCGGCGTCGTGATCCCCCATTACAACGTCGCCGGTTTGATGGAACGCTTCGACGTCGAGGACGACTCGATCAAGAGCCATCCGCTCAAGCAAATGGGCAGCCCGACCAAGCGACTCACCGAAGAGGAACGGCGGATTTTTCAGGCGCTGGTCGACGACGGCTTCCAACGCTTCAAGGAGATCGTCAAGTCCGGCAGGCCCTATTTCCGCGAGCACGAGAGCGAGCTCGACCAGGTCGCCACCGGCCAGGTGTTCACGACGCGGCAAGCCCTTGAAAACCACCTGATCGATCGCGAAGGCTTCATCGAGGACGCCATCGACCGCGCGCTCGTCCTGGCGAGGTTGGACAAGGAAACCACCCAGGTCGTCAAGTACAAGCATTTTGGCGGCCTGCTCGACACCCTGCTCGGTGTCCAGGCACGCAACGATCGCACCGAGCTGGAAGCGTTCATCGAGTTGGCCACGCCGCGAGCCTACTATCTCTGTACCTGGCGGCCGGCGCTGGAAGGTTCTGTAGGGAACGCCCTCCGTGGCGTTCCGTAAAACGGGAGCAAGCCGACACACTAACCCGCAGCGCAAGCAAGGTAAGTTCAACAACGACCCGCTTTAAGGCTCGGATCGTCGCGTTGGGTCTTGTAGGGGGCGATTGGCGTGATTCTGGAGCGACGTCTACTGGCACGACACGGAACGCCACGGAGGGCGTTCCTACAGAGTTGAAACCGTCCTCGAATGGCACCCTCGCATTTGCAATCGTCGACCGCCTCGCCTGACCTGTCGGGGCGGGTGGCCATCGTCACCGGCGGTGCCTACGGCATCGGGCGGGCCACGGCGATCCTGCTTGCGCGGCACGGCGCGCGGGTCTTTGCGGGCGACCTGCGGCCTCGCGAGGAAAACGCGGCCAGCTTCGCCGAATGGGGAATCAGCGAGCGCGCCTGCGATGTGCGTGTCGAGAGCGACGTCGCGGCATTGGTGACGGCGGCCGTCGAGGCCGAAGGCCGCCTCGATATTCTCGTGAACAACGCGGGCATCGCCCTGGTCAAGCCGATCACCGAAGTGAGCGAGGCCGAGTGGAACGCCTGCCTCGACACCAACCTCAAAGGCGCGTTCTTCTTCTGCAAACATGCGGTTGGGCCGATGCGCGATTCAGGCGGTGGCGCGATTACCAACGTGGCCAGCAACGCCGGCCTTTTGCCGCGGGCCCACGATCCGGTCTACTCGATCAGCAAGGCGGCCTTGGTGTCGTTGACCAAGAGCCTGGCGCTGTGTCACGCGCCGGACCGGATTCGCGTGAACGCGGTCTGTCCGGGACCTGTGGGCGAGACGGGCATGATGAATGCCGATCTGGCCGGAGCGGCCGACCCCGAGGCGCTGCGGCAAAAGCTGATCGCCGCCAGCCCGCTGGCCCGCGCCTACGGGCGCATGATCGCGCCGGCCGAAGTCGCCGCGGCGATTCTCTATTTGTCAAGCGACGCCGCGGCGATGGTTACCGGCACCGCCATCGCCATCGACGGCGGCAAGTCGCTGGGCGTGCCGCCGAACAACGTGGGGCAGGTTTCCAACCTGCCATAAAAGCTTCAATGGTAGCTTGGAAACCTGCCCCACGCGACAACCCTACTCCTTCAACCTCGTTCCCACGCTCTGCGTGGGAACGCTTCCGCGGCCTCTCGTTACGCCGAGAAACCTGCTTCAGTTATCGCTCGTCGAGGACCGACGCTCATGGCAACACTTCCACGGCGATGTCGGTGAAGACGGACAGCCGATTATCGTTCGTCAAGAAGCGGTCGCAGCCCGCCTCCACCGCGGCCGCCAAATGCAGCGAGTCGGCCAACTTGAAATTGTTGGTGGCACGAATGACTGTGGCCCGGTCGAACACCGCCGTTGTGATCGGAACCAGACGAACGTCGCGCCAAGTAAAGAAAGAACGCCTGGAAATCGGCAAGCGTCGTGGTCGCGCCGAGCTTGAGCGGCTTGACCCGGCATTCCAGGCGGGTTAGATCGCTGAAGGACGCCACGTCGCCCGCCGCATGAGCCGCCGCCATACGAGCTACAGCACGGACGTTGAACGGCCCCACCGTGTCGAGGAAGTAGATCAGGACGACGCTATCGCAGTAGATCAGCATTACGGCTGCGCGGCCTTCCGACGTTGTTCGTCCACTTCAAGGAGCATGTCGTCAATCCGATCGCCTTCCCGCAGCCACTCAATGTGGCCATTCGCTTCAGCCTCATTCATGAACGGGTAGGCCGACGCCTCGCGCTCGGCTCGGATACGTTGCAAATGCTGGAACCAATCCTCCCTCGTTGCTGGCGATTTGAATTCTTGTCGCAAGACCACGGTGACTCGGCCCGGCGACAGGCTCGGCTTCTGGTCCAGTTCCAACGTGCCATCAGGCTTGAGTGTACCTTCGACCACGATTTCGGTGAGGCTCATCGCTTTCTCCTATGCTCCTCTCGGCGCGCTCTGCGCCCCCCTGTGAGACCGGCGGATGTAGGCGTTCGTCGGCTCGGAGCCATGCCGGCTCATTCCTTCGCCCGAGCGACCGCTCCAAGCTCCGCCAGCTTGCCGTCGATCGCTTCGGCCCAAATCTGGTAGCCGCGTTGGCTGAGGTGCAGGAGATCCGGCATGATCTCTTTCGAGAGCGTGCCGTCGGGTTCGAGGAACTTGTCCGAAATGTCGAGGTAATGAACCTGCTTTCCGTCGTCGAGCTTTTTGACGATTTCGTTGGCGCCGATGTTCGTCTTTCGCTTCGCGTCGTCCGCGTTGGGGCCGCGTGGAAAGATGCCCAAGATCAGGATCTTGGTCTCGGGCAACGCCTTGCGCAGCTTTTCGACGATGGCCTTGATGCCCGCCGCGATGTCCTCCGACGAGTCGCTCCCCGAATTGTTGGTGCCGATCATGATCACGGCCAGCTTGGGCTTGATGCCGTCGATGTTGCCGTGGTCGAGCCGCCAGAGGACGTGCTGCGTGCGGTCGCCGCCGATGCCGGCGTTCATCGCCTTGCGCGGGGCGAAGTACTTGTCCCAGATCGGCTGGGCTTCCTTGCCTTCCCACCCGTGCGTGATCGAGTCGCCCAGGAAAATCACATCGACGTCACCTTGCTTGGCGCGCGCGTTGAACTGGTCATTCCGATCCGTCCACCATTTCTCGTCGCGCGGCACCGGTTTGACGGTGGCCGGTTCGTCGGCGCGAGCGACCAACGGGAGAACAGTCCAAAGGGCGAGGGTGGTTAACCAGAGGCGACGGCGAATCATGGGTGTTTTCTCCAGGGCGGTGTAAAACTCCGGGCGCATGCGTGCGCCGTTGCGTTGTATGTCCAGGATACACGCTGAGCTCGCCACTGGAAAGCGGGTAGACCAACTTCGGCGACCGTACCTCCTCGACTGGCCTGGATCGCCGAAAAACACCTGATCTTGCCGCGGCCGGCGCTTTCTGATAGCACACGAGCCTTGGGTTAGGCGTTCCAGCCTGACAGGTGGGCCCTCCGTGGCGTTCCGAGTCACGCCAGAAGACGTCGCGCCGGCTTCACGGAACGCCACGGAGGGCGTTCCCTACAGAACTTTATGTGATGAGCGATCCGCCTCCCCCCAAACTGGTCGAGTTGCTGGGCCGTTTCGGCTTGGCTACCGCGGAGCAGGTGCGCGGCATGCGCGGCCGCGCGCGGCGGCTGGCGCATGGCCTGCCGGTCTTTGAATCGGTTTGGGTCGATGCGCTGGCTCAAGCGCGGCTGCTGACGGCGTTTCAGGCCGTCGAGTTCAACGAAGGTCGAGCGGAGGGCCTGGAAGTGGGCCCCTTCGTGCTTTACCAGCCCCTTCCCTCGCCCGGCTATGCCAAGGTGTTCCGCGCACGCGAAATCGCGGCGAGCCGCTGGATGCGGCTCACGCGGTTTGAAGTTCCGGCTGACCGCGCCGGCGAGGCGCGCCGACAGCTCGATCTGCTGGTACGCCGCGGCGAACTGCTAACGCACGAAAGCGTCGTGCCGGTCTTGACCCATGGTGCCACGGGCGGCGGCCTCTGGGCCGCCAGCCGCGACCAGCGCGGTACGACGGCCCTGGAATGGATGGTCGAACAGGGCCGTTTTCCCCCGCAGACCGTGCTCGAAATTGCCCGGCAGATGGCCGCGGCGCTGGCCGTCTGCGACGAAGCCGGAGTCGTCCACGGCGACGTCGCCGCCGGACAACTGCTCCTCGACCCGCTCGGCGCGGTTCACTTGGCCGAGCCGGGTTTGCGCGGCATCGCAAGGCCGGTCGAAGGTTTCGCCCACGCCGACCTGCCGCCGGGCGATTTTGATTACTTGCCGCCGGAGCGAGTCGCCTCGGGCGGCCTTCCCGATGCCGCCGGCGATCTTTTCGCCGCGGGATGCCTTTGGTGGCACTTGTTGGCCGGTCGGCCGCCGATTCCCGGCGGCACCGGCTTGATGAAGCTGCGCGCCGGCCAGACGGCCAGAATCAGCGACATTCGACAGCTAGCGCCCGACGTGTCGGAGGTATTGGCCACCGCGATCGACCGCTGCACCCAGGCCAACCCGCAGCGTCGTCCCGCCTCGGCCGCTCAACTAGCCGCCGAGTTGGGCCAACCAAACCCCACCGGGCATGCGCGCCTCGCGCAGTGTATGGGACGCTCGGCGCCGCGTCGGACCCGCGCCGTGCTTACCGCCGCGGCCTGGCGCCGGAGGGGATCGAACGCCACCGTTTTGGCGGCCGCCGCGGGGACGGCATTGGCCCTGGGCGTCGCCACCTGGCCCCAGTGGGGTGCCAAATGGTTTCAAGCAACGAGCCGCGCAACGCTCGACGACCCGACCAAAAACCCGAGCGTAGCGCTCGCTCGCGAGCGTCCCACCGCGAAACGGACGGCGAATTCGCCGAGCCGCGAACCCGCGATCGGCGATCCGCAAGTCGTCCGCGCCACGCATGTCGTCGATGCGCATGACACCGTCGACGACGACGCGCAGGATATTGTGGAGCTACCCACCGGACGACCGCTCAAGCTCGATACTCTGCGCCTGGCCGCCGCTCAAACGGTGCGTGGCCAGGCCGGCCGACGCCCGCGGGTCATCGTCCCAAGCCACGGCTTGACGATCGCGGCCGACGATGTCCGCTTTGAGAACATCGACTTCGTGTGGGACCACCCGCGCGCGGCCCCAGTCGCCGGCAGGCGGGACGCCACAACGGCCGGCCGAGAGTCCGCGCTGCTGCGTCTCGAAGCGCCGCGTGCGACGTTTCGCGGCTGTTCCTTTCAAGCCCGCGCGAGGTTTCGGCCGACGCAAGGGGCTTTGCCCTTGGCGATCCAGTGGCATGGCAACGACGAGACCACAGTCGGCGGACCAGGGCTACCGACCGGCGAGTTGGAATTGACCGACTGCGTCTTGGCGGGGGTATCGGCCGGAATCGCGGTCCAAGGCGAGGGCGCCCTATTCTTCGAGTTGACCAATGTCCTGCACCTCGGGCCCGGCCCACTGGTCGAATTGCGGCGTCCGCGGCGATTGGATGAGCCCTTCGCACTCACGCTGGCGCACGTTACGTTGCGGGGGTCGGCGGGGCTGGTGGCCTGCCATTACGAGCGCCTGGAAGAGCAGCCGGGCCGGTTGGCGATTCGGGCCACGGACTGCGCTTTCTTCCCCGCGCTCGATGCCGGCTTGCTCTCGTTTCACGGTGCCGAGCGTCCCAGCCGCCTGCTGCAAGCGCTGGAATGGACCGGCCAAGGCTCGGTCGTCGCCGGCGACGCCGCGTTGGCACGGTGGGAGACGGACGATGGACAAGTGCAAACGGCCGATGAAGCGGCCGTGCAGGTCGAAGGGATCGTGCGAACCGAAGTCGGCTTCGCCGGCGCCGCCGATGAAGGGCCCGCCGCTTCGCGGATCATCCGCTGGCAAGTGCCGTTGCGTTCGACTGAACCCCCCGGCATCGGCGATGCGCCGCTGTTTCTGCCGTAAGGGGCCGAACGCGTCACGACGTGACCGGTTCGGTTCCCTCTCTCAACAGTTCGATGTAAGGCAGGTAAGCGAAGCCCCTGCCCCACGATTGCTTCGTTACCTGGCTGATGATGCCGTGGTCGACAAAGGCCGCAAGCAGGGAATTCGCCGTAGGCGCGCTGACGCGCAGGCCGTTGCTGACGGTCTTCGCGGTGACGTGGGCATTTTAAGGTTCGAGCCGGTTGGTTGATTTGTCGGGTATGAGACTTAAGCTACCTTAAATTACCCCGGGAACCTTTTTAACGTAAACTGACAAGCCATTCTTTTTGTCGGGTCAATCACGACTCGTTCGACGGTCAAACCTATAATATTATAAGATAGATGGCAACTGTTAAATAATGGCCGTGCCAAGCTTGGCCCGCGGCGGATGCGCGTTTTTTCGCGTTTAGCAACTCCATGTTAGCAACAAATCAAGTACGACTTGACCCTGCCCGCTTTGCGATCTAGATTTCAAGCGTGATCGGTCATTTCCGTCGTTTGGTTCCGACGTCCATTCAGCCGCTCACGACCCGAGATCTCGGGAAGGCAGGCCCATGATGGCAGCATGTATCCGCTTCCTGCGAAAATCTGAAGCCACCACGTCGGTGGAATACGCGGTCATGCTGGCGCTGATCATCGCCGTCTTGATCACGGCCATATCCTCGGTCGGCGGCGACACCGGTGGTATGTGGGGCGGCGTCAAGACGTCCTTGACGGCCGCCGGCTTCGGTAGCTGAAGGTGGGTTGGTGGGCGATGCCCACCCTACAACCGTTGCGATGGGTGGGCGGTGCCCACGCTACGATTTGCGCCAGCACTGATACCAGAGTAGACCCACGAGCGTCTTGGCATCCTCGATTTGCCCGTCGCTGGTCATGGCCAGGGCCTCGTCGCCGCTGACCAGCAAGGGTTCGATCTGTTCGCCCTCGTCGAGCCGAGTGGGGCCGGGAACCAGTTCCGTGGCAACGAAGAGATGCATTCGTTCGCGCAGGATGCCCGGCGACATGAAGAACTGGCACAAAGGCTCGATCCTGCCTGGGCGATAGCCGGTTTCTTCCTCCAATTCGCGTTGGGCCGCGTGGCGTGGATCCTCACCGGCCTCCAGAGTGCCGGCCGGCAACTCGATCAGTGCGCGGCCGACCGCGGGGCGAAAATTGCGGATCAGCACGACTCGGCCGTCGGGCAGGAGTGGCACAATCGTCACGGCCCCCGGATGGATGATCGTTTCCCTCGCATGGAGGGCTCCATCGGGCGTTGGGTGCCATTGCCGGACGACGTTGAAACGCGACGTGGTCAGCAGGATTTCTGGTTCGGGCATGGTATTTATCGTTACATTCCGATGTTGCTGATTGCCCGCCGGGACCGCGGATGTTAAGATAACAAGATCGGTGTTTTCCTCCAAGCGGCATGCCGTTCACCGCGGGCGCGGTCAGGTAGGCGTCATGCGAGATTTGCTGAGCTGGAACCTTTCGCTAGGGCGGTGGGCCGGCGTGCAGGTTCGACTGCACGTGTTCTTCGTGCTTTTCGCCGTGGTCGCGGTGCATTTGAGCGCTCGGGATCACCTTACCGAGACCCTGGCGGTGCTCGGCGTGTTGTTTTTTTGCGTGCTGGCCCATGAGTTCGCGCATTGTGGCATGGCCTGGTACGTGGGTGGCACGGCCGACCAGATTCTGATCTGGCCGTTGGGCGGGCTGGCCCAGGTCAATGTTTCGCACGAGCCGCAGCACGAGTTGGCCACGGCGCTGGCGGGACCGTCGCTGAATTTTCTATTGTGCGCGTTGACGGCCCCCTTGGTTTGGGCATCCGGCGAGGACGGGGTCAAACCGTTGCATGCCCTGCTCAGGTTCGTGCCGCCCGCCGCGGTTTCCGGTTTCGGCTGGGTGGACGTATTGCGTTGGACGTTCTGGATCAACTGGCTTTTATTGTCGGTCAATCTGCTGCCGGCGTTTCCCTTGGACGGCGGCCGGGCATTGCGCTGCCTGCTTTGGCCAATGTGGGGATTCAAGAAAAGTGCGTTGGTCGTATCCCTGCTGGCGAAATTCATGGCCGTCGGCCTGGGGATGGCGGCCTGGTCGACCAGCGGCAGTAAGGACTACGACTTCGCCGCGTTACCCCTCTTGTTGTTGGGATTGCTGCTGTTTTTCAGCGCCAAGCAGGAGGCCGATCGACTTCGCGACAGCGATCTCGACGACGCGCTGTTGGGTTACGACTTTTCGCGGGGCTACACCAGCCTCGAACGCGCCCCAACGGCGCACAAGCCGTCGCCGGGCCTGGTCAGGAATTGGCTCGATGAGCGCCGGGCGGCGAGGCTCCTGCGACAACAGCAAATCGAAGCCGAGGAAGAGCGCCGCGTGGACGAGGTGCTCGCGCGGCTGCACGAATCGGGGTTGCACACCCTCTCCGACGAGGACCGCGCGCTGTTGGACCGCGTGAGTGCCCGATACCGCAATCGCTTGCGCGGGTAGTGCCTTGTTCCCACGCTTCGCGGGACACGGCTCGTGAGGACGTTTCATGGACGTCGACCCCTCCGCCGTGAGGGATCGGCCGCTGGTACGACGGGGGCGGGAGGAACCGTGCCGGGTCCAAAGGGGCCGCCGGCAAGCGACGGAGGCGTCGGCGGACTGGTCGGCGGCGGCGCCCGGGGCGGGGGCGACGTCGCCGCTGAAGAGCGTGCCGCCGTTGGCGTAGCCGAACGCGACGCAGCCTTCGTCCTTGGCGTTGATGATGCCGCCGTTGACGGCGCTGCCGTGGCCCAGGGCCCCGACCCCCTTGGCCAGGACGTAGCTGTTGGCGCCGTTGGCGCTGCCGCCGGCGTGGGCGCCGTTTTCGAGGGCGCCGATCGTGCCGTTGGCGGTGGCGTAGCCCTCGGCGTGCGCGCCGCTGCCGGCGCCGGTGGAAGTGCCGGCGGAAATGGAGCCTCCCAGGGCGGCGCCTTCGTTGTTCTACACATCTTTTGATCGCAGGTGGTGAAATGGGAATGTTGGGCAATCACGGGCTTCTTCGTAAGAGGCCCGGGGCTTGCCCGGCTTGCCCCCTGGAGTTTCACGGTGGTTTCTATACTGTGCGCGGAGACATTCGGAAGTCCGCACACCAACCCGCGGCGCAAGCAAGGCAAGTAGTTACACGCCTTGCTTGCGCCGCGGGTTAGTGTCGAAGCAGGCCGCGTGCAGTATAAATAACTCCTAAGTTCGTGATCCCTCAACATCACGTCGTTGTGGCAAACCGCCCATCCCTCCTCATCGCCCCAGACAGACTAATAAAAAGTT
>Ga0307374_10008032_pt1 | contig 15893 bp, 18 predicted proteins | sample OX3MG_FD_202532 | JGI IMG/M metagenome (GOLD analysis project Ga0307374, IMG submission 202532) | Soil microbial communities from Risofladan, Vaasa, Finland - OX-3 | ecosystem: Environmental > Terrestrial > Soil > Coastal area > Acid sulfate soil | place: Finland: Risofladan, Vaasa | collected... | reverse complement strand
AGGAATTTGCTTTGATGTCGCGAACGAGATCGGAGAGCGAAGTGTCGGGACGCAGACCGATTAAGATATGAATGTGATCGGGTTCGTTTTCGATCGCGATGAGCTTGCACTTTTGATTCGTGATGACGCCCGTGATATATTTTTGAAGTTCGGCTTTATGCTCGCGGGGAATGAGACTCGCGCGATGTTTGACCGCGAAGATAAGATGGATATAGATTTGTGTATAGGTGTTCGCCAAGGGAATGTGCCGCTCCTACGGAGCTTTGAATTTATTGGTTTTTTTTAACCCCCGGCTCACGCCGGGGGCTACAAATATTGCGCTCCTAACGGAGCTAATTCGCTCGGTCATAACAATTTCCCCTGCTCCCCGTTCACGTCCTCGATTTGAGCGCGTTTGAATGTTGATCTCCCCAGCGATAAATCCGGATACCGTGGCCGCTCCGTGCCCGACATCAATCCTTCGATGGTGAGGATTTGGAGCTTCGGGTATTCGGCGCCGAAGCGTGGTTCGTCGTAGAAGCCGAAGGCGACCGATTCTTTCGACATCGGGCTCGTGGGTTCGGCGAGCGTGACAAAAAATCCCATCGCGGCTTGTTCGCGTTCGATCACATGCGCGAAATCGCGGACCATCGCGACCGACACGTTCTCGCCGCCCTTGACCGAGACGACGATCTTCCGTGGATGATCGGTCATCCACTTCGCGCCCGTTTTATCGTCGTGGAAAAAGATGAGTCCGTCGATGCCGGAGTCGGCGCCTTTTTTCTTGCCTTGATAGGGCTGCGCGCCCACGAGCGAAGCCGCCCACCATTGTTTGAGCTTTATATGGTTCATGCTATTCCCCCCACATGTGATACACTGACATTTGATTGTGCTCGTGATTAAGGATAACGTAGCCATATGAAGGATTGTCTTTTCCCGTTCCAGGAGTAACGGTGATCCAATTCGTTTTGAATCTAAGCAACGTTATATCTCCCTCGATCCATCGAGGGAAGTGCTTGCATGCAAAGTCATTGCTTACGCTCGTGTCCAAGCCTTCTTCAGACAAAGGGAAAATAGCAGTACCAGCAACGTTCCATTTCCTCACGTCTTCGGAACTAACCTTTGAGCTATCTAAAAATGTCCAGCCGTTTTGGCTGGCAAATTTTATAACTTGTTGTGGTTGGAAGGTGTCCACGTGAGAATCCTTCCAATACATTGCATGAGTGCCACCCCAAGGACCCTGATCGCTTACATTTTTCTGTAGTGCGTAGCCCTGAAAGCTTTCCCAGAATCCTGTGGGCATTGTACGATCACAGCCTGCCATGATGAAAAGAGTTAGCAAAATCAGATACGAGAGGCGATTGGCCATCATCGTGAGATAGGCCATCATGTCATTCTCCTTCAGGAACTTTCGCAAGGCGAGCATCATCTCGGCTACGTCGGTATTCGGGGCGTGGAGGAGTTCGTTGAACTCGCGCTCGGCCTGCTCGCCCCAATGCCAGGAGTCCTCGAAGGCGGTGATCTGCGCGTCGGACTCGTGTCCCTTCGGCGTTTTAAAGAGCACGGAATAATCGCGCTTGGAATTAAATGGGGCGGACCCAAGATAAATAAGATCGACCGATTCCGACGCAATGTGCTCGCGGAGAATATCGAGGTTGTCGCCGAAATAGAGTTTGTTCATAAGGTGGCCCGAGACGGGCGGGAGCGGATTTCTGTCGGAGAGAACATAAACGGGCACCTACCCCGCGTTCCCATTATTTTTCAGAGAAACAGCGAAGGCCTTTCTTTCCCGCCGTTACGCGGTCGTCCTCTTATATGGCATCGCGCTCGTTGCGCGCACCTGGGATGTGTCGACCGCTACTCCCCCCCAAGCAGAAGCGCGGCAAATGGTTACCAAAAAGTATTGGCTTTCCTGCATTGACGCACCTAAGTGGAGAAGATCTGGTATTCGATGATTTTTAATTATTATCAGATCACGAAGCTTGTAGAGGCGTAAGAAAAACCTCCCATTTCTTCCATCGAGGCGATGGAAAACTTAACGGTCGGGAACGCGACGGGAACGATAATTGGGAAGCCGTAAAGTAATCTTCCGCTCTTCGAGCATCGAAGCGGAAGAAAATCTAATAGCGGTAAACCTTCACGGAAGGCTCACTAACGAAAGTGATATAAGAAATTGCCATTCTCGAATTTATTTACGGAAAGTTCTCCATTGGCACGAAAAATTTCCGGATATTTTTAGGAACGAATAAAAAATTTCTTTCCGGTATGTAAAGAATACTTACCACTCGAATGAATCGAAGAGGCAAGCGATGGCGTAAACGCCAAAATTCCGGCGGTTTGCGGTTCAGGTATGACAATTGAGTTGCGGCATCGGCATGGGCGAAGAGAAAAAAACCAGCCGCAGGAAATTTTTGACTCTTACAGTGCTGGGCGGCGCCGCCGTCGCAGCCGGAGCCGGTATTCAGAAGGCGTTCTCGGCGAACGTTGCGAAGGCAGCTTCCGATACTACGGCCGCCGGAGCCGGTGGGGCGAGTGCCGCAGCCGATACTGCGTCCGTCGGCGACACGATGAAAGTTCTTACTCCAACCGGAGAGCTGCTCGAAATCAGTAAGGCGCACGCTTATGCCGCGCATCACGCGCCCGTTACCAATGAAGAAGCGCGCATCGGGATTCCGGGGCGGCGCTTCGTTATGGTTATTGACCTTTCGAAGTGCGATGGCTGCAAAAAATGCACGGTCGCATGCCAGAAGATGCACTTCACGCCGCCCGACCGGGAGTATATAAAGGTCTTCGAAATGCAGGACTCCAAAGAGACGGGCGCCTACTGGATGCCGAAGCCCTGCTTCCATTGCGATAATCCTCCGTGTACGAAGGTCTGCCCGGTGAACGCGACGTTCAAGCGCGAGGACGGGATCGTGCTTATTGACAACACCCGATGCATTGGTTGCCGCTTTTGCATGGCGGCGTGCCCCTACTCAACACGCTTTTTCAATTGGGGTGCGCCGGAGGAAATTCCGGCCATGGACAATATTCCTTACACACCAGAACAGGGTTATCCACGCCGCATCGGTACGGTCGAGAAATGCGATTTTTGTCCGGACATGATCCGCGAAGGCAAGATGCCGGCGTGTGTGGATTCCTGTGACATGGGCGCCATTTACTTCGGCGATGAGAATGAAGATGCCGTGACGAACTCCAACGGGGATACGGTGCGACTGAGCACGCTGCTCGACCAGAACGCGGCCTACCGGTATTTGGAAGAGCTTGGAACGAAACCGCGCGTCTATTATCTGCCGCCGAAGAACCGGCGCTATCCCGAACCAAGAATCGCCCACGATGCATCGCGAAGAACGATCGAGGGATAACGAGTATACGGATAACGTGAATCGAGAAACGCGCAAAGGGCACTGCAAGCACACAAAGAATTTTCCATGGATAGTACCATCAAGAAAAATAACGGAGCGGAGCAAGCATCGCTGGCACACCGGGCAGCGGACGCGACCTTCGCGACCGATCCGATTCCGGCATCGCCCACGATACGGCTCGCTGCCGCGGGAGGGACGCTCCCGAGCATCGAAAAAATTCGAGACGATTTTCTGAAGCCGATTACCCCCGGGAATTTCGGGAAGTGGAGCCGGTATTGGGTTATCGGGCTTGCCGTGGTAATGGCGTGGGGGCTGTTCGCCTATATCTATCAATTGCGAACAGGCCTTGAAGCGACGGCCATGCGCAATTACGTATCCTGGGGTCTGTACATTGCGACGTTCGTCTTTATCATAGGCATTAGCCATTCGGGAACGCTGGTCTCGGCAATTCTTCGTGTAACGAATCAGGAATGGCGGCGGCCCATCACCCGTTCGGCGGAATTACTTACCGCCGTAGCGTTGATGTTCGGCGGGCTTATGCCTATTATTGACATGGGGCGCCCGGACCGTGTGCTGAACATGGTCTTCTTCGGCCGGTTGCAATCACCGCTGGTGTGGGATATCGTCTGCATTACCACCTACCTAACCGGCAGCTTGATGTTCCTCTATTTGCCGATGATTCCCGATATCGCGCTTGCCAAAAAGCGGTTTGCGAACACGGCTTCGAAATCCCGATTGTGGATATATGATAAGCTTGCTATGGGCTGGGAGGGAACCCCGGAACAATGGCGCCGCCTCGAACGCGCCATGCGAGTGATGACCGTAATGATCATCCCAATTGCCGTTTCGGTTCATACGGTAATCTCCTACATTTTCGCCATGACGCTCCGGGCTGGATGGGACAGCACCATCTTTGGTCCTTACTTTGTCGTGGGCGCGCTCTACTCCGGGTCGGCCGGCGTCATCCTGGTGATGGCCGCCTTCCGAAAGATTTATCATCTGGAGGAGTACATCACGCCGCGCCACTTTGACCTAATGTCCAAGATCGTGCTTGCCCTCACAATGATCTATGCTTACTTTAACTTTAACGAGTATTGGGTCTCGGCGTATAAAATGGAATCCGGCGAGGCACCGCTTCTGAGGAATTTATTCTCGGGTGGATACTCCACTGTCTTTTGGATCCTGCAGTTCGGCACGGTACTCTTGCCCATTATTATCCTGGCCACTCCGCGCGGACGCAAGCCGGTTTTAGCGACGATTACCTGTGTCGTCATTGTGGCCGGCGCGTGGGTCAAGCGGTATATCATCATCATTCCCGTGCTGTTGCACCCATTCCTCCCGATGCAACATGCGCCGCTCTCGTGGACGAATTACTTCCCCAATTGGGTCGAGTTCTCAGTCGTGGGCGGGATGCTGGCGGGTATATTATTAGTCATCACGCTCTTTTCCAAGTTCTTCCCGATCAGCTCGATCTGGGAAGTGGAGGAGGGAGTTCACGTGGCCCAGCGTGCCGCTGCGGGCTTGCCGCCAACGGTCGCGAGCCACAATGGTAAAGATCACAAACACACACTGGCACCGGCGATCGAGGAGGCCTTCGCGCAATGAAAATTCTACGAAATGCTCTGCTTCTGGTACTCATGCTTGTCCTCGTGCTCGCGACGCATCGCGCCGCCGCAATGGACGCCATGAGCGGGATGGGCTCGATGGATTCCACGAGTGCTGCCGAATCCGCGCCCGGCGCCGGCGACTCCACCAGCGCCGCTTCAACCGCTAAGCTTACGCTGGCCGTTAGCAATGGCGACTCCGTGTGGATGGTTAAGGCTACCTTTACCGGACTCGACAGCGTAGGCAAATTGGGGCCGTTGCCGAATCAGACGGTACACTACTATGTCCAGCGGTTATTCGGCATCATGCCGGTCCGAGATGACGACAACACGGCGGTGACGGACGATTCGGGCGATGCGGTAATTCAAATGCCCAAAAATATTCCCGGAGATGCTCACGGCACACTCATCCTGGTCGCTCGCGTCGAGGATGACGATCAGACGGGCCCGGTCGTCGCGCGAGACACCGGTAATTTGGGAACCCCGCTCCCCGTCGTTGCCGACCCATTCCCGCGCGCGCTCTGGGAACCCAATGCACCCATCGCAATGATCCTCACCTTCGCTATTCTCTTTGGCGGCGTATGGGCAACGTATGGATTTGTAGTAGCTCAACTGGTAACCATTAAAAAGGATAAACAACATGCAGCTTAACAACACAACCACCCGCACCGCTCTGGTTCTCGCCTCTGGTGCGCTCCTGGCGGTGAGCGTCGCGCTCTTTGCCACCAACACCAACGCCAGCAATGTTGGCAAATGGATGGCGCCGGCCTCCGCGAACGGGATGAAAAATCCTGTTGCGAAAAACGCAGCATCGCTTCAGGACGGAAAGAAAATTTTTACGAAAGAATGCGTCTCCTGCCACGGCAGCAAGGGGTTAGGCAATGGCCCGAAGGCCAGCGATCTTTCTAAGCCGCCAGTCAATCTCACGACTCACGAGTTCCAGAGCCAAAGCGATGGCGCTATCTTCTGGAAGATCACGAACGGCAACAAACCGATGCCCATGTTTCGCACGGCTTATTCCGATCAGGAGCGCTGGAGCGTCGTGAATTACCTGAGGACGCTCGGAAAATAATTAACCTTTAGTAGCTTTCCCATAGCAGCTTTTCAGGCGTTCGCTATCCTTCGATGCGGGCGCGACAACCTGTTCAGTAACCACTACTAACACCATGAAACGATCAACCACTATTCCATTGACCATCCTGTCATGTGCGCTTACGCTTGCCACATGGACATCCGCCGGCAGTGCCATGCCCATTTTCGCACGTAAGTACGGGTTCAAGTGCTCCTACTGCCACACGACGATTCCGCGACTGAACGAGACAGGCTTTCGGTTCCGTGCGGCCGGCTTCCGGTTGCCTTCCGATATCGGAACACAGACGGACGAGAACTACCAACTTGGAAACTATCTTGCGGTAGCGCTTACCGGCGCGGTGAATGATGCCGCAACCAATCCTCCGGACGCGGCATCGACATCCACTCTTTCCATGGGACTCGATCAGATTATGGTGGCAGTAGCCGGCGCCATGACGCCCGACATGTCGGCCGACGTCCATCTGATGTACGATCCGATGACCGGGTTGTTTGGTCTTGACAAAGCATACGCGCAGTACACCACTGGCGCCGAAGACGGGTTCTTCACCGCCAAGCTTGGCGTGCTGGATCCACTTCAGGGGTATCAGGCATCCGATGAGGCCATGGGGAATTCGGATCCGCTCATTCGCGCCACAACCGCGATTGGCCCGAATGGTTCTACGCTGTTCACCACAGGTGGGCTTCCCCAATTTGGCCTCGAACTCGGATACACCTGGCCGACTACTGCGGTGCGTGCCACCGTCTCCGGAGGCGTCTATTCCGATGGACAGGGAGGCGTCATTCCGGTCGAGGGAACGGCAGGCAAGCCCGCCGGACCTTCGCAGAATTCCGTTGACATGCAGGTCTTCATCACGCAATTCCTCAATAAGGAAGGAGCCGGACTTTCGGGCTACCTCTATTATGGCAGCGTTGACTTGCCAACCAGCAGCCCCGCGCCCGATACCTTGTTCCAGGATAAGTATCTGCGGTATGCTATCTATGGCACGCTCCCAATCTCGAGTTTCCAGATCCTGGCCGGATTCCAGCAGGGGACCGACAATAGCTGGGATACTGCGAAATTGGTAAAGGGAAGTGACTTCACGAACTCCGGATGGTTCGGTGAAGCCGATTATCAGATCGCGCCGCTCTTTGGCGTCGGCGCCCGCTATGACCAGTTCGTTCCCTGGACGCAAAGCTCGGACAATGCGATAAATGCCATCGCCGGCTTTGTCAATTACGCCTTCGGCAACGGATTGCAAGTCGTTGGCGAATATCAATCCATTACAACCCAGCAGGGGCCGGGCGTGAAAGAGACCGATGGTAATTTCGGCATCAATGTGATTTGGATCCACTGAGACCGAGTACCGGGTAATGTGCGTAGCTGCCGGGAGTATACTCCCGACAGCTACACTCGTTACTCGGTACTCTTGCTCGAAGGCTTTGGATTTTCTCCATAAACAATAACCGGCGTTCCAATGGGCATTACCCGGAACATCTCTGCGGCGGCGAACATGGGAATGCGGATGCAACCGTGGCTTGCCGGCTTTGGCGGCACATCATTCGCACCATGAACCGCAAACCCTCCGCTGAAATACATGGGATCGAACATCAGACCCAGCGGGCTTTTTTTCCATCCGGTAACTTTGTAATAAACTTTGAAATTACCACGGGGCGTCCGGGCATATTCCGTTCCCTTGCCGGGATAATCGAATTGCTGACCGTTCCCGGTCGAGACCGGTAGAATGCGATTGACGCTGCCGCTGGAATCGACGACGAACAGCACCTGATGGTCGAGGTCGACCTCGAGATGCGGTTGATGGAGCGTAACACGCGCGTTCGGAATCGACGCGCTCATAATGCGCGCCACGGTCGTGTCCGTCAGTTTTCCGTTACGAGGAAGTCCAGCAAGCTTTTGAAAGGCGATGATGGCCTGGCGGTTTGCATCGTCCTTGAGCGAGTAGGTTTTGCCGGTCCAGAAATGCAATTCATAGAGCCTCCCAATCGCTGCCACTGTTTTGCTTTCCGCTGCCTCGGCAGGTAAACCACCAGAGGGAGCGGTGTACTGAGCCATTGCCGGAACTGCCGACACGAGAAGCATGAAGGAGAGAAGAATGGATTTCATCAACCTTATCATTGCGAACCGAATGCCATCATTTGGTGTGGTCGAACGTGCTTTATCATTCAAAATTTATCATTCATCCTTCCCGGGTGATCGTAAGAAATTCTTACGAACGATAAAAGCCTTTTACGATTCCGATTCAAGAGGTAGCTTATTCTATGGCGAAATGAACCACTTTCCTGCTTTGGCATGATGCTGTTAGCATAACGGTACAAATGAAAATCCTCATAGCTTATGATGGCTCGGAACCCGCGAAGGCCGCGATCGAGGACCTGAAACGGGCCGGGCTTCCACAGCAGAATGTGCAGGCCATGGTCGTCACGGCCGAGGAAGCACACACCGCGATGACCCCGGCGTTCAATCTCGATCCAGGCCTGCCCATCCTCACTTACGCATTCGAGAGCGCCCATGAAACGATCCTCTATGCCCAGGAAACGGCGGAGATCGATGCCGAACAAGGAGTTGAGCATGTAAAACAAATTTTCCCTCAGTGGGATGTAACGCCAAGCGTGCATCTGGAACCGCCAGCACCGGCCATCCTCGAAGTGGCCGATTGGTGGAAGCCGGATTTGATCGTCATGGGCTCGCATGGGCGTTCGGGAATTTCGCGGTTGTTTCTCGGCAGTGTCTCGTTGCGCGTCATGCGGGAAGCGGAGACTGCGGTCCGCATCTCCCACAATAAACCGGAAAGCATCGTCGACGATGCGGATCCCGCTTACCCGCCCGTCCTGCTGCTCGCCTTCGATGGCTCGGAAGGCTCCAACCGGGCCGTGCATCATCTTCTGGACCGCTCCTGGCCGAATCATACCCAGATCCATATCGTGGCCGTGATCGACGTTAGCATCCTCTCGACGCGGAACTATCTCTGGCTCGTCGGTGAGGACCTCACGCAATACCAGGACATGAACGAATCCCGCATCGAGCATTCGGTGCATGATCTCGAACGCGAAATGAGAAAAGCATCGCCCACGATGAGCTTCGACGTGACGAGCGCGATACAAGTCGGAAGCCCCATCCACGAGATTCTCTCCGAAGCGAAGCGTGTGCAGGCGGATACCATTTTCATGGGCTCTCGCGGCCTTTCGCGACTGGAACGAATGCTCCTCGGAAGCGTCGTGCAGGGAGTGGTTTCCCATGCCGAAACGACGGTGGAAATCGTCCGGTAATAATTGCTCGATGGCCGGCCATCCCGACCGCTATCCGCCGTTCAGCTTGGAGCCATAGCGGCGTCTGGTATCGCTTTGGCCTCGAAGAAAATGGTTTGAATTAAGATACTTCTTATTAACCCACATCGCGCAGACGCGTTTGTGCTTCATGATTATTCGCGTTTTTCGCTTATTTTCGCCAATGATGATTTTTTTTATTCACTTTTCTATTCTAATTGAAATAGGTGCCTAATTTTATTTTATGAATTGTCATTTAATGTAAGAATGCGAAAAACGCATTTGTTTTTCATAAACCGTAAGAATTCTTTATAGTTTTCTTGCTCGGCGAGATACGTTTAATTTTCATTTTGGGCATTCCTGTAGAAAGGAAGTCTTTGGTTTTCTCAAAAACAAATAGAGCCTGCCCTGAACTTGTCGAATGGGTGCTCATCATAGTCCCTTCTAACATACGCAATAAAAATGGCAATGTCAAGTGATTCCGAAATTTTTTTGAAATTTTTTTCCCACTCTCTCCGTATGCACGGAAGCGCCTGCTTCCGTGACCCCATGACCGGGAAGCAGGCGCTTCCCGGCACACAAACACGGTCGATCCCATCCCAAAAATCCCATCCATCCCATAAATCGCCTTGAGCTTGTCGAAGGGTTCAGACAATGGCGCGGGGAACGCCGTGCGCGAATTTTTTTAAGTGCCAGTGGCCCGGCGGGACGGCACAATCCGCTATTCGGAGCCGAACCGGGGCACGTTGTAGAATCCGGCGGCGGTGGCTTCCTCGCGCATCGGGCGCGCATCATTGCTGATGCCTGGTTCGACGAGCGTTACAAAAAATCCCATTGCCGCTTTTTCGCGCTCGGTCGTCCCTTCTTCCATCGCGATGTGCTCGCGGAGAATATCAAGATTGTCGCCGAAATAGAGTTTGTTCACTCAGGAACATGTAATAAACGGTATTGAACACCACGGGCACTTATTATCGGTTCCACACTACCCCACGCTCATCCAGCGCCCGGTCGGATTACAGCCCATCGCCTCATCGCAACGATTCCCCACAATCCCTCCACAATAGCAAACGGTATCGAGCCGATAAGCACGGCATAGGCGCTCGCCCCGAAGCACGAGAGTGCAAACACCAGCCGCCATACGGGCGCCCGCTGTTCGAGCAGGTACGAGAGGAACATCATGGTGACACATGTAAAACCGAATGCTTCGGTAATGCTCATTCTACCCGCTCCCACCTTCCATCGAAATCGAGCGCATAGCGGCTGCCGCTCGTCATTTCGAGAATGTCGCGGTTGGTGGCCGGGTCGCGCGTGGTGCGGAGGAGATAAATCTTCTCGCCATATTCGCGGGTTAGGAACTGTTCCAATGCGGGGACATCCGGGGCTACGTCCCCCAGCCATTCTCCTTCGGCCTCTTTAACAAATGCTCTGCTCATATTGCGTACTTGCAAACAAACCGCGCGCCTATCCTCGTCCCCATTATTTTCAGATAAATACCCCGGCACTTCAATCTCCGATACCTCGCCCCGCCATCGTGACCCAATGGGAAATATTTTTTGTTCACGGTGTTCGATGATAATGCCTTTTTTCGCTCTGCTTCTTGCCACGCTGCTGTTTCCGGGAGGGTTTACGCGCGATCGCGTTCCCCCGCCGATTGCCGGCAATGCTCCGCGGCTGAACGTGATCGTACTCGATGCGGGTCACGGCGGGAAGGATTCCGGCGCGATCGGCCTCGGCGGATTTATGGAGAAGCAAGCGACGCTCGCCATCGTACAAAAACTCGGCGCGCTTATTACGAAGGAAATGCCGGGCGTGAAGGTCGTCTATACGCGGCATGACGATCACTTCGTCGAGCTTTACCGCCGCGGCGAGATTGCGAATGCGGCCCACGGGAAGCTTTTTATCAGCATCCACTGCAACTCGACTCCGGAGAAACCTTCCCATGCATCCGGTTTCACGACCTATTTCCTTCGCCCCGGAAAAACCGAAGCAGCGATCCATGTTGCCGCGCGCGAAAATGCGGTCATTAAATACGAACCGGGACATCATCAGTATCAAAATCTCTCCGATGTCGATTATATCCTCACCTCGATGTCGCGCAATCAGGATGTGAAATTCAGCGAGCGGTTTGCCGCGCTCGTTCAGCAGGAACTTCGAAATCGGCTGGCTATTCCCGATAATGGCGTATCACAAGCCGGATTTCTCGTGCTCATCGGCGCGGCCATGCCGAATGTGCTGATCGAGACGGGCTTCATCAGCGACCCGAAAGATGAGGCGCTACTCAAAAGCGACGCGGGCCAAACAAAATACGCCCAGGGAATTTTCGAAGCGATAAAAAAATACAAAGCAATTTATGAGAAGTCGTAATTTATAGTTCCGACATAATCCGCTCCGTTGCGCCGCGATGTTCTTCGACGAATCGCGCGGCCTCCTTTCCCGCGGATATTCGCAAATCTTCCGATTCCGCGAGCCGCCAGAATACGAAATCGAACTCGCGCTTCGTCTTGATTTCAAAGGCTGCAAGGCGGTCCACCAACTCCCCCACTTCCTGCGATTTTTCGTGCTTCGGTCCAACAATGGCCGGAATCCCCCACACCGCCGCTTCAAGAATATTATGCAGCCCCGCGCCGAAACCGCCGCCAATCATGGCAACGTCGGCATAACGATATAGCCCAAATAACTTCCCAATTCCATCGACGACGATGACCGGCTCGGCATTCCATGCATCCAGCGCGGAGAACCGAATCGCATTACCGGGAAACTTCGCAAGAAGTGCGTCGATACGCTCATTCCCTGTTTCATGCGGAACGATAATCGTTAGGATATTATCCTTTCGCTCGATACTTTGCCGTACCGTCTCCACGAATATCGCTTCATCCGAGGGCCAGGAACTTCCTATGATAAAGACGAGTGTGCCCCGCTCATCCATGCTCGCGCGAATTCGGTCCGGTAAAAAATGCTCGCCATTTTGTTCGATGGCTAATCGCCGCGCAAAAACCTGATCGAACCGGGTATCGCCCGCGATAGCGATATGTTCCGGATCGAGACCGATCGCTTCGAAGCGACTCTTATCATCCTCTGAAACAGTCAGGATTTTCGAGAGCGAGAGAAAAATGTCTCGATAAAATGTTCTGACGATCGGCAATTGTCGCGCAAAGCTTTCCGCTGCCGTCGCAGCAAACAGGATGGATACCACTTTTCGGCGCTTCAATTCACGCGCCATGTTCGGCCACACATCGTAGCGCGTGAATAGCGCGAGCCGCGGTTTTACGACATCGAGAAATTGCGCCACATTCTTTCGTGTATCGAGCGGAGCATAGCTGATAAAATCCGCGCCGTCATATTTGCCGGCAGCATTTTCGTAGCCGCTCGGAGAAAAAAACGTGAGATGAATATGCGCGTCGGGATGCGCCGCTTTGATCGCGGCAATCACCGGCTTCGCCTGTTCGAGTTCCCCAAACGATGCGACATGAATCAGAATGCGTTGCCCCTGAATGCTCGCTTGCGCATAATGCTTCCGCGTCTCTTCGAGCAATCGTTTCCTTCCCGCAAGACCACGGCGAATTTTGGGATCGAAAAGGGAGGCGATGCGAACCCCAGCGATCAAAAGCGGCAGGAGAAAATTGTAAAGCGCGAACATGGATGGGACAATTATAAGCGTCGCATTTCATCATTCATAATTCATCCTTGATAATTGTCACACATGCTTCTCCGCGTGATACGAACTTCGAACCAGCGGCCCAGCCTCGACGATACGAAAGCCCATCTCGATACCGATGTCGTGAAGCTCCCGGAATTCATCGGGATGAACGTAGCGATGGACCGGCAAATGGTCTTTCGTCGGCTGAAGATATTGGCCGAGCGTGAGAATATCCACGTTGATCGCGGTAAGATCGCGCATCACGTTCAAAAGCTCTTCGCGCGGCTCGCCCAGGCCCAGCATAATTCCCGTCTTCGTATTAAATCCTGCCTCTTTCGAGCGGCGCAGCACCCGCAGCGACCACTCATACTTCGCCTGCGGCCGGACCCTTCGGTACATACTCGGCACCGTCTCCGTATTGTGATTTAAAATATCGGGCTTCGCATCGAGAATGCGGTCGAGCGATTCGTCCTTGCCTTTGAAATCCGGAATCAGCACTTCAATCGTTGTTTCTGGATTGATGCGGCGAACTTCCCGAATCGTCTCGGCAAAAATTATCGAGCCGCCATCTTTCAGCTCATCCCGATTGACGCTCGTGATAACGGCATGACGCACGCGCATCGAGCGCACGGCTTCGGCGACGTGCTTCGGCTCGTCAAGATCGAGCGTGGTGGGTCGCCCCGTCTTCACCGCGCAGAATCCGCAGGAGCGCGTGCAGGTATCGCCCAGAATCATAAAGGTCGCGGTGCCGGCATTCCAGCACTCGGCCATGTTCGGACAGCGCGCCTCTTCGCAGACGGTGTGCAGGCTCTTGCTGCGTATCAGGCTTTTAAGTTGACTGTACGTCTCGCCCGTCGGCAGCTTGACTTTAAGCCACTCCGGCCTCGGCGCGCGCGCGGTTGGTACTTCGGTGATTGGTAATTCCAGCAACATTGCGACCTAAAACAACGCGCGAGCAGCTTACGTTTGGAGCAGCCAAAGCAGCGAATTTCAGCCTCAAAGATCTCACCTAAAAAACACGCGCGCGCGTTTGCGCTTCATGAATATCGCCTTTTCTGAACAATTTAAGCTAATTATGAATTTTTTGTTCATAATTCTCTCGCTTTTTTCCTTCAATACGGTCGATGGAACGGTCAGACCAAACGATCCTCATTTACGTCAAGTTAAAGAGCTGCTTGACCGCTTCATGGGACTTCTATCGCCCGGCGTCGAGATCGGCAACGCCAGCTTCGATCTGCCGGCGTACATAAATCTCATACATCAGATCGCTCCAGGTTGAGTTCTCCGGCAGCGCATCGATTAATCGTTTTGCTTCTTGCTTAATGGAAGTTGCTTGCATATCACTTCATAACCATTGCATCGCTATTTTGTTTCGACCGCAGCGAAAGCGTGGAGCGCGGGGCTTCGCAAGCTATAAAAAAAGTCCGCCGCAGCGGACTTTTTTTCGAAAATAGTCGTGAACTATCCAAAACCTCACGCCGGCGATTCGCCCATCGCGGAAGGCTCAGGGTTTCTGGGTCGAGCCTGGTTTCTGGTTCGAATTTGAATGCTCGTTCATGTTTTTCTGGTTGCCCGAATGGGCGCGGTCGGTATCTTTGGTACCTTGTCCGCTATGGTCCTTCGGGTTCTGGGCCTGATTGTTATGATTCTGATTGTTGTGGCCGCTCGTGGTCTGGCCCTGGCGGTTCTGGCCGCTTTGCGCGCTCTGAATGATCGAACTCTCCTTTGTATTTGTATCGGAGCTGCCGCCGTTGGAGCCGCCATAAACTGGGCTGCTACCTTTATAACCGCGACCAACGAAGCTGCTGTCGTTCGAGCTGCTGCTCGGCAAGTTGTCGGAGAACGGGCTGTTAGAGCGGCCATTAGCCGTGGAATCCCGCGTTGCATCGGTATTTGGGATGGTTGGCTGATCGTTATTTGACTGATCGATAGTATTAGACATTGAAATAAATCTTAAAAACTCGTGAGCCTCGCCATAGCTGTTTGCCATGACCGGTGTACCCAGCTACAAAGCATGGGCCTCATCAACCATTTCTCAACTTTTATTTGGTTTCGAGAAACGTACGCAGGGGCTCAGGCGTGTGCTGACCGAGAATCTCCGCCGTGAATTAGCTCAGCACGCCGCAGGGCTTGTGGAGAATGAGGTAGTAATGAGGCACAAATTAACAAAATCTCTCAGATCAACTGTTATATTGTTCGTCGGTAACTTTTTCAAGCCAATCCACAACCTTACCGTCGACGGATTCCTGGACTGCAATGTGCGTCATCGCGGTCGTGGGCGCGGCGCCGTGCCAATGCTTCTCGCCGGGCGGGAACCAGATGATGTCACCGAGACGGATTTCCTCGACAGGGGCGCCCCATCGTTGCGCGCGCCCACAGCCGGACGTTACGATAAGCGTCTGGCCTAAGGGATGCGAATGCCACGCGTTCCGCGCGCCGGATTCGAATGTAACGCTGAGGCAGACCACCCGCGCCGGACCAGATGCCGTGAAGAGTGGGTCAAGGCGTACCAGACGAAGCGGCGAAGCATGCCCAACTCATAGGAGTGGAATTCCTACCCATTTTTTCTGTTGACCTTGTTCCGAATTCATTTGTCTTATGAAAATTGTCGCAATTCTGATCATAGGAGCCGCAGCGGCACTCGGCCTTTCTTCATGTGAGCATTCTATACAGGGAATACACCCTCCTGCTCCGGGAAGTTACTTTCGGTTAAAAGGTTGGTGGACATCCGCAGATGGGCCGCCGATAGGCCCGCACTACTCGACCGATTCAGTGATCGAGCGCGGAGACACCTTCGAAGGAAAGAACAACGTGCTTGTTTACCAAATAATCGGTCCACGTTCTACCTCTCAGCCAAGGATTAGCTATGAACCTAACGGGGACATCTCGTGGTATGAAGGCCCGCGACAAGGGCCAGACCAGCCTGGAGGATGGGAACGCTTTCCGCTTTCGTCG
>Ga0307374_10008030_pt1 | contig 15895 bp, 16 predicted proteins | sample OX3MG_FD_202532 | JGI IMG/M metagenome (GOLD analysis project Ga0307374, IMG submission 202532) | Soil microbial communities from Risofladan, Vaasa, Finland - OX-3 | ecosystem: Environmental > Terrestrial > Soil > Coastal area > Acid sulfate soil | place: Finland: Risofladan, Vaasa | collected... | reverse complement strand
CATTCCCGGCCTCCAGACTCCCAACCGCTCAGGCCAGCACGCCTACCGCCATGCCTTCGAGGAAGCCGCCACCGCCGAACAGATCTCCAGCGACCACCTCGGCTTCAGTGTCTCCACCCACTTGCTCCGAAAGAGCTGTGCCACCGACCTGGCTTGGTCCGCCGGCATCGAAGACGCCGTGCGGCGGCGCTTCATGGGACATCGCGCCGGAGAGGACGTCTTCGGGCGCATTTACACCCTCGACCACCCCGACGTCGCCCCCCTCGCCAAAGTCGCCGAGATCCTCGATCACAACATCGCCATCACCATCGGCGGCCTCATGACCCCCACCGTCCGGCGCGTCCACTGGGGAACCGCCAACCCCACCCTCGCCCGTGCCGACCACATCGACGCCACCCTCGCCGCCGCCGGATGGCTCGTCGAGCCCGGCAACGCCGACGACCCAATGTGCGACGCCCAACGCGTCGCCGCCGAGCTGAACATCTACCCGACCACCGCGCGCCGCTGGATGACCGACGGGACCATCCCCACCGTCGCCGTGCCTGACGCCACCGGCGTACCCCGCCGCCACGCCCGCCTTTCCGACATCTGGCAGCTCAGAGACCGGCTCGCCGGCCAGATCCTCCTCCCTGACCTGGCCCAGGATCTCGGCCTCCGCTACCACGAGGCCTACAACATGCTCCGCCGCCTCGGCCTCGAAGCAGAACAGCGCCCCGGCAACCACGAGTACCAGCTGACCCATGAGGCCGCAGAAACCCTCCGGGCCGAGCACCAGCGCATCCAAGCCCTCCACCGGCGCTCCATGAAGCTCGCTGCCGCCGCCCGAGCACTCAGGGTCGCGCTAAGCACCGCGGCGCTGATGTCCCGCACAGGTCAGCTGGACGTCGACCCCGAGACCGACTCCAGCGGCGCCCGGTTCGTAACGCGGGCGTCTGTCCAGGAGTGCTGGCTTGCCCGTCATGACCAAAAGCGCCGCCGAGCGCAGCCGACCGCAACGGTGCCGTTGGCCGAGGTCGCCCGGTTCACTGGCGAATCAGAAAGCTGCTTGGTTGACCTGGTACGGACCGGCGTACTCCATGGGGCGGGTGCGGGTCGTGGGAGTCACATCACCGTGAGCAGTCTGAAATCCTGGATGGGCTAGCCCTGCTTCGGATCCAGTGTGCCCAGACCGAGTCAATCCAACGGGTTCGCTCGGGTTCACCTTCTCGAGTCGGCTGGCGTCTGGTGAGATCAGGGGAGTAGCCCTCAATCGGTGATCGACATGCTGGACTTTCGGAGCCCGGTCGTCGGACCTGCGTGCGGGTGGGCGAGGCCCTGCGCACCAAGGTGCGGGCGGTCCACACACGCGGCACGTCCGCCAGTTCTTGGAGGAGGTCTGGAATCCCCTCGGACAGGACGCTCCGACTACGGTTCCTGCGTGGGCCAAACGACGACAGTCACCCGTCACACCCCCTGCGTACTATCGAACGGGTGTTCGTAAAGGACGTGGTTGCGGGAGCAAAAGAGCAGGTGGCACGGGTCGGACGACGACCGCGGGCCCGGGCCTCACTCGTAAACGCCCGTCGGTACCGGGCCAGCCCTACGCGTCCCGTTGTCTGCAAAGCCTGGCTATGACGATGACCGAGGCAGTCGTCCGTCACTCGCTGCGCGAGTACATCCTCGGGACGACCCCGGGACCCGTTGAGGCTGTTAACGAGTTCTGGGTCCCCAAGTCCAACGAGCGAGCAGACGTGGCGGTCATCGGCGCTCTCATGCAGGGTTTCGAGATCAAGACGGAGCGTGACACCCTCAAGCGGCTGCCTCGCCAGACCGAGGCCTATACCCGTGTATTCGACCGCTGCCACGCGGTCCTAGCGGAGCGGCATGTCGATCGTGCGCTGGAGATGCTGCCGTCCTGGTGGGGAGTGCTCGTGATCGAGACCGAGCCGAGCCTGAGCTTCCGCGAGCTTCGCCCGGCCATCGTTAACGAGGCGGTCGATGCCGAGGTGCTGGTCCGCCTGCTCTGGCGAGATGAGGCGCACGCCGCCCTTTGCGCCCTTGGCGATACGCCGGACCCCCGAGCCGGCCGCTTCCGAATGTGGGAGCTCTTGCTGGCGCTGCTCGACATCGACGGCATCAAGAAGGTGGTTCGTGAGGCGCTGCTGCGGCGCGATCCAACTCGCGCGGGGATGCCGTCGCAGCGCTTCGCTGTCACCTAAATTTAGTTCCGGCTGATCCCGGAAAGCTGCTCGACCACGTGGCGCAGATGGTGTGAGGTCCCCGCTCCGCGCCAGTGGTCCTCCCAGCCGGGCTCACACTCGCCTGCAGCACATTCCGCGATTTGACGATCGCCCCAGGTGAAGTCTCGACCGGCGAACTCAGGCTGGCCGATGAGGATCTCGCACAACTGGCGGTACTGCTCTCGGCCTTCCTCATGACGGGGCGCTTTCGCCCGCGGAATGACGGTCTCGGTCTCGTGCGTGTACCGGATCGCGCCCCGGATGCCGAGCGGGATCTGGCCTTCGACGGCGTCCATCGGCGGCTCGGGGTGCTGGATGGCGTAGTCCCCGAACGTGGGCATGCGCGAGACGCCTGACTGGCTCAGCGCCGACCAGAGCAGCCATTCGCGCCGCGGCAGCCGGCCGATGCTGCCCGCAACAACGATGCCGCCTCCGAGCGAGCGAGGCATCGACGTGCCCAGCAGCACGACGCTGCGCCAGGGTCCGATCGCCACCAGCTCGTCGATCATCGGCGCCAGAAACTCGGGATCGATTTCGACGTCCTCCGAAAGATAGGCCAGGTCCATCAGCAGGTCCGCGCCGGTGAACTCCACCTGGACCGAGTGGAGCGCTTCCTTTACGAGCGCCTCCGCCCCCCGGCCGTCGGCATCGACCGTGCCGAGGACCGAGTACCGCAACGCAACGCCGCGACCATCGGAGGCGACCGTGTCGGCGATCTGGGCGGTAGTCGCCTTGGCATCGCTGAGCCTCATCACCGGCACGAACGCCAGCTTGCGCTGCCGGGCCGTGGCGTGGATCACCGACAGCACTGGACGGTTGCCGTCTTTCATGGCGGTGGGGTGATTCGGTCCGAGCCGGAGCACGTCGAGGAAGCAGGGATGCGTGTCGACGGCCGCCGCCACCTTCTTGACCCAGCCCTCGACGCGGTTGCGGGTGAACGGCTCGGCCCCGGGACCCTTGGGGCCGACGATCTCGATCAGCGGCGTGAGGTGTGCCCAGGTCTGGGGTGAGGCGTTCAGCAGGGCATTGAACTCGCCGGGCTTGGTCTGGAGGGCAGCGACGTAGTGACCCGTGCCCGCGGGTACCGGCTGGAAATCCTCCGGTCTGGTCAGCGTGAGCTGGAGCGTATTGGCCACTGTCGTCCTCCTTGGACTAGAGTAGTCTTCACCCTAAGGGTGAAAGATGTCAAGGAGCCAGTCATCGAGATTTCGTGGTCCAGCCGGAAGCTGGAGAAGACGTGCTCGGACGATCGCCAGGGCAGCAAGCATTGGGGAGCAGACCACTGGAAGCTTCTCAAGCGCCGCCTGGCGTCGCTGCTCGGCGCGCCCACTCTGGCCGACATGGATAACGCTCCCGGCAACTGTCACCAGCTCACCGTCGACCGAAGCGGCGACTTCGCCGTCCACCTATGGGCGTCCTACCGATTGATCTTCGCCCCCAACCACGATCCGATCCCGGCCCTCGACGATGGTGGCGTCGACAAGGCCAAGGTCACCCACATCACGATCAAGGAGGTGGTTGATTACCATGGCAACTAACCCACCGTCCGGCTGGCAGCCCGACTGGACCGTGGCGCCTGGCGACATCCTTCTCGAGGCGTTGCAGGATCGCGAGATGACCCAGTCGGAGCTGGCTCAGCGCTTGGCGCGGCCACTCAAGACGGTCAACGAGATCATCAAGGGCAAAGCGGCTATCACCCCGGAGACCGCGATCCAGCTTGAGCGTGCGCTCGGGATCTCGGCCCGCTTCTGGACCGGCCTCGAATCGCAGTACCGGGACACCCTGGCCCGCCAGGAAGCCGAGAGCGAGCTGGAATCGCAGGCGAACTGGATCGACGCCTTTCCGATCGCCGACCTCGTGAAGCACAAGCTGATCGAGCGTGGTCGCTCCAAGGCGGGCACGCTCGCCAATCTGCTGTCGTACCTCGGCGTGAGCAGCCCAGCTGCGCTGGATCGGCTCGATGCGGCCGCCGCCTACCGCGCCTCGCCCGCCTTTGAAGCCTCACCCAAGGCGGTCACGGCGTGGCTGCGGTGGGGTGAGCTTCAGGCCGCCCGTGTCGAGGCACCACCGTTCGACGCCCGACGCTTTCGTCAGGTACTCGAAGAGATCCGCCCGCTGACGCGCAAGGAGCCGTTTGCCCAGGTCTTCCAGAAGGTGAAGAAGCTGTGCGCCGAAGCCGGCGTCATCGTCGTGCTGACTCCCGAGCTGACCGGTACGCACCTGAGCGGTGCCGCCCGCTGGCTCGGCTCGAAAGCGGTCATCCAGATGAGTGTCCGGCACAAGGCCGACGATCAGTTCTGGTTCACCTTCTTCCATGAGGCCGGGCACCTGCTGTCGGGATCCCGCCGTCGTGATTTCGTTGACGGGGCCGATTCACTGTCGCCTGACGCCGCCGACGCCGACGAGGTGGCGGCTGATGCGTTTGCCCGAGACGCGCTGCTGCCGCCTTACGAGTACAAGATCTTTGTCGACGCTGGCGACTTCAGCCGGGAGGCGGTTCGTAGCTTCGCCGCGCAGCAGCAGGTGGCACCAGGCATCGTCGCAGGGCGTCTTGAAAGGGATGACCACGTCGGACCCGCGCAACTCCGAAACCTTAAGAAGTCGATCCACCTCAGCAAAGACCAGATCTAGCGGGTGGCGAAGGAGGGTCCTCTGGCCCGGTGAGACAGGTTTCTCAGAATCTCGCTGGCCTCGCCGGGTAGGAGGCGCGCGCTAGGCAATGATGTTTTCTTTTTCTTCGGGTCCCCAACTCGAAGGTCCGCGTCGAACGGTCAGCTGGGCCGGGCGAGGGTGAAGGCGGGTGTCGCCTCAGCCGGCGCCCGGTTCGGCACGGCCACAAGGTTCTCGGGGTGCCGGAGGTCGACGTGGACGACGGAGAAGGGCGAGCCGCCGTGGAGCTGGCGGAGTAGGTCCCCGACCACGAGGCAGGCGGCGACCGAGCCGACGAAGGCGGCGCCAATAGTCACTCCGGCGATGTCCAGAAGGCCACAACGGACGGCGGTCTCGTCCATGCCCTTGGCCACGCGATCGGCGACCTCGGATTCGTAGGCGTCCGGCAGCGCTTGGGACCGAGGACGGGGCTCGGGGAAGGCCACGGTCGGATCCTCGGGAGCGGGGAAGGTGTTGATCACGATGTCGAGGTAGTTGACCGAGCCCCGGCCGAGTCCACCGTCGACCACCCAGGTGAAGCGATCTTCGCCGAGCAGGAGCCGGGGATCTCGGCTGTCAAAGCCTGCCAGTGCGACCGTCGGCTCGGACCGATTCAGATCAGCATGCGGCTCCGGCGCGAATGTGTCGTCGAAGGCACGGTCGACGATCGCGGTGTCGAGACCGAGACCTTCGAGGGCATCTGCGACAACCCGGGTCTTGCGCCGGTCGACGTCGGCGTCGGTGACGAGGAGCTGGGTCGCGGTGTTCCCGGCGACCACCCGGTCGTAGTCGATCAGACCGGCTCGGACATCGGCTGGTGTGGCGTAGGGCAGCATCCCGACCACCCAGGCGTAGGCCTGGCCGAGGTGCCCGAGACCGAGCAACCAGAAGGCGGCGGGGAGGTACTGCAGGTCAGGACCGATCGCCTCAGCGGACCGCCAGTCCAGGTCAGGACGCCAAAGCGACATACCGAGATCACGACGGCCGGGCACGGGGTCGCCCAGCTCCTTCTGGAACACCTCGGAGATGCCGAGCGCTGCGGCCACGATCCCCGCCGGCGGGGTCCCGCCACCGCCACCACGGGAGTCCGGACTCTGCACGACCCCTCCGACCCAACCGTGGTGGGTGACGTACAGCACGTAGCTGCCCACGGGCTCCACCGGAGCGCCGATGGCGAGCGTCGGCAGGGCCGGGTCCAGCCGGTCCACGACGAAACCGCCGAACCGCTGTACTGCTGCACCCGCGGTGAGGTCAGCGGCCCACGGGACGTCGAGTACTGGGTCACCGTCGAGGACCACGTGCACCCCGCCCAGGAAGGCCCGGCCCCCGGCGTTCACGGCGGTCAGGAGGGCCGCCTGCGCCGCGAGATCGCGACCGATGTCGGGCCCGACGGCGACCTGCAGGACCATCGACTCCAGGTACACCCGCGCCTCCTCTAGCGTGCGCGCCTTGCCGGATTCGAACAGCAACTTGGCCGTTCGGTGAATGGTGTCCCGGGTGACGTCGGCGGTCATGCGAACCGCCGAACGAAGAGCCGCGCCGCCGCCTCGGCACCGGTCCAGCTTGTCCACCCGCGCCCGTCGTAGAGGTGGACGCCGACATCGGAGGGGTCGGTGGGCCGCTGGGCGAAGTGGGGGACGATCACGGCCACGTGGCCCTGCTGGGCGACCATGGGGCTGCCCCGGTCGATGTCGCTCTGCTCGACCCACCCGGCGGGGTGGGTGTGGACGTCGCCGATCACCTTGAGGCCGTCGGTCCGACAGAGAGTCCAGAGCTTGTCGTAGGCGAGGCCGTGGAAGTGGATGCCCCCGACTAGGCAGTCGGGGTCGAGGTCGTCGTAATAGATGACCCGAGTCACCCGGGCGAGGTCTCCGTCCTTGCGGGCCAACAGGAAGGCGCCGGACTCGATCGTGCCGTGACCGCGTCGGCCCAACTCGGCGAGCATGGCCCGCCAGTCCCTCCGCTTCATGCGCAGGAGGGCACCGCGGCCCCTAGATCCCCAGATACGCATCGGCGTGGAGGATCCCGTGCAGATCGTTCAGGATGAAGGTCAGGGTGCGACCGGCATGCCACGCCAGGTGCGGGGCATCGGTGAGCCAGTGGGCGTGGTCCGCGATCGCGAGCCGCTCCCACGGGGCGTACATGGCGTTGGGAGCGGCAGCCCACCCATCGATGCGGAACAGGATGCCGACCTCGTCGCCCTTGGGCCGGAGCCCCGCCGCCAACGGCTCGTTCCTCTCGATGTCCCAGATGCACCCGGTGGGGGCGATGGTCGGGTACCCGGTCAACTCGAACCGGATGGCGTACCCGGGCGGCGCGCCCTCACGCAGCGCGGCCGAGACCAGGACAGTGACGTAGGGCCACTCCACCCCAACCACGGACCAGCGGCCCGCTGCGACCCCGGCCAGGAAAGCACCGGAGTCAAGATGGGCACGCACGGCGCGCTCATCGGGAGCGATCACTATGTCGGTCACCCGGCGAAGCTGTCCCGGGGCAGCAGGTTGAGGGTGATCTCGCAGGGTCCACCGGCCACCAATAGCGAGCCGACGTGGACGCCGTCGGCGAGGAAGTGGTCGGCGCCAGGCACGGCGAGCACGTACTTGGCCCGCTGCTCCGGGGACAGGTTGGCGGCCTTGTCCCCCGAGGCCCAGTGATAGACCGTCTTGATGGTGGTGCCGGGGCCGTACTCGTGGGTGAAGTCGTCGGCGTTGAACTGGATCACGACCTTGACCCGGCGGCACCGGCCACGGTGGAAGTGGTGGTGGTGATGGATGCCGGCGGCCTCGAAGGTCAGATCGAGGTCGATCTCCTCGTCCACCTCCTCAATCCAGACGCCGTGGTCGGGGTTGGTGGGCAGGAGAAGGGTGCGGACCACGGCCGTCGTCTCGACGACGACGATCTCGGGGTCCTCATTTCCCTCGGTGTGCCGGAACAGTTCCATAAGAGCCTCCTTCGGCTCGGCATCCCAGCGGCCCCTGGCTGGGGCCAGTACGATGGTGATGCACCTCGCAAGTATACTATCGGATCTTTACCTCAGAGGTAAACAACATGTCCCCACACGCCGATGGACGTCACTTTCAGCAGCGCCGCACTCGCCGCGTTGTGTAACTCGGAGCGTCGGCTCGCGGACCGCTGGGGGGATGAGGCCGGGCGCACGGTCGGGCGACGGCTCGTCGAGCTGTTGGCCGCCGACGCCGACACGGTGCTCCGGCTCCCTGGCGCGTCGGTCGACCACAACGGGACGGGCGAGACGGTCATCGACTTCGGCGCCGTGACCATCCGGGGCCAGATCAGCACCGACGGAGCGAGCGGGGATCGCATTCTGATCAGCAGCGTCGATGTTCAGGGGAATACGCACCGATGACCACCGTCGACCACCACGCGTTCCGGCCGGACTACGCCATCCCGCCGGGCGAGACCTTGCGCGACCGCCTCGCCGAGCTGAACCTCTCTCAAGCCGAGCTCGCGGCACGGGCGGGTCTCTCGACCAAACACGTGAACCAGATGATGCAGGGCATCGCCCCGATCACCCTGGAGACGGCCATCGCCCTAGACCGGATCACCGGGGTCCCGGCGAGTATCTGGAACCGACGCGAGGCCGACTACCGCGAGGCCCTGCTCCGCTCCAAGCCACGCGTGCTCTCAGCCGAGGACAAGGCGTGGCTCGACGCCCTTCCGACCAAGGAGCTGAAGAAACGCGGCTGCCTCCCGGACGAGAAGGACCCCGGCCGCCTGTTCGACGCCGTGCTGTCATTCTTCGGCGTCGCCGATCGTGCCGCGCACGAGCGGGTGTGGAAGGTGCCAGTCGCCTCGTTCCGCCGATCCAGCGCCTATAAGAGTTCGCCCGGCGCGGTTGTATCGTGGCTGCGGATCGCGCAACTCGAAGCGCAGGAGCGCAAGGTCGAGCCGTACTCGGCAGCCACCTTCCGCAAAGTGCTTCGCGACATCCGGGCACTCACGGCGTCCGGTGATCCCAACGATTTGGTGGATCTGTGCGCCGCAGCCGGTGTCGTCGTCGTGTTCGTCTCTGGAGTCAAGGGATGCCGGATCAGCGGTGCTGCGTGGTGGACGAGTCCTGGCCGAGCAGTTATTGCCTTGACTGACAGATACAAGAAGGACGACTTCTTCTGGTTCACCTTCTTTCACGAGGCCGCTCACCTCCTATTGCACTCCAAGAAGGAAACCTTCGTCGACGATGGCACCGACAACGACGTCATCGAAAATGAGGCCAACGATTTCGCGACGGACTTTCTCATCCCGCGGGAACACCAGGCACGCCTGCACCGATTGACCACGGACTCTGAGGTGAAGGCATTCGCCGATGACATAGGAATCGCGCCGGGGATTGTCGTCGGACGCCTACAGCACGACGAGAAGTGGGGCTGGAACAAGGGTCACGGCCTGAAACGAACAGTGCGCATCGTCGACGCCGAAGACTGAACGTCGTCCTGCACGCCAACGCCGGGCGGTGCTGCAGCTTCCAAGCCGATCCTTTGTGGCTGAAGGTCTTGAGAACCTCTCGTGGATCGATCCCGAGTTCATCAGTAGAACCGGGCTAGTGGAATTATGTCGCTTGACCGGCCGGCCTTCGGGCCATGAACCCGAAGGTCTCAGCAGGCAGCGCGCTTCTCGGGACCCAACCCGGAAGCGGCGGAACTGATCTGGGCACCCGACGCGTCCCCAACCGGGTCGTCCTTCCTGCCTACCTCGCCGGACCCGCACTCCTGCGCGGACAGGTCCGAGACCGGTTGACCATCGTTCCGGTCATGGTCGGAGCGGGGCCATTGTGGCGTGCATCTTGACGAATTGCATCACGGGGGCGGTTTCGATGTGGTTGAGGCCGTCAAGGGCGGTCATCTCTTCGGTGAGGTACTCATAAAGCGAACGGTCGTCTGGACAAACCAGCGCCGCCAGAAGGTTGGTGGATCCGCTGGTGGCGGCGACAAAGGGAAATTCGGGCCGGCTGGCCAAGGCTTGTCCGATGTCTCTCAGATTTCGGGGGGCCGCAGATATCCATAACAGGGCCTGAGGGCGATCCTCAAAGGCGTCGCTGGCGAGGTCCAAGTCAAAAAACAGGACGCCCGAGGCAATGAGTTCTTCGACTCGCCGTCGGACGGTCGATTCGTGCCAGTGCGTGCGCGCTGCCAGCTGGCGATAGGGAGCGCGGCCGTCGTCGGCAAGGGCTTGGACGAGCGGCCAGTCGGAGTCCTGCACCTTTGCCTTCGGGCGATCGACCACGGGCCTGTCTTGTGGCGGAGAGAGGAGTTGTGCAATCTCCACAGGGCTGAGGTCGCTCGGCCAAGGCGGAGCCGACAATCCGGTGGCGAACAGGTGGAGGAGACAGTAGGCCTCGTAGTCGACAACCTGTCGACCGACCGAGAGCTGGCTAAGCAGCAGTGGAGTGCCTTGTTCGCCGTCGCGAGAGTGAATCAGGCTGAAGATCTCGGTTCCCCCCGATGTCAGCTGCACCCAGGAACTGTCCGGATGCTGCGCGAGCTTGGTGGCGACGGTCGGCGCGGATCCCGGAGCGCAACGGATACGGACGGCCCAGTCGTACTGGCCGAACCGTTGGGAGTCGAGCTGGCCCACCACACGAAGAATGCGATCGTCGAAAAGACGCCGGTAGCGACGTGAAACAGTCGCCTCGGAGGATCCGAGGACCTCAGCCAAGCGGCTGAACGGCGCCCGGGGGTCGACATAAAGGGCGTGAATGATTCTTCGGTCCAATAGATCAACGGTGATGGATTCCATGCAGATCATCCTAGTTGATAGTGGAAAGCGGGCAGATATCTGCAAACGTGTGGCGGTCCTCCCGTCGGCACCGCAAGCTACAGGCCATGGAAAAGAAGTGGTGGACCTTGGTCGTGGTGTGCGCAGCCACCTTCATGTTGCTGTTGGACATCACCATCGTGATCGTCGCCCTGCCGACCATCCAGTCGGAACTGCACGCCAACTTCAGCGCGGTGCAGTGGGTCATCGACGCCTACGCCCTGACCTTGGCGTCGGTGCTTCTCGCGGCCGGTTCGCTAGCCGATCGTTACGGGCAGCGCCTTCTGTTCAGCGTCGGTCTCGTCGTCTTCACCGTCGGCTCGCTGCTGTGTGGGATATCCCAGTCGTCGATCATGTTGATCCTTTCCCGCAGCGCCCAAGGGATCGGCGGGGCGATCCTGTTCGCCACCTCGCTGTCTCTTCTAGCTCACTGCTTCCACGGCAAAGAGCGGGGGATGGCCTTCGGAGTCTGGGGCGCGGTGACTGGAGTGGCCGCCGGACTTGGACCAGTGCTGGGCGGACTCATCACCTCCGCCATCAGCTGGCGGGGCATCTTCTTGGTGAACCTGCCAGTCGGTGTAGCTGCGCTTGTGGTCACACGGTGGCGGGTCGATGAGTACAAGACGCCACACGCCAGTCGGCCGGACTGGGGCGGGTTCGTAACGCTGACCGCCGGATTGAGCAGTTTGGTCTACGGCTTGATCCGTGCTGGCGAGTTCGCTTGGAGCGACACGGGCGTAGAAATCTGTCTCGCCCTCGCCGCGGTGTTCTTCGTTGCGTTCGTCGCGCTGGAACAGCGAGTCGACCACCCACTGTTCGATCTGGCGCTGTTCCGTATCCCCACGTTCAGCGGCGGGTTGGCTGCTGCCTTTGCTTTGAACGGTTCGCTCTACGCGATGTTCTTATACCTCACCCTCTACCTCCAAGACGACCTTGGCCACTTCGCCGTGGTGACCGGTGTTCAGCTCCTGCTTATCAGTGGGACGGCGATTGTCTCGTCGATGCTGGCGGGAGCGTTCCACGAGCGAATTCCCGTCCGCTGGCTCATCGGGCCAGGCCTCCTGCTTACCGGGGTGGGTTTGCTGCTCATGACCGGGCTCGATGGCGGCAGTTCCTGGACCCACCTGATCCCTGGTTTCATCGTGGCCGGCGTCGGCAGTGGAATCGTCAACCCGCCACTCGCCTCCACGGCCGTCGGTGTGGTCGCCCCGCAGCGCTCCGGCATGGCCTCTGGCGTCAACACCACCTTCCGCGAAATCGGCATCGCGGCGGGCACCGCCGTCTACGGGTCGATTTTCGCATCGGCTCTCCACCAGAAATTGAGCCACGCCCTCGCCAACATGCCATCCCTAGAGCGGCACCTCCCCGGAGTCGTCACTGCCGTTCAACAGGGAAACGCCGCGCAGGCCGTCAACGCCGTCCCTGCGCCGATGCGAGCACCCCTTGTCGCGGCCGTTCACGACAGCTTTGCCAGTTCGCTCGACGTGCTGCTGGTCGTCAGTGCTGTCCTAGCCCTTGTCGGAGCGGCATGTTCGGGTGTCCTCATCCGACGTCGGGACTTCGTGGTCTCACACGACCAACCGGCACCAGCGCCGACCGAGCCAGTGGGATCGCTTGTGTGATGAGAACACCCCGGTACTCACCACCTTTTGACCCTGAACCGCTGGACCACCTGTTCGAGCGAGGAGAGTAAAAAAGATGCAAGCAGTCATCACGACGGAGGATCTTCGTAAGAGCTTTCGCGGCAGGAAAGGAACCGTCGAAGCGGTCCAAGGCGTCAGTTTCGAAGTCGGTCGGGGCGAGATCTTCGGCTTCCTCGGACCGAACGGGGCCGGAAAGACGACGACGCTGCGGATGCTCACGACGCTGTTGCCCATCGACTCGGGCTCGGCGATCGTGGCCGGCTCCGACGTGGCGCGCCAGCCGAAGCAGGTGCGACAGCGGATCGGCTACGTCAGCCAGGCGGGTGGCGCCGACGATATGTCGACTGGCTGGGAAAACCTCATTCTCCAGGGCCGTCTCTACGGAGGGGACCTCGACTCGGTGCGCCAGCGGGCGAAAGAGCTCGCCGCGGTGCTCGATCTCACCGAATTCGCCGATCGGAAGGTGGCGAGCTACTCGGGAGGCCAGCGCCGTCGCCTCGACGTCGCTCTCGGGCTAATTCACCAACCCGAGGTTTTGTTCCTCGACGAGCCCACCACCGGCCTCGATCCGCAGAACCGGGCAAATCTGTGGGACCACATCCGGGCTATCCAAGAGCGCGGGGCCACGGTCTTTTTGACCACGCACTATCTCGAAGAAGCGGACGCCCTCTGTGACCGGCTGACGATAATGGACCACGGCTCCATCGTCGCCGAGGGGACCCCTCGCGAGCTCAAGCGCCAGGTCGTGGGCGACTCGGTGGTGCTCGGCCTTGTCGACGAGGGACTGGTCGAACGGGCAAGCGCGCTCTTGCGAACCGAGCCGTTCATCCGGGAGATCGGCGTCGAGGACGGGGGGCTGCGTCTCTACGTGGCGGACGGCAGCGCCGCGTTGCCCGAGCTTCTCCGATTGCTCGATCGGGAGCAGATCGCGTTGAAGTCGATCAGCCTCTCGCAGCCCACGTTGGACGACGTGTTCTTGCGCTATACGGGCCGGTTGTTGCGAGACACCGGCCACTACAAGGAGGTGGCGGCATGAGAACCCTGAAAGACACCAGCCTGCTCTTTCAGCGGCATTTCACCCAGCAGCTGCGCAACCCGACGTGGATGATCGTCGGACTCTCAGCTCCGGTGCTCTATCTCGTGCTGTTCACGCCGCTGCTCAAGCACTTCACGGGAGCTGCGTCGACCGGAGCGGTGCTCGACGTCTTTTTTCCCGGCATCCTGGCGCTCCTCGCGTTCGCCAGCGGCACCGCCCAGGGATTCGGCACGATTTTCGAGCTTCGATCCGGCGTTATCGAGCGTTTCCGGGTAACCCCGGCGAGCCGCTTGGCGATTCTCGCCGGACCGCTCGTCTCGGCGATGACCTTCATGTTCTTCTTCGACGCCATTGCGGTCGCCGTCGCCTACGGGTTCGGCTTCCAGATCCACTGGGGCGGACTACTGGTGCTCGCCGTTCTCATCGGGGTCTTCATGGTGACGGTGTCCGCCTGGTCGGTCGCGATGGCGCTGACGATCAAGGAGATCGACGCCTTTGCCTCCGTCACGAACCTCCTGAACCTGCCCGCCCTGCTGCTCGCCGGTGTGCTCTTGCCGATCTCGTTCGGTCCGACGTGGCTGCGGGTGGTCGCCCACTTCGATCCGCTCTACTACGTCGTCGAAGGCGCACGGGCGCTCGGTGCCGGTGCCTTCTCCAGCGACCATGTCTGGCAGGCATTCGCGGTTGTCGTCCCCTTGTGTGCCTTGGTTCTCAGCTGGGCGACAAGCGTCTTCAAAAAGGCGGTCGCGTGATTCCCCGACGATCGACCCATCGCATCCAGAGCGCGGCAACGCCGCCACATGAAGGAGTTCTCCATGTCTGAACGGCTTCCCGTCAGCACCCGTCGCCCTCTTCCCGATGACATGTTCAGTGGCCGTTTGAAAGGGTCCTATCTGCTCGATCTCGAAGTTGTCGGCGTGGACGAGGTCGCTCCGCACGTGCGGCAAGTCACCATGGCTTCGTCCGATCTCGTGGGATTTGAGTACACGCCAGGGCAGGACCTCTTGTTCGAGTTCCCCGATGGCGACCTGACCCTCCGTCGTCGCTACACCATCCGGCGATTGGATCCCGCGGCTGGCATCGCCGACTTCGAGATCGAGATCCACGACGGCCGCGGCCCTGCCACCTGCTGGGCGGCCAAGGCCGAGGTAGGCGAACACCTCGAGGCCATCGGGCCGCGAGGTGGGATTAGCCTGCGACCAACGGCGACGTCGCATCTCTTCGTCGTCGACGATTCCGCGATGCCAGCCGCCTTCGCACTGCTCGAAGCGCTCCCCGTGGGCACGCCCGCCACCGCCCTCCTTGTGACGAGTCATGGCGCGAAGTTGCGTCCGGCGCCAACTGGAGGTCCCGCGGCGTCGCTCGTCTGGCTGGATCAAGCAGAGGTCCTTGAGATGCTGAGCGACCTGCATCCCGCAGCCGGCACCGCCGCGTACCTCTTCGGTGAGCGCCACCTGGTCCGAACAGCCGAGGAACTCCTCATAGCGGGCGGTCTCGATAGCGATGCCATCGCGTCCAAGGCCTACTGGCGACGGGACCAGCCCAACGCCAGCCACGGCGAGCCGGCATGGAACTGAACTTGGGCTCCTCGGTGGGGCGTCCGGCCGACCTCAGGGCATTGGCGAGGACCTTCGGGTAGGAAGGCCGAACGGGGTGAGGGCTGGGAGTTTCTCGGGACCCCGACGGCGGAGCGACGACCTTGAGTAGTGCAGCGCCTGTGCGGCTGCATAGTGCAGGTCCCGTGACCAGCGGCTTCGTCGGGTCTGGAACCCGAAGGGTGCGTGATGGTCCTGAACCCCCGCCACGATGTGTGAACTTTCGACTTTTGGGTCACGAGGCGTACGAAACCGCAGCTTGGCGGCTTGGTCGTAGTCACACTGTCTTACGGGTTGATCACTTCGCTTTCATGCGCTGATCAACCTCTGCCTACGCAGCATAGGGCAAGGGCCCGAGTGCAAGCCGTTGCCCAGCGGTTTCGCGTTTCGGTGAGGTGCCGACGCTGTGATTTTTCTCGGGACTGATTCTCGGGCGATGGCCAGCGCTATAGGGAGGACGGCGCGCCCTCTGTGATCACCGTGATAGCGATCACGGTTCAGCGGGGCGTGACCGCATTGGTGTGGTGGAGCACGTACCAGACGATCTCGAAGGCGACGGCGGCGCCCAGGACTGCGATGAAGACAGGCTGTTCGTAACCGCCGATCAGGCTGTGGCCTACGGCCGCCTCGATGACGGCGAACAGCCCGAAGGCCAGCCAGCCCGGTCCGGTGATGAGGCAGTGGGCATGGCGACAGCGCCAGAAATTGAGTGCGCACCAGCCGCCGGCAGCAAGGCCGGCAACCCCGACGGTCGCCAGTGACGCCCGTAGCGGCAGGTGCGGCGCCAGATTGAGCAGGCCGACCACGACTGCGACCACCCCGATCGCAGCAAGGTTCCCGACACGGATGCGGTCGACTCGCTGCTTGGTCACCGAGTCGGCGGGCAGCGACGGTGGCGACCATCCACAGAGTGCCCGCGTGCCACACGTGTCGTCCTGGTTGAGCTGGCTCTGTTGTTCGGTGATGCTCATGGCGACCCCCTGT
>Ga0307374_10008029_pt1 | contig 15895 bp, 15 predicted proteins | sample OX3MG_FD_202532 | JGI IMG/M metagenome (GOLD analysis project Ga0307374, IMG submission 202532) | Soil microbial communities from Risofladan, Vaasa, Finland - OX-3 | ecosystem: Environmental > Terrestrial > Soil > Coastal area > Acid sulfate soil | place: Finland: Risofladan, Vaasa | collected... | reverse complement strand
TCTCCGCGACGTCCGCGTACGCGGCCCTGAACACCTCGACGATCTCCGCATCGATCGCCTTGATCACCTTGGCCAGCTCCCGGCGGGCGTTGCGGATGTCCTCCAGTTGCTCCTCCAGGAAGGAGTGGCGCTCCATGAGGGCGGTGTGCTCTTCGAGCGCGAGCGGGTTGATGGGGCCCATCAGCCGCAGCTCGCGTTCGAGTTCGGTGCGCCGGCTCACCGCGCTCGTCCCTGGAGGCAGCTCCGGGCACTCGGCGGCCCGGATCGAATCCGGTTCGCAGTCGAGATCACGGCGGATGGCCTCGGTGATCCCTTCAAGGCGCACCCGCGCCTCGGTCTCGTCCAGGTCGATTCGCGAGAGCTTCTCGCGCAACTCGACGAGCTGGCGTTCCGCAAGCGACCGCTGCCGGCGAAGCTGCTCGAGACGGTCGCTCATCTCGCGGATCGCGTCCGACTCGGCCCGGCGGGCCTCGCGCAGCGCAACGACCGCTTCTTCCAAGCGCCCCTCGCGCTCGCGCACAACGACCGAAAGCGCCGACACCACCCGGGCCGCCCGCTCGAGCGCCGTTCGGCGGGCCGCGGCCTGGTCGCGCTCGGTGATGTTGCGGCGGAGTCGTTGTTCGACCTCGGCCAAGCGGCGAGACGTGAGGTTTCGGCGCTCTTCCAGGCCGGCGGCCCGCACCTCGAGATCGCGGCGCATCGCTGCGACAGAAGCGGCGCGCTCCGCCAACCGTGCCCGGGCGGCGCGCTCCGCCGCCGCCCGCTCGACCTCTCGCTCGGCGGCTTGCTCGAGCTCCGGCAGGACAGACTCCAGCTCTGCGACCCGCTCACGCTCGCGGGCGAGCCGGCCCTGCAGCTCCTCCCGCTGCGCGCGGGCCGCTTCGAGCTCGGAGGTCGCTTCGGCGAGGTCCCGCTCCACTCGGCTCAGGGTCTCCTCTGCCGAGCGCCGGCGGGACAGGTTCGTCTCGGCCGCCCGCGCGGCCTCGGCGCTGGCGACCCGGGCCGCCTCTGACGCGCGGCGTGCACCTTCGTGGTCAGCCGCCGCCCGCCGCGCCATCTCCGCGGCAACGGCCGCAGCGGAGCGGGCTTCCTCGAGAGCGGCGCCCGTCGCGCCGCTCCCGCCGGCGCCGATCCGCCACAACCCGCCCGAGAACCGGTCGCCGTCCTTGGTCACCACGACCAGGTCGGGCCGGAGCGCGGCGACGTCGACCGCCTCGCGCCACGAACCGTCGACGACCACCGAGCCACCAAGCAGCTCGTCGAGAAGCGCGTCGACGCCGCCCGACAGGCCGGCCACCCGGGCGCGGAGCGAGCCCGCACCTGCGACCTCGGCTGGCGCCACGCCGGCGGGCGCGCCACCCCGGCGCAAGCCGAGAGGCACGACCGCCCCCGCATCGCCCGAGCGCTGCAACTCCGCCAGCGCCTCCCGCGCGGAAGCGGCTCCGTCCAGCACGACTGCGGCCAGAACCTCGCCGGCGGCTGCTTCGAACGCCGCCTCGTAGCCCTCATCCACCCGCACCAACTCGACGAGCGCCCCCACGACGCCGGGGACCGCCGACAGCCTTTCGGCGCCGGCCCGCGCCCTTGCCTGGGCCAGCGCCTGGGCGAGCGCCTCCTCCCGCGCCGCCCAACGATGGTGGTCAGCGTCCGCGGAGCGCCACGCCTCGGCGCGCGATTCGAGCTCGATGGCGGAGCGCGACTCGTCCTCGGCCGCCGCCGCGCGAGCCGCTTCAAGCCCGTCAGCCGCGGCGACGGACTCCGACACGACCGACCGCAATCGGCCCGCCTCGTCCGCCAAACGACCCGATCGCTGCCCCACCGCCTCCACTCGCGCGTCCACCCGCCGCAGCTCGCCGGCAGAGCGTTCCAGAGCCGAGCGCAGCCCGCCGAGCTCGCCCCGCACCTCCGCAGCGGGGTCACCGAACGCCTCTGGCGACGACCCCCATCGCTCCTCGACCGAAGCCGTCTCGGCGTCGAGCGCCGCCTCCGCCGCCGACAACTCGTCGGCCAGCGGGATCAGCCGCAGCGCCTCCTCATCCGTCCCCGCCAGGCTCTCCGCCAGCGAGGCCGCCTCACCTTCGAGGCTCGCGATCACGTCCTGGTCGACGCTCGACGCCAGCGAGGTCTCTATCCCGCGGCGCCGCTCCCCGAGCACCGCTCCAAGCCCCGCCGCCCGGGCCCGCAGGCTCTCCGCCCGCGAGACGAGCTCGGCCAGGTCCGCCGATCCCGAGTCTCCCCGGGTGTGCTCCAGCTGCGTCTCCGCCGTTATGACCTGAGCATCGAGGCCGGCCAGGGAGAACCGAAGCTGCTCCTCGGCCGATCTCAGCTGGCCCCGCTCCCTCTCCGCGGCCCCCAGGCGTGCCTCGACACCGGCCAGGTCCCGCGCAAGTAGGTACCTGCGGACGGCGGCGAGCTCAGCCACCAGGTCCCCGTGGCGGCGCGCGGCGTCGGCCTGCTTCTCGAGGGGCCGCAGCTGCCGGCGCACCTCCCGCAGCAGGTCCTGCAGCCGCACGAGGCTCGCCTCGGTGGACTCGAGACGGCGCTCCGACTTCTCCTTGCGCCGGCGGTACTTCAGGATGCCCGCGGCTTCCTCGATCACCAGCCGGCGTTCCTCTGGCCGAGAGTTGAGGATCGCGTCGAGGTTGCCCTGGGAGACGATGACGTGCTGCTGGCGACCGACGCCGGAGTCCGAGAGGAGCTCCTGGATGTCGAGCAGGCGGCAGGGCACCCGGTTGATGGCGTACTCCGACTCGCCGGTGCGGAACAGGGTGCGGGTGATCGTGACCTCGGAGAAGTCGATCGGCAGCAGGCCCGCCGAGTTGTCGATCGTCAGCGAGACCTCGGCGCGCCCGAGGGCGGGCCTCTTGGACGAACCGGCGAAGATGACATCCTCCATCTTCGCCGAACGGACGGTGCGCGGGCCCTGAGCGCCGAGCACCCAGGCGACAGCGTCGACCACGTTGGACTTGCCGCTCCCGTTGGGACCGACCACCACCGTCACCCCGGGCTCGAACTCCAGCGTGGTGGTGTCGGCGAACGACTTGAAACCTTTGAGAGTCAGGGACTTCAGGAACACGGGTTGACCAACCTAGCGGCGCGCGGCGGCATCCCTTTACCGTGCCTTCTCCGGGAGCGTGAGTGGTGGATCGCGCGGGTCAACAGCGCGAATCTCCTTCTTTTACAAGGGAAAAAGACGCAGCCATCGCGGCATGCCCGGTCCGTCGCTCAGATCTGGCAGCGCGGGCAGAAGTAGCCGCTGCGACCGTTGGCTTTCACCCGCGCGATGGTCGAGTGGCACCGACGGCACGGCTGCCCCGCGCGGTCGTAGACGTTGTGGAGGCTCTGGTAGTCGCCGATCTCCCCGAAGATGTCACGGTACTGCTCGTCCGCCAACGACGAGCCTCTCCTCCTCACCGCCTCCTGCAGCGTTTCCACCATCGCCCGGTAGAGCCGCCGGATCTCCTGGGGCGTGAGCTGGTCGGATCTGCGGTCGTGGCGCAAGCCGGCGCTGAAGAGGATCTCGTCGGCGTACATGTTCCCGATGCCGGCGATGAACCGCTGGTCCATCAGCAACGGTTTCAGCTGGGCGTGTTTGGCGGTGAGCCTCTGGGCGAAGTCGGTCCAGGAGATCTGCTCGTCGAGCGGATCGAAGCCGAGGTGCGCGAGTTCGGGGACGTCTTGCTCCAGCTTGTCGGGTGTGGTTACGAACACCTCGCCGAAGGTTCTCGGATCCACGAAGCGGAGCTGGGGAGCGCCGGCGAAGTGCAGCACCACGTGGGTGTGCTTGATGGGGGGGTCCTTGGGGGCCGAGCGCAGGACCTGCCCGCTCATGCCCATGTGCATCACGAGGACATCGCCGTTGTCGAGCAGCAGCAACAGGTACTTGCCTCGCCGGCGGGTCCCGACGAGCTTGCGCCCCTCGACGCGCGATACGAAATCCTTCGGCCCCTTGTGCCGGCGGATCGTGCGGCTCCCGCCGCGGGACACGTCGACCTGCTTAATCTTCTTGCTGACGAACTCCTTGTCGATGTCCCTGCGAATGGTCTCGACCTCTGGAAGCTCCGGCAACTCGCCTCCTGTCAGCCGTCTTCCGGCGTAGGGGATGTCGCCGCGGCTGCACGCAAGACCTCCCACGCCTCGCGGGCGGCCGCCTGTTCGGCCTGCTTCTTCGAGCGTCCTTTTCCCGTCCCTCGGGCCGAGCCCATCACGTGAACGACCGCCTCGAACTCCTTCGCATGGTCCGGCCCCTCGTCACGCACCGAGTAGACGGGAAGCTGGTCGAAGACGCGGGCGCAGAGCTCCTGCAGTCGCGTCTTGAAGTCGTGCCCGCCGGGTCCGGCCGCCCCGAGCTCGATCCGTTCGCCCAGCAGATCCATCACGAGACGCTCGGCGGCCTCCCACCCGCGGTCGAGGTACACGGCGCCGATGACGGCCTCGGTCGCGTCCGCGAGGATCGAGGGCTTCTCCCGTCCGCCGGACTGGTCCTCCCCCTTGCCGAGCAGCAGCGCCTCACCGATCCCGAGCCCGGTCGCTATCTCGGCCAGGGCTGCCGAGTTCACGACCGACGCGCGCACCTTCGCCAGCTCCCCCTCCGGCATGGACGGGTAGGTGCGGTACAGGTGGACGGTCACGACCAGGCCGAGCACGGCGTCCCCGAGGAACTCGAGACGCTCGTTGGAGGAGGTACCCGGGTTCTCGGCGCACCAGGACCGGTGTGACAGGGATTGCTGGAGAAACGCGGGGTCGGAGACCTCCCAGCCGATGCGCCGGGCCAGCTGGTCGCGCGGGGTCTCCTCGGCCGGGCCGGGATGGTCCGGTGGCAGGGCTTCGACCTCCGGCACCCCCGCTGCCGTGGTTAGCCGGCCTGGAGCTTGGCGACGACGTAATCGACGGCGTCGCGGACTGTCTTGAGGTCTTCGAGATCCTCGTCGTCGATGCGGAAACCCACCGTTCGCTCCGAGAGCTCCTCCTCCAGCGCCTCGACCAGCTCTATCAGGGCCAGCGAGTCGGCGCCGAGGTCGTCGCCAAACGACGCCCCCTCGGTGATGGTCTCGGGGCTGATCTCGAGGATGTCCGCGAGGCACCCGCGGATGATCTCGAGGACCTGGTTGCGGTCCAGGGGAGTTCGTTCGACGTGGGTCTCAGCAGGCATGGTGTTTCCTCATTTGCCGGCAGATCTTACCGGGCGACCGGTTCGATGACCTGCTTGGTTGGCCTCGGGCGAGCCCCTACCCGCCCTTTACGGCGGTCCTCAGGGTGCCTACGAGGTCCTCGCTGACGGCGTGGTGGGCGACGCTGACCGCGTTGAAGATCGCCTGCGCCGAGGAAGAGCCGTGGCTGATGATGCAGACACCGTCGACGCCGAGAAGCATGGCCCCGCCGTAGGTGTCCGGGTCGAGCTCGGCCGCAAGCGGCAGCAGCGCGGGCAGGAGAGCACCGGAGGCGGCCTTGGTCTCCTCGGTCGAGTTGAGCGCGGCCAGCACGGCGTTGAAAGCGAACTTCATGGCGCCTTCCAGCGTCTTCAGCACGACGTTGCCTGTGAAGCCATCGGTTACCACGACGTCGACGGCGTCGGACATCACGTCCCGGCCCTCGACGTTGCCGATGAAGCGCACCGATGGCCCCGCCTCGCCGGCGGCCAGCAGCTCGTGGGTCTCCTTCGCCAGCGGGTTGCCCTTGCCCGGCTCCTCGCCGATCGAGAGCAGCCCTACCCTCGGGTCGTCGATCCCAAAGCGCTGGCGGGCGAAGGCCGCTCCCATCTGCGCGAACTGAACAAGCCAGGCGGCGGTGCAGTCAGCGTTGGCGCCGGCGTCGAGCAGCACGGTCGGCGTCGAGCCGGGGACCGGGATCGGGGTTGCGATCGCCGGCCGGTTGACCCCACTGATGCGCCCCATCCGGAACAGGGCGCTGGCCATCGTCGCGCCGGTGTTGCCGGCGCTGACCATCGCGCAAGCCCGGCCGTCGCGGACCGCTTCGGCGGCCCGGAGCAAGGACGAGTCCTTCTTGTTTCTCACCGCCTTGGCCGGGTCCTCGTGCATCTCGACGACCTCGGACGCCTCGATCAGCTCGAGCCCGCCGATGTCGGGCAGGCGCTTTGGGTCGCCTACCAGCACGACCGGCATGCCGGCCTCCGCGGCCTTGAGCGCACCGGCGACGATCTCGCCCGGCGCCTTGTCGCCGCCCATCGCGTCGACCGCGACCGGCAGCGAAGCAGGCCTGTCAGCCAATTTCTACGGCCTGGCGCCCCTTGTACCAGCCGCAGGTCGGGCAGACCACGTGCGGCAGCTTGGCGTTGTGGCACTGGGGGCAGATGCTGCGGGCAGGTGCGCTCAGCGACCAGGCGCTCGCACGCCGGCTGCGGCTCTTGGCCTTGGAGGTCTTCTTCTTGGGGACGGCCATGGGAGGTGGGAGTCCTGTCTTCGGTCGGTTCGGACGGTTCGGTCGGGTTCGCTCGTTCGGCCTGGGCCGGCGGGAGGGCCGGTTCAACAGCCTGCCGGGCGGGCCGGATCATTCTAGGTGGCGCCGGCGGCGGGCGCACCGCCGCGGCTGGTGTTCAACCCTGATGGTGCGCTGATGGGTCGCCTTTCAAGGCCTCGAGAGCAGCCCAGCGTGGGTCGGTGGGGGCGTCGCCGCACGAACAGGGTGCGTCGTTGAGATCGGCGCCGCAGGTCGGGCAAAGGCCCTTGCAGTCGTCGCTGCAGACAGGGGCCAGGGGCAGTTCCAGCAGGAGGGCGTCCCTGACCAGGGGCTGGAGGTCGAGCATCTCCCCATGGAGGGGGTAGGTCTCCTCGTCCTCCTCATCAGCGGGGTGCGGGCGCGCCTGGTGGGGATGGTCGCGCGGGTGCGCGTGAGCGCGGCCGCCAGCGGCTTCGTGCTGGCGGTACAGCTCCCGGACGTGGACGGCGAGTCGGCCCTCCACCGGCTTCAGGCACCGCCGGCATTCGCCTTTCCAAGGCGCCGAGATGTCCGCCGTGACCTCGATCCCCCCGCCGACCGCATCGAGGGTCGCGTCGGCTGTGACCTCCGCGTCCCTGGGCACCACGCTGCCGGCGACCGCCAGCTCACCGACTCGCCCCGTCCTGCTCTCGACCCGGCGCGTCCCCGGCGAGCGCTTCAGGGTCGTGATGGGCACGAGCCACGGGTTCTGCGTCACGGTTCCAGGGTACGGCGCCGCGCCCCGGACCGAATCGGACAGGATTGGTCTTTCATGCCCGGCTCGACTACGAACTCTGTCCCCTCACTGCCCAGCATCCGTGCAGTAAACGGACAGGGTTCGCGTTGCTCTGCCGAAACTGCGCGGCGGCTACGTCAGGTCCTGGTCGAAGAAGGCGTCTTCGCCGGCGTACGCCCCGTCGTCCTCGGCGCCGGCCATCCGCACCTCGTCGGGCTCCACCACAGGCGGCGGGGTGAGCGACAGCTTCTCCCTCCCGGCCGTGACCGTCTTCATGGTCCGGTCGAGCACCACCTCGAACGCGGCGAGCTTCTGGTCGCAATAGTCCTCGGCCTCCAGGCGGAGACGTCTGGCCTCGTCACGCGCGTCTTCGACTATGCGGCGGGCGGTCTGTTGAGCCTCGCGGACGATCTCCGTTCGCTGCACCATCCGCTCGGCCTGCAAGCGGGCGGCTTGCAGGACGTCGTCTCCCTCGCGCTGCATCTTGGCGAGGAACTCGGCCCTCTCCTTCATCATCCAGCGGGCCTGCTTGGTCTCCTCCGGGAGGCGCTGGCACGCCTCGTCCAGCAACTCGAGCACTTCTTCCTTATTGTCGAGCTTGACCGATGACGACAGGGGCAGGGTGCGGGTCCCCTCGATGATCTCGATGACCCTCCGGAGCAACTCCTCCGTGTCGTGGCTCGCGGACGCCCCTTCGATCAGGCTCACGCGAACTTCTCCTTGAGCTTGTCGAGGACCGGCCCCGGGACGGTGAAGCCGACCCGGTCGGCGCCGCCGAAACGGGCGAAGTCCCTGACGTACTTCGAAGCGATGAACGAGTACTCCGAGGACGAAGGGATGAACAGGGTCTCGATGCCGGCCACCTTGCGGTTCATCTGGGCCTGCTGCAGCTCCGCCTCCGCGTCGGAAGCGACCCGGAGGCCCTTGATGATCACGTCCGCGCCCATCTCCCTGGCGAGGTCGACGACGAGGCTCGACAGCGAGGCGAGGGTCACGTTGGGCAGGTGCACGACGCTGGCTGCGATCATCTCCTTCCGCTCCTCGAGGGTGAAGAGCGGCTCGCCTTTCTGCGTGTTGCGCATCGGGGCCACAACGACACGCTCGAACAACTGCGACGCCGCCTCGACTATCTCGAGGTGGCCGTTGTGAAACGGGTCGAAAGACCCCGGAAAGATTGCCGTCCTCAAGTCTCACCTGGGCGTCGAAGCCTGGCCACGGTGACCACGGTACCGCCGTAGGTCTTCGCCTTCACAGTTTGCCAACCCTCGACCGGCTCCCATGGTCCGCCGGTCTCGGCCACCACCAACCCCGCCTTGTCCCCGGCGGCACCGAGCAATTCGGACCAATCAGCGAACGCGTACGGCGGATCGGCAAAGAGAAGGTCACATACGGGCATGTTCGACGCGAATCGCAGCGCGTCGGCGACGACGACCCGCGACCGGCCCACGAAGTCGTCGCCCAACACTGCCAGGTTGGACCGGATGACCCCGGCCGTCGAGCGGTCGTGATCGACGAACGTCGCTTCCGAAGCTCCGCGCGACAGAGCCTCGATGCCCAGAGCACCACTCCCGGCGAACAGATCCACAACGACCGCCCCCTCGACAGCGCCCATGCTCTCGAGCATCGAGAAGACCGCCTCTCGTACCCGGTCGCTGGTGGGCCGGGTGGCGCCACCACGGGGTGCGCGCAAGTGCCTGCCGCGGGCGACGCCGCCCACTACTCTCACTGGACGAAGAGCCTCACAGGACGAACGGTACCGGCGTGCAACCCGAGGAAACGATCACCTGCATCGACTGCGGCGGGATCGCCCACCTCCTGTCGACGTGGCCGGAGGACGACCCTCCCCAGCCCGGCGACGTGATGGTGTACCGCTGCGAAGACTGCCTCGACCGGTGGGACCTGGTCCTGCCGGAAGACCCCGACGGGAGCATCAGCTCTTGAAGAGGAACTCCCGGTCCTCGTCGTCGACCATGTAACGGATCTCTTCAGCCAGGTCCGCCAAGCCGTCGAGTGCCGGATACCTGTCGACAAGGTCGAACGCGACTTCGCGCGCACGCGCGACGAGCGCGCGGTCGCGGCGCAGTGACGCCAGCTTCAGATCGGTCATCCCCTTCTGGCGGGTCCCGAGGATCGTCCCCTCACCGCGGAGCTCGAGATCGACCTCGGCGAGCTCGAACCCGTCAGTCGTACGTTCCAGCGCTCCGAGGCGTTCCTCGGCGTCGGGCGTGCTGCCCTCGCCGAGAAGGAAGCACCACGATGGCTGGGGGCCCCGGCCGACACGGCCGCGCAGCTGGTGCAGTTGCGCGATGCCGAATCGGTCCGCGTCCTCGATGACCGTGACCGTCGCGTTCGGCACGTCGACGCCGACCTCGATGACCGTCGTCGCGACGAGCACGTCCAGTTCCGCGTCCCTGAACCGCGCCATCACGTCCTCCTTGTCCTTCGCCGGAAGCTGGCCGTGCAGCAGACCCAGGCGCATGCCGGCGAGCTCTGTCGCCGCGAGCCGGTCGAACTCTTCGGAGGCGGATCGCGCCTGGATCTTCTCCGAGTCCTCCACCAGTGGGCAGACGACGTACGCCTGCCGCCCGGCCATCACCTCCGAACGGACCCGCTCCCACGCCGTGGCCTCCTCGATCGGGCCGCGCGCCCAGTGGGTCGCGATCGGCGTGCGACCCGGGGGCATCTCGTCGAGGACGGTGGTGTCCAGGTCTCCGTATACGGTCATCGCCGCCGTGCGCGGGATCGGCGTGGCGGTCATGACGAGCACATCGGGCACCGCTTCGCCGGCGCCCTTCGCTCGAAGCGCGGCGCGCTGCTCGACCCCGAAGCGGTGCTGCTCGTCGATCACGACGACTCCCAACGACCTGAACACGACCGACTCGGTCAGAAGGGCGTGCGTTCCGATCAGGATGTCGACCTCACCAGATGCGAGGTCGGCATGAAGGCGCGCTCGCTCCGCCCCGGTGGTGCGGTTGGTGAGGAGCGCGACCCGCAAAGGCCGGTCCGGCAGGAGGGTCCCCTCGCTCGGCACGGTCAGCCCCCGTAGCAGCGACGTGACGCCGGCGTGATGCTGCTCCGCGAGCACCTCGGTCGGCGCCATGAGCGCGCCCTGGTGACCTCCTTGCACCGCCGTGAGCAGAGCCGCGACCGCGACGACGGTCTTTCCCGAGCCGACGTCCCCCTGCAGTAGCCGGTGCATCGGGTGAGGGCCGGCCATGTCCGCCCCGATCTCGGCGATCGCGCGTTGCTGGGCAGAGGTGAGGGGAAAAGACAGCACGCCGCGAAAGCGGTCCAGCAGCTCACCTTCGACCTCATGGCGGATGCCGGCCGCTTCGCGCTCGATGGCCCGCTTCCTCAACACGAGCACCATCTGCAGGCGCAGGAGCTCGTCGAATGCGAGGCGGTCCCGTGCCCGTTGCGCCGATTCGAGCGAGTCCGGTTCGTGGATCTGCTTCATCGCCTCGTCGCGGCTGATGAACCCCAGGCTCTCCACCACACCTGCAGGAAGCGGATCGGCGAGAGGCCTCGATCTCCGCAGCGCCTCCGACACCCAGCCGGCGAGCTGCCAGGTCATAAGGCCGGCCTTCTCGGACTGCGGGTAGACGGGCACGATCCGCCCGGTCCGGTCGCCCACGAGATCGACGACGGGGTTCGTCATCTGCAGCCGTCCCCTGTAGCGGTCCGCCTTGCCGAACACGACCGCCTGCGTTCCCTCGACAAGCTGGCGCGACCGCCACGGTTGGTTGAAGAACGTCGCGCGCAGGTAGCTCGACCCGTCGAAGAAGTCCACTTCCACGAGCGACCTTCCCTGCCGCGTGCGCCGCGTGTTCGTCCGGCGCACCGTCGCTAGCACCATCGCCTCCGCTCCTTCGACCAGCTGGGATATCGAGGCCTGGTTCGTGCGGTCGATGTACCGGCGGGGATAGTGGGTGAGCAGATCCAGGACTGTCTCGATCCCCATGGCAGACAGGGCCTCGCGGTTCTTCGGGCCGACTCGCGTCAGCCGGTCGACGCTTGTTTCCGCGAGGCGCGACAGCGGTGCCACCCGACCCAACATAGGGACTCCGCGCGACGCCTGAAGGACTCGTTGTAGGGTCGGCCGGGGTGAGACTGGGTCGTTTTGTACGGGCGGCGACGGTCTCGGTGCTGCTCGCGGGGGTGTCATCGGCAGCCGGCTGCTCGGGCGGGGCGAGGCCGTCCCCGCGATCGGTCTTACCGGCATCCACGCTCCCACCAACCACCACTGCGACGACCCGGCCCGCGTGCACGAACGCGTCGGTACTGGCGGGATGGTCGCTGCAGAGACGCGCTTCGTTGTTGCTCGTCGCGCCGGTCCTCGACTTCGACATGGCTACCGCTCACGTCGCCGCGTCTGATAGGGCCGGCGGGATACTTTTCCTCGGTCCCGCCAGCCCTCCCTCAGATCTGGCATCAAGGCTGCGCTCCGCGTTCGACGGGATCGCTGCCCCGGAGCCGATCGCCATGGCCGACCAGGAGGGCGGCGGAATCGAGAGGCTCACGCCACCCGTCCCCTCGATGCCCTGGCCTCGCACCATGGCGGCCACTATGAGCACCCAGCAGGTGCAGCAACTCGCCGCCGCGACAGGCGCCGCGATGGTCGCCCTCGGCGTGAAGATGGATCTGGCTCCGGTGGCGGACGTGGACGCTGGACCGGGACCGTCGGCGTCCAACCCGGACGGGCGGAGGTCTTTCAGCGGGGACCCGGCGACAGCGTCGAGCTACACCGTCGCCTTCATCAAAGGGCTGATTCAATCGGGCGCGATCCCGGTGGTGAAGCACTTCCCTGGCCTGGGCGGAGCGACCGGGAACACGGACAACGGACCGGCCTCCACGCAGTCGCTCTCCTCGCTTCAGTCGAGCGGGCTGGTTCCCTTCCGCGCTGCTGTCGCGGCCGGAGCCACAGCGGTGATGATCGCGAACGCAGCGGTGCCGGGCTTGACCTCGCTGCCCGCGTCGCTGTCGAGTTCGGTGATCACCGGGCTGCTTCGTCAACAGCTCGGCTTCAACGGGCTAATCCTCACCGACAGCCTCTCAGCCGGCGCCATCTCCGCCGCTGGCTATGACCTCGAGCACGCCGCCGTCGCCGCGGTGGGCGCCGGCGCAGACATGGTCCTGTTCGGGTCGACCCTCACCCCGGCGCAGACCGCACTCTTGAGCCCGGCCGGTGTCGACGCCAACCTGCGGGGTATCGCCGGCGCGATCGCGACGGCCGTCTCGACGGGCGAGTTGCCATCGTCGCGACTCGACTCGGCCGACGAGCACGTGCTGGACGCCGGGCACGTGTCGTTGTGCTGAGTCGTCTCAGGACCGGATGGGGCCCCAACCCCACGCCGGGCCGTCACGCTCAGCTCTCGTGCTACTCGATGCTGAAGAGGTAGGGGTACAGCGGCTGCCCGCCGTGGTGCACCTCGGCGCTCAGGTCGGGGTGCGCCTCGTCCAGCCACTCGGTGATGCGCCGAGTGTCGGCGGCATTGGAGCCTTCGCCGGCGATGATCGTGACGATCTCGTGGCAGTCAGCCTCGATCAGGTGGTCGAGCAGGCGGGTCGCGGCCTCGGCAAGAGCCGAGTCGACGACCTCGATCCGGTCGCGTGAGATTCCCAGGTAGTCGCCTTCGGATATCGGCCCGGCGTCGCAGACACTGTCGCGGACGGCCCTTGTGACCTCGCCGGCGACCACACGAGCGGAGCTCTCCGTCATCAGCGCGACGTTGGAGTCCGCGGTGCCTTCCGGGTCGTACTCGAGCAGGGCCGCGAAGCCCTCCTGTATGCCCTTGGTCGGAATCACCCTCACGAGTTTCGAAGACTGGGTGGCGGCCTGCTCGGCAACGGGAACGATGTTCTTGTTGTTCGGAAGGATCACGACCTGATCGCCGGGTGCAGCATCGATGGCTGCGAGAAGGTCGGCCGTCGAGGGGTTCATCGACTGTCCTCCGCTCACGACGTGATGCACGCCCAACGACCTGAAGATCCGCCTGATCCCGTCCCCCGTGCACACCGCCACCACCGCGCAGGCCACCGGCTCCTCAGGCGGTTCGGCGACCGCTCCGGACCCGGTCGCGTCGCGCACCCAGCGCTCCTCTTCCACCTGCTCCCACAGGTCGGACACCCGGATCTGGCGCGGGTGCCCCGCTTCCAGCGCCGCCTCGATTGCCGACCCGATGTCGTCGGTGTGGATGTGGCAGTTCCACAAGCCGTCGCCACCGACGACGACGATCGAGTCACCGATCCCGGCCCACACCTCCCTGAAGGACGGGATCAGGTCGTCTGGAGCCTCGAGGAGATACATGACCTCATAGCGGAGGCAGTTGTCGTCGGAGTCGTAGTCGTCGCCGACTTCACCGCCGGAGGTGGGGGCCACCGCGCCACTTCCCTCGGGCGGATCGGGCAGGGGGCGGCCGTCCGTCACGTGCAGGAAAGCGTCGAGTAGCAGCACGAAGCCGGTTCCTCCCGAGTCCACCACCCCCGCAGCCTTCAGGACGGGGAGCAGTTCGGGTGTCCTCTGCAGTGCCTCGTCCGCGCCGGCCCTGGCGTCCTCCAAGACGGTGGTGAGACTTCCGTTCAACGACGCCGCTGCCGCGTCCGCAGCGGCCCTGGCGACGGTGAGGATGGTCCCCTCGACGGGCTGCTGCACCGCCTTGTACGCGCCGTCGGCCGCGCGCTTGAAGCCCTCCACGACCGCCGAGGCGTCGAGGCCGGACCCCTCGCCCTCACGCGCCGCGTCGGCTATCCCGCGAAGGATCTGGGAGAGGATGACTCCGGAGTTGCCCCGGGCACCCATGAGGGAGCCGTAGCTGATGGCCTGGGCAACTGATGGCATGTCGTCGACGCCGCGCTCGGCGACCTCCTTGACCACCGACTCGAGGGTGAGGGCCATGTTGGTGCCGGTGTCGCCGTCGGGAACGGGGTAGACGTTGAGCCGGTTGATGCGGTCCTGGTGGGCGCGCAGCGCGTCACGGTAGACCGTGATCACGCTCGCGAGGTCGGAGGCTGTCAGGCGCTCCAGTGTCATGGACCGGCCATTCGGCATGAGAATGACGCAGTCGGGCCCGGCATCAGCATGCGGGGGATGCTAACCTGGCCCGCCGGCCCTGATGGGCCCTACCCGTGCCGAAGAACCCGTGGTGACCGACCCGGTTTCGCGACCCGGGCGGCCCTATCTAGACCCCAACGAGCGAGGTGTGGTTCCCGATGGCAGCGGTTTGTGAGGTATGCGGAAAGCGGCCGTCGTTCGGCATGAGTATCAGCCACTCGCACAGGCGCACCAAGAGACGCTGGAACCCCAACATCCAGAGGGTCCGGGCGATGATCAACGGTTCCCCGCGCCGGATCCACGTCTGCACCTCCTGCATCCGCGCAGGCAAGGTCACCAAAGCCTCTCGCTGAGCCCCGGCCGCGGGCCGGACTAGCCTGGCTGGCCCGAGGCCGCAGCCGGTGCCGGGGGCTCGGAGGCGCCGGACAGGAGGCGCATCACGTCGTCGCGGCGGAAGCGGAGGTGCCCGCCGATCGTGCGGAGGCTCGGGAGCTTGCCCGAGGCTGCCCAGTTGATGACGGTCCGCTCGGTCACGTCGAACATGACGGCCACCTCGTGGCTCCGGAGCAGCTGGTGCGGCTCGGAGCCGTGCCGGTCGGACCCCCCCGATCGCACGGGGGCCGCGGTGCTCACCCGTGCGATCGGGGGGGCGAGATCGGGCCGGGCGAAGGAGGCCGTCGGCCGGCGGATGCCGGCGAGCTGAGCGCCCATCTGCCTTGCGAAGCTGGCCATGGCCCGGTGCTCGCGCTTGGTTACCTTGCGGACCCACCGGTCGAGCACCGCGACCACACCCAGCAGTGAACCCGTCTCCGACCGCAGGGCGACGCCGTAGGCCCAGCGCATGGAGTGCGGCGGCTGGACGAGGGAGCTACCCGGCATGGCGGTCATGAGATCGTCGATCTCGTAGGCCTCCGAATGGGCAGCGAGCGCGGCGAAGAGATGGGGGTCGTTGAGACCCTCCTTGGTGTCGAACCCGTGCGAGAGGGTGCTCCAGGACCCGTCCGGTTGGGGGACGGAAAGCAGGGCGACCGGCGTCTGGCATGCGAATGACCCGAGCACCAGCAGATCCAGGAAGGCCTGCCCCGGCGGGGCGGACGACGCGAGGCCGGTAGTGGGGGCGACCGGGACCTGCGGGCCGTGCTCGGCACCTCCGACGAGCGCCCTCGGCGCGCCCAGGCCCGGGCTCAGCCTGTCGGCCAGAGTGGTGTCGATACCGCCTGAGCGGGGGCTCGATACGGACATGCTCGATGATTCGGCGGGCCGCCACCCGCGCTTGAGAGAAAAAAGGTGCGTCGACGATCCGCGAAGGGCCGCCGGCGGGCGCCGACACCAAGATCAGGCGACGCTGCCGCCCCGGCCCCACCCCGGGTTGACCGGCCCCACGCCGGACCCCACGTCCACACCCGCCCTGATCGACTCGGTAACGAACTCCTTGGCCCTTACACATGAGTCATGCAGTGAGGCTCCGGTCGCCAGCTCCGCACATATCGCCGCCGAGAGGGTGCAGCCCGTCCCATGGGTGTGGCGGCTCTCGACGCGGGAACCAGAGAGCCATTGGATGCGTCCCTCGGAGTACAGGACGTCGGGCGACTCGTCGGAGCGGAGGTGACCTCCTTTGAGGAGCACCGCCGGCGCCCCCGCCGCTGCCAGCTCTTCGGCGGCAGCCGCCATAC
>Ga0307374_10008028_pt1 | contig 15895 bp, 17 predicted proteins | sample OX3MG_FD_202532 | JGI IMG/M metagenome (GOLD analysis project Ga0307374, IMG submission 202532) | Soil microbial communities from Risofladan, Vaasa, Finland - OX-3 | ecosystem: Environmental > Terrestrial > Soil > Coastal area > Acid sulfate soil | place: Finland: Risofladan, Vaasa | collected... | reverse complement strand
ATCAGACTATGAGGGTGTCCCACGAGACGATCTACCTGACCCTGTTCATCCAGGCGCGGGGAGCGTTGAAGCGCGAGCTCGTGGCGCACCTGCGCAGGACCCGCTCACTGCGCCGGCCCAAAGGCGCCAAGCGTGCCAAGGGCCAGGGTCACATCGTCGATGCCGTCTCGATCCGCGAGCGGCCAGCCGAGGCGGAGGACCGGGCGATCCCGGGTCACTGGGAGGGAGACCTGATCGCGGGTGGCGCGAACACCTACCTCGCCACGCTCGTCGAGCGCCACTCTCGCTTCGTGATGCTTGTCGCGCTTGATGGCAAGGACACCCGCACGGTGACCCAGGCTCTGAGCAAACACGTGCGTCGATTGCCGGACCAGTTGCGCTCCTCGCTCACCTGGGACCGTGGGACCGAGATGGCCGCACACGCGAAGTTCACGCTGGCCACCGACGTGAAGGTCTACTTCTGCGATCCCCAAAGTCCCTGGCAGCGCAGCTCCAACGAGAACACCAATGGACTCCTGCGCCAGTACCTGCCGAAGGGGACCGACCTATCGAAGTTCACGCAGTCTCAGCTCGACGCGATCTCCGCCAAGTTGAACACCAGGCCGAGGGAGACCCTCGACTTTCAGACGCCGGCAGATACCCTGGAGGCAGCGTTGCGTTGAGGGATTGAGGGCACCGCCCTTGAAGTTGCCCGCTGCGCCCTCCTTCTCGGAGTGGGCGCCCAGGAGGGTCGCGTCGAGATCGATCGTCACCCGCTGGGGAGCGAGCCCGAGCTCCCAGGCGTGCTCGCGGGCCTGCTTGCGCGCCGCTCGCAGGCCCGCGAGGAGCTCGGGCTCAGAGGCGATCCGCTCGATCGCTCGGTAGGCGGTGGAGTCCGAGGCGACCTCGCCGAACAGCGGCGCCTGCTCGCGCAGCGCGCCGAGGTCGGTGAGCGCCTCGCCACCTGAGGCGAGCATCACCCCAAGGTCGCGAACGACATGGCCGGGGTCGTGGGCCGAGCGGCGCTCGCGCATCGGTGAGAGCTCACGCGAGAGCGCCTCAGTCACTCCGCATTTGTCGGCGACCTGGGTGAGCAGGGCGGTGCCGGCGTGGGAGACCAACCCCTCTCCGTCCGCCGTGACTTCTACGGTGAATGAGCGGCCTTCGCGCTGCACCTTCAAGGTGAACCTCCTGAGTTCGATCTTCGACCTTCGACAGCCGAAGAATCGCCGCTCAGGCGGCGGAAACAGCGCCCCGGGATACCCGGGGCGTTTCACCTTGGTGCAAGATCAGGGCTAGCTTCCACGCCAGCGACGGCCCGCGCCGGAATGGCGGCTCCATCTGCTGGTGGGAGGGGCCCCCAGGATCGTTTTAAAATAGCCCTTGACATGTGGTTGACTTTATCTCATAATCCCGTTAAGTCAACAGACCGCCAAGACGGAGATTGCAATGCCAGCGAAACGCACCCTCGGAATCAGAGCCCAGATCGACCGCGAAATCGCCAGCCTCGACAACGAGCGCGCCCGCCTCCTCGCCGCCAGGGCCGCGCTCGATCGGGATCGGCCGCGGCGCTTCTCCCAGGACGACGTCGCCGCCTTCCTGGCCGATCATCCCGACTCCACCTACAGCGATGTGGCGGACGGTCTCGGCGCCTCGCCGACGAATGTCGCCGCTCATCTAAAGCGCGGTCGCCAGGCCGGCAGGTTCCGCAACTCAAACGGCAAGTGGAGCTTGAGCTGATGCGGCTGCGGTTTAATCAGACGCCGAGGAGGACCGTCGATGAACAAGAGGCTGAGCGCCCATCTCATCCGCCCCGGAGACCTCAACCCCGGATGGGTCCTCCTTTATGTAGTGACCTGGGCGCTGCAATGGTTCTCCGCCCCGTTTCGCTACTTCGCCGCCCTGTTGGTACTGGTGATCGTCAACGCGATCGCGGGCTGGAACCTGCCCGATCACTATCTGGCGCTTGTGGTCGGCTTCGGGCCGCTGGTGATCTCCCTGGCGACCCTGGTGTTGCCCCTGGGCGGTTGGTGGTTTCAGCAACAGCAGGGAGGGCGGCGAGCATCGGAGCGCGAGCGCGCGGTCTTCGAGGCCGCCTTCGAGCAATTGCGAGGGGCCGATCCAAGACTGCGCCCACCGCGTCGCTGGTTCGTCACCGACGACCCCGAGCCCAACGCCTGCGCCTACGCCGACACCCTGATGGTCACCCGCGGCATCTTGGAGGACCCCTCCTTCCCAGCCGTACTTGCCCACGAGCTGGGACACCTCAACACAAGCGACGCTCGCGTCACGGCGGCCGTTTACAGGATCACCACGCCGCCGCGCGAGCCGGTCGGCTTCCCGTTTCGCCTGCTCGCCTTCCTGATCAGCGGTCGGATCGGGATGGCCTTGGTCAAGACTCCCTGGGCGATCTACTGGCGCCGCCGCGAGGCGGTGGCCGACTCCTACGCGGCGAGGCTGGGGCAGGGACCGGCGCTTGCAAGCTACCTCGACACCCACGCCCTCGCCGGGGATCTGCCGATCCCCTTCAAGGACTTCGGCGATACCTCCCATCCCTGGACCGAGCACCGCATCGACGATCTCGAAGCAGACTGAGGCTGACGGCACAGGAGCTGTTCAGAAGGAAAGTGCCATGGGTGGATTGAGCACGATTCCAAGACAGACGGGGCGTGAGCGCTGCCCCTCGCCAAGGCGCGGGCGCGGGGCCGTGGAGCATCGGGTCACGGTTGACCTCACGCCGCAGGCCGTCGAGCGGGTCGCCGCTCGAGTCGTGACGCTCCTGCAAGGCCATGGCACAGGCCAAGAGCCCGAGCTGCTCAGTGCTGGCGAGCTTGCCCGACGCCTGCGGGTGGAGCGCCCCTGGGTCTACCGCCACCGGGAGCTGCTCGGTGGGCTGCGCATCGGCACCGGGCCGAAGGCCCCCTGGCGCTTTGACTACGAAACGGCCGTCGAGGCGCTGCGCCGCCACCAGGCAACCCAGCAGAACGGTGGAGGTCTGTGATGCGAGACCTAGCGACAAAGCTCTACAAACAAGGAGGAATCATGAGGACGCTCGGCACGATCCCAACCAGTTGGGAGCAGCGGGTACTGGGGACGCGCAGCTCGGCTCGACGACCTCCAGGCCCGAAGTGCCGCAAATTGGTGGGACCTTTTGGCACTTTTCAACGTCTTGGAGCTATGCGCTCGAACCCACGATCTGGAGCATTGGCACCCCGCCCCGCCATGTCCAACCGGGCGACCCGCGCAATCCACCAGATCCGGGCGGTCGAGCCTGCCGCTGATCGAGTGTTTACACGGCAGGACCTGCTCACGGCGAACGACATCGCTGAGATCCTCCAGATCAAGCGCTCGACCGCACTCGATTACATGCGGCGCGGGGTGATCCCGGCCTGCAAGATTGGCCGCCGCTGGTACGCGCTACGTTCGCAAATTGACGACTACATCGGCGAGCTGTTCGGGCAGCGCTAGCCGCCGAAGGCCTCGGTCAACCTCGCTGCGTCACCAGGTCTCCCATCTGCTCCAGGTCGGCGGCTTTCACAACCCGACGATGGACACCGCAATTGGTTTGTACTAGGCAGCCAACTCGATGCCTAACTTGCTGACTGTGGGGTATCCATTTAAACGGCCTTGCGCTCCTGAGTTCGTGTGGGAGCGAGAGCCGGGCTGCCGATAAGCGCACCCCGTTTCCCACAATGGCGTCATCGTGAGACTGTGCGCGTCCAGCAGCCCCTCTGGAGGGGTGTCCCGCCAGACAGCCGATGGTTCCCGCCAAATCTGGGCCGTTTAAATGGATACCCCACATGCTGACTTGTTCGATATGGAGAGTTAGATAAAGTTAGCCACTAGGAACTAAGCACAGCTGACAACTTCGCGCCCTCATCATCCCGGGGGCGGGAGTGCAGATATCGAGCAGTGGTCTGCAAGTCCGCATGACCCATCAGTCGCTGAACCGTTACTGGATCAAACCCGATAATTGCTCGTGAAGCGAAGCTATGGCGTAAATCGTGAAAGGTCCGAACGCGAACCCCTGCTGCTTCCTGAGCCTTTATGAACCGCTTGCGGATGCTGGCGCTATCGAGCGGCGTTCCAGCCGCTGAGCAAAAGACCTGGTCGTCGCGGCTCGTGAAGTTCTCCCGCTTCCTAAGCCTGTCAAAAGCTGCCTTAGCCTGATCGCCTAAAGGAACCGAGCGGACTGCTCTGCTCTTTGTTGAAGACTCAATCCCTGCACTCATTGCGCGGCATACATTCACCTGATCGGATTCGACGTCTTTCCATCGAAGCGCAGCCAGCTCACCTAGCCGCAAACCAGTGCTGAATGCAACGACGTAAAGATCTGCATCTTGATCGATTCCTCTCGTCCACTCCTTCTCTGTTACCGCCGAAAGGCTCCCCTTGGGTTTGTTCCGATGGAGACCGGCGCGAGCTGCTTCAGCGATCAACTCCACTTCCGCGGGATCGAACACATCCAGCTGCTTGGCTCCATTTTCGGGTCGCTTGCTCGTCGTAGCGGCGGGATTCTCCCGGAGTCCAAAGGTATCGCTGCGCATCGCATAGGCAAAGATCGAGTGAAGAGCCTGTCGGTGCCTGTTGCAGTTTCTGGCGCTGAGTTCCTGCCGATCGAGACCTGTGAGGAACCTTTGAACGTCCGCGGTCGAAATGTCGGCGAGCTTCCTGCCGGAAAACGTCCTCATGATCCGGGCTCCCTGCTGTTTCGGTGAGGACGGGGAAGCGAGCATTACTCGGATGTCTCGCATTGTTGATGGCTTCGCTCGTTTCTCGTGCTCCAGATGATCGAGCCAAGCCGTCACGGCATCGTCGAAGGTCGCTGCACGGTCCCGCCGCGGTTGGGCCGCAAGTTCTGTCTCACGCTCGGCAATTACCTCAGCCATCAAGACATGTGCTCGCCGATCGTCCAAGAATCCGTCTTTGACGCGGCCCGATCTCTTCACCCACTCGCCGGTTGTATCCTTCTCAAGCCAGGCTGGGCCAAGCCGTTTTTGGCACTGGGTCCGTGTGCTGTCGCGCCATTTGACCTCAAGGTAGACCCTGTCTTTGTAGGCTCGGATTCTGAGGCTGCCGACTGGCATTCTGTCTGCCATGGACGCAGAATACCAACCGGATCAGACTTTGGTCACCACTTTGATCACCAACTCAAACTCGCCACGCCTGAGCAAAACGCCGCTTGTCTAAGCCAAATCATGCCTAGCGCTGCGAAAATCCCCCTGTTTTTACTGCTTGCCATGCAGAAGGTCGTGGGTTCGAGTCCCATCAGCCGCTTCGACAGAAAGCCCCGGAAATCCGGGGTTTTTTGTTGGGAGAAGTTGAGAGCACAGATCCGTGGGCATCAGATATGGGCATCAAACGGCAGGCACGATGTCGAATCCGGTGATCCGCACTTGAAGGCGTTTCGTGAGGCAAAAGCGCGAGTTTTCCGACGTTTGCGGTGGCTGAAGTCAAAAAGCCCGGCCCAGGCGTGAAATCCGTCGGCTGCGCGTTTTTCAGCACTCACCGCGTGGGTACTGGGCACCGTGCCCAGGGTGGAGGCGTTGATCTGTTTGCCCGTCTACGAGCCGTTCTTGAGCTGTTTGGTCCCGACGCTGTTGGCAGGGAGCCCAGCGGCATAGGCGACCCCGCCGAGCGGCTCTGCTCATCGGTCCTTGACTCGCCCGTCTTAGACGCCGATCGGCTGCGCGCCCGATCAAGCAGCCTTGGCGCAACCGGTATGCTTGCTAAAGCAAGTTTGTCCTAGCAAGCAACTGAAGGGAATCCCGACATGAGCGCAACCGCCAGCCTGGCAAGCACCATCCCAAGCGGAACCTGGAAACCCGATCCTGTCCACTCAAACATTGGCTTCAGTGTCAAGCACATGGGCGTTTCGACCGTCCGTGGGCGCTTCGGCGAGTTCGACGGCAGCCTCGAGGTGGCCGCTGAGGACGGATCCCTGAAGATCGGTGGCACGGTGAAGAGCGCTTCGGTAGACACCAAGGAGCCCCAGCGCGACGAGCACCTTCGCTCAACTGACTTTTTTGACGCCGCCAAGTTCCCTGAGCTCACCTTCCAGTCCTCGAGGATCGAGCCGGCTGGCGATGACCGGTTCCAGGTTACCGGCGACCTGACGATCCACGGTGTTACCAACAAGATCACCCTTGAGGCGGAGGTGACTGGCTCCGACGTGGACCCGCAGGGAAATACTCGCGTCGGACTTGAGATCACCGGAGAGCTCTCGCGAAAGGACTATGAGATGAAGTTTAATGCAGCTCTTGGCAGCGGAAACCTCGTAGTCTCCGACAATGTCAAGCTCGCATTGGATATCTCCGCCATCAAACAGGACTAGCGTCCCAATGGCCCGACGGTGTCTAATCATTGTGCCGTCGGGCCTCGCCCTCGCGACCACGAATCCTCGAGGCGCACCATGAAGATGGAGAGCAACACCACAACCAGTGAAGCCGAACAACGAGTCGTTTATTTGATGGGCGACGTCATCGACCGTGAATGGACGGACGATCAGCGTGCGGCTTGGAGTGGCTTCTTGGAGCTATCAGCATGTCTAAAGCTGGACCATAATCACGAGCTAGAAGCACATCATGGATTGAGCATCAGCATGGCTGGGCTGCTTGGGAGGCTCGCCGCGGCCGAGAACCACGTCCAACGCCTCACTGACCTCGCCGCCGCAATGGGCCTCAGTCTGAGCAGGGTCTCGCGCATTATCGACATCCTTGAGCGGCGCCGGCTGGTAGAGCGGGTGCGATGTCCCAACGATCGGCGGGCCGTGAACGCCCAGCTCACAAATCTGGGTCTGACCGCGGCTAGGCAAGCCCAAACAACCCTACGGGCCGCCGTCCAACGGGACTTCCTCGATGCGCTGCACGATGCCGACGCCGCAGTGCTGGCCGCCTCATTCCAGCGCCTCCTCACGGCTATGGACTCACGGCGCGATCGAACCCATGTGCTCAGTCGTCAAATGGAATCCGTCGAGTAAAAGCACCCAGACAGATCGTCTTGATGTGGATCGCGAACGACACGAGCGTCGAATCCTCTGTTCGGCGAACTCGGTTGGGTTGACACCGGTGCAATTGGTTTCCGTCCCAAGCTCGATCCTTGATCTTGCTGCAGTCGGCGAGCGCGAGTCGATCGCCGAGAGTCTTGGGGGTGGGGGGACCCCGAACCACTCCCGACGCACTCCGGAAATTTACCAAAGCACAATGTGCGTTGCACATAGATCCGCAAGGGCGCTGCTTCAAGTGAACCGTGACGGTGAACTAGCGCCTGCTCTCAGGGCAGTCGAAACTGTCGGTAACCGAAGCGCTGGTGAGGTGCGTGAAGGAAGTTGGCGCCACGTTAGGCACGCACGCCACGGGCCCAGAAACAGGCGCCCGAATGCGAAGGCCGCACCGACCCACTGAGCTCGGGCCTGAAGGCAGACACTTGCGGTCTCACCCCGCGTCGCCCTGTGCCAACTCGACAAGCTGGAGGTCACTGGTTCGAGCCCCTTTTCCTTTCGCATGCCCGAGACCCTAACGAAATCAGATCTCCTTACTCCCGCCCAAGTGGCGGACATTCTCCACGTCAAGCCGTGCACCGTGCTCGCTCGCTTGCGTCGTGGGGAGCTTCCTGGTCGGAAATTTGGAAAGTCCTGGCTTATCCTTCGCAGCCAGCTGCAGGAGTACATCACCGATGAGTTCGGAGAGATCGGCGGATGACCGACCTAGTTCTCACCGACTCGAAGGTGCTTGCCCTACTCGATGAAATCGAGACTGCTCTCGTCGCGGTTGACACCCCCGACGATGCCGAAAGCCAAAGAACAAAAAGGCGCCGAAGAACAGGTGGCGAGAGGCGGCGGTGGCATGCCGGCCTTCGAAGGCACGTTGAGCGAAGAAGAAATCGGCAACGTCGCCGTCTACATGGTGGAAACGATCGTCGGGAAGTAACCCGGCGGTCGTCACCGCGACCGACGAGAACTTGGCGCTGTTCCCCCAGAAACGACGCAAGGCGGACGACCCCGGGCCACCCTTCTCGGGGTCGTTCTGCGTCCGGGGGCAGTCGCGGTGCCGGGCGGTGCGGCCGACGGGCGCGGCCGACGGCCTAGGAGCGGCCAAGAGCCGCCTGGCTCGCCAGGTACTGGTGGACGAGGCGCACCGACATCGAGCCCTCCCCGACCGCCGAGGCGACGCGCTTGAACGAGCCGGTGCGGCCGTCGCCGACGGCGAAGACGCCGGGCAGGCTCGTCTCCAGCGGCATCGACGGGCGGCCGCCGTTGATCGGATCGACGTCGAGGTGGGTGACGTCGAGGTCGCCACCGGTCAGCAGGAAGCCGTCGTCGTCCTTGGCCAGCTGACCGTCGAGCCACTCGGTACACGGGTCGGCGCCGATGAAGATGAAGAGGCCGCCGACGTCGAGGTCGCGGCGCTCGCCGGCGCGCGTCTCCTCCACCGACAGCCCGGCCAGGACCGCGTCGCCGTGGATCTCGCGGACCTCGGTGTGGCGGAGCACCTCGATGTTCTCGATCGACTCGATCTGCTCGACCAGGTAGTTCGACATCGAGGCGCCGAGGTCGCCGCCGCGCAGCAGCAGGAAGACCTTTTCGGCGGTGCCGGAGAGGAAGGTCGACGCCTGGCCGGCCGAGTTGCCGCCGCCGACCACCGCCACCGCCCCGCTCCCGCACATCCGCGACTCGACCAGCGTCGCCGCGTAGAAGACGCCGGCGCCGTTCAGCTCGGCGCAGCCGTCGACCGGCAACTGGCGGTAGCTGGCGCCGGTGGCGAGGACGACGGTGCGCGCCGCCAGTTCGTCGCCGCTGTCGAGGGCGACGACGTAGCGGCCGTCTTCGTGGCTCAGACTGAGGGCGCGCTCGGGGACCGCGGTGCGCAGGCCGAAGCGGCGCGCCTGGGCGATCGCCCGCTCGGCCAGCTCGGAGCCGGAGATGCCGGCCGGGAAGCCGAGGTAGTTCTCGATCCGCGAGGAGGTGCTCGCCTGGCCGCCGAGCGCGGTCGAGTCGATCATCATCGTCGAGAGCCCCTCGGTCGCCGCGTAGACGGCGGCGCCGAGGCCGCCCGGGCCGCCGCCGACGATCAGCGTGTCCCAGGCTTTTTTCGCCGTCTTGTTGGGGGCGCGCAGGTTGAGCGCGGTCGCCGCCTCGAGGATCGTCGGCGCGCGCATGATCTTGTCGCCGCTGATCAGCAGCGGCAGGTCGTCCTCGGCGAGCGGGCGGCCGTCGGGCGTCGGCGCCGTCAGGTCGGAGCCGTCTAGGTCGATGAATCGGTGCGGCACCCGGTTGCGGGTGAGGAACTCGCGCAGCTCGCGCGTCCCAGGGTCGCTGCCGTGGCCGATCAGCCGGGCGCCGCTTTCGGCTTCGATGACGATCGCGCGCCGGGTGACCAGGGCGTTGGTGATCAGGTCGCCGAGCCGGTTGTCGCGGGAGATCACTCTGCGGAGCGCCTCGCGACTGACGAAGAGCCCCTCGCCCGCCTGGGCGACCCGGGCGCTGACGAGCGTCGGTTCGAGCGTGATCAGGTTCAGCTCGCCGGCGAACTGACGGGCCCCGTAGCTGACCAGGACGCGCTCGTGCGGGGTGTCGATCGCGTCGACGACCTCGATGCGGCCGGTGACGACGACGATCAGGTCGTAGTCGAGGTCGCCCGGGGAGAAGAGGATCTGCCCGGCGCTCACCTGCTCGCGCCGCCCGGCGGCTTCCATCGTCGCCATCTGCGCCTCGGTCAGGCGCGGGAAGGTGACGTCGCTCTCGCCGGCGACGGGGGTGCGGGCCGGCGCGGCGCCGGTCGGGTCGGTCTCGCTCATGGAGGCCGCAACGTTAGAGGCTCGGCTCGCTCTTTCCCAGGGTCTGCCCAGCCGATTGCGTCGAGCTGGTCGGTGAGCATCGGCCGCACGAATTCGGACAGGACCGACGGGTGGTGCCGAAGTCGGACAACGTGCGCGATAAGGAGATAGTTCACCTCGTCTTGGACGCCGTCGTGGCCGAGTGGCGTCGACCTGATGACCCTGTTCGGCGCGCCGGAGCGTCGGCCCGGTGCAGGTCATGACTGCCCCTTCAGGAGCAGGAACTTCCCAGGCGCGTCAGGCGATCTTCATAAGATGGAACGAGTTGAGGGGGCCGGTGGCGAATTGCATGAGGCGCCCCTCCCGGACCCCGCCGATGTCGACCGGTGCAAATTCCATTGAGTCGACGAACGTCGAGACTGTTGACTTGGCATCAGCGTCGTGGCCTGCGAGGAAGACGACGAGCCGGCTGCTCGGGTTCTGTGCGATGACGCGAGCATTGAGCGTATTAAAGGCCTTGACGACACGCGCGCCTGGCATGAGCGCGGCGTTACGTTCGGTCCCGGTTTGATCTCCCAGATCGAGCGGGGCGTCGCGGACGAAGTCCCACTGGTTGGTCGCGTCGATCACGATCCGGCCGCTCCAGTCCGAAACTCCCCGGACGGCCTCGGGCACCTGGTCCCACTTGACAGCGAGGAGCACGATGTCCGCCCCTGCTGCTTCGGCGACGGTGCCGGCGGACGCGCCGGCGCCGAGCTGGGCCACTATGTCGGTCAGTGACTCTGGGCCGCGGCTGTTGCTGAGGATTACGTGGTGGCCTGAGTCGATGGCCCGTCTTGCGATCGTTTGGGCTACCTCGCCGGCGCCGATCGTGCCGATCGACATCGCATGATTTGTGCTCATGAGGGATCCCTTCTGGTTTGTGAACAGGTGATCAGTTGGCTGGAATAAAGACCTGACGGCTGGCCGGGTACATGCCGGCTGCGGCGAGTTGTCGCGCGAACTCTTCCCCGATCTCGACCCGGTCATAGAGGGCGTCGATCAGTCGCCGGAATGCCTCTTCGCCGTCCGCCCACTCATACGGGGTGGGGGTCGCTGAGTTCTCGCCGGCCATCGGCCATCAATCTAGCGAGGCGCGTTTAAGGTATCTCCGTCCCCGGGGTATCGGTCCAGCGAGAAAGAGAGAAGGTTATGGAAGACATGGCTGACCACAAGATCGGAACGCAGGAGGAGTGGCAGGCGAAGCGCGACGAGCTGCTGAAGGAGGAGAAGGAACTCACCCGCCGCGGCGATGAGCTGGCCCAGAAGAGGCGCGAGCTGCCCTGGGTCCAGGTCGAGAAGGACTACCGCTTCGACACCGAGGACGGCACGAAGACCCTCGCCGATCTCTTCGACGGCCGCTCCCAGCTACTCGTCTACCACTTCATGTTCGGACCGCCCTACGAGGCAGGCTGCCCGGTTTGCTCTTCGATTGCGGACACGCTCGATCCCCAGGTCGTCCATCTGAAGGCCAGGGCCACAACTCTGCTGCTCGCCTCCCGCGCGCCGCTCGAGAAGCTCCTCGCCTACAGGAAGCGGATGGGCTGGGGCATCGACTGGGTCTCGAGTGGCGGCAGCGACTTCAATCGCGACATCGGCTTCCTGCACACAGAGGAGGAGCTGAAGCCGTTCCTGGAGGGTGAGATCCCGCCAACCGTCGAGGAAAACGCGCGCTTATGCGGAACGGATGTCGTGGGGTACATCTCCGAGGGACCGGGCCTGAGCGTGTACTCGCTATCGGACGGGACCGTATACCGGACCTACGTAACGAGCGCCCGCGGCCTCGAGCCCGCAATGGCCTACTACGGCCTACTGGACCGGACGCCGAAGGGTCGCGACGAGAGCGCCTCGAGGCCGTTGTGGGTGCGGCGTCACGACGAGTACGAGACAAGCTAGATCGGGGCGGCAGGGCGTGGCGATGGAAGACGGCAGCGGCCGTCCTTGCTGTCCTCCCGACCCTGGGGTGCTCAGCGTCCCGGCTTAGGACCTATCCCGATAGGGCCACCGCCTCCCGTGCGGCATGCGCCCGCTTGAAGGCGATCAGCCCGCTGGCCAGCTGCAGCAGGGCGAGGTGGTTCTCCTCCTTCTTGGACCAGCGGACGAGGATGCCTCGGTTGCGGTTGAACCATGAGTGACAGGCCTCGACGACCCAGCGGTGAGGCCGCCAGTCGGGGTTACGCAGTTTGAGGTCGATCTCCTCGCCGCGGGGGCGGATGTGTGGTGTGAATTCGCGGCCTTCGAGCAGCTCGCGGACGTCTTTGTTGTCGTAGGCCTTGTCGAGGCAGAGTCCCTGGGGTTCTCCCTCGGTGGGCTCGGGACGCTCGATCGGGATCGAGTCGAGCGTCCCCTTCAGCAGGAGGTGGTCGTTGCGGTTGGCACCGTCGTGGTCGATCCCGATCGGGATTCCGGCAGCGTCAGTGAGGAGCGAGCGCTTCGCCCCCCCTTGGCTCTATCAGTGGGATTGGGACCGGTCTTGGGCCCGCCGAGCGGGGCCTTGGTCATCGCCCCATCAGCCGCCAGCCAGGACCAGTCGATGCCCACCTGTTCGTCGTAGTCGAGCAGGCCCTGGCACCAGATCTCGCGGAAGACACCGGCTTGCTCCCACTCCTGGAAGCGGCGGTGGGCGGTGCTCGAATTGCACACGCCGGTGACGTCGAGGGCGTTCCACTGCATCCCCGTTCGCAACACCAACAGGATCGCGTCCATTACCTGGCGCTTTGGCAGTCCCCTACGGTGCGTTCCCAGCGGATGCTCGGGTGGAGGCGGCAGCAGCGGCTCGATCCGCTCCCACAGCCAGTCCGGCATTCGCCAGCCATCGTCGCGGTCGACCAGGCCCATCTTCAACCTCCTATGTTCGATCAGTAGATCGGTTCAGGAGTTCGCTGAGACTGGCCGGAGTCCTCTCTATGGGGATAGGCTCTAAGCTGGGATATTCGTCCTTGCGCCAGGTCCGCTGCTCCTCCGGCTCCGGCTCCGGCTTCGGCGTTCGCTCGAGCAGGAAGTTGAAGTAGGGGGCGACGAACGGGTCGGGTGCCGTCACCGTGTAGGTGTGGTAGACGGTCCCGTTCTCGCGCGCGAAGCTGATCCAGCTCGGGGCCTCGCGGAGGCCGTCCTTCAGCTCGGCCCCGATTTGCCTCGACCACTCCACAAGCCAGCCCGGCGGGTCGTCGATCATCTCCTTCACCTCGGGAACCTCCTCGGCCTGCTCGGAGGTCATCGCCAGCCCGAGGTCGAAGGGGAACTCGCTCCCGTAGGTCGAGACGTAGGGGAACTGCCAGCGCATCCGCTGCTTGTAGGCGACGAGCCGGTCGATCGGCGCCCGCGAGAAGCAGACCAGCGTCACGTCGCGGTGCTGCATATGGATGAGCGTGCCGTCGAGGCCGTCGGCAAGGCTGGTGCAGCCGGGGCAAGCGCCGAGCTCGTAGTCCGGCCCGAACATGATGTTGTAGGCGAGGAGCTGCGACCGTCCGTCGAATAGCTCGGCGAGCGTCTTCGTGCCTTCCTCGGTCTCGAACACATATTCCTTCTCCACCGCTACCCAGGGGAGTTCGAGCCGCTTCTCCCTGACTTCCTCGTTCCGCTCCGCCTGCTCATTCTCGAGCCCCAGCTCCACACCCAGTCCGAGAACGGCAACCGCTGGATCGAGCGGATCTGCTCGGTCCGCGAGACCTGTCGCCTGCAGGAGCGCTCGGCGATCGCCTACCTGATCGAGGCGGCGAGTGCCGCCCACCACGGACAGCCGGCGCCATCGCTCGTTCCACCGTGACCCTCACGGGTCAGGTGCCAACCCCCTGAACGCTTACGGCAAGGACGGGATCAACTCGACCGGGGTCGGCGCCTTCTTCAACGTCACCGACTTCGGCCAGATGTATACCTTCCACGTGATCCTCCTGCCGCTGGCGATCGTCGTGCTGGTGATCGCCCACGTGCTGTTGGTGCGCCGCCACGGGGTGGTGCCGCCCTACCCGGCGAAGGCGAGGCGGGCCGAGCCGGCCACGCCGCCGCCGCAGGCGGCCGCGGGCCAGGGCGGTGCGCCGTGAGCGCGAGGAGCCCGGCGCCAGCGAGCCCCGACGACGCCGCGCCCTGGCCCGGCCCCTGGGTTCGCTATGACCTGGTCAAGGAGTTCGTGGTCGCACTGGTGGCGGTCGTCGCGCTCGCGGTGATCCTCACCATCCTCTTCTCCTCTCCCGATGACCCGGCGACGACGATCCAGAGCTGGGCGAAGGCAGACCCCGGCGACTTCCTCACCACCGCGGTCACCGAGCTAAACGGGACCAGCGACGTCGCCACCTACGGCCCTCCCTACACCCACACCTCCGGCGCTTCGCAAGAAATCGCTTCGATCTCCCCCGCAGAAGTGGTCGGCGTCCACATCCCGATCGACACGGCGAAGGACTACGTGATCGAACCGCTGAAAGAGATCCCCGCCGACCCGCGCCTAAAGGCAGCCCTCGCCGCCTACCAGGCGGCACCGCCCAAGCTTCGGGAAGCCTGGGCGGGCGCCTTTGAAGGTGCCCTGCCCAAGGCCCGTTTCGTGCGCGGCATCCCGATCTTGCCCGCTGGGCGCTACGGCCCGGTCTCCCCGATGATGGCGGCGCTGCTGGGGCTGGCCCAAAGCGGCGGGCTAGACGGCGCCCTGGTGGCCGGCAACCACCGCTTCTATGAGACCAACTACACGAAGCCCCTGCTCTTCTTATCGGGCGGGGAATATTTCGCCGAACGCGGCGAATCCCAGCACCTGCTTGGCACCCAGTGGGGAATGATGAATGAGACCGGCAGCTATCCCGGGCAGGTGTGGCTGTGGCTCTACACCTTCTGGTATCAGATCGAACCGCTTAAGAGCTCCGAAAACGCCGACCTGCTGGTCTTCTCGATCATGGGCATTCTCAGCCTCGCCCTGATCTGCATCCCATTCATCCCCGGCCTGCGCACCCTGCCCCGCCACCTGCGCGTCTACCGCGCGATCTGGCGCGATCACTACCGCGAAGTCGAGGGCTGAGGCGGAGACGAGACCCGACCCGGCCCGGCCCGGGTCAGGGCGAGGACTCGATGCTCCAGAAGGTAGCCGTCGGCCGTTGGTCACTCGATGCCTACCGGGACATAGTTCCCGAGCACATTCTTGAGGAGCTACATGTTCATGCTCGCGCCTTGAAGGGAGCTCGCATCCTGCATATCAACGCGACCGCCTACGGGGGCGGGGTGTCTGAGCTCTTGCGCTCCTCCGTACCCTTGTTGCTTGACCTTGGACTCACGGTTGACTGGGAGGTCATCACTGGGCGCCAGGATTTCTTTCGGGCCACCAAGGCGCTGCACAACGGTCTTCAGGGCGCGCCGCAGGCGCTGAGTGAGGCAGAGCAAACGGCCTACCTGGACTGTGCGCAGGAGAACGCGGAGGCGCTTGACGACAGCTATGACTTCATCGTCGTGCACGATCCTCAGCCCGCTGCGCTGCCGATGCTTCACGGCAGGGGAGATGCCCGCTGGGTCTGGCGTTGTCACATCGACACCTCCGAGCCCAACGCCGATACCTGGGCGTTCTTGCGGCCTTACCTTGCTGAATTCGACGCCGCAGTGTTCACGATGCCCGAGTTCGTTCCACCCGACCTGCCGGTCGAGCGTGTCGAGGCCATCGCCCCCGCGATCGACCCGCTCAGCCCCAAGAACCTCGACCTCGACGTCAAGACGACGCAGCAGATCCTAGATTGGATCGGTGTAGAGCTTCCCGGTCGGCTCGTCACACAGGTCTCGCGCTTTGACGCGTGGAAGGACCCGCTGGGCGTCATCTCTGCCTACCGCCTCGTGCGCGAGGAGATCCCCGAGTTGCAGCTCGCCCTCGTCGGCTCGATGGCGCTCGACGATCCCGAGGGCTGGGAGGTGTATGGACAGGTCTCAGAGCACGCCGCTGAAGATCCGCTGATTCACCTCTACACCAACCTGACCGGTGTCGGCAATGTCGAGGTCAATGCCTTTCAGCGCCTCTCCGAGGTCATCGTGCAGAAGTCGATTCGCGAGGGCTTTGGGCTTGTGGTCTCCGAGTCGCTGTGGAAGGGCACACCTGTGGTCGCCGGTCGCGCCGGTGGCATACCCATGCAGATGCCGGAGG
>Ga0307374_10008027_pt1 | contig 15896 bp, 14 predicted proteins | sample OX3MG_FD_202532 | JGI IMG/M metagenome (GOLD analysis project Ga0307374, IMG submission 202532) | Soil microbial communities from Risofladan, Vaasa, Finland - OX-3 | ecosystem: Environmental > Terrestrial > Soil > Coastal area > Acid sulfate soil | place: Finland: Risofladan, Vaasa | collected... | reverse complement strand
GGCCGGTACCGAGGTACTCAAGGTCAAAGCTGACGGACTTGGTGACGCCGTGAATGGACAGATCGCCCACTAACTCGAAGTCATCGCCCCCCTTGGAGGAGAACTTCGTGGACTTAAAGGTGAGCGTAGGGTACTTCTCAAATTCGAGGAAGTCGGCGCTCCGTAAGTGATTGTCGCGCATCTCATTGTTGGTCGTGATACTGGCGGCCTGGACCGTGGCTTCGACCGACGAGCTCTCTTCGGTCTCGCCAATCGTGATGGAACCGGCAATATCGTTGAAACCTCCGCGGACTTTGGACGCGACCAGGTGGCGCGCGACAAAGCCGAAGCTTGAGTGGACGGGGTCAATGGTGTAAACACCGGGGGCGGGCAGGTTACTCATTGTGGATCTCCTCTTGTCATTGCACTTTTGCAGTGTTTTCTCATTATAGTTGCTTCTGCAACTACTTGTCAAGCAGATTCTTTAGAATCAACTAAAGGCTATACTGGGTTCATGACGATCCAGCGCGGCGTGTGCCCCTCGAGTGACGAAAAGGTGGCCCTCTTTGGCCTCTTGCTCGAAACCAACGCCCGCCTCTCGAAGGAACTCGAAACCATGCTCGAGGCCACGTGCGAACTGCCCTTGGCGTGGTTTGAAGTGCTGATGCAGTTACGCGAGGCACCCGAGGGTCGACTGAAGATGAGCCAGATGGCCGAAGCCATTTTTCACTCTTCGGGCGGCACCACCCGGCTCGTCGACCGACTCGAGGAGGCCGCCTTGGTGACACGAGAGCACTGCCCAAGCGACCGACGCGCCATCTACGTGGCTATCACCGAGGCGGGTAACACCAAACTCGACGAGGCGTTGGGTGTGCACCTTGGCTACTTAGATCGCCACCTCGCCGCGCGACTGAGCGACGCCGAACGCCTTACGCTCACGGCGCTGCTGACCAAACTCAACGCGTCGCGCTAGGTACGCTTCACCCACGCGTGAGCGATGCGCCCGTCGTCCAACTCGAGCGCGGTCCCCTGGCCCTGGCCCTGGACGCCGAGCACTTCGAGCGCGAGCACTTCCGTGGCGAGCGTGCCAAAACCCTCGGCGAGATCGTCGAGACCCGTCACGTTCAAGACAATACGATCGGCGACCTCGAATCCCGAGTTCTTTCGCAGGTCTTGGACCTGGCGAACCACGTCGCGTAGGTAGCCCCGCCGGCGTAGGTCGTCGTCGAGTGTGAGATCCAGGGCGATGACCTCGGCTCCGTCGCGCGACACCGCAAAGCTCCCTCGACCCTGCACCCGCAGTTCCACGTCGTCGCTCGTCAGTTCGAACGTTCCCGTGGACAGCGTGATGCTGACCGTCCCGCCCGCTTCGAGCGCAGTAGCCGCGGCCACCGAGTCCAACGCGGCGAGCGCCGGTTTGAGTTCTTTGGCGGCCTCGCCCAGGCGCGGGCCCACCACTCGAAAGTTGGGCACGAGCTCGAACTTTAGGACCTCGGCCAGCTCTCGGCCGTACTCGAGAACGTCAACGTTGAGTTCGTCCTCGACGATGCCCGCGGGCGGCAGCGGCGAACTCGGCGCCAAAAAGATCAGGGCGCGTGAGAGGGGCTGGCGAACCTTCACGCCCGCGTCGGCGCGAGCCGCGCGTCCCAGCGACGTCAAGCGCCGAGCCACGTCCATCGACGCTTCGAGGGACTCGTTGCGCCGAGCGAGATTCGCGGTGGGCCAATCCACCAGGTGCACCGAGTCGTTATCACTCACCTCGTTAAGTTCTTGGTAGAGGCGCTCGGTAAGAAGGGGGCAAAAGGGCGCCATTAAAATGGTGACGCGCTGGAGCGCTTCGAGCAACGTGGCCTGGGCGGCCAGGGAGTCCGATCGCGGGGCGTTGGGGTCGGTGCGCCAGAAGCGACGGCGGCTGCGCCGCACGTACCAGTTCGAGAGATCGTCAATCAGTTGGGCGAGCGCGTTGGCTCCGCCGAGCGGCTCGTAGCCATCGAGGGCAGCGGTCACGGCGTCGGTCACGCTTTCGACGCGCGAGAGAATCCACTGATCAATGGCGCTTCGTTCCGCGAAAGCGGGAACCTCCGGGTCGCTCGGGTCGAACTGATTGAGCGACGCGTACGTCGTAAAGAAGCTAAAGGTATTCCAGAGCGTGGCGAGCGTTTCTCGTAACGACGCGTCGATGGCGCTCAAGCCCGCGCGCGTCGAGGTCCAGGGCGAACCTTGAGAGAACATCCACCAGCGCAAGGGATCGGCGCCTCGCGTGTCCAAGATTGACCACGGATCGATGACGTTACCAACGGACTTACTCATCTTCTTTCCACTCTCGTCCACAATGTGACCCAAACAGAGCACGTGCTCGTAGGGCTTGGCGCCAAAGACCAACGTGTTAACGGCGAGCAGCGTGTAGAACCAGCCCCGCGTCTGATCGATCGCCTCGGCGATGAGTTGCGCGGGAAACTGCATGGCCTCCGCGCTCCCGGCGACGTGGGGATAGCCCACCTGAGCGGCGGGCATCGAGCCGGCGTCGAACCACGAGTCAATGACCGGTTCGACCCGACGTGCCGGCGCACCGCAGCTGGGACACGGCACGACAATTTCGTCGATCGCTGGACGGTGGGGTTCAAGGTCGCTGAGGTCTCGACCGGTCAGGGCCGAAAGCTCGTCGCGTGACGCGACACACGTCAAGTGGCCCTCGAGACAGCGCCAGATGGGGAGTGGCGTACCCCAGTAACGGTCGCGCGACAGCGCCCAATCGACGTTGTTGGCCAGCCAATCGCCCATGCGCCCGTCTCGAATATGCGCGGGGTGCCAGTCCACGGCCGAGTTCTCCAAGATCAGCTCATCTTTGAACTGGCTCGTGGCGACGTACCAACTTGGCTTGGCCCAGTAGATGAGCACCGTGCCGCAGCGCCAGCAGTGTGGCAACGAGTGGGTGTAGTCGAACCGGCGAATCAACAGTCCGCGACGATCAAGCTCGTCGTTAATTTCGTGATTCGTGTCGCGAACATGTTGACCCTCAAGCCACGGCACGACCGAGGTGAACGTACCTTCGGGTCCCACGGGATTCAACGTGGGCAGTCCGTGCTCCAGGGCAATCTGGCGGTCGATCTCACCAAAGCCCGGCGACTGGTGCACGAGACCCGTGCCGTCGTCGGTCGTGACATACTCCGCGCCCACGACGTAACCGGCGTCGACGCCCTCGGGGATTGGCACGTCCGTTAAGGGCCGCTCGTAATGCACGCCCACCAGGGCGCTGCCCAAAAACGTCGCGCTCGGTTGTGCGCCCTCGCCAAAGACCGTCGCGACGAGGTCACGCGCCACAATCACGCCCTCGACCACGGCGTACACGACGTCGGGATTCACCGCGACGGCCACGTTCGAGATCAGCGTCCAGGGCGTCGTGGTCCATACGGCTAGGTGCGTCGCGCCACCCAAGTCGGTGCGCGCCTTCGCGTCTCGGAGTGGGAACTTGACGTAAGAACTCTCGTCGATTTCGTCGGTGTAGACACCGGCCTGGCCCAGTTCGTGTGACGAGAGGCCGGTCTCACAGCGCGGGCAGTACGGGACGACTTTCAAATCCTCGTACAGCAGGCCCCGATCAAAGAGCTGTTTTAAATGCCACCAGACCGACTCCACGTACGCGGGGTGAAACGTGTAGTACGCGTGCGCCATGTCGGTCCAATAGCCAATCCGTTCGGTCAAGCGCTCGAACTCACCGATATAGGTCAGCACTGACTCTCGACACAGTCTCGTGAACTCCCCCACGCCAATCTTCTCTTCGATCTGTTTCTTGCCCGAAATGCCCAGCTGCTTTTCGACCTGGACCTCCACGGGCAGACCGTGGGTATCCCAGCCCGCACGGCGCGCCACGTAGCGACCGCGCATGGTCTGATAGCGACAAAAAAGGTCCTTATAGACCCGCGCCCACACGTGGTGAAGTCCCGGTTTGCCATTGGCCGTCGGGGGACCCTCGTAGAAGATCCACGGCTCGGCGCCCTCACGCAACTTCATCGAGCGTTCGAAGACGTTGTTGGCCCTCCAGCGAGCGAGTTCGGCCTCCTCAATGGCCACAAATTCCAGTTCGGCGCTAACTGGGCGAAACATAGTTCTCCTTCAATGAACTCTCACATCGTAGTGAACCTGATGACGGCGTCGACGCGCCACCTACTGTGGAGTCGTGTCAAATCTGCTCATTGATGACGAACTCATTACTTCCCACGGTGCCCTCAGCGTGTATCACGCCGCCATTGACGAACTGGCTCGCCGTTACGACGGATTCGATGAAGAGATCCACTTGCAAGCCCAAGAGATGCTGCCGCCCCGAGGTCTCTTCCTCGTGGCACGCGCTGACCGTCACCCCGTCGGTGGCGTCGGCGTTCGACCCATTGGCGATGACGCCTTAATGCTCGGCGAGGTCAAACGACTGTGGGTGCGACCCGATCAACGTCGCCTCGGGGTCGCCGCAAAACTCATGAGCGCCCTCGTCGAGCGCGCTCGTCAGAGCGGCTTCACCCAGCTCTACCTTGAGACCGGCTACGCCCAGCCCGAGGCCGTGGCCTTCTATCAAAAAATCGATTGGACGCCGATCGAAAAGTTCCCGGACGGGGCATTTTCGTATCCCACGGCCTATCGATTTACGAAAATCCTCTAGGCGAAGCGCTCGTCGAGCCACTCGGGTGTGAGATCTTCGAGCGAAGCCAGCACGAGGTCGGCCAGCGCGAACTCGGGTTCCAAACGATCCTCGCAGGTCGGCACCGCCACCACGCACATTCTCGCGGCCCGCCCGGCCATCACGCCCGCGGCCGAATCCTCCACCACCAGACACTCTTGGGGCGCGACGCCCAGTGCGTTGGCCGCACTAAGAAAGACGCCCGGGTGCGGCTTGCCGTAGGGCTCGAGCTCAGCTGAGTGAATCGACGCGAAACGATCCAACAGTTCAAAGTGCGCGAGACAGCGAACTATGAGCGCCAGCGGGGTCGAACTCGCAATGGCGATGGGCCCACGCTCACCCGCCAGATCGAGCGCCCTGCGCGCGCCCGGCAAGAGGCGACCTTCGGTTTCGACAAGACCTCCCACGCGCTCGAGCAGTTGTTCGGCGACGTCTTGGGTCGATGGGCCGACCCACGGGAACTGAACGAACCAGTAGTTGACGACTTCGTTGACGAACATACCCTTCGTGGAGCGACCAACGTCGCGGGCGAGCGGTACTCCTAACGAGCCAAAGATCTCGACTTCGGCCCGGTGCCACAGAATCTCTGAATCAAGCAAAAGTCCGTCCATGTCAAAGAGGCTTGCTCGTAATCTCACCACGCCACCCTTACACACCGAGAAGTACGGTGGCTCCATGATCGTGCGTCCGTTCGAACCCCGTGACATCGACGCGGTGGTGGCGCGCGTGCGAGCCCGGCTCGTGAACGACGCGCGACGCAATCACTTACTCAGTGGGACGTTTTCAGAAACTAACTTTGCGGACGCGCTGCGCCAGGCGAGCGATCAGGTCTGGGTGGCCGAAGAAGACGGCGAGGTTGTCGGACATCTCTACGGCGCGCTCTTAGCGAGTCTCGAGTACGGCCACGGCGCATGGATCGGACCCGACGGCGTGTCATTTGACAGTGACGACGTGCTCGCGGACCTCTACGCGGAAGCGGGATCGAGTTGGATCCGCCAGGGTGCCCTCGAACATTACGCCTGGGTGTTTGACCAGGGGAATGACACCGCGCCCTGGTACGAGCTCGGCTTCGCGCGCATGCACGTTCGAGGCGTGCTCGCGCTCGATGGGCGGCGCCGTCACTCCTTCGCCCCTGGCTATCAACTGCGCCGCGGCGGAATCGACGACCTTCCCCTCGCGATCGAACTCGACCGGGTACTGGACGACGCCCAGCGAAAGGGACCGAGCTTCTCACTCTTCCTCGATCACGCGTCGCGCCCCGAGGAACTCTTAGAAACCCTCGAGGACGACGAGGTCCACCACTACGTTGTTGAGTGCATGGGCCAGGGGGTCGCGCAGTGCCTGACGTTCCCCCTCGAAGCTCGCCGCGGATCGTTTGACAAGACGTTGCACGTCAGCGCCGTGACGGTACGAGCGGAGCACGAACACCGTGGCGTCGCGCAAGCACTTATCGACCACGCGCTCAATGACGCGCTCGAGGCGGGGTTTACGCACGTGGAGACAAACTGGCGAGTGACGAATCGCCGAGCGGCCAACTTCTGGCTCCGCTACGGTTTTCGCCCGACGTACGTGCGGCTCCATCGCACGATTGGCAATGGTTAGTGCAGCGCCGCTTCGATCGCGGCGACGAGCGTGGGGTCCTCGGGCGTCACCTGGGGCGCGAAGCGCGTCACCACTCCGTCACGCGCGACCAAGAACTTCTCGAAGTTCCATCGAATGTCGCCCGAATACCCTTCCGCATCAGCGGTCTTCTCGAGTTCGGCGTAGATCGGACTCTTCAGCTCTCCATTGACGTCGATCTTCTCAAAGAGCGGAAAGGTCACGCCGTAGGTCGTTGAGCAGAACGTTTGGATCTCCTCGGCACTGCCGGGTTCTTGACCCGAGAACTGGTTGCAGGGAAAACCCACGACACTAAAGCCCTGGGTCGCGTACTTCTTTTGCAACGCTTCGAGTCCTTCGTACTGTGGCGTGAGTCCGCACTTAGACGCGACGTTCACAATGAGAATCGTTTCGCCTTCATAGCCGGCTAACGAAGAAGCGTCGCCCGAGAGCGTGTGTACTGGAATGTCGTAAAGAGTCATGACCAGACCCTAACGGAGAACCGTCGTCAAGCGCCCGACGTAGGCTCGTCGCGTGTGGACCCTCGCCATTAAAGACGGCGCGCTCGAAATGCTCGAGCGCGACACGCCCGAGCCGGGTCCTCTTGACGTGGTCGTCGCGGTACGAGCGGCCGGCGTGAACGCCGCGGACCTCATGCAACGACAGGGCCTCTATCCGGCCCCCGCGGGATCACCTCCGGATGCGCCGGGGATGGAACTCGCGGGCGAAGTCTCGGCGGTGGGCGAACGGGTGATCGAGGCGCTGCTCGGGCGACGAGTGGGCGCAATAGTGGGCGGTGGCGCGCAAGCAACTCACTGCGTCGTGCCAAGCGAACACCTCCTCTTTCTGCCCGAGCACGTGAGTTGGGAAGAGGCCGGAGGTTTCCCCGAAGCGTTCTCGACCGCCTACGACGCACTGGTGAGCCAGGGACGCCTGGCGCCTGGAGAGCGGGTGCTCATCTCGGGTGCGACCGGTGGCGTGGGCGTGGCCGGCGTGCAGATCGCCCACGCGCTGGGTGGCGAAGTCATTGCGGTCACGCGCACGGATCAGTATCACGCTCAACTACGTGACCTCGGCGCCGACGAAGTCGTCACGCTCGACGACGTTGGCGCACTCCGCGGTGTGGACGTGGTCCTCGAGCTCCTCGGCGCCGCCCACCTCAGCGCCGCACAACGAATTCTCAATCGCTTCGCGCGCGTGGTAGTGATCGGCGTGGGCGCGGGCAGCCGGGTCGAGATTGACCTACTGAACGTGATGAGAACCCGCTTGGCGCTCACGGGGTCGACCCTTCGTTCACGTTCTCGCGAGGAGAAGGCCCACGTGGCTCGACTGGTCGGTGACACGCTCATTCCACGCTGGACTACGGGGGAATTGAAGGTGCCGCTCGCGCGAGTCTTCGACCTTCGAGAGGCCGAGGCGGCCTATGAGTACTTCGGTGCGCCGGGAAAATTTGGCAAGGTCGTCTTGCGCGTGGAGCCCTGATCCCCCGTTAGGTTGACCACGTGTCTACCTCAATTCCCCGCCCGCACCCCTCGCGGTGCGACCCCGCGCGCGAGGACTACGACGCGATCATCCAAGCTCACGAAGCGGCCGTGACCAAGGGCGATTCGACGTACAAGGACCCCACATCGGGACTGCTCGTACTCACGGTCGCCACGCACCTCGCGCGCGGGAACTGCTGTGAGAGTGGCTGTCGCCACTGCCCCTATCTAGAGCAGTGAGCGCAACGGCGTGAAGGGGAGGCCCAGTGCGTCAGCGACGGGCCCGTAGGTGATCGAACCGTTTACGACGTTCACCCCTTCAGCGAGCGCGTCGTCGGCGATGACGGCGTCACGCCAGCCGTGACGCGTCAACTCCAACACGTAGGGCAACGTCGCATTGGACAGGGCCCGCGTCGACGTGGCCGGCACCGCGCCGGGCATATTGGCAACGCAGTAGAAGATTGAACCGTTTACCTCAAAGACCGGATCAGAGTGCGTGGTGGGACGCGTCGCTTCAAAGCACCCGCCCTGGTCGACCGAGATGTCAACTAACACCGACCCATTTCGCATGCGACCGACCAACTCATTGCTGACCAGCTTGGGGGCCTTCGCGCCGACGACGAGCACCGCACCGATCACGATGTCGGCGTCGAGACAGGCCTCCTCGATGGACCACGCCGTTGACGCGATGGTCTGCACGCGGCCGTCGAAGTGAATGTCGACCTGACGAAGGCGCTCTAGGTTGCGGTCCAGAATCTGGACGTTCGCGTGCAATCCGACGGCCACCGTCGCGGCCGCGAGACCCGAAACGCCCGCGCCGATGACGACCACGTTGGCCGGCGCCACGCCAGGCACGCCCGCAATCAGGGTGCCGTGGCCCCCGCCCGTGCGCATGAGGTGATAGGCGCCCACGATCGGCGCCATCCTTCCAGCGACCTCGCTCATGGGTGTCAAGAGCGGCAACGAGTTATCGCGAAGGCGAACCGTCTCGTACGCGATCGCGACATTGTTGCCCGCGATGAGCGCGTCGGTGCACTGACGCGACGCCGCCAAGTGCAGGTAGGTAAAGAGCACTTGATTCCTATGAGCGCCAAGGCGAGCGTACTCCGCGGCGACGGGCTCTTTGACCTTCAACAACAGCTCGCTCTCGCTCCACACGTCGTCGGCGCTGTCGACCAGTACCGCGCCACTGGCCACGTAGTGCGCGTCGGGAATTGACGATCCGACACCGGCGCCTCGTTCAATGAGTACCCGATGTCCCGCGAGCGTGAGCTCGCGAACCCCCGCGGGCGTCATCGCTACGCGATACTCGTCGGTCTTAATCTCTTTGGCTACGCCGATGATCATCGTTGATCACCCTTTCACTCTGATGCCACTTCCACGCTAATCAATCGAAATTCAGCGCGTTCGCGATCAGCGCTCCCACGTTCTAAAACTCAAGGTTGTGCATGACGTGCTTGAGGCGGGTGTAGTCCTCAAAGCCGTAAACCGAGAGGTCCTTGCCGTAACCAGACTTTTTGAAACCACCGTGGGGCATCTCCGCGACCAAGGGAATATGGGTATTTACCCACACGCAACCGAAGTCCAAATCTCGAGCGAAGCGCATCGCGCGTCCGTGGTCTCTGGTCCACACCGATGACGCCAGCCCGTAGTCGACCCCGTTGGCCCACTCCAGCGCTTGGGCTTCGTCCGAGAACTTCTGGACGGTGATGACAGGGCCAAAAACTTCGCTCTGAATCATCTCGTCGTCTTGGTGAAGTCCAGCCACGACGGTGGGCGCAATGAAGTATCCCTCCTCGCCCACCCGCGAGCCACCCGCCACGAGTGACGCGTGCTTGGGCGTGCGCGCTAAGAAACCGGTGACGCGCTCGAACTGGCCAAGGTTGTTCACGGGGCCAAAGAGCGCTTCTTCGCTTTCGGGCGGACCGATCACCGTACTCCTCGCTTGCTCGGCGAGCGCGTCCACAAAGTCGCGATACACATTCGGACCGGCCAACACGCGCGTCGCGGCGGTGCAGTCCTGGCCGGCATTGAAGTAACCGGCCACGGCGATTGTTTCGACCGCCGCGGCGACGTCGACGTCATCAAAGACAACGACCGGAGCCTTGCCACCGAGTTCTAGGTGCACGCGCTTGAGATTCTTTGACGCTGCGCCCGCGACCTCCATGCCAGCTCGCACCGACCCGGTGATCGACACCATCGCTGGGATCGGGTGATCGACGAGCGCCCGGCCCGTGTCGCGGTCACCGCACACCACGCCAAAGACGCCCTCGGGCAGCACCTCGGCCATCAGTTTTGCCATGAACAACGTGGACGCCGGCGTCGAATCGCCCGGCTTTAGGACCATCGTGTTTCCCGCGGCGATGGCCGGTGCCCACTTCCACACCGCCATCATCATCGGATAGTTCCACGGCGTTACGGCGCCACAGACGCCCACCGGCTCGCGGCGAACGTAACTCGTCATACCCTCCATGTACTCGCCCGCGCCGCGACCTTCTAACAGACGCGCGGCGCCGGCGAAGAATCGAATCTGGTCAATCATGGGAGGGATCTCCTCGCTCATCGTGAGGGAGATGATCTTTCCAGTGTTCTCCGTTTCAACCGCGACGAGCTCTTCGGCGTTCGCCTCGAATAAGTCGGCGATCTTTAACAGAGCCCGTGACCGTTGCGAGGGTGTTGTGCGCCGCCACGAGGCGAAGGCCTTCGCGGCCACCTGCACGGCGTGGTCCACGTCCGACCCATCGGAGATGGGCATCTCGGCGAAGGGCTGGCCGGTGACGGGACTCAGTAACTCGACGTACTTCCCGCTCCGTGGCGCAACAGATTCGCCCCCAATAAAGTTGGCCAAGCGACGCATACACCCTCCTAAAGTCGGGCCCTCATCTAACCGCACTCCTAACCACTCTGCCAGAGATCGCCTGGGCCCTGCAACCGCCAACTAAGTAAAAGTTCGTCTAAACGCCAAAATACGACGTTATCCGTCGTGAAAAGCGCCTATAGTGTCTGTATCCGTAGTCGCGGAGCCCTATGGGGCCACCGGACCAGGAGCCGACAATGCCAGCCACCAAACCACAACGAACGAGTCAAGCGAACGAAGAACGTTCGAACATCGAACTCATCAATTCGGCCCCCGGTGCGCTCGACGCTCTTGATCGCAAGATCATCAGCCTCTTACAACAAGACGGACGTCGGGCCTACGGCGCGATCGCCGAAGAGGTCGGACTCTCCGAGGCCGCCGTGCGACGCCGAGTGCAGCGACTGCGCGACTCAGGCGTCATGCAGATCGTCGCCATCACCGATCCCCTGCAACTTGGCTACGGCCGCGAAGCGCTGATCGGCATACGGGTCCAGGGCGACGTGCGTTTGGTCGCGGATAAGGTCGCGGCGATTGACGAAGCGAACTACGTCGTTATGACGGCGGGCAGCTTTGACATCATCGCCGAAGTCATCGCCGAGGACGACAATGACTTGGTTCACCTCTTAAACGACTCGATCCGCTCCATTCCCGGGGTGACCGAAGTCGAGACATTCCTGTATTTGAAACTGGCAAAGCAAACGTACGAATGGGGTACCAAGTGACACTTCGCGAAGCCATAACCGACGGCGTGCTCATGACCGATGAGATTCACGCCAGCCATAACTACTCCGAACGCGCTCGGCGCAACCTCTGGTTGCAGATGTCGCGCATGGGCGTCTACGACGAGCACAACGAAATACCCATCATGGTGCGAGGCGAGGGCACCCACGTGTACGACGCCAACGGCTCAAAGTACTTCGACGGTCTCTCGGGTCTGTTCACTAACGCGCTCGGACACGGTCGTCGCGACATCGCCGACGCGGCGGCCCAACAGATCAGTACGCTCGCGTACTTCCCGCTTTGGACCTACGCGCACCCCAGAGCCATCGAACTGGCAGAGCGCCTCGCGAGTCTTACGCCCGGTGACCTCAACCGCGTCTTTTTCACCACTGGTGGCGGCGAAGCGAACGAGAGCGCCTGGAAACTAGCTCGTCAGTACCACAAGATTCGCGGCGACCTCGACCGCTACAAGGTCATCAGCCGCGACGTGGCCTACCACGGCACCACGCTGGGCGCTCTCGCGATTACGTCGCTCGAGGCGCTGCGCAAACCCTTCGAACCTCTGGTGCCCGGCGCGGTGAAGGTGCCGGCCGTCAACTTCTACCGAGCCGAGCAACACGGTGATGACTTTGAGGCTTTTGGCTTGTGGCACGCGCACCAGATCGAAGAGGCCATCCTTCGCGAAGGCCCCGAGACTGTGGCCGCGGTCTTCCTCGAACCGGTCCAGAACGCGGGAGGGTGTTTCGTGCCTCCCCAGAACTACTGGAGAGAGGTACGCGAGATCTGTGACCGCTACGGGGTCCTGCTCGTCTCCGATGAAGTGATCTGTGCCTTTGGACGTATTGGCACCTGGTTCGGTGGCCAGAAGTACGACTACGTACCCGACGTCATCACCGTGGCCAAGGGCATCACTGCTGGCTACGCACCACTAGGCGCGATGATCGTGTCGGATCGAATCGCCGAACCGTTCCAAGACGAAGACGTCGCGTTTTTGCACGGCTTCACCTGGTCCGGACATCCGGCGGCGTGCGCAGTCTCCCTAAAGGTCCTCGACATACTCGAGGACGAGAAAATTCTCGAGAATGTCCGCGCGAACGAGGAGTACTTCTTCCAAAGTCTCAACGCCCTAAAGGAGATCCCTATCGTGGGCGACGTACGCGGAACCGGCTACTTCTGGGGCATCGAACTGGTGAAGAATCAAGAGACCAAAGAGACGTGGGCCGGCGACGACGCGGAGCGGCTCCTTCGAGGCTACGTGTCACCCGAGATGTTCCGTCGCGGACTGATCTGTCGATCGGACGACCGGGGTGACCCGGTGGTCCAACTCGCCCCACCGCTGATCTCGACACGCAACGACATTGACTTCATGGCGGGCGTCCTTCGTGAAGTCTTCACCGGAGCGTCCAAGCTCAACCTCTAGTGCAAGCTCCACGCTCGCTGTGGTGGTCGACGCTCGATGAACCAGTAACGCCACGCCCTTCACTTCGCGAGCACCTCGACGTCGACGTCGCGATCGTGGGCGGTGGCTTCACTGGCCTGTGGAGCGCGCGCGAACTCAAACGACGCGACCCGTCGCTTCGCGTCGCGGTCCTCGAAAAGTCGGTCTGTGGATTTGGGGCCTCGGGGCGAAACGGGGGCTGGGCCTCGGCGCTCTATCCCCTCAGTGACGGGGCCGCCCTCGAACGCTACGGTCGCGACGCCTTTGACCACCTCCGCTTCGAACTTCAACGGGCCGTTCGATCCCTGGGTGAGGCCCTCGCTTTGGACGGTATCGACGCGCACTTCGTCCAAGGGGGCACCTTGACCTTCGCTAGAAACGAGGTGCAGGCCAAGCGACTACGCGAACGCGTCGTGCGCGCCCACGAGGGCGGCGCCACACCCGAGGACCTGGTGTGGCTCGACCAGACAGCGGCGGCCGAGCGCGGCACGCTCAACGGGTCACTCGGCGCCACGTATTCACCCCATTGCGCCCGGATCCATCCCGCGCGACTGGTGCGCGGGCTCGCCGAGGTCAACGAGCGCTTGGGAGTGAAGATCTTTGAGAACACGACCGTGACGCGTCTCCTCGCGGGGAACGCTCGCCGCCAGCCCGAAGTGGTCACACCCACCGCGAGCGTGCACGCGCGCTTCATCATTCGTGCGACGGAGGGCTTCACCACCACCCTGCCCGGCGAGCGACGCCGCGTCGCGCCGATCTACTCGCTCATGATCGCCACCGAGCCCCAGAGCCGTCGGTTTTGGGACGACGTCGGCTTTCGCCACTACGAAACGTTCGCCGACGATCGCCACCTCATCATCTACGGCCAGCGCACCGACGACGACCGCGTCGCCTTTGGTGGGCGCGGAGCGCTCTACCACTTTGGCTCCGCCGTCGAAGAGCGCTTCGACCAGAGCGCCAAAGTCTTTGACGCGCTGGAAGCAACGTTGCGCGAACTCTTCCCCTCACTCCAAGGTCCGATCACGCACCAATGGGGCGGCCCGATAGCGATGCCGCGCGACCTCTCGCCCTCGGTGCTGGTCGATTACGAATCCGGACTCGCCAGCGCCGATGGGTACACGGGCGACGGCGTGACCCTCAGTTACGTCGCGGCAAACTGCTTAGCCGATCTGCTCTGCGCACCGGGTACTGACACGTCCTATACCGAACTGCCCTTCGTGCATCACCAGGGTCGGCCCTGGGCGTTCGAACCGCTGCGCTGGATGGGCATCAACGCGGGCCTCGGCCTCGCCGCATGGGCCGATCGAGTCGAAGAGCGCCGGGGGCGCGAGAGTCGCGCGAGTCACTGGCTCGATCGACTCTTCGAGCGCTCCAGTCGTTAACGAAGGATATTGACCGCGCGCGCCGCGACCACCGCGATCGTCACGAGTGAGACCACGGACTCTGACGCGAAGAGGGCCTTGGCTTGAGAGGAGAGCGGCATCGCGTCGGCGGGCGCAAAGCTCGTCCCGTTGGCGAACGAAGTGTAGAGATAGTCCCAAAAGCGCGGGTGCCAATTGCTCGGCGCCAACTGGGGATTCTCCATCTGGGGAAACTGAATGTCGGGCAGACGCGCGTCGGACCCCGCACGAATGTGCGGTCCTCCGCGGTCCAGCTCCCAGAACCACAGGCCAAACACAATGACGTTGGTCAGCCACACCGCGACCGCGGAGTAGATGAGTTGGCGACCCTGGGACACGTGCGTGTTCAACAGGTGGTGCACGAGCAGCACGACCGACGCGCAATTGGCCAGGGTCACGAGAGCAATCAAGCTGACGCAGAGATAGCGGACCCACGGCGCGTCGTTAGGGTGCCGGTGTTTTCTCGCCGAGAGCGGAATGAGTGGCAACACCACCAGCACCGGAAGCAGCCACCGAGGTCCCACGGACAAACGATGAGGGAGTGCCACGTACAGTCCGGCGCATACCAGCAGCGCCAGCGATGCCGGCCAACGAGGCTCTGGTCGAACGCTTCGCACTTGCGCCAAACTAACTGAGCTTGGCTTGGGTCAGAGACGTGAAGCCTCGGGGCACCATAATGAACTTCACGCCCTGGGATTTCAAGAGTTGCTTTAACACCGAGTTCGAAACCGACTTCACGCTCGAGGGCGCGGGCGTGGCGATACGCGCGGACTGGTTGTACGACAGCACCGTCACGCTCAGGGTCATTTCGGACTTCTTCGTCTTCACCGTGAGCATGCTCTGGGAGACTTCGCCTTGATTCCCGACGGTGATGATCCAACGAACCGAACCGATCACCGATGATGACGTGGCCGAACCAAGGAGACTCGAGACCGCCAGGCGGTCCCGGTAGAAGTTGTAGGTGGTGGAGTATCCGCTCTTGGACACGGTCTTGTGATCAAAGCCCGTGATGAGGCCAATGTCGGGCTTGGTCATCTCGAGCGCCACGCCAAAGAGGGAAGGCGTCTTGAGCGCCGCCGCGAGCCAAGGGCCACTCGACGCGTCGGCCGAGCGCGCGTAGAGATGGTCGTGAATAAGGCGAACTTCTATGGCGGCCGTCGCGACGACCAGGGGGAAGCGTACGACGGCGTCGACCCGATTCGACTTGAAATTCACGTCCACGTTCGCGCTGAGACCAAAGGGGGCCCCCGTCGAGAGGGTGACGAGCAAGTCAGCCGACGACGGTGGATACCCATTGAGGGCCAAGGGGTCCTTGATGGAGGCACCGGGATTCGAATCGGTCGCGGCGATCACCACGCCGGTCACGGTGAGCGCCAGGGCGACCACGACGAGCGCGAGGGCCATGAAGCGCGTCTTTACTGCCACCGTTCCACCCTACTGTTTCGCATTCTCACGTTGCGTGCGTGACGTCAGGGGTGCTGTAAGAGTTCGATAAGCAATTCGTGGGAGATATTGCGCCCACTCGCGATAAAGCCGATCTTCGACGTGGTGTCGTCAACGCGATTGGTCGCAATGGCGGCGTACGAGGCCGCGGCCGAACCTTCCATCACGAGCCCGTTCACTTCTACGATCTCGCGAACCGCGTGACGAATCTCGACTTCGGGCACCAGCACCAATTCGATGCCACTCTTGGCGACCAATTCGTTGGTGATAGCCCCCTCGTCGCCACCGCCCGCGAGACCGTCGGCGATCG
>Ga0307374_10008025_pt1 | contig 15899 bp, 16 predicted proteins | sample OX3MG_FD_202532 | JGI IMG/M metagenome (GOLD analysis project Ga0307374, IMG submission 202532) | Soil microbial communities from Risofladan, Vaasa, Finland - OX-3 | ecosystem: Environmental > Terrestrial > Soil > Coastal area > Acid sulfate soil | place: Finland: Risofladan, Vaasa | collected... | reverse complement strand
TACCTGCCGATGGGAACGCTGGAGGAGCTCGACAACCACAAGAAGGGACTTTCGGACGTGGCGCGCAACGCGCGCCAGGCGAGCCGCTTCCTCGACGAGATCGTCTCGAACGCGGTGGCCGACATCGGCGCCGGGATCCCGCTCCTCGCCAAGATGGGCGAGCGACCGCAGGGCAGGCTGTACCTGCAGACCGAGGCGATCAGCGCCGAGCTGCCCGCGACGCTCCCCCTGGGCAAGACCGACAACCAGATCCTGTCGGTGGTGCGCCACCTGCAGAAGCAGCAGCCGCAGCGCCAGGTAATCCTGGTCACGAAGGACATCAACATGCGCATCAAGGCGAGGGCGCTCGGCCTCGCCGCGGAGGATTACTTCAACGACAAGGTGCTGGAGGATACCGACCTCCTGTACTCCGGCGTGACGCGTCTGCCGGCCGACTTCTGGGACACGCACGGTCGCGACATGGAGTCATGGAAGAAGGACGGCCATACCTATTACCGGGTGCGCGGCGCGCTGGTGCCGCGCCTGCAGCTCAACGAGCTGGTGTACGACGAGTCGGGCGAGCGCCCGCTCTACGCGCTGGTGAAGGAGAAGTCCGGCCGCGGCGCGGTGTTCGAGACCCTGCGCGACTACAGCCACGCGAAGAACGCGGTGTGGGGCATCACCGCGCGCAACCGCGAGCAGAACTTCGCCATGAACCTGCTCATGAACCCCGCGATCGACTTCGTCACCCTGCTCGGCCAGGCCGGCACCGGCAAGACGCTGCTCGCGCTCGCGGCGGGCCTGACGCAGGTGCTGGACGACAAGCGCTATTCGGAGATCATCATGACCCGGGTCACCGTTCCTCTGGGCGAGGACATCGGCTTCCTGCCGGGCACGGAGGAGGAAAAGATGCAGCCGTGGATGGGCGCGCTCGAGGACAACCTCGACGTGCTCAACGCGAGCGACGAATCGGGCGGCGAATGGGGCCGCGCGGCGACCCGCGACCTGGTGCGCTCGCGCATCAAGGTGAAGTCACTCAACTTCATGCGCGGGCGCACGTTCCTCAACAAGTGGCTGGTGATCGACGAGGCGCAGAACCTGACGCCCAAGCAGATGAAGACGCTGGTGACCCGGGCCGGCCCGGGCACCAAGGTGGTGTGCCTGGGAAACATCGCGCAGATCGACACTCCCTACCTCACGGAGGGCAGCTCCGGCCTGACCTACGTCGTCGACCGCATGAAGGGCTGGGCGCACGCGGGCCACGTGACGCTGGCGCGCGGCGAGCGCTCGCGCCTTGCCGACCACGCCGCCGAGGCGCTCTGAAGCGGCGCGCCGCGGGCTGACTACAGCTTGGAGTGGGTGCCGTCGCAGAAGGGCTTGTTGCCGGTGTGCTTGCAGCCGCACAGCCACACCTTCTGCGCTTCGGCGACGCTGAACTTCACCGGGGTGAACTCGGATCCCTTGTGCGAGCCGTCGCAGAACGGCTGGCGCTTGGATCGCCCGCAGGCGCACCACCAGTACTCGCCCGGCGCCAGCTCCACGGCGAACGGGGACTTCTGCGCGATCGACGGCTCGTCCATGGCCTCATTCCTCCTGCTTGCACACGCGGAAGCGCGATTGTTGCGCCGGCGCCGGGAATTGGAAAGGGCCGCGGCGCTGGCGGGCGCTCAGAATGTGCCCGGGTCGGCGAAGTTCTCGAAGCGCGTGAACTGGCCGCGGAAAGTGAGCGCCACCGTGCCGATGGGCCCGTTGCGCTGCTTGCCGATGATGACGTCGGCGCGGCCGCGCGCCTCCGGCTTGTCGGGGAAATACACTTCCTCGCGGAAGATGAACAGGATCACGTCGGCGTCCTGCTCGATTGCGCCCGATTCGCGCAGGTCCGACATCATGGGGCGCTTGTCGTTGCGCTGCTCCACCGCGCGCGAGAGCTGCGACAGCGCGATGACAGGCACGTCGAGCTCCTTGGCCAGCGCCTTGAGCGAGCGCGAGATCTCCGAGATCTCGGTGGCCCGGTTCTCGCCCTGGCCGGAGGCCGACATGAGCTGCAGGTAGTCGACCACCACCAGCCCGAGCTTGCTGTACTGCCGCCTGAGCCGGCGCGCGCGGGCGCGCACCTCGAGCGAGTTGAGCGCCGCGGTCTCGTCGATGAAGATCGGCGCCTCGTGCAGGCGGCCCATCGCCTGCGACAGATCGTGCCACTCCGAGTCGTTGAGCCGCCCGGTGCGCATCTTGTGCTGGTCGACCCTGGCGATCGAGCCGAGCATGCGGGTCGCGAGCTGCGCGCCGCCCATCTCCATGCTGAAGATCGCGACCGGCAGGCCGTTGTCCACCGCCACGTGCTCGGCGATGTTGAGTGCGAACGCGGTCTTGCCCATCGAGGGCCGGCCGGCGACGATGATCAGGTCGCCGGCCTGCAGCCCCGCGGTCTTCTGGTCGAGGTCGTGAAAGCCGGTGGGAATCCCCGTCACGTCGGACGGATTGTCGCGGTGGTACAGGTAGTCGATGCGCTCGAGCACCCGGGCGAGCACCGGCTTGATTTCCTGCAGTCCCTGGCCGCCCCGGGCGCCGTGCTCGGCGATCTGGAAGATGCGCGACTCGGCCTCGTCGAGCAGCTGTCCGACCTCCTTGCCGCCCGGACTGAGCGCGGACTCGGCGATGGCGGTCGCCACCTGCGCCAGGCGGCGCTGCACCGAGCGCTCCCGCACCAGCTCGGCATAGCGCCGGATGTTGAGCGCGCTGGGCGTGTTCTGCACCAGCGATCCGAGGTAGGCCGGCCCGCCGGTGCGGTCCTTGTCCTCGCTGGCTTCGATCGACTCGGAGATCGTGACCACGTCGGCCGGCCTGCCGGCCTCGATCAGCTTGGCGACGTGCTGGAAGATGCGGCGGTGGTCGTCGCGGTAAAAGTCGTCGGCGGATACCAGGTCGGCGATGCGGTCGAAGGCCTGGTTGTCGAGCAGCAGCCCGCCGAGGAGCGACTGTTCCGCCTCGACCGAATGCGGCGGCACCCTGAGCGCGAGCAGCTGCGGGTCGCCCTCAGCGCGCTGCGCCGAATTGAATGCCGTGCCTTGCTGCGCGCGTGCCATTGTCGCCTTGCCGGAAGAAGCGTCCATGATAGCTCGGGGGGCGCCGCCGGCGGAAAGAATAAGGGCCGCTCGCGCGGCCCTTGTTCCGGCGGCGGCTCGAGCTCGCGAGCCGCTCGCGGCGCCTCAGCTCTCGCCGAGCACGGAGACGGTGATCGTCGCCACCACGTCGGTATGCAGCGCGATCTGGATGGGGTGATCGCCGACCTGCTTGAGCGGCCCCTGCGGCATGCGCACCTCTGCGCGCTCGACCTCGATGCCCTGCGCCTTGAGCGCCTCGACCACGTCGTAGTTGGTCACCGAGCCGAACAGCCGGCCGTCGACGCCCGCCTTCTGCGTGACCTGCAGCATCAGGCCCTCCAGCTTCGCCGCCCGCTCCTGGGCCTTGGCGAGCGCCTCGCCCTGCGCCTTCTCGAGCTCGGCCCGCCTGGCCTCGAAGGCCTTCAAGTTGGCTTCGGTCGCGCGTCGCGCCTTGCCATTGGGGATCAGGTAGTTGCGCGCGTAGCCGTCCTTCACCTTGACGACCTCGCCGAGGTTGCCCAGGTTGGCCAGCTTCTCCATCAGGATGACTTGCATGGCTCGCCTCTCAGTGCAGGTCGGTGTACGGCAGCAGCGCGAGGAAGCGTGCGCGCTTGATCGCCGTGGACAGCTGGCGCTGGTAGCCGGTCGAGGTCCCGGTGATACGCGCCGGAATGATCTTGCCGGTCTCGTTGACGAAGTCCTTCAGCGTGTCGAGATCCTTGTAATCGATCCACTCGACCTTCTCGGCAGTGAAGCGGCAGAACTTGCGGCGCCGGAACAGCGCCTTCTGGCCGCGGTCCTTGCGATCCTTGCCGAACTTGCCTTTGCCTTTGGCTTTGCCTCTGCCTCTTCCACGCGGAGCGGGCATATTCAATCTCCTTCAATGAATTCGATGTTGGTTACGTGCAGCACCGGCTTCTTCGATCGCCGGCTCTTCGCGCACAGGAATCCTTGCAGCCGCAGCGAGCTCTCGAGCGGGGTGCCGGCAATGAGGTTCGCCTGGGCCTCAAATGCGATCGCCGCGAGCTCCACGCTCACCGTCCGCTCGGCGCCGGCCTCGGGCCGCTGCGACTCGTGCCGCAGGCGGAACTCGATCACCGGGACCCCGGCCGGCGTGTAGCGCAGTTTGCCAAGCTCGCTCAGCGTTCCCGACAGCTCGGCGCGATTCGCGTCGCGCAAACTCAGGCCGTCTGCGCCTCGGCCGGCTTCGCCTCGGCGCGCTCGCCGCCCTTCTCGAGCAGCGACTTCGACTTCTCCTCCTTCATCATCGGAGAAGGCGCCGTGACCGCCTTGGGCATCTTGACGATCAGGTGGCGCAGCACCGCGTCGCTGAACTTGAACGAGTGCTCGAGCTCGTTGACCGTCTCCTGATCGCACTCGATGTTCATCAACACGTAGTGCGCCTTGTGGACCTTCTGCAGCTGATACGTCAGCTGGCGCCGCCCCCAGTCCTCGAGCCGGTGCACCTTGCCCTCGCGGGCCGCGATGACGCCCTTGTAGCGCTCGACCATCGCGGGCACCTGCTCGCTCTGGTCCGGATGGACGATGAAACAGATCTCGTAATGCCGCATGCCGACTCCTTATGGGTAAAGCCGCCCGCCATGCGTAAGCGGTGCGGCAAGGTCCGCCGAATGGCGGAAAAGCTTTGAATTGTATCCGAATTTCCAGATCGGGCGCAAGCCGGGCCGAGGCTGTCAGGACAGCGGCGCAGCGCGCCGGCGCACCGACTCGAACAGCACGATCCCTGCCGCGACCGAGACGTTGAGGCTCTCGACTGCCCCGCGCATCGGGATGCGCACCAGCAGGTCGCAGCGCTCGCGCGTCAGGCGGCGCATCCCCTCGCCCTCGGCGCCCAGCACCCAGGCGATGGCCGGCGGCAAGTCGGCGGCGTACAGATCCGCCCCGGCCGCGGCGTCGGCGCCGACGACCCAGACATCGCGCTGCTTGAGCTCGTCCAGCGAGCGCGCGAGATTGGTGACCATCACGTAAGGCGTCGCCTCCGCCGCCCCGCTCGCCACCTTCGATACCACCGGCGTGATCCCCGCGGCGCGATCGCGTGGCGCGACCACCCCATGTGCCCCGGCGGCATTGGCCACGCGCAAGCAGGCTCCCAGGTTGTGCGGATCGGTCACCCCGTCGAGCACCAGCAGCAGCGGCGGCTCCCGCAGGCCGTCGAGCAACTCTTCGATGCTCCCGGCGCTGCGCGTCTCGATGCGCGCCACCACGCCCTGGTGGCGGCCACCGCCGTAGAAGCCGTCCAGGCGTTTGGTGGGCACGCGCAACAGCCGCACGCCGGCGCGCTCGGCCGCGGCGGCGATTTCCTGGGCGCGCGCGTCGTGCCGGCTCTCGTCCAGGAAGATCTCGAGCACCGAGCGCGGCTCGGCACGCAGGCGCGCCAGCACCGCATGAAAGCCCAGGATCACCCGCGGTTCGCGCTGCGGCCTGCTCATCACGCCGGCACGAAATCGATCTTGCGCTGCTCGAGGTCGACGCGCACCAGCTTGACCCGCGCGCGGTCGGCGAGACGGTAGCGCTTGCCGGTGCGTTCGCCGACCAGCCGGTGACGCGCAGGGTCGAACTGGAAGTAGTCGCGCCCCAGCTCGGAAATGTGGATCAGGCCGTCGACGAAATAGTCGTCGAGCGTCACGAACAGCCCGAACGCGGTGACCCCGGTCACGCTGCCCGAGAATACGTTTCCGACCTGGTCCTGCATGTAGTAGCACTTGAGCCAGTTCTCGACGTCGCGGCTCGCCTCGTCGGCGCGCCGCTCGGTCTCCGAGCAATGCTGGCCGAGCGCGTCCCAGTCGACGCCTTCGTAGCGCCGGCCCGCCAGACAGGCCTTGATCGCACGGTGCACCAGCAGATCCGGATAGCGCCGGATCGGGGAGGTGAAGTGGACATAGGCATCGAAGGCGAGCCCGAAATGGCCCGCGTTGTCCGGGCTGTAGAGCGCCTGCTTTAGCGAGCGCAGCAGGATCGTCTGCAGCAGCGCGAAATCCGGCCGCGGGCGGATGCGCTCGAGCAGCTCGGCGTAGTCCTTGGGTCGCGGCTGCGCTCCGCCCGGCAGCGACAGGCCCAGCTCGGCCAGGAAATCGCGCAACGCCGCGACCCGGTCCTCGGCAGGCACGTCGTGCACGCGGTAGAGCACCGGGTGCGCGCGCGCGGTCAGGAACTCGCCGGCGCACACGTTCGCGGCGAGCATGCACTCCTCGATCACGCGGTGCGCGTCGTTGCGCGGCTCCGGCAGAATGCGCTCTATCTTGCCGCGCGCATCGAACACCATCCTGGTCTCGACGGTTTCAAAATCGATCGCCCCGCGCCGGCGGCGCTCTTCGGCCAGCCGCTGGAAAGCCTCGTAGAGCGTCGCTAGGTGCGGGTAGACCTGCTCGCGGCCGCTTGCCGCTGCGCCCTCGGAGAGCATGCCCCACACCTCGGTGTAGGTCAGGCGCGCATGCGACCGGATCACCGCGGCGTAGAACTGGTAGCGCGCCACCGTACCGTCCTGCGCGAGCGCCATCTCGCACACCATGGCGAGCCGGTCCACCTCGGGATTGAGCGAGCACAATCCGTTGGAGAGCTTCTCCGGCAGCATGGGGATCACGCGCCGGGGAAAATACACTGACGTGCCGCGCTCGGCCGCCTCGCTGTCGAGCGCATCGTTGTGGCGCACGTAATGGCTCACGTCCGCGATCGCGACCCAGAGGCGGAACCCGTTGCCCTCGCGCGCGCAGTACACGGCGTCGTCGAAGTCCTTGGCGGTTTCCCCGTCGATAGTGACGAACGGCCTCTCGCGCAGGTCGCGGCGCTCGGCGATGTCCTCGGCGCGCACGCCCTCGGGCAACGCGCGCGCCGCGGCGAGCGCCCGTTTCGAGAACTCGTGCGGCAGATCGAACTTGCGCAGCGCAATCTCGATCTCCATGCCGGGATCGGCATACTGCCCGAGCACCTCGGCCACGCGGCCGAGCGGCTGGGTGTGCCGCGACGGCTGGGTGATCAGCTCTGCGGTAACAACCTGGCCGCTGCGGGCGCGCCCGGCCTCCGCGGGCGGAACCAGAATGTCCTGGGCGATGCGCCTGTCTTCGGGGACCAGAAACAGCACCCCGTGCTCCTCGTGCAGCCGACCGACGATGCGCCTGCTGCCGCGCTCCAGCACCTCGACGATGGTTCCGGTCGGACGGCCGCGATGATCGCGCCCGGTCACGCGCACCGCGGCGCGGTCACCGTGCAGCACCTGGCGCATCTCCGCGGGTGCAAGGAAGATCGGCGCACTGCGGTCGTCGGGCATGAGAAAGCCGTGGCCGTCGGGATGTCCCTCGACACGTCCGGCGACCAGATCGATGCGCTGCGCAATCAGCAAGCTGCCGGCGCGGTTTTGCACCAGTGTGCCGGCGTGCTCGAGCTCGGCAAGCGCGGCGTCGAACGCGCGCCGTTCCTGCGGCCTGAGCTGCAGCCGCTCGGCCAGCTCGGCCACCGTGAGCGGTGCCGCTACCAGGTTCAGCGCATCGAGAATCGCGCGCACGTAGTCGTCCCTGCGCGGCGCAGCGCGCGTCCCTGGCCGGCTCCGGGCGCGGCGGCTCAAGGTCTTGCTTGCGGGTCTTTTCTTTGACACGTTTGGGTCACACCACTACAATCTCGCTCCCCTGCCGAGGTGGCGGAATTGGTAGACGCACTAGGTTCAGGTCCTAGCGGTGGCAACACTGTGGGGGTTCGAGTCCCTTCCTCGGCACCAGATTCGGAACGTCGGATTCTATCCTGCCTGGCCGGCGTTCCGCCGTGCCGCCGCGTCGATTTTCACAGCCTGCTGCCAGACGGCCCTCGGATGACGTGCGGGCGCGTGCGGCGCAGTCTCCAGTGAGCGCTCCCGGCTACGCCGCCAAGCGCGACGCGCTCGCTGCGCGCCTGCGGCAAGGCACCGGCCCGGTCGCGCTGCGCAAGGAAACTTCGAACCTGTTTCGCGACCGCGCCGCGGGCGCCAAGCGGCACCTGGACGTGCGCGCGTTCCGCGACGTCCTGGCCGTGGACCGCGAAGCCGGCTTCGTCGAGTCCGAAGGCATGGCGACCTACGAGACGCTGGTGGCGACGTGCCTCGCGCACGGTGTCATGCCGGCGATCGTGCCTCAGCTCAAAACCATCACGCTCGGCGGCGCCGTGGCCGGGGTCGGCATCGAGGCCACCTCGCATCGCCACGGCCTGGTGCACGAGACGGCGCTCGAGCTCGAGGTGCTCACCGGAGACGGTCGCATCCTGGTGTGCACGCCGGACAACGAGCACGCCGACCTGTTCTTCGGCTTTCCGAACTCGTACGGCACGCTGGGCTACGCGCTGCGTGTCAGGGCCGGGACGGTTCCGGTCAAGCCGTACGTGCGCGTCGAGCACCTGCCGTTCCGCGACCCCGAGGCGTTCTTCGCCGAACTGGAGCGCCGCTGCCGCGCGGACGATGCGGATTTCATCGACGGCACGGTATTCGCGCCCGACCGCCTGTTCCTCACCCTGGGACGATTCGTCGACCAGGCTCCGTACACCAGCGACTATACGTACGAGCGCATCTACTACCGCTCGATCCCCGAGCGCGGCGAAGACTGGCTCACGGTGCACGACTTCATCTGGCGCTGGGACACCGACTGGTTCTGGTGCTCGAAGAATCTGCTCGCGCAAAACCCGCTCGTGCGCCGACTCTACGGCCGCAGCCGGCTCGGCTCGCGCACCTACACGCGGATCATGCGCTGGAACAGCAGGCTCGGCCTGTTGCGCCGGCTCGAGCGGCTGCGCGGCCTGCACAGCGAGTCGGTGATTCAGGACGTCGACATTCCGGTCGCGCGCGCCGCGGAGTTCCTGCGCTTCTTCGCGCGCGAGATCCGCATCTGGCCGACCTGGATCTGCCCGATCGGGCCGAGCGCGAACACGAGCCGCTTTCCGCTCTATCCGATGCAGCGCGAGCTGTACGTGAACTTCGGCTTCTGGGACGTGATCCGCAGCCGGCAAGCGCATCCGCCCGGGCACTTCAACCGCATGATCGAGCAGCAGGCGGTGGCGCTGGGCGGGATCAAGTCCCTGTACTCCGACAGCTTCTTTCCGGAGCAGGAGTTCGCGCGGCTCTATGGCGGCGAGGCCTACCGCGCGCTCAAGGCCAAGTACGACCCCGCCGGCGCGCTGCCCACCCTGTACGAAAAATGCGTCCTGCGGCACTAGCCGCCGTTCGCAGGGCGCGCTGCGGTCTTCGCCTTTTCTGAAAGTAAGGTGTTGCATCGCCGCGGAACGTGGCGCTGCAACACAACGTTGTTCTCAGTGATCCTCGATGCGCGGCACCGATTCCTCGGCCAGCTCCCCGGTGTCGGGATCGATCCATTCCGCGATGCCGATCTCGGACTCGGCTTCTGAGAGCGATTCGCCGGGCTCGTAGTCGCCCCCGTCGCCGGCCTGCATGGCCTCCATCGCCTCGACCAGCGTCACGAACGGGCCGTACTCCTCGCCGCTTTCGCGCGACTGCCAATAAAAGCCGTCGGGCCGCTCGATGATGCGTGTGTGATCGTCTTCTCGCGGGGTGTCCGGGATGATTTGGCTCATTGCAGCCTCTCGTGCGCTCGTTGCGTTCCCGATCACATCCTACCCCTTAAGTGCTCGGGCGCAAACACTCGTCCCGGGAGCCGCGATCACGGGGTATCGAACGGGTGCCGCAGGATTATGGTCTCGTCGCGCTCGGCCCCGGTCGAGATGAGATCGATCGGCACGCCGCACAGCTGCTCGATGCGCGCCAGATAATTGCGCGCACCCTGCGGCAGCGCCTGCTGGGACTTCAGCCCCACCGTGCTCTCCTGCCAGCCGGGCATCTCCTCGTACAGCGGCACGCAGCGCGCCAGCTCCTCGGCGCCCACCGGCAGAATGTCGGAGCGCCTGCCCTCGACATCGTAGCCCACGCACAGCTTCACCGATTGGACGCCGTCGAGCACGTCCAGCTTGGTGATGCACAGGCCCGATACGCCGTTGATCTGGATCGAGCGCTTCAGCGCCGCGGCATCGAACCAGCCGCAGCGCCGCGGGCGGCCGGTGACCGATCCGAATTCGTGTCCGCGCGTCGCCAGCCGGCGGCCGACCTCGTCGGTGAGCTCGGTGGGAAAGGGCCCGCTCCCGACGCGCGTCGTGTAGGCCTTGGTGATGCCGAGCACGTAGTGCAGCTGCGTCGGACCGATACCCGCCCCTGCCGATGCCGCGCCGGCGACGCAGTTCGACGAGGTGACGAAGGGATAGGTGCCGTGGTCGATGTCGAGCAGGGTCCCCTGCGCGCCTTCGAACAGCAGGTTCCCGCCAGCGCGGTTGGCCTCGTACAGCGCGCGCGGCACGTCCGCCACGAGTGGCGCGAGCCTGGGCGCGAGCGCCAGCGCCTCGTCGAGCGTCTTCTGGAACTCGACCGGCGGCTGCTGGTAATAGTGCTGCAGCACGAAATTGTGAAAGTCGAGCAGCTCCTCGAGCTTGGCCACGAAGCGCACCGGCTTGAGCAGGTCCTGCAACCGGATCGCGCGCCTCGCGACCTTGTCTTCGTATGCGGGGCCGATGCCGCGGCCGGTGGTGCCGATCTTTTCCGCGCCCTTGGCCGCCTCGCGCGCCTGATCGAGCGCCTGGTGGTACGGCAGGATGAGCGGGCAGGCCTCGGAAATGCGCAGCCGTGCCGCGACCTCGACGCCGGCCGCCTGGAGCTCGCCGATTTCCTGCAGCAGCGCGGTGGGCGAAAGCACCACCCCGTTGCCAACGTAGCACACGACCTCGCCGCGCAAGATGCCGGAGGGAATGAGGCGCAGGATGGTCTTCTTGCCGTTCACCACCAGCGTGTGGCCGGCGTTGTGCCCGCCCTGGAAGCGCACCACGCCCTGCGCGCGATCGGTCAGCCAGTCGACGATCTTGCCCTTGCCCTCGTCGCCCCACTGCGTGCCGATGACGACCACGTTGCGTGCCATGCCGTTCATTTTTTCAGAGGCCTCACTTGCCAGACACCGTCTTTTTTCACCAGCTCGCGGGTGCAGCCGAGCTCGCGGCGATGATCCTCGTGGCCCGGAAGGTCCTCGATCACCACCTCGCCCGCGCGCCGCAGAGCATCGAGCTTCTCGCTCAGCGCCGCGTCGTCGTCCGCGCACGGCGCCAGAATCGGCTCGCGCCCTGCGGCGGGCGGCGCCGCGAAGGCGAGCGCGCGCAGGTCGACGGAAAAGCCCGTCGCCGCGCGCGGCCGGCCGAATGCCTTGCCGACCTCGTCATAGCGGCCGCCGCGCGCCACCGCGCCAGCCACGCCTTCGCAATAGGCGTCGAACACCACGCCCGAGTGGTAGTGGTAGCCGCGCAACTCGGCCAGATCGAAGCTCGCCGGCAGCGCGCGCGCTGCCGCGAGCTTGCGCAGTGTGGCGAGCGCTCGTGCCAGCCCGGGAACCTTGGGCAGCTTGCGCTCGGCGAGATCGAGCACCTCGGTGCCGCCATAGAGCTCGGGCAATAGCAGCAGCGCCTCGCGCGTCCCCGCCTCCAGCCCGCGCGCCAGCTCGCGCAGGGCGGGAACGTCCTTGCCCTGCAGCGCCTCGAACAGCTCCGATTCGAGCTCGGGTGCGATGCGTGCCGCGCGCACGATCGAGCGGAACACGGCCACGTGCCCGATGTCGATGCGCGCGCCGCGCACTTCGGCGACGTGCAGCGCGCGGCACAGCAGGCGCTGGATCTCGAGGTCGCTTTCCATACCGGCATGGCCGTAGATCTCGGCGCCGATCTGGATCGGCTCGCGCGTGGCTGCGAGACTCGCGGGGCGCGCGTGCAGCACGCTGCCGCAGTAGCACAGCCGGGCAACGCCCTGGCGATTGAGCAGATGCGCGTCGATGCGCGCCACCTGCGGCGTGATGTCGGCGCGCAGGCCCATCATGCGGCCGGAGAGCTGGTCGACCAGCTTGAACGTGCGCAGATCGAGATCGTGCCCGGTGCCAGTCAGCAGCGACTCCAGGTACTCGAGCAGCGGCGGCCCTACCAGCTCGTACCCCCAGGACGCGAACAGGTCGAGGATGCGCCGGCGCAGCGCCTCGATGCGCGCCGCCTCGGCGGGCAGGATGTCCTCGATGTTCTCCGGAAGCAGCCAGCGCATGGCAGGAGCGAAGCTCAACGCGACAGGAACAGCAGCACCAGCCCCACCAGCATCGAGGTCAGGCCAAAAAAACGGATCTGCCCGTCGCTGAGCTGCGTGATGCGGCGGAACGTCTCGCGCCAGATGCTAGGCGCGAGAAACGGGAGCACGCCCTCGATGACGAGCATCAGGGCAAACGCCATGAAAAACGTCGTGCCCATCGCTCATTTTCTTGCGGCCGACCGTCGGCCAGAAGCGTCCTGGAGGTACTTGAAGAACTGCGAGTTCGGCTCGAGAAGCAGCAGGTCATTGCTGCCGCTGAACGCCTTCCGGTAGGCCTCCATGCTCCGGTAGAAGGCGTAGAACTCCGGATTTTTCGAGAACGCCTGGGCGTAGATCGCCGACGCCTTGGCGTCGCCTTCGCCCTTGATGCGCTGCGCGTCGCGGTAGGCCTCTGCGATGATCACCTCTCGCTGCCGGTCGGCGTCGGCACGGATGCGCTCGGCCTCCGCCGCGCCGGTCGAGCGCAGCTCGTTGGCAACGCGCTTGCGCTCAGCTTCCATGCGCCGATACACCGATACGCTGACTTCCTTCGGCAGGTCGACCCTCTTGAGGCGCACGTCGACGATCTCCACGCCGATGCGGCGCAGGTCCAGGTCCGCCTTCTTCTGCACGTTCGCCATGATTTCGTCGCGTTGGCCGGAAACCACGTCGTGCACCGTGCGGCGGCCGAACTCGGCCTGCAGCGCGTCCGAGATGGTCTGTCGCAAGCGGGTTACCGCAAGGAACTCGTCGCCCCGGACCGACCTGAAGTAATCGAGCACGTTGTCGATGCGCCAGATCACGTACGAATCGACCAGCACCGGCTTCTTCTCGGCGGTAATGAAGCGCAGCGGCTCGGGATCGTCGTAGCTGCGGTTGCGCACGTCGAACTTGCGCACGTTCTGGATCAGCGGCCACTTGAAGTGCAGCCCGGGCTGGGTGACGACCTCCTTGACTTCGCCGAGTTGGAACACGATCGCGTTCTGCGTCTGACTGACGGTGAACAGCGAGCCGCTGGCGATCAGTGCCACCGCAAACAGCGCCGCGACGATCGGGCCGATCGACCTCATCATGGGCGGTCCTCCCGCCCGCGGCTGTGGAACGCATCGGGCGAGCGCAGAGCGGAATCATCCGGCAACGCCGCCGCGGCCGGCACGGACGGCCCTGCGGCCTGCGCGGAGGGCGTTTGTGGCGCGGTATCAGGCTCGGGCAGCGGCACGGCGCGCTTGTTCTGCAGCAGCTTGTCGAGCGGCAGATAGAGCATGTTGCCGCTGCCCTTGTAGTCCATCATGATCTTGGCGTTCGAGGACAGCACATGCTGGATCGTGTCGAGGTAAATGCGCTCGCGCGTGATTGCCGGCGCCTTGGCGTAGGCGGCCAGCACGTCTTCGAAGCGCGCGGCGTCGCCCTGGGCGTTGGCGACTACCTTCTGCTCGTATCCCTGGGCCTCCTGCAGCAGACGCGCCGCCGTGCCGCGCGCCCTGGGGACGACGTTGTTCGCGTACGCCTCGCCCTCGTTCTTCTGGCGCTCGCGGTCCTGGCCCGCCTTGACCGCGTCGTCGAACGCGGCCTGCACCTGTTCGGGCGGCTGCGCCGCCTGGATCGTGACCTGGCTCACCTCGATGCCGGTCTTGTAGCGGTCGAGAATCTGCTGCATGAGCTGGCGTGCCTTGATCGCGATCTCCTCGCGCGACTCGTACAGAATCGCGTCCATCTTGCTCTTGCCGATCACCTCGCGCATCGCTGTCTCGGCGACTTCCTTCGCGATCTCGTTCGGGTGCTGATTGTTGAACAGGTACGCCTTGGGATCATCCACGATGTACTGCACCGCGAACTCCAGATCGACGATGTTCTCGTCGTCGGTCAGCATCAGCGATTCCTTGAGCACCTTGTTGCTGACGTTGCTGCGATAGCCGATCTCAATGGTGCGCACTTGCGCCAGGTTCACAATCTCGGTCGACTCGATCGGCCAGGGGAACCGCCAGTGCAGGCCGGGGCCGGTCGTGTCGGTGTACTTGCCGAACGTGAGCACCACCCCGCGCTGTCCTTCGATCACGATGTAAAAGCCGCTCGCCAGCCACACCGCGAGGAGCACGCCGATCAGCAGCGCAAGCCCGCCGCCGAAGCGCGCCGCCGAAGGCGGCCGCGGCGGCTCTTCCGCGCCGCCGCCGCGCCGGCGGCCGAAGAGGTCGTTGAGGCGGCGGTTGAAGCTGCGCCAGAGCTCGTCGAGGTCGGGAGGGCCCTGGTTGGGGCCGCGCGGACCGCCTGGCCGGCCCCAGTTCGGATCGTTCAGCGCCATGGTGTAAAGGGCCCGCGAAGACGCGCCCGGCGCAAAGCCGCGGCCGTCTCGTTACGGTCAAAAGAATCCAGGGTCACAGGGAAAGGGTCTCGACGGCGGCCGCTTCGCGTGCCTGCGAGCGCGCCCGGGCCGCCTCGGCGATCGCACTTCGCAGCGCTTCGAGTCCCGCGCCGGTTCGCGCGCTCACGCAAACACGCCAAATCTTACCATACTCGTCCCGGTCGACCCCGGCCGCGAGACCCGACAGGTCGATCTTGTTCCAGACCAGGATCTGCGGCGCGCCCACGGCGCCGATTTCGGCGAGCACCTTGTTCACGTCCTCGATCTGCTGCTCGCGACCGGGCGCGGCGCTGTCGACCACGTGCAGCAGCAGGTCCGCATGCACGGTCTCCTCCAAGGTGGCGCGAAACGCGGCCACCAGCGTGTGCGGCAGGTCGTGTATGAAGCCGACGGTGTCGGAGACGACGACCGTGCCCGCCTGCGCCAGGTACACGCGCCGCGTGGTGGTGTCGAGGGTGGCGAACAGCTGGTCGGCCGCGGACGCCTTGGCGTGCGTGAGCGCGTTGAACAGCGAGGACTTTCCCGCGTTGGTATAGCCGACCAGCGACACCGAAAGCACCTCCCGGCGCGCCCGCCCGCGACGCTGTACCTCGCGCCGCAGGCGCAATTGCTCGAGCTTGCGACGCAGCACGCGCGTGCGTTGCGCGATCATGCGCCGGTCGAGCTCGATCTGCTTTTCCCCCGGACCGCCGGTCTTGCCGAGCCCCCCGCGCTGGCGCTCGAGGTGCGTCCAGCCGCGCACCAGGCGCGTGGCCAGGTGCTCCAGGCTGGCCAGCTCGACCTGCAGCTTGCCCTCGCTGGTCTGCGCGCGCTGCGCGAAAATCTCCAGGATCAGGCTGGTGCGATCGAGCACGCGGCGCTCGAGCGCGCGCTCGAGGTTGCGCTCCTGGGCGGGCGACAGATCGTGATTGAACACGACGCAGGCGGCGTTCAAGGCCGCGGCCGCCCGGCCGATCTCCTCGACCTTGCCGGAGCCCGCGAACAGCTTCGGGTCGGGGCGGTCGCGCTTGCCCTTCACCAGGCTGTGGCGGATCAGGCCGGCGCTCTCGGCCAGCCGCGCCAGTTCCTGTGCGGCGGCTTCGAAGCCGGCGTCACCGAAATCGAGGCAGACGAGGACGGCCGCTCGAGGATCGGGAGCGACTGCGGGGAGATCGAGCAAGCGCGTCGATGCGTGTTCGGGTCGCGAGGCCCTAGGTTTCGGACCCGTGCTCGAGGCTGAGATTGACCGCGCGCGCCGGGACCACGGTCGAGATCGCGTGCTTGTACACCATCTGCGTCACCGAGTTGCGCAACAGCACCACGTACTGGTCGAACGACTCGATCTGACCCTGCA
>Ga0307374_10008023_pt1 | contig 15900 bp, 14 predicted proteins | sample OX3MG_FD_202532 | JGI IMG/M metagenome (GOLD analysis project Ga0307374, IMG submission 202532) | Soil microbial communities from Risofladan, Vaasa, Finland - OX-3 | ecosystem: Environmental > Terrestrial > Soil > Coastal area > Acid sulfate soil | place: Finland: Risofladan, Vaasa | collected... | reverse complement strand
CAAATTCCCATTGCGGGCGAATACCTCTCTTGAAAGCACGCGAGAAACCAAATGTGGAAAAGGCTCTAATTGATGCTGATCGCTAGACTTGCGGCTTGACGATGCGAATTCACGCAGGAAGCGGGGTCCCATGTTGGAAACGGATGCTAACGTATAGTGACGAAGTAATCAAGTAACTATATCTAATTTCATGCCCATGCCAGTTCGGGAGCGAAGGGATTGCCGAATTGGGAAAAGATGCTGCCGCTGATTGGGCGCGGCATCCTCGGCGGGTAGCTTCCCGCCGAGGGCGAAAATTGGAGCCCTATCTCGTGTTGAGGGTCACGGAGCGCCTGAGCCGGAAAGTCAAACGTGACTCAGCCGGCAAGGATATTTCCTTCTTGCCCGTGTACGCAGCGCCAGCCGTGCCCGCGCCAGCGCCTGCGCCGGCGCCAATAGCGGCACCCTTGCCGCCTCCAGCGAGCCCGCCGATCAGCGCACCGACCGCTGAACCCCCGCCGATGGCGATGATGTCGCGTTTCTTGTGGGATTTGCCTTCCATGGTCACCGGGCGCGTAGTGACGTCAACCCATGAGCCGCCTGCCTGCACGGAAGTCAGCGCGACGCTCAGAAAAGCAGGCTTAGAGAGGCGCCCGGATGAACGTGCTTCAACCACGGTTCCCCTTGCGCGCGCGTCACGGGGCACGACGACCGTGCCGCCAACGACAACAGGCTCCGCAATTGTGCCGTCAAAGGAGTCTCCGGACTGGCTCGTGCCACTGCTGATGGTGCTGCGGAGAATTACGTGCAACTCCGTTCCCGCGGGGATTGTCACTGACTGGGCGCCCTCGCTGTTGCTCTCGGGACTACCTGAGGTCGGGTTGGTTCCGTTCGCGCTGTTTGTGTTATTTCCCTTATTCGAACATCCGGACAGACACAGGGCTGCTGCAAACAACAGAGTAATTGATAACAGCGAATAACTCCGCTTCTTCAAGGGCACCTCCCGGTATTAAGTTCCAATTCTGGTTCGGGACCGCTGGTAAATAACGTCTTCATGCTCAACATAATAAGATGCTTGTCGAATCGACCGGGGAGCATTCTATCGTGCTCCCAAGCATACAGAAAAGCGCCTTTCAATTATAAGCGCATGTCTTTGAACTTTCCATCACTTGGCTTTCCGGCAGTTGACTGGTAGATTGAATTTCTAATGGCAAGCCACGCCCCATTTTCGCAACGCATACTGATCGTCGAAGACGAGGAGAACGCCCGCAAAGGCTACGAAGCTTTGCTGCACAAATGGGGTTGCCAAATTCTTGGCGTGGGCAGCGCGGAGGAGGGTCTGGCGCAGTTTTCCGAATTTCAGCCTGCCGTGGTGCTGGCGGACGTCGAACTGCCGGGCATGAACGGCTTGGAATTGCTGGCTGAGTTGCATGAACATGCCCCGGAAACGCCTGTAATCATCATCACTGGGCGTGGCACCGACGAGCGCGCCGTGCAAGCAATTGAGGCGGGGGCATTTTGGTACATCGAAAAACCCCTCAAGCCTCCTGTGCTTCGTTCCCTGCTCGACCGTGCCATGGGCAAGGCGCGCGACCGCCGTGAAGTTGCCGCACTCACGCGCCAGTTGCGAGATGCGGGCCGGCTGGGCGAGATGGTCGGCGCGTCAAAAACCATGGTGGAAGTGATGCGCCAGGTGGAAACAGCGGCACCTTCGACGGCGTCAGTGCTCATCACGGGAGAAACGGGCTCGGGCAAGGAAGTGGTCGCGCGAACGATCCATGCACTGTCGCCTCGCGCCAATCAGCCGTTCGTGGCTATCAATTGCTCGGCGATTCCCGAATCCTTGATGGAGAGTGAAATTTTTGGCCATGAGAAGGGCGCGTTTACGGGCGCGGCGGAACGCAGGCTGGGCTGCTTTGAGCTTGCCGACGGCGGGACGTTGCTGCTCGACGAAATCGGCGAAATGCCGGCGCAAACGCAAGCGAAGCTTTTGCGCGTGCTCGAAGACCATAAAGTGCGCAGGATCGGCAGCAAGGTGGAAACGCCGGTCGATGTTCGCGTGCTAGCCGCGACGAATAAAGATCCGCAGCAAGCGGTGGCGCAGGGGTTGTTGCGGCAGGACCTTTTTTTTCGTCTTAACGTCTTCCACATTCACCTGCCGGCCCTGCGCGATCACAAAGACGATTTGCCGCTGCTGACGGAGCAATTGCTCGCGGACATCAATCGCAAGCACGGACGCAATGCGCCGGGCGTGAACACGGAGGTGATGGAGCTGTTCAAGGCATATCCGTGGCCCGGCAATGTGCGTGAGCTGCGCAATGTGCTCGAACGCGCGGCTATTTCCTGCGACCACGGTCCGATTGGCCGCCAACATTTGCCCGATGATTTCGCGCGCGGTCCGGTGGCGCAGGCGAGCGGGCTTTCCGGCCTGCGCTTTCCGCCGGGCACGACGGTGGAAGCGGCGGAGCGCGAGTTGATTATTCAAACGCTCGGCGCAACGAATCAAAACAAAACGCGCGCCGCGGAACTGCTGGGCATCAGCCTGAAAACGCTTCACAACAAGCTGAAAGAGTACGAGGCGTCGCGCCAAAATGTCGCTAAGTCTTAAAAATAAGTTCACGCTGGCGACTGCACTTCTGGTTTTGGTTGTCGTCGCGCTGGTCTCCGCCTTGTACGTGGCGAGACTGACGCGGCAAGTGATCGGGCAGGCGAACGACCGGGCGCAATTCGTGGCGCAGCAGGTGTTCGTCTCGGCGCAAAATGCGTTGCGCGAAGCGGCGGAAAGCGGAGCGGCCCCTGCATCGTCAAGCCCTGACGCCATTCACGACTATATCCAACAGACGCTGGAACAAAATCGCGGCCTGTCGGCGCTGATCGAGTCGGACATGAGTTTTTCGTCCACGATTTACGAAATCACGATCAGTGACGCGAACGGCACGGCGCTGGTCTCGAGCGATTCTTCTCTTCCAGGCAAACCGATTTCACCGCGGCCGAATCTGTCGCAGCTGGTGCATGCCAGCTTCTTGAATCAGTTGCGCATTTTGCACGGTCCGCCGCTTGTTTATCAGGTCACGCTGCCGTTCAATATCGGCAATCAGCCGTTCGGAGATATCCACGTAGCGCTCGCGTCGGCGCTGCTGCGCGATGAGATTTGGCCGGGACTGCACTCGGCGGCGTGGCTGGCGCTGGGGGCTGTATTGCTTTCGACTTTGTTTACGGCGTTCGTAAGCCAAGTCGCTCTGGCGCCGCTGTCGCGGATTTCGACGCAATTGGACCGCATCTCGGCGGGCGAATTCGACTTGGAGCCGGTGACGCAAGCGGGCGAACTCGGGCAAGTGTCGAACAAGATCAGCCGCATCGGACAACAACTGCGCGACGTGCGCGAGATTTTCAGCACCTTACGCGAAAACATGAATCAGATTATGGCCGGTCTTGAGGATGGGCTGCTGCTTTTCAATGCCGAAGGGCGGGCGGTGCTGGTGAGTCCGTCGGCCGAGAAATTCATCGACGTGGATTCGGAAAATTTGCTCGGCCGCAAGATTGAGGAGATTTTCCCGCCGGGCCATCCGCTGGCGCAGGCGCTGCATATTGGGCGACACGGAGAAGTGGGCAGCGAAGGAACCGAACCGGTCGAAGTGGAAATTGCGGGCGAACGCGGGACACGGCGCGTGGGCGCGAGCATCCAGTGCATTCAAGAAAACGGCGCACGCATGGGATTGCTTGTCTCGCTGCGCGATCTGGAATCGCTCGAGCGCATCGGCTCGCAATTGCAAGTGTCGGAAAGGCTGGCAGCTCTCGGCCGCGTCACCGCAGGAGTTGCGCACGAGGTTAAAAATCCGCTCAATTCCATGCGCGTGTGGCTGGAAGTATTAAAGGCCAATCTGCCGATCGACCCGGAAACACAACAAGCCGCGAAAATGCTGGATACGGAAATCGATCGCCTGGACCGCGTGGTGAAAACGTTCCTGGAATTCAGCCGTCCGGTCGAATTGGAACGCGAGGAAGTAAATCTGCCGGAGTTGATCGAAAGCGTCCTCGCTGCCGCAAAGCCCGGGATCACGCGCGCCGGCGTTACTCTGGTGAAAGAGATTCCCGCTTCGTTCCCCCTGGTTGAAATGGACAAGAGGCTGATTGAACAGTCCATCCTCAACCTGGTGCTCAACGCATGCGAGTGCATGACGGCAGGCGGGCAGTTGACCGTGACTCTCGCTCGCCTGGGTGATATGGCGGAAATCCGCGTGGGTGATACCGGCCCGGGCATCGCGCCTGAAAATCGCGCGAAGATATTTCAGCTTTTTTTCACCACGCGAAAGGGCGGCACGGGCCTGGGGCTTGCGAACACATTCCGATTTGTGCAGTTGCACAATGGTTCGATAGAATTTGATACAGAGGCCGGACATGGCACGACGTTTCGCATCGAGTTGCCGTTAACGCGCGCCGTCAACGTGCCCACATCGAATTTCCGAGACTACGGCCAGCCGTTCGCACGGCAGACATAATCCAAGATGAATCGTCCAGCCTCAACCCACTCTTCGAGCCGGCCCGTGGCCTGGTCGCGGAACTGCGCGTTCTTGACGTGTCTCATCGCTGCAGTGCTCGCCCTCGGCACTGGTGGCTGTCTGACGCACAAAGTTCACGCCGCCCCCGTGGTTGTTCCGCCGCAACCGCCGGCTCCCATCGTTGTCCCGGAAACTACCAAGTCTCCCGCTTCGATTCCAGCGCCAACGCCGCCGCAACCGAAAAATCCAGAACCTTCCACGCCTCCTCCGGGCCTGACGCCGAAGCCCGACACACTGAGACGGCCCATGACGGCCGCGCCGGAGCCAGAGCGGCCTGCGGCGCCGCAGATTTCTCCCCAGATGTCCGCGTCGGATCAAGCGGAGCTTACCAAGCAAACCCAGGATTACGTCGCGCACGCGCAGCAAAACTTACATCGTGCCGATGGACGCCAGCTCACTGCGACCCAGCGCGACATGGTCGATAAGATTCGAGGTTTCCTCGACCAGGCGGAGGATGCCATCCACACCGCGGACTGGTCTCGCGCCAAAAACCTGTCAGAGAAGGCTTATCTTCTCTCGCTCGATCTTGCAAAGACACTCTAGGTACTGCATCCCTCCGATAAAATAGTTGGTAAGATTAGATTATGAAGAGTTACGACACCGTGATCGCGGGCGGCGGAATTATCGGCGCATCGCTGGCGTTTGAGCTCGCGCGGCGGGGCCAGTCGGTGCTCGTGCTCGATCGTCAAGAGCCGGGCCATGGAGCTTCGTGGGCAGCAGCCGGAACGATATCGCCCGCGCCAGACAGCGAATCGCTCGCCATAGCGGCGCTCGGATGCGAGAGTTACCGTCTATACCCGGAATTTGTCGCGGCAATCGAAGCCGTTTCAGGAAGGTCCGCTGGATTCCATCCCAATGGAGCAATGGAACTATTTTTCGATCCTGGGGGCGAAACAGAGCGCGACCGGCGCCTGGAGGAAATTCAAAGTCACGGCGTTGGGTGCGAAGCAATTTCACTTAGTGAGGCGAAACGCCGCGAGCCTGCCATCGGTCCGGCCGTGCGCGCGGCGCTGTGGATCAGAGACGAAGCCTATCTCGACCCGCGGGTGATCACGCAAGTCGCTCTCGCGGCCGCGTCGAAGGCCGGTGTGGAGATTCGCGACGACGACGAAGTCATCTCCGTGCTGATCGAGCAAAGCCGCTGCAAGGGCGTGCTCACCGCCGCGTCACGAAAGACGACAACGCGCAGGCTCGACGTTCGCGCTGGAGAGAAAATTGCGGCGCGCAACGTGGTGATCGCCGCGGGATGGCGTTCGGGAGACATCGGTGGCGTGAAATCCTATGCGCCGACAATTCCGGTACGCGGCCAGATGGTTGCGCTGGGAAACGTTGCCGGCGCGCCGCGAACAATTCTTCGCTGTGGACATGGCTACATGGCCCCGCGCGAAGATGGCCGCACAGTGATTGGCAGCACACTCGAGAGGGGGGCGTTCGAAAAGCACATGACTCCGGCCGGCCTGCGAAAAATTCTGGATGCCGCGTTAACGATGGCACCGGCACTGGCGGAAGCGCCAATTCTTGAAACATGGGCCGGTGTGCGTCCGGATTCGCCGGACCACCTGCCAATTCTGGGCGCGACGGGTATCGAAGGCCTGTTCATTGCGACGGGACATTATCGCAACGGAATGCTGCTCGCGCCCGTCACGGCGAAATATCTGGCTGACTGGATTGCAACCGGGAAACCTTCGGTGTGGTTCGAGCCATTCAGCCCGCTGCGTTTCGCAGCGACGCGCAACGCGTTTACGGCGGGTGAGAAGCAGAAAAAGGGGCCTTTTTAAAAAGGGCTTTAACTAGACTGACATGTCAGTCTAGTGTGCCTGCGACCGTATAAAATTGCACACTCGTAAGGAATTCGTAAGAAATTTAGTAAGGAACTATGCCGGCGCGGCGTTGCGGCTCGCGATTCGGCGGACCTGCCAGCGTGGATGCTTGCCCCGGCGTGGTGAAGTTCGCCTTGCTTGAGAGCAAATAAAGCGGGCGGTTCATGATCACATCCAAAGTTGTGCCGCGCGGCAATTCGGCTTCGGGCCCGCGCGTGAGCAGTACCGCAAGAAGGCCAGCGGCGGCGCCTGCACCCGCGCCGATTCCCGCGCCTCTTGCGCTCTGACCCACAATCCCGCCAAGACCCGCGCCGGCTGCGGTTGTCTCCAGAACGGTGCCTGCATCCGCCCCCTTATTTGAATCACCCTTTATCACGCCTTCCTTGCCCACGGACTCGTTGCCGCCAGTGCCCGCGTCGGTGGGCGAAGCGTTAAAACTTGCCTGGTAGCCATTTGGAAGAATTAAATTGTCGAGCTTGATTCGAATTTCACCGCGCCCGTGAATGCGTCCCGGACGTTTTGCTTCCGTGACTTCTCCGCTGACGTACGAGCCCGCGGGAATCAGGATGCGGCTATCGATCACGATGGGAAAAAGTGTTTCGAGATACACCGGATCGCCGGGCCGCGCACTTCGCGTGGAAATTGCATTGTGAAGGACAAGCGGAAGACGCGTGCCGGAAGGAACCGTGAAATATTTTGGGAGAGGAGCAACGGGCGCGGGGGTTGCCACAGCCGATGCAGGTTGCGCGGCCGTTGCGGCTGACGCCGGATGCGTTTGAGCCGTCGCGGGCGTGGTCGCGGGCGTCCCGGAAGAAGACTGTTGCGGCACGGGAGGATTGGTGGATTGCGCGCGCAGAACGGGAGCCATTATCAGCGCAAAAGCAATCAAGGCAGCAGAGCAGTGCAGAAAACGCAGCTTCATCGCCATCACCTCAACCGAAAATTCTGATAATCCGATGCCCTACTATACCTTCAAGGATGCTCCCCCCGCGCGCATGTGTCAATTGACTCCAGCCCGCACGACGCTTACGCTGTCACCCGGAGCGTAAAACGCAGAACGAGGAGGGGCACGGATGGCGAACTTGGCATTGGTGTACGGGATGCGGCTTTTTCCGGCGACGGACCTCGATTCGGTGGGGGAAGCAACCGTGCAGCTTAAAAACGGCCGCACGGGCCGCATCACTCTGCACTTGATTGAAGGCAGCAAAGAGGAAATCGAGAAAACGCTGAAGCAATCGCTCGATGCTTTTTTCGATTTGTATCCGGAGATTTAATTGCGCGCTGGGGCCGCGCAGCGGTGCCATTTTCAAGCATGTTCAAACATGACCGTCCGATGAAAGACCTCAGACGAGGATTACGGTTTGTCCGGTGAGATCGAAACGCTTGCGGCAGCGGATATTCCGGCATGCGGCCATGTCGTCGACGCGAACCATGTACGAACGCGCCTTTGCGAAATGCGCGCGATCTTCTTCGTTTGAGCCGCGCGGCAGTTCCGCTTTTTTTGTGCGGACTTTCCAGCGGATCGGGTAGGTATTCTCCTGGCGGCAATGCGGGCACGTCAACGGGATCTGCTTGGTTTCATCCTTCTCGTCGTAAAATTTTCGGTCGTCCATTGTCCCTGCTTTCCGGCTACGTTTTCCCGCGCGTCGCAGCGGGCGGATTCACGGGCGGAGCCGCGCCAATCGCATCGAGCGTCACGAAACGAATGCCCGCGTCTTTCCATCGCGGCAACCAGTGCGCCAGCGCCGCAACTGTGTGGCGGCGGTCGCCTTCGAGCACGCGATGGTCGCCGTCGTGCAATAGCACGATATCGCCACGCGTGACGCGCCGCAAGCGGCGAATCACAGGCTCAACGGGCTGCGGCTTCCAATCCCACGCCCATTTCGACCACATGGCCACGCCTGAATAGCCGAGCGCGCGCACGACGCCGCCGAGTTGCGGCCCGCGAAAACCAAATGGCGGGCGCATCCAGCGAACTTCGCAGCCCGCAGCTTGGAAAATTGCGTCGTGGCAGCGCTCCAGTTCCCCGCGCAGTTTTGCGCGCGGCAGAAAAATCAGGCTTGGATGCGTCTCCGTGTGATTGCCAATAGCGTGGCCTTGCGCGGCAATCTCCCGCGCAAGGGTTGGAAAAGCGCGGACATGCCGGCCGATCAAAAAAAATGTGGCGCGCGCGCCGTGCGCGTCCAGCAAATCGAGCAGCGCGGGCGTCGCCGCCGGATTCGGGCCATCGTCGAAAGTGAGCGCGACGGTTGACGCATCGCCCGCAATGCATACCGTGCGCCCGAATAATTGCGACTGCGGATACACCGCGCCCCACGCGCCAATCGCAGCGCCGCCAAACAGTACCGCACTTGCTGTGGTCCACGGATTCACACGCGCATTTTCTCATGCAACGCGCTGCACACGCGCAACTTTTCTGCGCGCCGCGCTAGTGCAGTTCAACTCTGGTAGGATACGGCGCGATGTGGCTGCGCGCACCCATAACGAATCCGAAAATCCCAAAATGGCTGCGCTGGGGCAGTTTGATTTGGCTCGCCGTGTGGATTCCCGCTTACTGGCATACTTGGGGGGCGCAGAATTTCGTTCATCTGTGCGATATCGCCGTGATCCTCACGTGCGCGGGACTGTGGTGGAGCAATTCGCTGCTGCTCTCGAGCCAGGCGGTTTCGTCGATTGCCGTCGATCTGCTGTGGGACCTCGATGCGGCGTGGCGATTCTTTTCGGGCCACAACCTAATCGGCGGTACCGAGTATATGTGGGACGCGCGCTACCCGCTGTGGGTGCGGCTGCTGTCGGTATTTCACGTCGTGTGGCCGATTCTGCTGCTATGGTCGCTCGCGCGCGTGGGCTACGACCGTCGTGGCTGGCTGCTACAAACCGCCATTGCCGCTGACGCATTCGTGGTGGCGCGCTCGACGAACCCGGCGCTTAACGTCGATTATGCATTTCGCGACCCGATTTTTCATCGCGCTTGGGGACCAGGGCCGGCGCATATTGCATTCATGTGGATCGTTCTTGTGATAGTGATTTATCTACCCACACACTTTGTTATGACGAAACTGTTTCGCGCGCCGGAAGGCCCTGGGCGCTAGCAGCTTGTTGAAAAAGGGATCTTGGTCGTTATTCCCCACGGACGCGAGACGCCATAGTTTGCTGAAACCAAATAAAAATGCAGATTTTTCGGCGGCCAAAGGCGGCTTTGCCTCGGAATGACAACGAGTGTGGTTTTTCAACAAACTGTTAGGCGGGCGCGCGGAATTACTCGTCGTCTTCTTTGCGAATGGAGTGGAGGTCGATACCGAGATGCTGGCATTTTTTGTAGAGGTGGCTGCGTTCCAGACCAAGTGCCTTCGCTGTATTCGTCATGTGGTTATGGTGGCGCTTGAGTTCGCTGAGAATCGTTTCACGCTCGAAGGCTTCGACGCGCTCGGCCATCGAGCCAGCTTGCACTCCTGAGGATGCCGCTCCCGTTTCGCCGATTCCGCCCACCGTTTCGGGATGCGGCAGCGCCATGCGCACCTCCGCCACATTGACGTCATTCGCCGGCGCGAGCAGCAACACACGTTCAACTACGTTGCGCAATTCGCGGACATTTCCGGGCCAGGAATAGCGCGATAACTCCGCCATGGCCTGCGACGAAAAGTGTTTCACTTTCCAACCATTTTGTTCAGCGACCTGGCGCGCAAAATGTTCCGCGAGCACGGGAATGTCCTCGAGGCGTTCGCGGAGCGGCGGCAACACAATCGGAAAAACGAAAATCCGGTGATACAGGTCCTGACGAAACGTGTTGCGACGGACTTGCTCCTCGAGATTGCGGTGCGTCGCCACCACGACGCGCACGTTCACCGGAATCGGACGGTCGCCGCCGACGCGCTCGATTTCTCCTTCTTCGAGAACACGCAAAAGCTTCGCCTGCATCGCCAGCGGCATGTCGCCGATTTCATCGAGAAAAAGCGTGCCGCGATGGGCCTGCTCGAATTTGCCCGTATGCCGCGACGCCGCGCCCGTGAAGGCTCCCTTTTCGTGGCCGAAGAGCTCTGATTCCATCAGCTCCGCCGGAACCGCCGCGCAATTGAGGGTGATGAACGGGCCGCCTTTGCGCGCGCTTTTTTCATGCAGCGTGCGCGCGACAAGTTCTTTGCCGGTGCCGGTCTCTCCGCGAATGCAGACGCGCGTTTCGCTCGCCGCCACGCGCTCGACCTCCGCCATCAGCGCCTTCATCGCGACGCTCGCCCACACCAATTGATGGCGGCCCACGCGCCGGCGCAAATCGCGATTTTCTTCTTCCAGGCGCGCCAGCTTCAGCGCATTTTCAACCGTGAGAAGAAGTTTCTCCGTCGAGATCGGCTTCTCGAGGAAATCCGCAGCGCCAAGCCGCGTGGCGCGCACGGCCATTTCGATCGTTGCTTGGCCCGACATCATCACCACCGGCGAAGTGACGCCACAATTTTTCATTTCCTCGAGAAGCGCGATGCCATCCTTGCCCGGCATGACCACATCCGAAAGAATCAAATCGAAATGGCCGTCGCGCGCAAGTTCTAGAGCGCGCGCAGCGTTGTCGCAGACGGTCGCCTCATGGCCGGACAATCGAAACGCACGTGAGAGAGAAGCGAGCGTGTTCGCATCGTCGTCGATGATCAGGATGTGGGCTTTGGCCGCCATGCGGATCACACCTCTCTTTCAGCAACAAATTTTGCGGGCTTCGCGCTGCCGGCGGACGCGGGCTCGTCAGCCGCCATACTGGGCGGACGTTCAAGAAGATCGATGCGAAAGGTAGTGCCATGGCCCGGTTCGCTGGTGACGGAAATTCGCCCGCCATGATCGCTGACAACCGACTGCACAATGGCCAGTCCGAGACCGGTGCCGTGTTGTTTGGTGGTGTAGTATGGTGTGAAAAGGCGCTCGCATTCTTCGGGCGTCAGTCCTGCCCCGGTATCCGAAATTTCCAAGCGTACGCCTCCGTCATGCGTCATGGTGCGAAGCGTAAGTTTTCCGCCGTTCGGCATTGCGTCGATGGCGTTGAGGACAAGGTTTCCAATGGCGCGGTGAAAAAGCACGCTGTCCGCCTGAATCATCGGAAGCTTTTCATCGAGATGCAGCTCGGTCGTAATCTTTGGCTCGCCGGGCGCGATAAATCGCGGTTCGAAAAGACGCGTGACACCGCGGACCATTTCATTTACGTCCACCGACTGCAACTGCGGCTGCGGCATTTTTGCGAAATCGCTGAAGCGGCCGACAATCGTTTTTAAGTTATGGATTTCAGCCAGCAACGTATCCGTGGACTCGCGAAAAATCTCGCCGAAATCGGCGGCATGCTGTTCGCGCGCGCGACGAAGATTTTCGACCGTGATTTGCAACGGGAATAGAGGATTCTTCAGTTCATGGGCAAGGCGGCGCGCGAGTTCGCGCCACGCAGCGACGCGTTCAGTCTGCACCAGGCGCTCGCGCTGCTCGCTGAGCTGCGCGGTCATCTGATTGAACGCGCCCGCGAGCGTGCCGATTTCGTCGCGCGAATGAATCGCAACACGCGCGTCCCAATTCCCAGAGGCTACTTCTTTCGCACCCTCGACAAGCTTCGCAACCGGCCGCGTGACGCGCACGGCGGCCCACCAACTAAGCAAGATTCCCAGCGCGAGCGCAATTCCGCCGACGAGCAAAGCCAAGCGGCGAATTCCGCGCTCGAGCATGACTAAATTGTGGCGCGAGCTGCCGACGAATAAAACGCCCAGAAGATTTCTACCCGGACCAAGCAGCGGAAGCAGATGGAATACTTCATCGCTCGCGGCGTCTGGGGTCCAGTGAATCGTCGCTGTGATTTCACCGGGCTGCTGAAGTTCGCGGGCGACCAGCAGCGCGAAGCGGTCGGCCTGCGTTATCGGCCCATTTACACCCGTCAAATTCTGCGGCGAGAAATTCGAATCGAGATTGACGTAAAGCAGCGCGCGCATTCCCTGCGGCAAACTGAGCGAAGACAAAAAGGACTTCCCGAGACTTTCGCCCCCCGCAGTGTAAAGATTCGAACCTGCCACGGTGAGCACGGAGACGGCGATGAGCCCGAGCGCCGGGCCGTCGGGCGTATCCATTTTCTGCAGAAAAGCTCCGCGCGCCGGCCAATCGGTTTTTTGGAGCAGCCAGTCTTCTTTATAACCGAAGCGCGCCGGCCACTGCTTGGAAGAAATGATGCTGCCGTCATTTCCGGCGAACTCGAGAAAATCGAAACGGTGATCCGACGCCACGCTGACGGCATCGTGTCCGTACACGGAGGGATCGATATCGTGCGCACTGAGATGAATGGCCATGTTCAGCGTCGCTTCAGAACCGGAGATATCCTGAACGCCGCGAACGATTTGTTGTCCCTGATTGGCAAACTCGCGCTGGAATTGCGAGACGATGGCGTCGGTGTGCGAAGCGTCAAGTTGTTCGAATGCGCGGCGCGTGGACAGGGTGACGCCGATGCCGACAACAGCTACGGCCGCGACGACCACGAGTGGAAAGAGCACGAACATTTTCAGGCGGAAACTCACGGGGCGGCTCCGTCGAGCCAGACATCGGAGAGACGCCAAGCGCCCCAGCGCGCGGGCATCCAGTCGCGCACGCGCGCACTCAAGCCCACGACTTCCGGGACGTGCACGAGCGTAATCACCTCATATGTGTCCACGACGGATTGCTCGCGCGAATAAAGTTGCTCGGGATTTGCAGGATCGTTCAGCGGCGCGGTGAGCGAAGGGTCCAAATCGGCGAGTGGCGCGAAGCTTTGCAGAAAATCTTCGAGAGCCACGCCGGGGGCGGGCGAAGCCATCGGAAGGCGCAAAATGCGCGCATCATACTCGGGCACATTCGCGATGCGATTCGCGTTGCCATCCGGCGAACCGGCGGCGATGGCTCGCGCGGAAATTGGAATGCCCGCGACTTGCGCGTTTACGACGATGCGTTCGGCGATCATGCGTTCGATAGGGTCGGCGGAATCATAGCCTAGCTTCAGCGCCGGGCCGGAAGGGATTTGTGAAGCGAGCTGGCGCGCGGTTGCCGTGTCCGCCGTGCTCGAAAAAAGGAACGCGTAGCCCGAGGACCATTGCGGCAAGAGCGCTCCAGCCGGCGCACCCTCTTTTTGTAAAATGAAATCCACGAGCGAGGCGCGATCGATAGCAAGCGAAAGCGCCTGGCGAATGCGAATGTCTTTTGCGCGCGTGCTGGAACGCGAAAAAATCAACGCGATCAATTCGGTGGGATCCGATGCGGAAATTTTCACGCCTCGCGATGCGTCGATGCGGGCGCGATCAGGCGCGACGTCCGCAAGGTCCGCTTTGCCAAGGTCGAGATCGATCATGCGCTCGCGGACAGTACGACCCATTTGCACGTCGACGCCATCGATGAACGGGCGTCCGCCCCAGTAATCATCGTCCGCGACGAAAACCGCGTGGCGGCCGGGTTCCCAGGTGGTGAGACGAAATGCGCCGGTGCCGATAATTTCGCCAGTCGGCTTACGAAGCAAAATTGAATTTTTCGATTCGGCAAGAATGTAAGGCAGCTCCGGCAAAGCCGAATCGGATTCGAGGATGACGGAATCGCTTGCAACGCCAACGTGCCACCCGGGATTCATCGCTTGCAGCGAAGCGGCAACGGAGTCCGGCGTGAGGGGTGAGGCGTCCTGAAACTTAATGTTCGGGCGAAGGCGAAAACTCCAACGCATGAATTTGCCGTCGTGCTGCCAGGAAATTGCCAGCTCGGGCTTCGGCTTGCCGAATTGGTCCAGCGTGACCAAGCGATCGGCAATCAATCGCAGTAGACGTCCTTGAGCAATTTGATCGGCAACGCTTCCCTGTTTCTGCGCGGGATCGAGCGAAGTAACGCGCCCCTGCAAATCAACAGTCAACGTGCCGCCATAGCGCGGCCGCCGCGCGCCGGAGGCTGCCATCGCGAAAACGATCACTGCCGCGAGAAAGCTACCGGCCGCAAGATAACGTGAGGCTATACGCTTCATACATTCCCGTTTTCAAATTTCGCGATACAGCAATCGCTGTGCTTGGATCGCGCGACGACCACAGCGCAGTCACAGGGCCGTCAAAATTCTCGGCGGCGCTGACGGCAACCGGTTGGCGATCAGGAAATTCGAAAGCTTGAATTGTGTCGGGAACAGTCCAATCGCCATCGCCAGTGACGAGCAATTGCCAACCGTGCCCGCAGTTGGTTGCCGACCCGGCAATGTCGCTGCCCCAATTCGCAAACCATTTCACTTTTTTGGCGACGGAATCCGACAAAACCGCGCGGCCATCGAGAAGCGTGCTGAATGAATAGATAGGGCCGCCCGGCGCGCCAAGCGCGGCAAATGAATAAAACTCCGGCGGGGCATTCGTGGAAGCTTGTACCTCGCGCTGATTGTTATCAGCGTCCGAGGAAAATACAAAGAAATTGCGATTCGGCACGATGTCGCCGCGCCCTTGAGGAAGCCGCTGCCCGGACAAAGTCCAAGGCTGGCTTCCCGGCGTGCATACAACGGTTAGAGAATTCTTGAGCGCCACTCCGCAAGCCGTGCCCGGCAAATCCGCAACGCCGCCTTCCTGGCCGACGTTGAGGCGCCCGCGAATATCGCGTGGCCACGGATGGTCGTGCTCGATGGCAGCTTGAGCTTCGATCTGCCAGGCGCCACTGATTTGCGCGAACAGAGCTACGCGTTCCGGCTGAAGAACGACGAGCCGCTGCGGGCCGCTCGCCGACGCCGGCAAAATCTGCGCGTCGAGGACCGGATCGGGAAGGCTCAGCAAAAATTGCTTACTCAGGGTGATCCCGGCGGATTCGGACGGAGCGGCGGGAACGGCTGATTTCGGAATCGAGACAAACACAACAGTGTGAGCCGGACCTGTGACAATGTCCGCAACCCACAGAAAATCCTGAAAGCTCTCCGACAGGGAAATCTGAATATGTGTGGCGGCCGGCGGAGCCTGTGCCGCGATTGCGAAGTCTGCTCCGCCGTCCTTCTTCCATTCGTCCTCCAAACCCTTCAAGGCCTGCTCGAATTGAAAGGAAGGCGCGGATGAATTGTTTGTCGCGGGGGCGTCGAGACAAACTTTAGGGACTGCGGCCAAACCGATTGAGGCTGCGGCTTTGCGGGCGAGTTCACGGGCGGCGGCGGTCAATCGCTGGCCTTCCTGTAGCTGAATGGACGATTGGACCGTGGATTGGGGCAACGATTGCGGCGCGGCGAACGCCGGGAATGAAAATGCAAGGAGCAGATGAAGCGCAAAAAATCGGCGGAAGGGCCGCATCGAGTTGCATCACGAAAGCGTGATGTGGCGCAATCATAGCACAGCGTATTTTTGCGTCCGGCTGATCGCGCTGGCAGTGTGTCGTTCCAAGCGACATGGCCGCATCGGAAAACCGCTGGCGGGTGGATTGGCCGCGGCGGCAGCCAAGCCACCCACAGGGGGTTTTACCAGCAGTTACCCGACTGCACCAGCCGTTAAGCCGGCCGGGAACTCTCATGGGTGTCCCTTCGATGGCGCGCTCGTTTGCCCGCCGGGTCCGTCTCCGTTTCTGCCCGAGGG
>Ga0307374_10008020_pt1 | contig 15902 bp, 11 predicted proteins | sample OX3MG_FD_202532 | JGI IMG/M metagenome (GOLD analysis project Ga0307374, IMG submission 202532) | Soil microbial communities from Risofladan, Vaasa, Finland - OX-3 | ecosystem: Environmental > Terrestrial > Soil > Coastal area > Acid sulfate soil | place: Finland: Risofladan, Vaasa | collected... | reverse complement strand
CGCGTGCTTTCTCGACGTTCGGGATGCGCAGCTCGACGTCGACGTAGGCAAGCGGCACGAAGACGATCTCTCCCGGGCAGCCGGTCAGCCGCCTGATCCGCTGGGCGAGGTCGTAGACCGTGACCGAGGAGCGCGGGTTGCCGATGTTGAACGCCTGGCCAACCGCCTCGGGTCGCTCGAGGCAGGCGAGGACGCCGCTGACCATGTCGGTCACGTAGCACCAGGCGCGGATCTGCGACCCGTCGCCGCGCACCGTCAGGTCCCGGCCGCCGAGCGCAGCCTCGATGAAGGCGCGGATCGCCCCGCCCCCGATCTGGCGTGGCCCGAAGACGTTGAAGGGATGAACCGTCACGGTCGGCAGCTTGAGCTCGTCGTGGTAGGCGTGCGCCATGTGCTCGCCCGCGAGCTTGGAGACCGCGTACGTCCAGCGCGCCTCGCCGACCGAGCCGATCGTCGAGACCTGGCCCTCGCTGACGTTGTAGGCGTGGGTGCCGAAGACCTCGCTGGTCGAGAAGTCGACGAAGCGCTCCAGCGTGGCCAGGGTCGAGAGCGCCGCCTCGAGGGCGTTGTAGGTGCCGATCACGTTGACGCGCATCGTCCGCACCGGGCTCTGGAGCACGGTATCGACGCCGGCAATCGCCGCGCAGTGGACGAAGTGGGTCGCACCGGCGGCGAGCGCCTTCAGCTGCGGGCCGTCGAGGACGTCACCCTGGACGAGCGTGAAGTTCGGGTGGTCGGCGAGCGGGGTGCCGGTGAGCGCGTCACGGTGCAGGTTGTCGACCGCGACGATCTCGTTCTCGTCGACGAGCTCGCGTGCGAGTGTCGTCGCGATGAAGCCGGCGCCGCCGGTGATCAGGATTCGCTTTCCTTTGAGCACGCGTCGAGTCTAACCGCGGCTTATCGTGCAGCCTGATGGACCCTCTCGAACACGCACGCGCCGAGGCCGAAGCGCTGCGGACGGTCTCCGCCGCCGCCGACGCGGGCGGGCTGCGCGGACGGCTCTCGCAGGCGGCCGAGCCGCTCGCACGCGGCCAGCGTGCCTTCAACGACGCGGTACTGAGGCTGGCCGACCGGTTGTCCGAGCGGATCGACGCCGCCGCTACCCAGGGGGCGGCGGCGGAGCGCCGCAGCCGCGAGCTCGAGGAGCGGCTGCTACGGCTGGAGCGGCGCGGGTCGGAGAGACCGCGGACGGTCGCCGCCCAGCCGCGCCAGGACGCCCTGCCCGATTACTTCACGTTCGAGTCACGCCTCCGCGCGCCCACCGAGGAGGTGCGTGAGCGCCAGCGCCCCTACGTCGAGCTGCTCGCAGGGTATGCGCCGGTGCTCGATCTCGGCTGCGGCCGCGGCGAGCTGCTTTCCCTGCTTCGCAGCGCCGGGGTCGAGGCGCGCGGCGTCGATGCCTCCGCAGACATGGTGGCCTTCGCGCGCGGCGAGGGCCTCGCCGTCGAGCAGGACGATGCGCTCGCGGCGCTCGAAGCCGTCGGCGACCGATCATTCGGCGCGGTGACCGCGCTCCAGCTCGTCGAGCACCTGCCGCCGTCGTCGATCGTCCGCCTGCTCGAGCTCTCGTCCTCGAAACTACGGGCTGGCGGGCTGCTCCTGCTCGAGACGATCAACCCGGCTTCGAGCGCCGCGCTCCGCAACTACTTCGCCGATCTGACCCATGCACAACCCCTCGTTCCGGCAACGCTCGAGCTGCTCGTGCACGGTGCGGGCTTCCGGGAGGTCGAGGTGCGCTACCTCAACGCCCCCGCCGAGCGCCTGCGCGAGATCGAGCTGCCGCCAGGCGCAGAGTGGGACGTCGCCCGGGCCGCCCTGGCCGCGAACAAGCGGCTGCTGGACGAGCTGCTCTTCGCGCCGCTCGACTACGCCATCGTCGCTCGGGCAGGCCAGTAGCATCGCAAGCCTGTGAAGACCGTTCTCTTCGTCGGCGCGGGACGCCACCAGCAGCGCGCGATCCTGAGGTTGAAGGAGCTCGGTGTGCGCGTGCTCGCCGTCGACGGTGACCCGGATGCGCTCGGACTCAAGGAGGCCGACGTCCGGTTCGTCGTCGACTTCTCGGATACCGAGGCGGTCCTCGCCGCCGTTATCGACGAGTCGTTCGACGGCGTCCTGACCGTGTCGGCCGACCGCGCGGTACCGGTGGTCGCCGCGGTCGCGGAGACGCGCGGGCTGCCGGGGATCGGGACCGAGACGGCGCATCTGATGACCCACAAGGTGGCGATGCGACGGCGGCTCGCCGAGGCGGGGGTGCCCCAGCCGCGATTCGCTGCGCTCCGCGGCCTGTCGGAGCGTCGCCGCGCCGCGGCCGAGGTGGGGTTCCCGGCGGTACTGAAGCCGGCGGACTCGGGCGGGCAGCGCGGGATCTTCCTCGTCAGGTCGGTCGACGACATCGAGGCGCACCTGCACGAGGCGCTGACCGCTTCGCCGACCCAGGAGGCGATCCTCGAGGAGTTCGTCGAGGGCACCGAGATGAACGGGATCGTGATCGCGCGCGCCGGCGAGGCGTGGCCGCTCACGCTCTCCGATCGGCTACGGCCACCCGGGATCGGGTTCGGCGTCGGCTGGATCCACGTGTACCCGGCCACCGTGTACGGCGACCAGCTCGAGGAGTCGGAGCGCATCGCCGCACTGACCGCGCGTGCGCTCGGCCTGCAGACGGGGATCGCGTTCCCGCAGCTGATCGCCGCGGATGACGGCCGCGTGGTGGTCGTCGAGTGTGCGGCGCGGATTCCGGGCGGCCAGATGGCCGATCTCGTGCGACATGCGGTCGGGATCGACCTGATCGAGGTACAGCTTCGGATGGCACTCGGCGAGGAGCTCCCCGACGAGCTCGTGTTTCCCCGCTTCCGCCAGCCGCTCGCGGTGCGCTTCCTGACCGCGGCGCCGGGACCGCTCACGCCCGGCCGCGTCGTCTCGGTCGGATCGCTCGAGAAGGCGCTCGCGTTCCCCGGGGTCGTCCAGGCCGACACCTACTTGGTCGAGGGGGACGTCGTCCGCCCCGTACGCGTCGACGCCGACCGCGTCGGCTACGTGATCGCGGTCGCGGACACGAACATCGAAGCACTCGAACGCGCCGAGGCCGCAGCCCGCCTGATCGACGTCGAAGTCGAAACGGCGTGAGTCCCCGGCTTGACGGGATGTCCGATCCGCGGCAGGCCGCGAACCTCCCCTTCGTCGAAGCTCACCGCGAGGAGCTCGAGCGATGAGTGCGCTGATGCCGCTCACGGTCCTCGTCACCGCCTCGGGCGCGCCGGGCACCGCGGCCCTGCTCCACGCGCTGCGCGAGAACGGCGAGCGGGAGGTGCGGCTCGTCGGCACCGATATGAGCGAGCGTTCGGTCGGACGCCACCTCTGCGACTCGTTCCACCTCGTTCCTGCGGGCTCGGACCCGGGGTTCGCGGAAGCCGTCCGCGAGATCGCCGAGCGCGAGCGAGCGGCGGCAGTCCTGCCGCAGTCGTCGTTCGACCTCGAAGGGCTCGCCGCCGCCACCGGCCTCTTCGACGGCATCGCCGTGCTCGTCTCGCCGCCCGAGGCAATCTACCGCTCGAACGACAAGGCCGAGAGCTACACGTTCCTGCGCCGGCTCGGGTTGCCCGCCCCTGACTTCCGGCGCGTGCGCGGCGCCGCCGAAGTCGAAGTCGCGGCGCACGAGCTCGGATACCCCGAGCGTCCCGTGTGCTTCAAGCCGGTCTTCTCCTCCGGGTCGCGCGGCTTCCGGATCCTCGACCCGACGGTCGACCGCGCCAACCAGCTCCTGCGCGAACGGCCCGGGTCGGTCTCGATGCTGCTCGAGGACGCGGTCGAGATCCTCGCTTCGGTCGACGACCAGTCCGACCTCCTCGTGATGGAGTTGGCGACCGGGCCGGAGCGGACGATCGACGGGATCGCGAACGGCCGGAAGATCGTCCTCGGCCACCCGAAGACGCGTGAGGCGATGCGAGCCGGCCTGGCGATGTATTTCGAGACGCTCGTGGACCCCGAGCTAATGGAGCTCGCGAACGCGATCGTCGCCGAGCTCGGGATCGAGCACTTCTTCAACATCCAGCTCGTCGGTGACCACGTGATCGAGATCAACCCGCGCATTTCGACGATCGTCTACCAGCATGACCTGAACCTCCCCTACCTCGGCGTCAAACGCGCAATCGGAGAGATCTCCGACGGCGAGCTGCGCGCGCTGAGGCCGCGGATCCGCCCCGGCCGGACGGCGCTGCGCTACTTCGACCAGCTCGAATTCGATCGGTGAGGCCAGGACGCGAGCGGGGACAGCCCCCCGCGATCCCCGGCACGGCATGACGCTTCGGGTGACGCACTGCCCGGTCAACGTCGCCGGGATCCCGTGGGAGAACGTCCAGGCGCTTCGGCGCAAGGGGGTCGACGCAAGGCTCGTCGTCTTCAACCGCGGGAAGCTGCACCCCGAAGCCGACTGGTCGCTCGACCGCCGTGGCGCGCTCCCGCGACGCCTCGCGACCCAGTTCGCCGCGCTCACTCGCCTGCTGCCCCGCACCGACGTTTTCCACTTCTACTACGGGCTCCCGCTCGTACCGAGCTCGCTCCAGTTCCCGATCCTCCGCGCGACCGGCAAAAAGAGCGTCTTCCACTACCTCGGCTCCGACATCCGGGGCAAAACGCCCGCAGAGCTCGCCTACGGCAAGCGCGCGAACGCGGAGATCGTCGGCTCCTACGCCGCCTTGCGCTGGGTGCCCGAGGCATACGTCGTGCCGCCCGGGCTCGACCTGCGCCCCTTCACACCCGTGCCGCCGAGCGACAACCCGCGGCCGCTCGTCGTCCACGCCCCCTCCAACCGAGAGAAGAAGGGCACCCGCTACGTGATCGAGGCCTGCGAACGGCTCCCCGTCGACCTCGAGATCGTCGAGGGCATCCAGCACGAGGAGGCGCGCGAGCGCTACGCCCGCGCCGATATCGTCGTCGACCAGTTGCTCGTTGGCTGGCACGGCGTCTTCGCTCTCGAGGCGATGGCGCTCGGGAAACCCGTCGTCGCCCAGCTCGACCCGGAGATGGTCGACGTGAGCGCCGAGGGCTTCGGGGTCCGGCTCCCGATCGTCCCGGCGACCACAGAGACCCTCGTCGATGCGCTTCGGCCGCTGGTCGAGAGCCCGTCGCTCCGACGCGAGCTCGGTGCCGAGAGCCGCGCCTACGTCGAGCGGGTGCACGACATCGACAGGATCGCTGACCGCCTGCTCGCTATCTACGCTGCCCTCTAATGCTCGTCCGGGAGCTCAAGCGGCTCGGCACGCAGTCGGCGATCTACGGACTAGGCGGAGTCATCTCCCGGCTGATTGCGGTCTTCCTACTGCCCGTCTACACGGTCTATCTCGGCCGCGTTGGCTTGGGCGAGATCGAGACGATCATCGCGATCACGAGCGTGCTCGTGATCGTCCTGGGGCTCGGCATCACGAGCGCGTTCTTCCGTTTCTACTTCGACTCCGAGGACGAAGCGCGCCGCACGCTCGTCGTTCGTACCTCGTTCTGGTTCACGATGACGATGGCGACTGTCGGCCTCGCGATCGGCTGGGCGCTCTCGGTGCCGCTCGCCGCATGGCTCAACCTCGGCCACTTCACTGGCCCCGCTTCCCATCAGGTCTTCCACGCCGACCCGTGGATCGTCCGCGCCGGGTTCGTCGGGCTCTGGGCCCAGATGAACTATGCGCAGATTACGGCGCTCTTCCGGGTCGAGGAGCGCCCGGTGCAGTTCGCGATCGCGAGCATCGCCAACGTGCTGATCACGATCGGCTCGACGATCGCGCTCGTGATCGGCGCTCACAAGGGCGCAATCGGCGCCGTGATTGGGAACTTCCTCGGCACGCTCGCCGTCTACGTCGTCCTGGTCTCCTACCGCCGCTTCCAGCTCGGGTTCCAGTTCGACCGGAAGCTCTTGCGCCAGATGAACAAGTTCGGGCTCCCGCTCGTCCCGGCGGCGCTCGCCCTGTGGGTGATCAACTTGATCGACCGGCTGTTCATCAACGCCTACAAGGGTCAAGGCGAGGTCGGCGTCTACTCGCTCGCGGTGCGGATCTCCTCGGTGATCATCTTCCTGATGACGGCGTTCCAGCTCGCCTGGCCCGCCTTCGCCTACTCGATCCGCGACGACCGGGTCGCCAAGCGAACCTACTCCTACGTCCTCACCTACCTGCTCTTCCTGACCTGCTGGATGTCGCTCGCCTTGGGGGCACTCGCTCCCTGGATCGTCGCGCTCTTCGACCCTAAGCACCAGTTCGGCCGCTCCGCCGAGGCGGTGCCGATCCTCTGTTTCGCCACGGCCGCCTACTCGGGCTACTCGGTGCTCGCGATCGGGATCGGCCGCATGCGCCAGACGCAGTTCAACTGGGTCGTGAGCGGAGCGGCGGCAGTGGTGAACATCGGGCTCAACATCGCGCTGATCCCGCCCTACGGGATGATCGGCGCCGCGGTCGCGACGATCGTCGCCTACGTCGTACTCTTCCTCGGGATGTGGCTCCGAAGCCGCCAGGTCTACCCGGTGGCCTACCAGTGGCGGCGGATCGTGACGCTCACCTCGGTCGCGGGCGGGATGACGATCCTCGGCTACGAACTGCACTCGCTCCCCGTCTCGATCGCACTCGTCGTCGTCTTCCCGCTCGTGCTGCTGCCACTCCGCTTCTACCTTCCGGCCGAGCTGACGCGGCTTCGCCGCCTCGTCCGCCTAGAGCACGAAGCAGGCGTCGTGTGAAGGACGCGGACACCGCCTCCGCGGCGAGGCCGGCGAGCTCTGTGCGGCTCGCGAGGCGCTCGTGTACCGGTCCGGCCCCGGGGCGGAGAGCGATCGTCCCGTTCAGCGCGCTGCCCGAGGCTCCGAGCTCTGGGAGCAGCCAGCCGGTGCATCAGCCGCGCTGATCGACGGCCGGTGCCGCTGCGAGAGAGGACTCAAGCGAGGCCTCGCGGCGACCCTCCTCGGCCTGCGCCAGCCCCCCAGCCGCAGGTTAGGAGCCGTCGAAGAGCGCGCTCGCGGTCGCCAACGCCTCTCGCAACGCGATCGCACGGTTGACCGCGTTCACGATCGCACGGAGCGACGCAGTCACGATGCTCGGGTGGACACCGACGCCCCAGACGGCGTCGTCGTTGACGTCGGCTTCGACGTAGGCAGCCGCGGTCGCGTCGGCGCTCGCGGCCATCGAATGCTCGTGGTAGTCGCGGATCCGGATCTGGATCCCGAACTGCCGCTCGAACGCCTCGACGAGCGCCGCGATCGGGCCGTTCCCGCTTCCGTGGAGCTCCTGCGGCTCGCCGTCGACCGTCACCTGGGCGACGATCGTGTCTTCGTCGGCGCTCCACCGCCCGAGCGCGTAGGGCCGTTCGTGCGCGAGGTAGTGCTCGTGGAAGGCCGAGAGCAGCTCGTCAGCGGTCAGCTCGTCCCCGCGGGCGTCGGTGATCGCCTGCACCTTCTGTGCGAAGTCGACCTGGAGGCCGCGCGGCAGCTCGAGATGGTGCTCGGTCTCCATCAGGTAGGCGACGCCGCCCTTCCCGGACTGCGAGTTCACGCGGATGATCGCCTGGTAGCTACGGCCGACGTCCATCGGGTCGACGGCCAGATACGGCACATCCCACAGCTCGGACTGGACGCGCTGCTGCGCGTACATGCCCTTCTTGATCGCGTCCTGGTGCGACCCGGAGAACGCCGTGTACACGAGCTCGCCGGCGTACGGATGACGTGGATGGACAGGCAGCTCGTTGCACTCCTCGACGATCGCCTTCGTCTCGTCGATCCGGGAGAGGTCGAGGCGCGGATCGACCCCCTGGGTGAACAGGTTCAACGCCAGTGTGACCAGATCGACGTTCCCCGTCCGCTCCCCGTTCCCAAACAGCGTTCCCTCGACGCGCTCGGCGCCCGCCATCAGCCCCAGCTCCGCCGTCGCGACCGCCGTGCCGCGGTCATTGTGCGGATGGACGCTGAGGATGATCTGGTCGCGCGCCGACACGTGCCGCTGGAACCACTCGAGTCGGTCGGCATAGACGTTCGGGGGGAACGACTCGACCGTCGTCGGGAGGTTGACGATCATCTTCTCCGTGCTCGTCGGCGCCCACTCGGCGATCACGGCCTCGCAGATCGCGAGCGCGTAATCGAGCTCCGTGCCGTGGAAGCTCTCGGGGGAGTACTCAAACATGATCTCCGTCTTCGTGGCCGCGGATAGCTCCCTGCAGAGCGTCGTGCCGCGCACGGCGAGGTCGGTGATTCCGTCCTTGTCGAGCCGGAAGACGACCCGCCGCTGCGTCTCGGAGGTCGAGTTGTAGAGGTGCACGATTGCCCGCTGCGCTCCCTCGATCGCCTCGTAGGTGCGCTCGATCAGCTCGGGCCGCGCCTGTGTCAGGACCGCGATCGTGGTGTCAGCGGGGATCAAATCGCCCTCGACGAGGCTGCGGACGAAGTCGAAGTCGGTCTTCGAGGCCGAGGGGAAGCCGACCTCGATCTCCTTGATCCCGAGCGTGAGCAGCAGGTCGAACATCTTCTGCTTGCGAAGCGAGTCCATCGGCTTGACGAGCGACTGGTTTCCGTCACGAAGGTCGGTCGAGCACCAGATCGGCGCGCGGTCGAGCACCCGGTCGGGCCAGGTGCGGTCGGGCAGGTCGACTGTCTGATAGGGGCGGTATTTGCGGTAGGGCATCGGCACGGTAGAACTCCTCCTTCGGCGTCGGGCGGACTACTCCCTTGATGCGAGAGCGCGGGCCGGGTATGTCGTCGCGTCGCTCCCCTTTAGCGGGGAAGGAGGAGGCCAAGCGCCAGCAGTGAGCAGGAGAGCTCGGCTGAGGGGGTGGCTGCGCTGTGCCCGGCGACCATTCGGTTCAACGATAGCCGTCGATGCAGCGGCCCGCAACGGTGGAAACCGGGAAGCTCGGGCGCCGACTCTGCTGATGAGCCGGGAAATGGGTGGTGAGCCGGGAGGGCGCCGGAGGGCCGTAGTATCGCTCGTTGCTTATGCGGGCCCCCGAGCTGAAGGTCTTGCTGATCGCGTTCTACTTTCCGCCGGCGGGCGGAGCGGGTGTGCAGCGACCTTTGAAGCTCGCGTCGCACTTGGCCGATCTCGGCGTCGAGATGCACGTGCTGGCGCCAACGGATCCGAGGTGGGTGCATCGAGACGAATCGCGTCGGATACCGGCAGGGGTGATCGTGCATCGAACCCCGTTTCTGGGGCCGCGCGGGCGTATGCCTGCCGAGGAGTTGTACGGAAGGGTCGGCTTTGAACGCTGGCGTCGCAAGACGAGCCTTTTCGGTCGGCGGCTACTCGTCCCCGACGAGACCGTGAGCTGGGCGCTGACGGCGATTCCGGCAGCCCTTCGCATCGTTCGCCGGCAGTCGATCGATGTTCTGATCACGACATCCCCACCAGGCTCGATCAACCTTGTCGGAGCGTCGGTCCGGCGGGCAACCGGGGTTCCCTGGGTCGCGGACTTGCGCGACCCTCTCGTTTCCCATCCCCATCGGGACACTCGACGAAGGACGGTCCGCATCAAGGAACGGAGTCTTCAGATCGTCGCTGAGGCCGTGGCACGCCGTGCCGACGCGGTCGTTTGCGTCTCCGACGCGATCGCCGAGGACATGCGATCCAGGAATCCGCGTGGACGCGTGGTCGTGATCGGCAACGGCGCGGACTTCGACGACTTCGAGGGCCTCGACTACCAGCCAAGCGATCGTTTCCTGATCACGCACACCGGCTCCTTCTTCGGTCGGCGTGACCCAAGGCCGTTTCTGTCGGCGATCGCAGAGATCGACGATGTCACCGCCCGCTTCGTCGGCGACTTCCGATCCGTAGACCGCGACTGGGTCGCCGAGCACGGTCTCGAAGACCGAATCGAGCTAGTGCCGTACTCGTCGCACCGTCGTTCGCTTGAGCTCCAGCGGGACTCGGAGGCGCTGCTGTTGCTGATTCCCGACGCGGAGGGACGCGGCCGCCACATCCTCTCCGCGAAGCTCTTCGAATATCTCGCCGCCGGGCGACCGATTCTCGCAGCGGTCCCCGAGGACGGGGCCGCTGCGCGCCTGATCCGCGAGCTGGGAGCAGGGGTCGTGGTGGCGCCCGACGACGTCGAGGCTCTGGCGCGTGTTCTCGGCGAGCTTCGCGATCGTTGGCGCTCCGGCGGGCTCGACGATATTCGACCCGATGCTGCCCAGCGGAGAATGATCTCGAGACGGTCTCGCGCCGAGGAACTCCACCGACTCCTCGAGAGCATCGCATCACGGTCAGCCGCCGCGACGTAGCGGCGCGACTGTCCAGGCGCGTTCGCGAACGCCGCCAGGCGGGATGCCGCGCGAGCTCGATGCGGTTCTGCCCGTCGGAGCCGAGCGTTGCTGCGAACATGCCCGCCGTGAAGCTCACCGTGATCGGCTGTTCACCGGCCTGGCCGAACCCGGGCGGAGCCCACTCGGGGTATCTGGTCGAGGGGCGCGGGTCGCTGCTCCTCGACTGCGGCCCGGGCGTGCTGCGACGGCTGCGCGAGCGATCCCGCTGGCCGGCGCTTGACGCGATCGCGATCACGCACTTTCACCTCGACCACTGGGGCGACCTCGTCCCCTGGGTCTGGGGCTCGCTCTATCTGAGCGGCGGGAACCCGATCCGCCCCGAGCTCTGGGTACCAACGGGCGGCCGGGCGATTCTCGAGGACTTCGGGAGCAGGTTCGGATTCTCCGACATGTTCGACCGCGTCTTCGTCCTCCGCGAGTACGAGGCGGGCACGCCGTTCGAGGCCGCAGGCTTCACCATCACCGGCCGCCGGGTACCGCACTACACAATCGAGGCGAACGGGTTCCACGTCAGTGACGGAGAGACGACGCTGGCCTACTCCGGCGACTCGGCCCCCTCGGAGGAACTCGGTGAGCTCGCGGCCGACGCCAACCTCTTCCTCTGCGAAGCGACTCTCGCGCGCGGAGCCGACGACGGCGACCTCCGCGGGCATCTCGCGCTCGACGAGGCGCAAGCGGCCTTCTCGGCCTCGCGGGCGAAGCGCCTGATCGTCGTCCACCGCCCCGTCGAGCTCGAAACGAAGGGCTGCGAGCTCGCCTGGGACGGGATGACGATCGATCTCTGAGCGAGGATTCGACGCGATCACCGTCTTTGGGCAAGCGTGAATGAGATCTCGCCAGCCCTCGACGGTTCACCGCGTAGGGTAGGGACGAGCGGATGGTCACTGAACTCGCGATTCTCGATCTGAAGCCCGGTCGGGAAGCCGAGTTCGAAGCGGCGTTCGACGAAGCCAAGGCGATCATCGCCTCGGCTGCGGGGTTCAACCGCCTCGAGCTCCAGCACTGCCTCGAGCGGCCAAGCCGTTACTTCCTCCTGGTTGAGTGGCAACGACTCGAGGATCACACGGAGGGGGTTTCGCGGATCGCCGGAGTACTCGGAGTGGCGCGAGTTGCTGCACCACTTCTACGAGCCGTTCCCGACTGTCGAGCACTTCACCTTGGTCACGCGAGCGCAAGGTTCAGGAGCGGGGCCTTGATAGCCTGACGAGGTGCGACCCGTGCGATTTGCACTGGGCTTGGCAGCCGCGGTGGCCGTCGGAGTCACGGTCTTCAGCTTCGCGACTGGTGGAACGACTCGCTCCCAAGCCACGGCGGGAACAACCTCAACCGGCTTGAACACCAGGCGTGGGGCCGCTCTCGAACGGGTGAAACACGGAGACAGCGAACGGACCGTGAGCGGGTTGCTTGGCAGTAACTACACGGCGGTCCGCGAACACGGAAGCCTTGTCTGGGTTTACCGATCTCTCTCGATCGCAGTCACGTTCAACAACGAACGTGTCGTCGAAATGACCCGATCACCGTTCTCCCTTCTGGGAACACGTTCGAGAGCCGGCCAGACCGGCCTGATGCCGTGCAACTGGCCGGCTCGGATGATCGCTGGTTGCGGCTCGCTCTTGCTGAGGTAGAGCGGAGCGCGAAATCGCAGTCACCCCGCTTCGACCTGGCAGCCGCCGACTGCCCCCGCTCCTCGCTCTCCCTTCTCCTCCCTCTCCTCCCGCAGCGCTGCTTCTCCTCTACTCCTCCCCCTACCACCCAGTAAGCGAGCGGCCTGAGTTAGCACGCCGCTTCGGGGGAGTCCAGTCGGCCGGTGCCGGACTACCATCGTTGTCTCTCTCTAACCGATCGCGCGGTAGACCTGGAAGACCTCGGCGTACTCCCGGTTGATGTTGATCCCGTGGGTGCGGGCGAGGTTCCAAACGTACTCCGGGTCGGCGTAGCGGCGGTGTTGCTGCGAGGCATAGCGCGCGAGCGCGGCCGCCTTACGCTCCAGGTGGCGCCGCTGGAGCGAGATGTATGCCTGATAGGCGAAGTCGAGGTTGTTCCAGGGAATCTCGTAGCCGAGGATCGTCGTGCGCTTGAAGGCGCGCAGGCCCTCGGCGGCGATCGTCTGGTGGTCCTGGTGAATGTCGTGCAGAGAGGGCTGGAAGACGACATCGGGCGCCCAGTCGTTCCAAAGCTCGATCAGGACATCGAGGATCTCCTGCCGGTGCTCGGGGAAGGTGCGGACGTCGAAGTCGTGGACGGTGAGGTTCTCAGCGGAAATGCCGAGCTCGGCGGTCGCGGCCGCGACCTCGTGCCTGAGCGTGTCGGGCGGGAAGCCCTCCGGGAGCGAGCGCGTGGCGATCGAGAAGGCGACGTAGCGCACCTCGGTGCCGTCCTCGACGAGCCGCGCCATCGTGCCGCCGCAGCCGAACTCGCCGTCGTCAGTGTGCGGGGCGAGCACGAGCGCGCGCTTCCAGCCGCCGATCAAGCGGACGCCGGCTCACGGAGCGCGACCGCCGACAATGCGAGCAGCGCCCAGAAGAGCGGGTCCTCGAGAAGGGCATTGTAGAAAAGGCTGTGCACGACGATCGCGAGCAAGGCTAGACCGAAGGCAAGACGGGCGCGGTCGGTGGCGGTCCGGACGCGGTTTCCACGGAACGGCACGACGAAGACAGCGGCGAGCAACCAGAGCAGCAGCGCGAGGCCCGGCAAGCCGTTCTCGGCAGCGACGGTGATTGGGGCATCATGCGACGCGGCTCCGCTCGTATGCGTCTCCTTGGCATAGCCGGAGACGAAGCCACCCGTCCCGAGGCCGATCAGCGGATGATGAAGGGCGAGCTTGATCCCTGTGCTGACGAGAGTCGAGCGGGTTCCGGTCGCATGAGAGAGGTTCTTGCCGAGCACGCGGTGGCGGAGCTGTGGGACTCCGAGCGTCACGGCTGCGAGCGCGGCGACCGCGAACGCAAGCGGCAGGAGCGCTTTCTTCCGCCAGAGCACGGTCAGGGCGACCGCGATCCCGCACCCGAGCGCGAAGAAGCTCGACTGCGAAAAGGACGGGAGCAGCCCGACGAGAGTGACGGTCGCCGCACAGGCGGCAGCCCAGACAGGACGGCCACGCCCGAAAAGGACGAGCACGAGGCTCGCGAGGATCGCGACCACGAGAAAGCGCCCGTAGATCGACGGGTCGTAGAAGATGGAGTTGACGCGGTAGAACCAGCTGTTGGGAGCGTAGGCGTTGTCGACAATCACCTTCGGGTTCCAGTAGATGTGACGCGTCAGGTACTGGTCGATGCCGATCGCCGCGAACGCGAGCGCCATCGCGGCGAGCTGGACATAGAGGCCCTTCACCCAGCGGATGTCCCAGCGGAGCCGGCCGAACGCGACCGCGAGCAGCCCGAGCGGGAGCACGTAGAACAGCAGGTCGACGGCGCCCGCCCTGAGAGACTTGTCGGCGGCATCGGACCAGAGCAGGCCGAGCCCGAGCCAGGCGACGAGGAGGGCCGCGGGCCGGGCGCTCGCTCCGAGCCCGAACGCGGCCGGCTCCGCGTCGGCCGGCGGCTTGCGCAGAAGCCCCCACGCGAGCGCGAGCGCGGCGCCGGCGACGACGACGTAGAGCGGCAGGAGCAGGTTCGCCTTCGTCGCCCCGATCTTGATCGGGATCCGCGCGGGAGCGCAGGCGAGAACGGCCACCGCGAGCGTCCACGGCAGCCGGACGAAGAGCAAGGCGAGCAGCCCGGCCGCAGCGAGGCCGGCGACGGCCGCGGCCGCGTAGGCCCGGTGGTGGCCCGAGGGCGCGAGCTCGATCGCCAGCAGCCCGCACCCGAGCGCCCAGACCGCAAGCGCACCGGCGCGCCACGTTCGGGCGCGAGCGAGGATCAGTGCCGAGAGCCCGAGCGCGCCGATCACGCCGCCGAGGCGCAGCAGGTCGGCGTTCATCCGACGACCACGGTCGCCCGAGCCGTGTGGCCTGACGCGGTGACGTACAGGCTGTAGCGACCGGGCTTCCGGGGTGCGCGCAGACGCAAGGTGTGGAAGCGGGATTGGCCGTGGCCGCGGTCGAGCAACCAACTCACGTCCTTGGCGTCGGTCAGGACGAAGAGCGCGAACCGGTGCAGCGGCGCGACGTGGATCGTCTTGCGGCCGAGTTCGACATAGCGGATCGTCACGACCGCGAACGGGAACGGCTTCGAGCGGTTGCCGGCCGCGTCCTCCGCGGCGATGTAGAGCACGTACCGGCCGGGAGGCGCGAGATGCCCGTCGATCTTGCCGCGCCACTCGAGCGTGCCTTGGAGCCTGAGCCGGCGGGTGAACTCGGCCTGGTGCCCGTTGACGATCAGGACGCCGTGCGCGGGCACGTTGAGCGTGTAGGGCTCCCGGAAGACGTCGTGCCCGTGGCCACTGTCGGGCGAGATGTGCGTGTAGATCTGCTTGCGGAACGTGACCACCTGCGGCGCCGTCGTATCGAGCTGGATCTTGTTCGGGAGCGTGATCACGCGATGTTCGTTGGTGAGGCTGATCACCGCGTAGTAGATGCCGTCGGGCAGGATCGTCACACCGTCGTCGGCGAGGCCGGCGAACTGGAGCTTGACCGGGCCCTTCGGGAACGTCTTGCCGGCGACGATCGTGGCCACCTGTTTGCCGTTCTGCTCGATCCAGACCCGGAGGTTTTGCCTCTTGCGCAGGGTGAAGTCGATGTCTTCGGCGTTGGTCTCGCACCCTTGCTGGCGCAGGTTGCAGGTCGGCGAGAAGACGTGAGGGATCTTCGTCTGGTAGATCGGGCTGAGCTCGGTCTTGGCCCCCTCGGTCAGCGCGAACGCCATGGCCGTCGCGGCCAGGAGGGCAACGCAGAATGCGGTCGAGAGCACCCGGGCCACGGCCCGGTCGATTCTACGCCGCCTCTTGGGCTGCGCCCCGGCGCAAGCGCACCGTGCGCAGAACCCAGGCGCCGAGCAGCGCGGCGAGAGCGACGAGGATCACCGCGATCACGTAGTTGGCTTCTGGCACTCCGGCCAGCTTGATCCCCGAGAGCACGAGCACGATCCCGAAGACGACGCGCAGCGAGCGCTCCGGCACCTTGATCGAGAGGCTCGAGCCGAGCAGGACACCAGGGATCGAGCCGACGAGCAGCCACGCCATCGCGTGCTTGTCGACGTCGCCGTGCAGGAGGTGCGAGGTGCCGGCGACCCAGAGCAGGACGGCCGCATGGAACATGTCGGTCCCGACCATCTTCGGAGCCGTGAGCGGGTAGCTGAACAGCATCGCGAGCCCGAAGAAGGTCCCCGAGCCGACCGAGGTGAGGCCGACGATGAAGCCGCCGAAGGCGCCGATCGCGATCGCGATCGTCTTGTCGCGCGGGGAGAGGATGAACGGGGCATTGTCGGCGTGACCGGCGATGAAGGTCTTCGCGAGGAAGCCGCCGCCGCCGAGGATCAGCGCGCCGCCGACGATCTTCTGCAGCGTCGTCATGCTGTGTGCCCCGACCGAGTTCGCGACCTCGACGCCGAGCAGCGACATCGGCGCCGACCCGATCAGCATCCAGAGTGCCAGGCGGGCGTGCACCGTCCCGAGCATCCGGTGGCGCACCGCCCCGAACGACTTGAAGATCGCCCCGTGCAGGATGTCCGTCCCGACCGCGACCTTCGCGTTG
>Ga0307374_10008019_pt1 | contig 15902 bp, 16 predicted proteins | sample OX3MG_FD_202532 | JGI IMG/M metagenome (GOLD analysis project Ga0307374, IMG submission 202532) | Soil microbial communities from Risofladan, Vaasa, Finland - OX-3 | ecosystem: Environmental > Terrestrial > Soil > Coastal area > Acid sulfate soil | place: Finland: Risofladan, Vaasa | collected... | reverse complement strand
CCGCGCCCCCGCGCGCCGTCCCTCCCGGCCGGGAGGGACGGTTAGCAGCGATGCGGGCTATTTCCGCTCGATGAGTTCGATCTTGTAGCCGTCAGGGTCTTCGATAAACGCGATCACCGATCCGCCATGCGCCATCGGCCCGGCCGGGCGCGGGATCTTGACCCCGGCCTTCGCCAGCCTGTCGCAGGTCGCGTAGACATCGGGCACGCCGACCGCCAGGTGGCCGAACCCGCTGCCGAGCGAATACGGCTCGGCCTGTTCCCAGTTATGGGTCAGCTCGACGACCGTATTGTGCTCCTCGTCACCATAGCCGACGAATGCGAGCGTAAACTTGCCGGTCGGATAGTCGCGCTTGCGAATCATGTTCATGCCAAGCTCTTCGGTATAGAACTTGAGCGACTTGTCGAGATCCTTGACCCGGATCATCGTGTGCAGCAGGCGGTATTTGCCGGTATCAGCGGTGGTCATTGGGCTGTCTCCTGTTGTTGCCGGCGCGCGGCGATGAGGGAAAGGATCCGGTCGGCGGCGCTAAGGCTCGGCGACAGGCCGCCGGCCCCAAGCCGTCTTACCGCCTCATCATACCCCGCCAGGTGCGCCGCGCGAACCGCTTCATCCCGCACCAGCGCGGCGACCGCACCGGCCAGAAGTTCCGGGGTGCAGTCGCGCTGAATGTATTCGCCGATGAGGACGCGGCCGAGGATCAGGTTGACGAGGTTGACCTGGCGCACCTTGACCACCCGGTCGAGCAGCGCATGGGTCATCGGGTTGAGGCGATAGGCGGTCGCCATCGGCAGCCGCGCCATCGCCAGTTCCAGCGCGACCGAGCCCGACGCCACCAAGGCGGCACGGCTGGCCGCGAAGGCATCGTATTTCTCCGCCGCGCCGCGCACGACGATCGGCATGCCGGGCCACTCGCGCACGCCGGCAACGACCGCCGCCGCGACCGTTTCCACCGTCGGCACGACGACCCGGAACGGGCCGACCATTCCCTCGAGCCGCTGCAAGGAAGGGCCGAGCACCGGCATCAGCCGGCTGACCTCGCCGCCGCGGCTGCCCGGCAGCACGGCGATCAGCAACGTGTCGGCAGCGAGGCCGTGCGCCGCACGGAAGCGCGCCGCGTCGCCGGAACCGGCGCCGCTTTCGATGACCGGGTGGCCGACACAGGTTGCGGCGAGCCCGACCCGCTCGAAATAGGACGGCTCGAACGGCAGCAGGGTCAGCAGGTGGTCGTACCAGCGCGCCATGCGCCGCGCACGCCCGGCGCGCCATGCCCACACCATCGGCGCGACATAGTGGATCAGCGGCAGCGTCTCGCCGGCGCGGCGCAGTCGCTGGGCAATGCGCCAACTGAACCCCGAGCTGTCGATCGTCACCACCGCGTCGGGCCGCTGGGCGCGGATCGCCGCGACGGTCTCGCGCACCCGGCGCAGGATCAGCGGCGCCCTCGGCAACACTTCGGCAACTCCGGCGACCGCGAGGTCGGAAAGCGGCACGAGGCTTGTCAGCCCCTGCTCGGCCATGCGCTCGCCGCCGATGCCGGCGACGCGCACCCGGCCATCGGTGCGCGCGCGCAGCGCGGCGATCAGCGCACCGCCGATCGCATCGCCCGAAGGCTCGCCAGTGACGATGAAGATGAACGGCGCGGCGTCTTCCGCGCTCATGCGAGACTGGTCACGGCGCACGCACCCCGACGACAAAGAGGCCGGCCGCGTCGGCGGCCCGCGCGACCTCGTCGCGGTCAAGCACCAGCACCGCCCCGGCCTCTGCCGCGATCCCGCGCAGCCCGGCCTCAGTGGCGACCGCCACGGTCTGCGGTCCGATCACCGGCCGGTCGACGCGGCGCTCCTGCCCGGGCTTTTCAGCCTTGACCAGCACCGCGCCAGGGCCGGGCCGCTGCAGCGCAGCGCAGCGGCGGACCAGCGCATCGGTGCCCTCGATCGCCTCGACCCCGAGCACCATTCCCTGCTGGACGACAACCGACTGCCCAATATCGAGCGCGCCGATCGCGCGGACAATGCGCAGCCCGTGCGCGATATCGGCGTGCGCCGCGTCGTCGGGAAGCCGGGCGCCGATCGGCCCGTCCGGCATCATTACCGCGCGGCCGAGCAACTCATCCGATGCGATCACGCGAAACCCCTCGCGCTCAATCTCCTTGATCACCGCCGACAACAGCCCGTCATCGCCGAGCGCCCGCAGGCCGATGCGGGCGAAAAACCGCGCCGCGCGCCAATCGGGCCGCAGCGAGGCGAGCGACGGGCGCTTGACCCCGCCGGCAAGCACCAGCTCACCGACGCCGTGGGCGCGCAGCAAGTCGAACCCGGTCGCCGCGGCGCCGATCCGGCACCAGGCGTGTGGCGCATCGGCCAGCAGGTGCGGGTCGGCCTCGCCTTCCAACGCCAGCACAAACACCTCGCGGCCGACTGCGCGGCAGCTTTCGATCAGGCGCCGCGGCAACCCGCCATTGCCGGCGACGATGCCCAGCGGGCCCGCCCCCGCGCCGGCCGGCCTATCCGTCATTCGCCCCTTTCGGCTGGCAGATTGCCCGGCTCGAATCGGCACGGATAAACGCGATCAGGTCGGCAACCGGGGCGACCGCACCGAATTTGACGGCGACCGCGTCGACCCGCTCGTTGAGCGTGCCGCCGCCGTTCGAGAACAGCAGCTGATAGGCGCTGCGCAGCCCTAGAATGTCTTCACGGCTGAAGCCGCTGCGCTGCATGCCGATGATGTTGAGCCCGTTGAGCCGGGCGCGATCGCCCATCACCTGGCCATACGGGATGACGTCGCGCTCGACGCCCGACATGCCACCGATCATCGCGTGCCGGCCGATGCGGACATACTGATGCACCGCCGAGAGGCCCCCGAGGATCGCGTGGTCCTCGACGATGACGTGGCCGGCCAGCGTGGCGTTGTTGACGAGGATTACGTCATTGCCGATCTGGCAGTCATGCGCGACATGGGCGCCGACCATCAGCAGACAGTGGTCGCCGACGCGGGTCACCATCCCGCCGCCTTCGGTGCCGGGGTTGATCGTCACATGTTCGCGGATCGTGTTGTGGCGCCCGATCTCGAGCGACGATTTCTCGCCGCGATATTTGAGGTCCTGCGGCTCGCACCCGATCGAGGCGAACGGAAAAATTCGCGAGTGCTCGCCGATCGTCGTGCGCCCGTCGACGACGACATGCGCCTTGAGCATGACGCCGGCCCCCAGCACGACCTCGTCGCCGATGACGCAATACGGGCCGATGACAACATCGTCGGCCAGCCTCGCGCCTGGGCCGATGATTGCCGTCGGATGGATCTGCGGCATCACCGTCCTACTCGTCAAGGATCATCGCCGCGAACACCGCTTCCGCCGCGAGATGCCCACGTACCTCGGCGCGCCCCTCGAATTTCCACACATTGCGCCGATTACGCTGCTTGGTGACATGGATCAGCAGTCGATCGCCGGGAACCACCGGTCGGCGAAACCGCGCCTCGTCGATGCTCATGAAATACACCAGCTTGCCTTCGGCCTCCGGCCCGAGGGTGTGGACGACAAGCACCGCGGCGGTCTGCGCCATCGCCTCGACGATCAGCACGCCCGGCATCACCGCGCGCGCCGGGAAATGGCCTTTGAAATAGTATTCGTCGGGCGTGATGTCCTTGATCCCGGTCGCATGCTCGTTGGCGACGGCATCGACCACCTTGTCGATCATCAGAAACGGATCGCGGTGCGGTATCATCTCCATGACCCGCTCACGATCGAATTCGCACGCCGCGACGACGGCGCCCGCCGGATCGACCATCATTCGCCCTTCTTTTTCGCCAGGCGCCGCAACACGGCGACCTGCCTCGCCCACATCCTCAGCAGCACGGCCGGCGTTCCGCCGACACTTTGCCCCGCGGGCACATCGTGCAGAACACCGGCTTGCGCCGCAATCCTCACACCGTCGTCGATCCGCAGATGTCCGGCTATACCCGCCTGCCCGCCTATCATGATGTAATTGCCGAGCACGCTGCTGCCCGCAATGCCGATCTGGCCCGCCAACGCGCAACAACGCCCGATTTGCACGTTGTGGGCAATATGGACAAGATTGTCGATCATCGTGCCAGAACCGATGACGGTATCATGGTTCGAGCCGCGATCGATCGCCGCGTTGGCGCCGATATCGACGTCGTCGCCGATTATGACGAGCCCGAGTTGCGGCACCTTGACCGGACGGACCGGATCGGGCGCAAACCCGAAGCCCGGCTGACCGATGCGCACCCCCGGGTGCAGTACGACGCGGGCGCCGAGCCGGCAGTGGCTGAGCGTGACATTGGCGGCGATGCGGCAATCCTCACCGATCTCGACCCCCACACCGATCACGGTGTTGGGGCCGATCCGGCACCGCGCGCCCAATCGGGACCCGGCGCCGATCACCACGTGCGCGCCGATCTCGCAATCGCCGGGCACCACGGCGGTCGAGTCGACGACCGCGGTCGGTGCCCGTCCCGGCACGACCGGTGGCTCGGGATAAAACGCCTGCGCGGCGAGGGCGAACGCCTTGTAGGGCTCGGCCGTCAGCAGCAGCGCCATGCCGGGCGGTGCGCGTCCGGCAAGTTCCGGCGATACAAAGGCGGCACCCGCACCCGATCGGGCAAACGCCGCCACGTATTTTCGGTTGTCGAGAAAGGCGACGTCGTTGGGTCCCGCGGTCTCCAGCGGCGCCACGTCGTAAACGACGCGGGCGCCGTCGCCTTCATCACGCAGCGCCGCTCCGCTGAGCCCTGCCAATGCCGCAAGAGAGTAGGGGCCGGCGCGGACGAAGAAGCGGGAGTCCGCCATCCGCCGGCCTCCGCAGGCTCGCCGCCTTACCGCTTTCTGGACTTGGCCGGAGGTTTCGCGGTAGTGACCGGCGGTTTCGCCGGAGTGACAGGCTGCGGCTGGACGAAGCTGACCGTCAGCGTCGGCATTTCCTGGTCGAGCTTTTGCAGCACTTCGTCGGTTATGTCGAACTGCTGATCGAACAGCACCAATTCGCCGCGCTGAAAGACGAGGTTAGCCTTTCTCTCCTTGGAGATCTGGGTGATGATCTTGATCATCGTCTGCTGGATCTTTTCCAGCGCGTTCGCGTTGGATTTTTCCAGGGCTTGCCGCTTGCTCTGTACATTGCGGTCAAGCTCGTTCACTTTGGCCTGAAACTCGCGGCCCTTCTTGTTCAGCGCTTCGGCCGACAGCGAGGCTTGCTGGCGCTGCAGCGTATCGCGCTCATGCCGCAGAATCTCCTCCTCGTGCGAAATCTCCTTTTCGTATTCCGCCCGTTTCGCCTCGATCTGGGCGCGGACCGATTTTGCCGCCTTGGAGTTCTGCAACAGAGACTGGACATCGACGACCAAAACCGACAGCTGCGGCGCAGCCGCGGGGGTGGCCGGTGCGGCCGGCGCGGGTTGCGCCGGCGTAGCGGGTTTCGGTTGCTGGGCCTCGGCCGTGCCGACACCAAGTGCGAGCAGGCAGGCCAGCGCGGCGAACCCGTAACGGAAAGCGACCATCAGAACCTCGTGCCAAAACTGATTCTAAAGAGCTGCGTCTGATCAACGGATTCCTTTTTCAGAGGCAGTGCCAGATCGAGCCGGATCGGGCCGACGGGCGATGCCCACGAGAACCCGATGCCGGCGCTGGCCCGGAGTGAGGCGGAGTCGAACACCCGCGGCTGGACCCCGCCGGTGGTCACCAGTTGCGCCGGGGTCAAGATGATGTGTTTCTGGTCGTTGCCCCACAGCGAGCCGAAATCGGTAAAGATCCGGCCGGTGATCCCCAGTTCCTTCGGAAGGCCGAGCGGTACCCCGAGGGTGAGCGAGCCGGCATAGTATTTATTACCGCCCAGCGAGTCGTTCGTGACGATATCGCGCGGACCGACGCCACCGGGTGCGAAGCCCCGCAGATTGTCGCCGCCGACAAAGAAGCGGTCCTGCAGCAGCACCGGCTGACCGCCCCAGCCAATGATGTCGCCGGCCTCGCCGGTCAGGCTCAGCACCCATTTTGGCGCTATCGTGTAATAGTACCCGGCCGATATCTTGCTGCGGATGTATTGCACGCCAAAGCCGACGCCGGCGAAATCATTGCCCAGCGAGGCGTAATACCCGCTCGTCGGATCGATCCGGCTATCGCGCCGGTCATACAGCAGAACCTGGCCGATCGACGAGGTCAGGTGCGTACCCGATTGCAGGGCGATGAACAGCGATGCGTTGCTCTGGATATCAGTGATGTCGTCAGACCGCACCGAAAATTTCAGCGTCTGGCGCAGGTTCTCCGACAGCTGATAGCCGGCCCGCACCGCGCCGCCATACGAAAACTGCTGATAGGCCGGGGCGATACCCGAGAAGAAGTTGCTGGTCGGGCTGGTCTTGATCTCGAACAGGTCGAACCCGGCGGCGAGGTTTTTGTCGAGGAAATACGGGTCGGTAAAGCTCAAATCGACCTGCTGCGAGCGAAGCGACAGCACACTGCCGATACGGACGTCCTCACCGCGACCGAGAAAATTCTTTTCGCTGATCGAGGCGTCGACCAACGGGCCGTCGCTGGTCGAGAAGCCGAGCCCGAACGACAGCTGGCCGGTCGACTGCTCTTCGACCTCGACATCGATGACCGTGCGGTCGGGCGCCGATCCGGGCCGGCTGGTGACCTCGACCTTCTTGAAGAAGCCGAGGTTTTTGATGCGCTCCTTCGAGCGCTGCATCTTGTTGGTGTTGAATGCGTCGCCTTCGACAAGGCGAAACTCGCGGCGGATCACCTTGTCGAGCGTGCGGACATTGCCCGAGATGTCGATGCGCTCGACATAGACCTGCGGCCCGTTCTCCACGTCGAACACGACATCGACGGTGCGCGATTTGGGGTGCCGCGTGATTTCCGGTCTGACCTGGACAAAGGCGTAACCGCGATTGCCGAGCGCATCGGTCAGGTTCGAGATCGATTTCTCGACCGCATCGGCATCGTACCAGTCGCCGGAATGCACCCGCAGCAGCGGCAGCACATCGGCGCGCGGCAGGTCCTTGAGCTTGATATTGACGTCGACCTTGCCGAATTTATAGCGCTGCCCCTCGTCCACCGTGAAGGTGACGATGAACCCGTCCTTCTTGGGCGTCAGTTCGGCAACCGCCGAGAGCACACGGAAGTCGGCATAACCCTCTGACAGATAGAACTTGCGCAACAGCTCGCGGTCATACGTGAGCCTGTCGGGGTCGTAGGTGTCGGCGTTCGAGAAAAAGCGGTACCAGCGGCTTTCCTTGGTGTCGATCACGCCGCGCAGCGTGCCGTCGCTGAAATCGCGGTTGCCGACGAAATTGATCGAGCGCACCCCGGTCGACGGCCCTTCATTGATCTCGAAGACCAGATCGACCCGGTTTTCCGAAAGCTGAATGATCTTGGGCTCGACCGTCGCCGCGAAGTGTCCCTTGCGGCGGTACAGGTCGAGGATGCGCCGGACATCGTTCTGAACCCGGGTGCGGGTATAGACCACGCGCGGGCGCAGTTGAATCTCGCCGTTCAGGTCCTTGTCGGAAAGCTTTGAATTCCCTTCAAACGCGATGCGGTTGATGATCGGATTCTCGACCACCCTGACGACCAGGGCGTTGCCCTGCCGCTCCATCTTGACGTCGGCGAACAGGCCGGTGGCAAACAGGGCCTTCAGCGAATTGTCGATCCGCTCGGGATCCCACGGGTCGCCCTTCTGGACCAACAGATACGACAAAACCGTCTCGGCCTCGATGCGCCGGTTGCCCTCGACCTTGATGTCGCTGATCGCGCCGAGCCGCGCCGCGGCCGGCTTTGCCGCCTTCGTGGTGGCTGCCCGGGCCGGCAAGGTGTGCCGGGTCTGTGCCGTCGCCGGCAGCAGCCACGCCGCCACGGCTATGGCCGCGGCACAAATCGCCACCCAACGGCAAACTGCCCGTCTTGCGTGCAAACCGCCCCCCCACCCAGCCGCTTTCCCGCCGCGCCGACCCGTGTCGACGGGTCAGGTTACGAGACGCTTCACAAACTCCACAATCCCCACATGTACGAGATCGTTCCAGGTGGCGAAGACCATGAGCGTCAACACCAGCGCCAGGCCGATGCGAAACCCGTATTCCTGAGCCCGCTGGCCGAGCGGCTTACCGCGAATTGCCTCAGCGGCATAGAACAGCAGGTGCCCGCCGTCAAGCACCGGCACCGGGAACAGGTTGATCAGCCCGAGATTGATCGACAGCACCGCCATGAACGACAGCAGCGGGCCGATCCCGATCTGCGCCACCTCGCCAGAGATCTGCGCGATCCGAAGCGGTCCACCGAGCTCATCGCTGTTGCGGGCGCCGATGACAATCTGCCACATGGCTTCGAACGTCGAGGCCGACATTTGCCAGGTCTCGTCCACGGCCCGGCCCACCGCGGTAAGCGGACCGCGCCGCAGGTACTGGATGCCGCTGTGGCCGATGCCGAGCAGCGCAATGTGATGGACGTTGCCGAACCTGTCGGTGAACGTCGTCACGCTCGGTGTCGCATGCAGCGTAAGGTGCTGCCCATTGCGGCGGACGACGATCGTCATCGAGGTTCCAGGGTCGAGCCGCACCAGGCGCTGCACGTCTTCGAAGCGGTCGATCGGGTTGCCGTCGATGCTGGTGATCACGTCGCCGACCTCGATGCCGCCGCGCTGCGCTGCGCTGCCCGCGGTGACCTGCCCGACTTCAGGCGGGGTAAACGGCTCGCCGAAGGTCATGAACAGCAGCGTCAGCACAACGATCGCGAACGCGAAATTCGCCAGCGGCCCGCCGGCGACGATCGCCGCACGCTGGCCGAGCCGCTTGTGGTGAAACGACACATCGCGTTCCGCCGCGGTCATCTCGCCGACCTGCGCCGACGGCAGCGTCGAACTCGGATCGGTGTCGCCAAACATCTTGACGTAGCCGCCTAGCGGCACCGCGCTGAACTTCCACCGCGTGCCGGCGCGGTCGTTCCAGCCGAACAGCTCGGGGCCAAACCCGATCGAAAACACCTCGATACGCACCCGATTGCGGCGGGCAATCAGGTAATGGCCCAGCTCGTGGACAAAGACCAGAACGGTCAGAACCACTAGAAACCAAAAGACCACCCATAAAAAGTGGCCGACCCCCCCGTGAAGGAGCGCTTGCATTCTGTCTATCTCGCGTCGGTTGACGGGGCGGCGCGGAATCCGGTGCGCGTCGCGGCAAAGCCGGCGGCAACATCCCGCGCGGCCTTATCGACATTGTAAACATCGTCGAGCGAATCAAGCGTCCCGCCCGAGAGTTTTGCGAGCGTCTCCTCGACCGTGGCGGCGATGTCGAGAAATCCGATGCGTCCTTCCATGAAGGCATATACGGCGGTTTCGTTGGCCGCGTTGAGCACCGTCGCGCTGCTGCCGCCGGCGACGAGCGCGGCCCGCGCCAGCCGGAGAGCCGGAAAGCGCGTCTCGTCCGGCGGCTCGAAGGTCAGCTTGCCGACCACGGCGAGGTCGAGTCGCGGGGTCGGCGTGGCGGTGCGGTCGGGCCAGCCCAATACATAAGAGATTGGCGTGCGCATGTCGGGCGAGCCGAGATGCGCCAGCACCGAGCCGTCGGTGTAGGTAACGAACCCATGAATGATCGATTGCGGGTGGACGATGACCCGAATCTGCTCCGACGGCAGCTGGAACAGATGGTGTGCCTCGATCACTTCCAGGCCCTTGTTCATCAGCGTCGCCGAATCGATCGAGATCTTGGCGCCCATCTTCCAGGTCGGGTGCGCCACCGCCTGCTCCGGCGTCACCCCGCGCATCTGCTCGGTCGTCCATTCGCGGAACGGACCGCCGCTCGCGGTCAGCGTGATCGCCTCGATCGCCTCGACGCGTTCGGCGTCAAAACATTGCCAGATCGCGTTGTGCTCGCTGTCGACCGGCAGCAGCGTCGCGTTGTGGCGCTTGACCTCGCGAAGAAACAGGCTGCCGGCGCAGACCAGCGCCTCCTTGTTGGCGAGCGCGACGATGCGTCCGCGGCGGATCGCGGTCAGCGTCGGCGCGAGGCCGGCGGCGCCGACAATGCCGGCCATCACCAGGTCGGTCGGCCGGTCGGCGGCTTCGATTAGTGCCGCCGGACCGCTGCCCACCGCAATGCCGGTGCCGGCCAGCGCCTCTTTGAGCGGCGCGTAGTCAGCCGGGTCGGCGACCGCGGCAAAGCGCGCGCCCAGCGCCCGCGCCTGCTCGGCGAGCAGCCCCGCGTTGCGGTTTGCGGTCAGCGCTTCGACCGTAAAGCGGTCACGGTTGCGCAGCAGCAAGTCAACCGTGCTGCGCCCGATCGAGCCAGTCGAACCGAGGATTGTCACCCGCCGCGGCCGCTCCGCGACTGGTGCCGCCGCCCCTATTGCCATATCAGCACGCCCCCGCGCAGCAGGGTCAACAGCGCCACCATTGGGATCACCGCCAGCAGGCCGTCGAGCCGGTCGAGAAGCCCGCCGTGCCCGGGAATGAGGCTGCTCGAGTCCTTCACACCGAACCTTCGCTTGGCGACGGACTCCGCAAGATCGCCGAACTGCTCGACAATCGCAAGCCCTCCGCTTGTCAAAACCAGCGGCCATGCCGGCGCGATCCCCAGCACCCACGTCGTCGCCCAGCCGGCCAGCGCGGCGCACAGGATGCCGCCGGCGAGACCCGCCCAGGTCTTGCCGGGGCTCCACCGCGGAGCGAGTCGCGGTCCGCCGATTGTGCGCCCGGTCGCATAGGCGCCGATATCGGTCGCCCACACCACGGCAAACAGCCACAACAGCGTTGCCCTCCCGCCGTGCTCGGGCCTTGCCAGCCACAACAGCAGAGTGCACGGCACCGCGACCCAGACCGTGCCGAACGCGAGCCAGGCGGCATCGCCGTCGCGCCACTGCCGTGCCAGCACGTAGACCACGACCGCGCCGATAACCGCGCCCGCGATCGCAGCGGTGACCGCACCGACCGCGCCGGCGAGCACCGCGACGACGACGACCGTGCTCAGCACCGCGCCGCTCTTGCCCCAGGCCCCGGCCTGACACAGCCGGCCCCACTCCCAGCCCATCACCGCGGCAGCGGCGACCGCTAGCACAGACAGCCACGGCGACCCGAACCAGATCGCGGCGAGGGCGACCGGCGCCAGCACCAGCGCCGAGACGACGCGCTTTTCGAGCGTCCGCTCAGCGCCGCCCAATCGAGGCCCCGTAGCGGCGCTCACGACAGCCGTAATCGGCAATCGCCTGTTCAAGGTCGGAGCGCCCGAAATCGGGCCACAGCGTCTTGGTGAACACCAGTTCGGCATAGGCGCACTGCCACAGCAGGAAATTGCTGATGCGTTGCTCGCCGCTGGTGCGGATCAGCAGGTCGGGGTCGGGCAGATCGGCGGTAAAGAGGTGTCGGGCGATCGTCGCTTCGTCGACTGCCTCGGCCGCCAGCGCGCCGGTCGCCGCCTTGGCCGCGATGGCGCGCGCCGCCGCGACAATCTCGGCGCGGCCGCCGTACGACAGCGCGACTGTCAGATTGACCCCGCCATTGTCGCGGGTCAGCGCCTCGGCATTGTCGATCAGCGTCACAATGTCTTTGGCGAGCCGGGACCGGTCGCCGATCACCCGCAGTCGCACCCCGCTGCGGTGCAATTCGGCAATCTCGCCGCGCAGGTAATGGCGCAGCAGCCCCATCAGATCGTCGACCTCGGTATACGGCCGCTTCCAGTTTTCCGACGAGAAGCCGAACAGCGTCAGATAGGGAACGCCCAGTTCGGCGGCAGCGACGATCGTCCGGCGCACCGCCTCGGCACCGCGATGATGGCCGGCGACCCGCGGCAAGCCGCGCGCCTTCGCCCATCGCCCGTTTCCATCCATGATTATCGCGATGTGCCGCGGCGGCTGCCCGCCCGGCACGACGGCGGCATCGTTGACTAGAGTCGGCATCAGACCTGAAGGATTTCCTTGTCCTTTTGCGCCAGCGCCTCGTCGATGCGCTTGATGTGGCCATCGGTCAGCGTCTGGATTTCCTTTTCCAGCTTGCGATGCTCGTCCTGCGAGATGTCGCCGTCCTTTTCGAGTTTGCGCAATGCCTCGATCCCGTCGCGCCGCACGTTTCGCACCGAAACCCGGGCCTGCTCGCCATATTTCGCGGCGACTTTGGTCAATTCGCGGCGACGCTCCTGATTGAGGTCGGGAATCGGCACGCGGATCGTCTGGCCCTCGGTCTGGGGGTTGAGGCCCAGAGAAGATTCGCGGATTGCCTTGTCGACCGCCTTGACCATGCCCCGGTCCCACACCTGCACCGTGATCATGCGCGGCTCGGGCACGTTGATGCTGGCGAGCTGCGGCAACGGCATCATGTTGCCGTAGGCGTTAACAAGTACTGGTTCCAGCAGCGAGGCCGATGCCCGCCCGGTGCGCAGGCCGCCAAATTCCTTGCGCAGCGCCTCGATCGCACCGTCCATGCGCCGTTGCAGATCCTTCAATAGGGCATCTTCCGCCATGGTCGTTGCCTCCCTACCCTGCTCCGGCGATTTTACGGTTCGTCGGTGATGATCGTAAACCGTCCCCTGCCCCGCATAACCTCGCCAAACCCGCCGCTCTCGAAAATCGAGAAGACCAGGATCGGGATACGGTTTTCGCGCGCCAGCGAGATCGCCGATGCGTCCATGACCTGCAGGTCGCGCGACAATACCTCCAGATAGCCGAGCCGCTCGAACCGGCGGGCGCCGGCCACCCGGTTCGGATCGGCGTCGTAGACACCGTCGACCTTGGTCGCCTTCAAGAGCGCGTCGCACCCCATCTCGGAGGCGCGCAGCGCCGCCGCCGTGTCGGTTGTAAAGAACGGATTGCCGGTGCCGGCGCCAAAGATCACGACGCGGCCCTTCTCCAGGTGGCGGATCGCGCGTCGGCGAATATAGGGTTCGCACACCGCCTGCATCGAGATCGCCGACTGCACCCGGGTCGAGACGCCGAGGCGTTCGAGCGCGTTCTGCATCGCCAGCGAATTGATGACCGTGGCGAGCATTCCCATGTAGTCGGCCGAGGCCCGCTCCATGCCGACCGCCGCGCCGGACAGGCCGCGGAAGATGTTGCCGCCGCCGATCACCAGGCACACCTCGGCGCCCAGCTGATGGACCGCTTTCACCTCGGCGGCGATGCGGCTGATCATCGACGGTTCGAGGCCATAGTCGCGCTCGCCCATCAGCGCCTCCCCCGACAATTTGAGGAGAACGCGGCGATATTTCAGATCGGCCGACACGCGGCTTGCGCTCATCTGGTTGACGCACCCGCCCTGCGAGCTTGTGAAGATACACCAACCGCGCGGCAGCGCACCGGGTTTCGGCGCCGCAGGGTAGCGGCGCCGCCAACTGCGGTCAGTGCTTGAGTTGCGCCTCGACCTCGGCGGCGAAATCGGTCACCGACCGATCGATCCCCTCGCCGAGGGCAAAGCGCACGAACCCGGCGACGCCAATCGGCGTGCCGGCGGCCTTGGCGGCGGCCTCGACGACCTTGCCGACCCGGCTCTCGCCGTCGATCACATAAACTTGGTCGAGCAGCACCGTATCCTCGTAGAACTTGCGCAGCCGCCCCTCGACCATGCGCTCGACGATATCGACCGATTTCCCGCTGGTTTCAGCCTGGCCGCGCAGCACGTCGCGCTCGCGCTCCAGCGCCGCGGCGGGTACCGCGGCGCGGTCGAGATATTGCGGGTTCGCCGCTGCGACATGCATCGCCAGCTGCCGCCCGAGGCCCGACAGCGTATCGCGGTCGGCCGTCGATTCGAGCGCGACCAGCACGCCGATCTTGCCGAGGCCCGGCGCCAGCGAATTGTGGACATAGGAGGCGACGACGCCGTTGCCGACGCTCAGCCGCTCGACCCGGCGCAGCACCAGGTTCTCGCCGATCCGGCCGACCATCTCGGAGATCTCGTCAGCGACCGAGCGGCCGGAGCCGGGATAGGGCGCCGCGGCAAGCGCGTCGAGCGTACCGGCGCCGGCCACCGCAAGCTCCGCCACGGCGCGAACCAGTGCCTGGAACAGCTCGTTGCGGGCGACGAAATCGGTCTCGGAATTGACCTCGACTATGGCCCCGGCCTTGTCCGCCGTCGCCACCCCGACCAGCCCTTCGGCGGCGACGCGCCCTGCCTTTTTGGCGGCCGCGGCGAGCCCCTTCTTGCGCAGCCAGTCGACTGCGACTTCGATATCGCCGCCGCTGTCGCCAAGCGCGCGCTTGCAATCCATCATTCCGGCGCCGGTCTTGTCGCGCAACTCCTTGACCAGCGCGGCGGTTACCTCGGCCATCGCTTTATCCTCTCTTGCTGCCCGGCGCTGCGCCTAAGCGGTCGCTTCGCCCTGGCCGGTCGCTTCGCCTTGGCCGGTCTCGTCACCCGCCTCGCCGTCAAGCGCGGCAAGTTCCGCGACCGGGGCCCCGTCTTCGGCCGGCTCCTCGTCGGCCAGATCCTCCTCGGCCACCTCCGCGGGCAATTCGGCGCGCGCCCCGACATCGATGCCCGAAGCCGCCATCTCGGCCTGCAGCCCGTCGAGCACCGAGCCGCTGACCAGCTCGCAATAGAGGTGGATCGCCCGCATCGCGTCGTCATTACCGGGAATCGGATAGGCGATGCCCGCCGGGTCAGAGTTCGAATCGAGGATCGCGACCACCGGAATGCGCAGCGTGTTGGCCTCGCGCACCGCGATCGCCTCCTTGTTCGTGTCGATCACGAACAGGATGCTGGGCAGGCCGCCCATTTCCTTGATCCCGCCGAGCGAGCGTTCGAGCTTGTCGCGGTCGCGCGTCAGCTCCAGCAGTTCGCGCTTGGTCAGTCCGCTTTCTTCGGCCTCGATGCGCTCGTCGAGCTCGCGCAGCCGCTTGATCGAGTTCGAGATCGTCTTGAAATTGGTCAGCATTCCGCCGAGCCAGCGGTAGTTGACGTAATACTGCCCACAGCGTTTGGCCGCCTCGGCGACCGCTTCCTGGGCCTGGCGCTTGGTGCCGACCATCAGCACCCGGCCGCCGCTGGCGACCTCGTTGCGGATCGCTTCCAGCCCCTGATGCAGCAGCGGCACGGTATTTTCGAGGTCGATGACGTGGATGCCGTTGCGGACGCCGAAGATGTACGGCGCCATCTTCGGGTTCCAGCGCCGCGTGTGGTGGCCGAAATGCACGCCGGCTTCCAGCAGCTGGCGCATGGAGTAATCTGGTAACGCCATGATCGTGTCCTTTTCCGGTTGAGCCGCCGCAGGGGTCATCGGATTCCACCTCTCTGAGGCGGGCACCAACACCGGAGCGAGCCGCTTCACCGAAGCGGCCGCAACCCTGCGTGAGGTTTAGACGCGCTTAGGTAAGGCGGCGCGCGGGATTTGGCAAGCGTGGTGCGGCCCCGGCCGCACCTAGCCCGGCCGCACCTAGCCCGGCCGCACTTAGCCCGGCCGCAGCTAGCCCGGGTGGCACTAGGCGGAGTCGGTCGGCATCGCCTCCGCCGGTGCCGTGCCGCGGCGCATCGCGCCGCGCCGCGCGCCGGGCGGGGCGCCCGCCTCAGGCTCGGCCGACAGGAAACCGGCCGCGCCGACGATCTCGGCGCGCTGGTGCGGCAGCGCGTGCGGGTATTCCGCCTGCAGGAAGCCGATCAGCTTTTCGCGCACCTCGCAGCGCAAATCCCACGCCTCGCCGGCGTTGCGGGCGCTGACCAGCACGCGCAACTCCATCGTCGTCGGCAGCGCCTCGATCACCTGCATCACGGCGACCTCGCCATCCCACAATTTGCTGGCCTTGACGATCTCGTCGAGTTTCTGCCGCACCGCGTCGGTCGGCGTCGTGTAATCGACGTGCAGGCCGACCGTGCCGATCAGCCGTGCCGATTCATAGGTCCAATTCTGGAACGGCTTTTCGATGAAATAACTGATCGGCAGGATCATCCGCTGCAGGTTCCAGATGCGCACCACGACAT
>Ga0307374_10008017_pt1 | contig 15907 bp, 13 predicted proteins | sample OX3MG_FD_202532 | JGI IMG/M metagenome (GOLD analysis project Ga0307374, IMG submission 202532) | Soil microbial communities from Risofladan, Vaasa, Finland - OX-3 | ecosystem: Environmental > Terrestrial > Soil > Coastal area > Acid sulfate soil | place: Finland: Risofladan, Vaasa | collected... | reverse complement strand
CTCTCGATCGATGATGCCATTATCGCGACTGGCACGAACAAACGGATTACCTTGATGAACTCGCGCGCGGAGGAGCTTACGGGATGGACGAAATCCGCGGCACAGGGCCGCCCCATTCAGGATGTTTTTCAGGCGGTGAGCGAAGACGATGGGACTCCTCTCGAAAATCCCACGGCTGCGGTCTTACGCGAGCGCAAGCAATTTCAGCCGAAAGGGCTTCTGAAGCTGCTTTCCCGACTCGGTGTCGATTACCCGATAGAACTGACGGCGGCGCCGGTTCATGGCACGCAAGGGGAAATCGCCGGTATTGTGATCGTCTTTCGCGATATTACGGAATTACGGGAGAACCAGAAACATGCCGCGTCGCGGGAGCTGGAATTCCGCGCTCTCGTCGAGAATACTCCGGATGTCATTATTCGATATTCGAGTGACTTTACCATATTGTACGCGAACCCGGCGGTGGAACAGGTGCTGGGCTTAGGCCCGCAGTCGCTCATCGGGCGGCGCTTCAAGGATATTGGAATTCGCGAGGAGGTCTATGGCCCCTGGGAAAATTCCGTGCGGGAAGTATTTGAAACCGGCAAAGGCGGTGCGACGGAAGTGGAATACCGCACGGTCCGCGGGCTTCGATTCTATCACGTCCGCCTGGTGCCGGAAGGTTCGGAGCGGCCCGGCGAGAATGGTCGGGAAATTTCATCCGTCATCTCCATTGCTCGCGATGTTACCGAACTCAAGCAAACGGAGCAGCGGCTTCGCGAAAGCGAGCGGCGATTCCGTAATGTCGTCGATAACAGCCCTGATATTTTTCTTATGCTCCGGGGGATACGGGATAGCTCGAAGGCTGGAAGTGGAGCGTTCGTCGATTTTACTCTGGAATATCTGAACGCGCCCACTCGCCAACTTCTACCAATGCCGGCCGGCGATATTATGGGCCGGCGCATGAGCGATCTCATGACCGGGCCGCAATCTGCCGAGCGGATCAAAAAATTTGCCGCGATTTTGGAAGCCGGCGTCCCGGTTCGGGAGGAACAATATTCCGACCGTATTCCGAATCTGGGAGGGCGCTGGTATCAATCGCGATACATTCCCATCGGTGACATCCTCGCTATTTCGGCTACGGATATTACGACGCGGATGCAGACCATTCATGCGCTCGAACGGTCGGAGGAACGCTACCGGCGGTTAGTCGAGCACGCTTCGGAAGCTATCTTCAGCACGGACCGCGAAGGCCGCTTTACGTATGCCAATCCGTATGTTCGGGAACTTGGCGGATACGGCGATGCGGACATCACACAATATCACTTCACGGACCTTGTTGGTGACGAAGACCGCGAACGGGTAAAACGGCATTTCTTTCGACAGTTTATTTCTCATACACCCGATTCTTACATTGAAGCGCCATTTCGGTCGCGCCAGGGGAAAGATATTTGGCTTGCGATGAAAGCCTCGCTGGAGATGCACGGAGAGCAAGTCGAAGGATTCAATTGCGTCGCCATGGACATCACCGAACGCAAGCGCATCGAATCCGAACTTCGAGCAGGGAAAAATCACGAGGCGGAGCGCGCTCGCGAGGAGCGGGAGGAACTCCGCGAGAAACTTCGGCAAGCCGAACACGCGCTGGCTGAACGGGAAAAAGCCCCCTCCTAAAGAAGGAGGGGAGCAATAATGTCTCAGCTCTTCTGCTTTAGCTTCGCGATCAGATCGACAAGCTCCTTTTCCGTCTCGTGTTCATCGCCGGCGGTGTAGCCGATATGCTTGCGATAGACCGAGCCATCCGGCATGAGAATAAGGCTATAGGGAAGTGACTCCATCGAAAAAACATCGCGGCCGATATCGCCATCGGGATCGAGCAGCACTGGGAAATCGAGCCGCTGCGTGGCGACATACGCGCGAACCTTTGCAACCGAGCGGACCTGATCGGTATTGATTGCGACCATTTGAACGCCTTCCTCCTTAAAACGGTCCGAAAGCGCCTTGAACGCTTTCATCTCCTGCTTGCAAGGCTCGCACCACAGCGCCCAAAAATTAACGAGCAATGGCCCCTTGCCGAGATAGCTACTGAAATTCACCTCATCGCCATTGGTGGTTTTGACCGTGAATTTCATATTGTCGAGAATATGAACGCTGTCGGCCGGAGTTTGGGCCAGAAGCATTCCTGGAAGCGATAGGAGTGCAAGTATAATAAGGAATCGTGCTGACATCGACGTTATGCTGGATTGTGGAAAGCCGGAGTTTTTTAGTAGATACGGAGCATAAAACATTTTCAATTTTTCATCTGTGACTGCCGCTCTTCTACTCGCTGCTTCACGGCAAATGCTAATTTAACAGCGAGATAGGATGCCCATCCAAGAACCCAGAGGGCGGCAATGTAGCCACGATGCAAGTACCCGACAACGATGAGCGTCACAAAAAAAAGGAGAATGCTTTTGAGGGGAAGGTGACGGAGCTTTTCTTTCAATATATTCGCGGATGGGGGCGTTGCATGGACCTGCCTATTCGTATGGACTTCACCGTGTGGGTGGTCGCCGGTCGTGGAAAGCTTTTCCCGCTCGTAGATGCCCGTGCCGGGAATGCCAGCGTTGAGGTACGTTCCGCGCTTGCCCACGTTCACGCTGAAGCCCTTCGGGCCAATCCGCGTGCTCACGCCGCTCTTGGAGATATTGAGCCGGACGCCCGGCAGGATCTTGATGTACTTTCGAAAGCGGATTCCCATAACGCAGAAATAGGATAGTGGATAATTGATAGTGGAAAGTTGATGGAGCGAATAAAGGTTTCAATCGCGATGGTCTTTTTCCATCAGCCACAATTTTTTCGCCCTTGCGATTTCCTTTCGTATATTTGTACGATAATTAAGGAAGTCTCGTGGCTTGGAATGCTTTGCGCCACGGGTTCTTCCATACTTTAAACTATTCTTGGGGGATTGTGTAATGAGTATCCGAAAAATCGCGGCGCAAGCCGCGCTGTTGTTATCCATTTTCCTGGCTGGAACCGTTGTTATTTGGATGTGGGTCATGCCGCATTTTGGCCTGCAAATGTCGGACTGGAACGATCCATCGAAAACGGCGAAATTCCTGATCGACCACAAAAGCGTCTTTACGTTCTATTTCTTTTTCGATTGGGTCTTCGGGATCACGACGTTCGTGCTTGCGGCGGCTTTCACGCAACGGTTCTCGCGCCGGCAGCCGTGGCTCGGTATCGTGATCGGCGGGTGGGGCGTCATTAGCGCCGCGCTCTTCCTCGCCGCCGGCACGATCGGCATTCTCGGAACCCAGGCGGCGGTGCATGATTATGTTTTGCACGCGAATCTTGCCTACGCCATGACGGCGCAGCAACTGCAATTCGGCATCGAGAGTTGCGCGGTTGCGGCCGCCGGGGTGTTGACCTTCTGCGCCGCCCTGGCCTCTTCGCGGACGAAGGCGTTTGGCAAGACCGTGAATTTCTTTGGCTACCTGACCGGCATCTTTTACGTGGCCGCGTTGCCGCTTTCGGCCATGAACTCGCAGGGGGGATATCTTTCCCTCGTGGGTGTGTTGGCGGCGATCGTATTCAATATTGGTGTGGCCGCGAGCTTTATGAAGCAGCCGCATACCGAGCTTACGCTCGCGCCGCAGGCGAGTTAAGCCCTTCCCTTTGCGGACACCCCGTTTCCCGTCGGGAGCGGGGCTAACTTCCGCTTGCGTTCGAATTCGACGCGCGCGTTGCCGATTTTTTCGCGCGCGCGCCGTGAATGCGGGAATCCAAGTTTCGGAGTTTTTAGATGTGCCCTTGCATCGAAACCGAACCATTGCCTTGCGGCACTGTTCGTGATTCTTCACTTTTTCGAATTTCCATGCGATACAGTACCTGTCTGGCGGTTCTCTTCACGATTATTAATACACCTCTTCACGCGCAATTCCTTCCGCCGGTGAATGCGGAAACGTCTGTAACGCTCCGCCCGGCGCCGTTTTCGGAACGATTCTCCGCTTCGCCATCATCGCCCGAGAGCGATACCTCTCTTTCCGCGCGGCTGCAGTTTGCGCTCGATTCCACTTACGATCTTACACCTTCCTATGATAAACACGGCGTCGCCGCAAGCGTTATCGTGCCCGGTTATCCGCAATGGACGGGCGCTGCGGGAACTTCGGACGATAGTAACCCCATGTCGCCAGATCTTAGCTTCGAAATCGGAAGTGTCACCAAGACGTTTATCACCGCTCTCATCCTGCAGCTTCGGGACGAAGGCAAACTTTCGCTCACGGATTCCATTTCTAAATATCTTCCGAGCTATCCGAATGTCGATAGCACGATCACCATCGAGCAACTGCTCGATCATTCGAGCGGTGTCTATGATTATTTGAATGACGATCCCGCGACACGGCTGCTCGATAGCGCGTATAGCTATAATCCCGGAAAACATTGGACAGCTGCCGAAATTCTCGAAAATTTCGTCGGCCCGCCAAACTTCAAACCGGGCCACGGCTACCGGTATTCGAATACGGATTTTCTGCTGCTCGGCCAGATCGCGGATAGCATCACGAAGCAGCCGGCCAGCGTGGAAATCCACCGGCGGTTCTTAACGCCGCTTGGGCTTACCCATACGCTCTGTTCCTGGTACGATTCGATTCCGACGAATTTCCCGCATAATTATTCGAATTACGATCCACGAATTAACGGCAGCGTGGACTATTACTCGATCAATAAGACGGCGCAACTCTCGATGGCCAATACGGCTGGCGGAATGGTCTCGATTCCGGCGGAGTTGGCGAGGTGGTCACAGGCGCTCTATACCGGCCAACTCCTCGGCAATACGACGACCGCGCAAATGCTGAACATCAACAGTTTTCATAAAATGACGGACGGGATTTACTACAATCTTGGTACGATGCTTATTGGCACTTCCTACGATTACCAGTATGTCTTTGGACACGCCGGTTCCATGATTGGATTTATAACCATCATGGCAACCATTCCGCATGACTCGGTAACCGTGGTCGTCTATGTCAATTCGCTTACGGATACCATCATTGCCTCCAATTATTTAGTTTCGCTCCTGTATCAAATTGAAAATCCTCCGAAGAGCGGCGTGGCGGCAGGGCCTTCGGAAGCGCAAGGCGTAAAGGTCTATCCCAATCCGGTTCGAGGCCGGACTTCGATTTCCTTTGATCAGAACACGCCGGGCGAAAGCGTCCTGACCCTCTATAATGAGCTTGGAAACGAGGTGCGCTCAGTGGCGGATGCTGCAAATGCGCCTGGCCCGCACCAGATCGTCCTCGAATCCGCTGGCCTTGCCGACGGAGCTTACTATTATCGGCTGCAAATGCCAACGTTCACAAAAACGGGCGTCCTCCTCGTGGCGCAATAATAATTATTGTAAGGCGAATGGAACTCTCGCCGCCCAAAGAACATTTTCAGCGCCGAAGTCAGAAGAACCGAGAATTCTAATAAATCTTCGTTCTTCATTGAAACCAGGGCCTGTAGCTCATCTGGTAGAGCGCGTCGTTCGCAACGACGAGGTAAGGGGTTCGAGTCCCCTCAGGTCCACAACCGCCCGTGCCAATTCTTCCGATATACACGTTCGATCATCCCGTTCTGCGGCAGGAGACCTCGCAGATCGAGGAGGATTCCGCCGAACTTCAAAAGCTAATTAAAAATCTCATTGCCACGATGCGCAATGCGGAGGGGCTGGGGCTTGCGGCAAATCAGGTCGGGAAATCGCTCGCGCTGACGGTTATTGATTTAAAGCATGTCCCCGGTATGGAAGAACGCGGCGAGCTTGTCCTTATCAATCCCGCGCTTACGGGTACGGAAGGGGAATCGGTATTCGAGGAGGGTTGCCTGAGTTTACCGGGAATCCGGGAGGAAATTGTCCGTCCGGAACAAATCGGGGTGAAATTTCTGGACCGAAATCTCCGGGAAGTAGAAATGGAGGCCGATAAAATTCTGGCCCGCGTGATCCAGCATGAGATCGATCATCTGCATGGGAAATATTTCATCGACTATCTCTCGCCGTTCAAACTTTCGCTGCTGAAGACAAAGCTCTCGAAAATGATGCGCGGCACCGTGGAGACGGAATATCCGCTTGCGCCGCCCTCCGGGCATCACCCCAAGCCGAAAGGGAGAGTTCGCAAGTTGGCGGGGATGTAAATTCGGTTCAATGCTGCCCTGCCTGCCAGCGCTCGTACTCGGCAAGCAGCGGTTTCTTTGGCTCTTGCTGGGTTGTGAGGGACATGGTATAGGAGAGATCCCGCTCCGAGGAATCCCAAAAGATAATAGGAAATTTATCGCCTAAATAAGTTCCGTTGCTCGATTGGTATTGGCCACTCGTCAGGAAACCCTCGGAAACAGTGTAATACATATAGGGGCCGGAATCCTTGTAGCGGTAAATGCCGAGATCGGAAACGTCATCGAAATCGAAGTCGATTTCGCCCATGAGCTTTCCATTCTTCTGAGCCAGTTTTTTTCGGACGTTCTTCATGCCCGGATACGCAAGCTCGATCTTGCGGCCCTGATAATATTCCGCGATAAGCGTATTGAAATCCTCGTCGATGGCGCTGGCGGAGTCCCCGGGTGTGCTGGCGATGCCGGTAAAAACGATTTTGCCGGAGCCGCTCCGGCCATCGTCATTCAGCGTTAGGTGAACTTCTTTTTTATCGGCCGTGAGGCACCCGCTGATAAGCGGGGCGAAGAGCACGATGGCGAAAACGGCGAGCGGTAAAAATTTGAAAGGAATTCGATCGGTCACGAGGTATAAAATATTTAAGAAAACTTGATTACGTCCACCCTGTCATTCCGAGCGGAGTTCGTCCGGCCGAAGGGAGGACGAACGGAATCGAGGAATCTTCGGAGATTCCTCGATTCCGCAAATCGTCGCTTCGCTCCGATTTGCTCCGCTCGGAATGACAGGCGGACGTAATCAGAATCTCCTTAAATGGCTGCGCGAACGCGAATGAGTTGCGTGTAAACGGTATGGGACGAAATTTTCGTGCCCAATAAGTGTTAGCGTGAACTTCCATGACAGATATCGCACCCCTCTTGACCCGCATCGAGACGAAATCCATCCGCGTCGTGCCATACAATCCGGTAGAGCATGAATCGCTCTGGGACAGCTTTATTGGCCGCTCGATGAACGGCACGGCCTTTCACCGCCAGCAATTTTTGCGGTATCATCCCGCTGAACGATTCCATTTTCACCATCTTCTTTTCTTTGCGGGAAGCAAGCTCGTTGCCGTTCTGCCCGGTGGATTGCGGGAAGACGGCCGTGTATTCGAATCGCCGCTCGGCGCGAGCTATGGCTCGTTCGTCACGGAAGATATCAGCGCGCAGATGGCGCTCGATGTCGTCGAAGCATTTGAGAGCTACATTCGCAAGGAATCCATCGACGAAGTGTATCTCACGGCCCCGCCCGTTATTTATCAGCCGGTGCTGACGCAGAATCTGGATTTCGCATTGCTCTACCGTGGCTTTGCGTATCAGCGGCATTATATTTCACATGCGATCGATCTGCGCCATCCGGGCCAGCCATTCGACCGGTTTCAATCCGTAGCGCGGAAGCATGTTCGGCATGTCACGCGAACGCATCCGGAAGTTTGGATCGAAGAATCGCAGCGCGCATCGCTTCACGATATGCTCGAGGAATTCTATCCTATTCTGCTCGAAAACAAAGCAAAATATAATGCCACGCCCACGCATTCGCTCGAAGAACTATTTCGGTTGGAATCCCTCTTGCCGGATTTTATGAAGCTCTTTCTCGTCCGTGTTGGCGAGGAGCCAATCGCCGGCTCGCTTCTTTTTATTGCGAATGACCGTGTCACCCTCATCTTTTATCACATGCTTCGCTATGCCTTCGAGCATCTCAAGCCGATTTATCTTCTGATGGATCGCGTGACGCGTTGGTCGAAAGAGCAGGGCTATCATTTCGTCGATATCGGAGTCTCGCAGGATACGAATGATGCCAATCCGATGACGCCGGCGCTGAGCCTCATCCACTTCAAGGAGAAGTTCGATTCGCGCGGCGTGCTGCGATCGACGCTCCACAAAGATTACCGCATGATAGGTCATGCACCGGTAGCGTGAAGCAGCGCACGCTCCTGATGCTTTCCATGGCGGACGCCGCCACGGACCGCCGCGCCCAGAATTTCAAACGCTTCTTCGAAAATGCGAGATGGGAAGTAGAACTACTGGCACCCACGACCAGTGCAAAGCGCGGGCCTCGGCGATTTATCGAATTCGATAGAAAACTCCGCCGAGAAATTGCGGGCCGCGTTGCGGATGCCGTGATGGCCTGCGATCTGTTCTCGCTCTCCTCGGCCGCGAGCATGAAGCGCCGAGGCCGGGCGCCGCTTCTTATTTACGATGCGCGCGAAGTCTATACGGAGTTACCCGGCGTCGCTCGAAAGCCCGTTGCAAAATGGATCTGGAAGCGATTGGAGCGGCGCGGACTTGCTGCAACGGATTTTCTGCTTGTGACCGGCCCGCGCGACGTTCAGGCGATTTGCGATGTCCATCATTTCCTTCCTCGTCCCGTTCTTGTTCGAAATCTTCCGTGGCGCGATCCGAATATCCCGCATGAAAAAGATATTCTAATTCAATACGATATTCCTTCCGAGGCAAAATCTCTCGTCTATGTCGGCGGGTTGCAGGAGGGGAGGGGGCTCGAAAAACTTTTGAGAGCGATTCCAACTCTTTCTTTGGAGGGTATTCATTTATTGCTCATTGGCAATGGCCTGCTTCGCTCGCATCTTGAAGCCGTAGTCTCCGAACTCGGGCTGGCTTCCTCGGTCCATTTCGCGGGAGCATTGCCGTCGGAGGAGGCGCTGCGCATCGCGGCGGCGTGCGATGCCGGGATTTGCCTTATCGAGCCAATCTCGCGGAGCTACGAACTGGCACTGCCGAGCAAACTCTTCGAGTATATGATGTGCGGCATTCCGGTGGTTTCGAGCAGGCTGGAACAAGTCACCGATTTGTTCGAAAAGGAGGTTTGGATTTCCTTCGTGGATGTAAACAATCCGAAGTCGATTCGGCAGGGGATCGAAACCGCGCTTGCACATTCGCGGAATGCCGCGCTTCGAGAACGGGAGCGTTCGCTCGCACTCACCGAATTTCATTTCGAGCACGATGCCGAGAGTCTCTTCGCCGTGCTCGACCGGTTGCTCTAAAAAACCAAAACTCAGAAAAATTCAACTTAGGGAAATCAACCATGTCATTCCGAGCGTAGCGAATCTGAGCGAAGCGAAGATTTGCGAAGTCGAAGAATCTCCGGTAATTCACCAGACAGCTAAACTACACGAGATTCCTCGACTCCGTTCGTCCTCCCTTCGGTCCTCCCTTCGGTCGGACGAACTCCGCTCGGAATGACAAGCTAACTTAATCAGACTTTACTCAGCACTTGGCATTCCCTGTGGTCTATTTTTATCTCATCCTCCAACAGCTGATTGGTAGCACGACGCACATCGTTGCGCAGGAGGCTACGCAGAGTGTCGATCCGGGATTGCTCCTGTTGCTTCGATCGCTCGGCGCTTCGCTCGTTTTTCTTCTCTTGCTTTTTGGAATGGAGCGGCGGTGGAACGTTTTTCACCGCATCGCCAGAGAAGATATGGGCCGAATGTTCTTGCTCGGGTTCCTGAATGTGCCGCTCAACCAATTGCTCTATCTCCACGGCATTAAATACACGTCGCCAGCGAACAGCGCGCTGCTGTATTCGCTCACGCCGATGCTCGTCTTTCTCTTCACGTCGCTCCTGCATAGCGAGCGGCCTTCGGGCAGGAAGGCGCTGGGCATCGTCATTGCGCTCATCGGAGCGGGAATTATTATGTTCGAAAGCGGCGCGGAGTTAGGACCGGAGCATACCACGGGAAATATTCTCATCTTCATGGCCGTCATCGCATGGGCTCTATTTACCATGCTGGGACGCCCGATGGTGCTGAAATATGGCGCGGTCTATGTCACGGCAGTGAATATGATCTTCGGCGCGTTGCTCTATTTACCGTTTGGATTGCTCACCGCCCATCTTTCCGATCTCGCGGCGATGACCTCGGTTTCGTGGACCGAAGTAGCCTATCTCGCGCTCATCGCGTCGGTCCTTAATTATATTTTGTGGTATGCCGCGTTAGGCAAGCTGGAAGCCACGCGCGTTGCCATCTTCCAAAATCTCCAGCCGATCATTACCACGCTCATGGCCCTTTATCTTGGCCGCGCAATTCTAACATTGCAGTTCTTAGGCGGCGGCACGCTCGCGCTCATTGGCGTGCTCGTGGTGGAATTGGCGTAACCGGAATTTATGACACAAGCCGGGATGTTTGGGAACCGTGAACCATCCCAAACATTCCAGCAATCCCACCCATTCCAGTTCAGACAGTCCATGCGGCAGTGAGCACACCAGACGCTGTGCCGCTTTTCCCGTCACATTTTCCGCAACCCGCCCGAAATTCCCTATTTTAGGGTTGATCCTGTTTCTTCTAATGAAATGAAATCTCGCCATATATTGTCTTACGGGTTATTTTTGACCTTACTGGCTTCGGCAGTTTCCGGCTACGGTTCATGGAATAAGATCGCTCAGTTTAGTGGCACGAGTAGAGTCACCGCGTGCTATTTCTTCGATGCTTCAACGGGTATTATCGGCTTCGATGGGAATGTCAATGGATCGCCACTTTTGAGGACAACCGATGGAGGCATAACGTGGCGATCCGTGGTAATTCCCGCTCGCTCGAATTCTACCTATGTGATGGATATATGGTTTAAGGATTCCCAAGAGGGCTGGGCCACACTCTTTACTGGCGGTGAGCTGTGGCATACAACCGATGGTGGGTTAACATGGAAGGCACTGAATGTAACCGGCAACTTCTCAGGAGTTCGAGCGACGAGTTCGGCTATCGATGTAACGGATTTTGGTTCCAGTTTATATCTTTCAACGAATGGAGGCACTGCCTTCTCGCCTACCGTTGGGCCACACACTAACGGACTTGATTTTGTCGACAATCTCCATGGAGCAGCAAGTGGATTTGTAAGTCTTTTTGCATTTTCCGCCGATGGGGGTCTAACCTGGCAGAACGCCGCCGGAAATGTGAATGAAGCGTTCGGTATGTATGGATTTCAAGGCACGAGCATTTTCGTTGCCGCTGCGGAAGAAAGCAGTTCGATGTCGGTTCCTTCTCTTATTTATCGCTCATCGGATTTTGGTGCATCCTGGTCCGTTCTCAATACACTACCTTTCAAAATTACAGGCGGGATTGCTGGATCGAACGGTGCGTTATATATTCAGCGCATGGATATGACGGGGACCGGCCTTTATCGTTCCTTAGATAGCGGGCGTTCCTGGGCGGCTATCGGAGGACCCGGCAATTTATGGGATACTCGTATTGCAGCAATTGGATGCACTCTGTATGCCTTCGACAGCCATGGGGGAGTTTATAAATCCACCGATGCGGGAATTGGAGTGTGCTCCCTTGCACAGGATTCCATAACTCTTGCTGCAACCCTCTGCGACTCCACGCGGATGATCCATTCTTTCAATAATCCTCATCCGGGGGACAGCGTCTTTGTGCTCGATGCGCGGATTTTGGATTCGACTCGACCACCCGTCACCACTCAAGCTTTTGGCATCGATAGTATTCCACTGTTACCCCTCCTTTTAACAGGAGACGATTCCATGGGTTTCACACTTCACTGGTATCCGCGGCTACTGAGGAGTACTGCCGGGCGTGATTCGTCGCTTCTGCGCATTATTACACTCGATATACGACTTAACGAAAAGGATACGTTCCTTATTCCAATCCGGCTCATCGCGTTGGAAACGGATCCACGGTATAGCAGCAATATATTGTTGCATGCTGGGGCTGTCCTACTGTGCCATGCAGTAGATACATCGGTAACCATTCGGAATCTCGGCTGCGATACTCTTTGGATTGAAAGCGATTCGCTTAACAGCTCTTCGAGTTGGTCGCTAACCGATAGTTTCGGAGCTACTCGACATTTCCCGATTGGAATCCTTCCCGATTCGGTACTACGGCTACCACTTCAGTTTCAGCCTAATGGCAGTGGCCCTTCTGTAGATACTCTTACTATTTCCATGCGTTATTTCATGGTCGATTCCCTATGTAAAATGTTCCTCCAGGGTAGTGGAATCATTAGCAATCCTTTGATCGCTCCGCTCGCGGTTGCGTTTGATTCCGTGGCGACCTGTCTTTCATCCGACACCGTAATCATCTTCAAGGATTCGGGTTGTGCATCCCTTCTCTTACTGAGTGACTCGGTGAGTGGGCCGGAGTGGACCTTGCTCGACATCAATGGCAAGCCTCTGACATTTCCAGTAACGATTAAATCCGATTCTGGCTTGCCGATACTTATCCAATTTCACCCTTCGGGGCTTGGTAAGACACGAGAAAAAATTGCTTTTCATTTTACCTATTTCGATTCGATTTTTACTCAAACAATCACGCTTTCGGGGATCGGTAAACGTACTGGAACAGTACTATTCGCTCGCAAACTCGATTTCAGTAATACTTCTATATGCTCTGCTCGCGAGTTGAAAATCCCATTGAAGAATGAGACATGCGATGCCGCCGTCATCCAGAAAATACAAGTCCTGCAACCCTTCACATGGCTCGATTCCTTACCTGCCACAGTACTGTCAGGCGATACTTTGGAACTCCACGCTCGATACGCGCCTCAAACAAACACCAAGGATACCGAATACGCAATTGTTTCACTGACGGTCAATGGCAGCCCCGTTATCGATACGCTGTTGCTAACGGGTTCTGGTGTTGGAGAACAGGCGAGCCTGTTGGCCTCCGTTCCGGGCGATTCGATCTTTTTGCCAACGCGCTCGGAATGCGATCCACCCGATTCTATCGTGTTCTATGTGTTCAATCCGGGTTGTGACTCCTTGCTCGGTGCCGGAGTTGGTTTTAGGAATGGTGGAGTCGATAGCCCTTATGTTCCATACTACCTTAGTATAACGCCATCCGAGCCTCTTGTAAATAACTCCCTCCCCTCGGGAGATTCTATTCGAATTGCGTTTACGATCCTCGATTCTATTGCCGGCCGCTACACGGGAAATTACCGGTGCCAGTTTATCGGTTCCGATGGCTTATTCCATGATTCGACTTTTCATTTCATTCAGGTTATTACACATGTTCCACGTACACTTACGCTTGACACTACCCTCATTAATCTTGGAGCGATGAAATCATGCGAAACGCACGATACCACAATTTCATATACGAATACCAGCTGTGTGCCCGTCATTTTCGATTCTTGGCGTATGGAACATTATGGTGATGGGTTTCAAGTTTATAATATTAATTACCAGCCAATCACCATTCCAGCCGGCGAGACTGATTCGCTGCACATTACGTTCGACGGTACTCATACCGGCGCGATTTACGATACCGTGATCGTGATCGTCGGAACGGACAGCGATTCGGTCCGGCGGATTGCGGTAGAAACCTTCGTTCCCACGGTGGACTCTGTCGATTTCGTGCTTCGAATGCCCGCTCAACTTACGGCGGGCACTCATTTGACGGCGGAGATATTTCCGGATCGCTCCGTGAGTAGTAATAAAGGTCTTTCTTCGATTTCCGGAGAGTTGCGTTATCCCGATAACGATTTTGCATTCGATTCCATCACGCCAGCGGCCGGCCTTCAGCTTCATTCTGTTGGACCCAACTTAGTAAATGCATGGGACCACGTAAGCTTTTCCGTTTCCAATTCTGCTGGAATCTCCCTCGATCCTACGAAGCCGATCGCGCGGCTCTCGCTCGAATCGATGCTGACGGATACGGTTGCATATACCATTCAGCTCGATTCGATTCGACTCAATGATGGCGACCCGCAATACGCCAATTGTACGCTCGCGTCGAATGGTTCGAGCTATTCAGCACAATTTAGTTCCAATTGTGGAGATAGCTTGATAATTGGCGCTATGAATGACCGCTTGATTATTCTTGCCACCGGTCCCACTCCGAATCCTGTTAATGCAGAGACGGGGAGTGATCTGACGCATTTTACATTGCAAAGCTATGCGGATGGCATGGCAATTATCGAGTTATTCGATGCGCTGGGCCGCTCTGTTTCGCGTGAAGATTTCTCAGTCAAGCGCGACGAAATCGAGCCATATTCATTCGATTTTAAAGGTTCTCCGGCAGGGAGTTATTTCTATACTATTCGGTTCTTTTCGTCCCTTGGCACAGTCGTGCGTGGTGGAAGTATTATGGTACTGCGCTAAACGAAATGCGTGTTTGCGTACCGGGCAGCGCCTCTTCCCGTTGAGGGGTCATGGAAACAGGCGCTTCCATGCGCACAAACGGCACCATTTCCTTATGAATGCGGTCGGCTCCAGCCGTTCTCCGAGTGCTCGAAGCGGTCTTCGGCGCTGCGCTCGAATGCGCTGCCATTCCAGCTCATTCGCGCAACCGAAATGGACTTTCCGAGACATTCGATAATGTTGAAGGAGTTCGCTTCGCGCGCCGAGCGCCACCCAGTCGCGGTGCCGGCTTGCACCACCAGCGCGGCGTAGTCGCGGATTTTGTACCGCTCGGCGGTATCGCGGGCAAAGATGCGATGGAGATGTCCAGCGAGGAGGAGATCGACTCCGCATTCGGCGAGCACCTTCATTGCGCGGCCCGCGCGATTGACAAGCTGGCGTTTATCCGAATAGCCTTCGGGCAAATCGAAGGGATGGTGGGTGACGAGAATTTTTATTCGGTCATTGGGTATCGGGCAAAGTTTTTCCCGCACAAACGAAAGCTGCGCCCGGTTGATATGGCCATACTTGGTGCTGCGAGATCGGGCGGTGTTCAGTCCCACGGCAGCGATTTCTTCATCCTCGTAAATAGGATGGAGATTGGCAGTGATGAAATGTTTAAACCGCGCGAGCGGACGGCTGAAACGTTCGATGGGATTCCAAATTGGTATGTCATGGTTTCCGGGAACAATAATTTGCGGTCCGGGCAGGGAGTGGAGAAAATCCCTCGCCGCGCGAAATTCTTTTCGGAGGGCGCGCTGGGTAAGATCGCCGCTCACGATGACGAGGTCGGGTTGCGCTTCATGTACCGCGCGGACGAGCGGCTCGATTGTTGTCCGGTCGATTTTTCCGAAGTGGATGTCCGAAAGGTGAATGATGGTACGCATTTAGAATATATCTCATCAATAAATGAGCCGGGAATCACAAGACCAGCACATCCTTGAGCAACTTCCGCCCAGCCGAGCGCAAAAGCTGCTCAAGATAATCACGTCCTATTATTTCATTGCGCTGGTGATCGGCGCGGGCTTCGCGTATCTCTTTGGCTGGCTGGCGGAGGAGGTGACGGAGAACGAATTCGGCGTGGATAACACGGCCATTCTTCTTAACATCCATGCCCACCGAAGCGCTTTGCTCGATAGGATTGCATTTAGTTTTACGTGGATTGGCTCGCCGTGGGGGATCGTTCTTATTTCCGTCTTGATGCTTGCCGGTTTGTGGAAGCTTAAACGATACGTCGATATTGGAATGTATGGAGCGGTACTGCTCGGCGCGTCGGTGATGGTCGTCACGCTCAAGCTTTTCTTTCACCAGCTTCGCCCGCAGGTTTTTACCCCGCTTGTTCGCGAAACGAGTTTCAGTTTTCCGAGCGGACATTCCCTCACGTCCTTCGCGGTGTGGGGATTTGTCGCTTGGTGGGTGGTCTCGATTGATCCGAAGCAGGTGTGGCGATGGTTGCTGGGAGTGCTCAGCGTTCTTGTCGCGGCATTCGTCGCGCTAAGCCGGCTTTATCTTGGCGTGCATTGGCCGACGGATGTACTCGCCGGATTCTTGCTGGGATTTGGATGGGTGGCGGTTTGCGCCCTTGGCCAACGGTGGCTTACCAGGCATGCCCGCCGCGAGCGAAGAAAGCAGCTTCACGAGAAGCGGCTCGCGCGGAAATCAATATCCGGAGTGAGTTAAACTCCTACC
>Ga0307374_10008016_pt1 | contig 15908 bp, 15 predicted proteins | sample OX3MG_FD_202532 | JGI IMG/M metagenome (GOLD analysis project Ga0307374, IMG submission 202532) | Soil microbial communities from Risofladan, Vaasa, Finland - OX-3 | ecosystem: Environmental > Terrestrial > Soil > Coastal area > Acid sulfate soil | place: Finland: Risofladan, Vaasa | collected... | reverse complement strand
CTGGCAGAGCCGGATGGGATTGTCGAATGCAAAAGGGCAGTGGGGTGAATGGTTTACGGACACAGCGTGCTAGGGGCTAAGTTTAGGTGCTAAGGGCTTAGTTCGGCTTTAGCGTCACACGGAGGAATAGGAGCTCCCGGTTATTCATTCGGCGTTCGTCCGGACGGGAGTCCCGCTGAGACTAGCCTTACCATCGGCTAGGAGGAAGGGTGGTTAGCAGTTATGAAAACTGTGTTCACGACAGGCGAAGCGGCAAAAATCTGCAAGGTCAGCCAGCAAACGATCATCCGCTGTTTTGACTCTGGGCAGCTTAAGGGTTTTCGGGTGCCGGGAAGTCGATTTCGCCGGATTCCCCGCGAGCAGCTTTTCCATTTCATGCGCGACAACGGCATCCCGACCGACGCGCTTGAAAGCGGAAAGCGCAAGGTGCTCCTGGTCGACGACGACCTGGAACTGGTCGAGTTGATTACCGACGTGCTGGCACGCGACGGACGTTTCGAGGTCCGCACCGCCAACAACGGCTTCGACGCCGGCATGATGGTCAAGGAATACCGCCCCGACCTGCTCGTGCTCGACGTGATGCTCCCTGACATCAACGGCAAGGAAGTTTGCCAGCGGGTGCGCGGCGACAGCACGATGGACGAGGTGCGGATCATCTGCATCTCGGGCATGGTCGAGGAAGACAAGATCGAGGATCTCAAGGCCTCGGGAGCGAACGACTTCTTGCACAAGCCGTTCGAGGTCGAGCAGCTCGTCGATCGGATGTGCCATTTGCTCGACATGGAGGCGGTTTCGGCCCGTTAACCACCAGCTAAAGCTGGTGGCAAGCCGAAGCGGAATGTCTCATTCCTGGCCCTCAAAGTATAGCTCGTATGGTGGCGAAATGCCCCACGACGGCGGAGAAACCGATTTCCAACGTCAGCTCGAAATCGAAAAACTCGAATCCCTGGCCGAATTCGCCGCCGGAGCGGCCCACGAGATCAACAATCCGTTGGCGGTCATCGCGGGCCGCGCACAGCTCTTGTTGCGGGGCGAGCGCGACCCCGAGCGCCGGCGCGAGTTGGCCGTCATCAACGGCCAGGCGATGCGGATCCACGAAATGATCGCGGATCTGATGCTATTCGCGCGTCCGCCACGTCCCCAAGCCGCCGATTGCGACCTGGCGGCGCTGGTGGCCTCGTTAGTAGCCGAACTCCGGCCCAAGGCCATCGAACGGGAGATCACGTTGTCGTTCGATGCCCCGGGCGGACCGTTGGTCATCTTGGCGGATGCGACTCAACTTTCGGTCGCCCTGAAGGCCATCGTCGAAAACGCCTTGGCGGTACTCGTGCCCGGCGGGACGATCGACATCGTTGTCCGGCGAAAAGATGACAACGGCCACGGGACCAAGGCGGAGATCGTCATTCGCGATACCGGGCCGGGCATTTCGCCCGAAGTGCGCCGCCACCTCTTCGATCCCTTCTACTCCGGCCGCGGTGCGGGCCGCGGCCTGGGGATGGGTCTGGCCAAGTGCTGGCGGATCATCACGAACCATCACGGGCGAATCGACGTCGAAAGTTCACCCGGCCACGGCGCCACTTTCACCATCCGGCTGCCTTAACCGCACCGGCGTCGTCACGCTCAGGGCGCGGAGGATGGCGTCGGCCAGGGCGGCGGGAAGTGGTTCGTGAATTCGGACCTCGCCCGCCTGCCGCGAGGCGACGAGCCGACCATCGACGAGCGCCAACGCGTTGCGCGTCTTGGCGACGATCTTTGGGCCCGGCGTGATGATGCCGGCCAGGTTCAGGGGATCGGCGGCCGAGACGACGATCCACTGGCCGCTCGTGCGCGCTTCGCGCGTTTGTCGTAGCCGCTCGACGATCTCGGGCGCGGCGAATTGCTCGCCCGCCACCCCCGACACGAACCGGCCGCCGCGGATCTTGCCCTGGGCCTCCCAAAGGCGGTAGACGGCGGCCAGGTCGCGCCACGCCGGCGCGACCGCTTCGCGGGCCAGCAGGTCGCGGAAGATCACACCGTAGCGGCGCAGAAGTTGACGGGCCCAATGCTCGGTCCGCTCGGCCTGCGGAACCGCGCGAACGTGGCCCGGAAACCGCGACCAGCGGCCGCCGCCTGCATAGCGTCGCCCTGCGGGGCGCTTGCCGCGGCGACGGCCGTTCTTCCGTCGGCCGTCGGATGTGACCAGCGAGCGGATCGTTGCGAAGCCATCCGCCGTGACCAGCCCCAACGCGGCCAATTCGCCCAGCGCCATGTCGAGATGGCCCGGGAGTAAATCGGTGCGCGACAAGAGATCGCGCGCGAAGAGCGCGCCTTCGGCCACGAGCGTGTCGAACACCAGCTTCGCATCGCCGCGGGCAAAGGCCTCGGGATTGCCGCGCTCGGGAGGTAAGAGCCAATCGAGATCGGCCCGCGCGACCAAGGCGATCGGCACGACGCGCGTCAGCCCGGCCGCGCTGGGGCCCGCCCCATCGGCCCGCTCGGGTGGCCGTAAGCGGCCCCATGCCACTTCGCCCGCCAGCGACAGCTCGTCGAGAAAGTCCGGATCGTAGCCGCTCAAACGGCCCGGCAGCAGGTCGCGTTCCCAGGCGCCGGCGGGCGTCTCGAATCCCTGCAGCTTGCCGAGCACCTCGCGCAAACCTCCGCGGCCTTCAAGCCGCGCGTCGGGGGCCAGGTGCTGATGAGCCAAGAGGAACCGCCAAAAATCGGCCGGTTCGGCCGGTTGCACGCGCTGACGGGCACCATCGAGCGTGAGCCGATGGATGCGGGCCAGCAAGCGCCGGTCGCACCACTCGACGCCGGTGGCCCGCGGGGTGTAACGCCCGCGCAACACGGCCCCCTCCCCTTCCAATCGTTCGAGCGCCGCCTCGACGGCCGGCAATCGCAGGCCAAAACGGGCCGCGACCTCATCGGCCGCCAGCGGGCCGCGGCATTCCAATCGGCCGCGAACTAAAGCCAAGGTGGCTTCGGTCGTTTCAGCGGCCCCGTCGAGCCGTTCCGGCAACCGAAGCGCCGGCTCGGCGACGGCCGTGGGGTACAGGGCGCGGACCAGCGGCCAACGCTCCGCCGCGACCCACAGAGTGGTGGGGGGTGAGGGGTGAGGGGTGATGGGTAGCGGAATTCGTGAGAATTCCGAGTGCTTTTCTTGCGTGGTCGCGCTGGCAACCTTGACCGCCGTTGCGCGCCCCATTGTCACCAGTTCGCCAAACCACGCGGCCCAGGCCTCGCCTTCATCGGCGGGCAGGGCGATCATCGAAAGTAGGGCGTCGTGCAGCTCGTCGGCGTCGCGGACGGTTGGCCAGGCCTCGGCGCGCACACGGTCGATCGCCTCGGGGTCAAGACGTCCCAAGTCGCCAAGGTTCTCCACCGAAAGCGATCGCCGCGTGGCGACGGCCCGCGCCCGGCGCTCCTCCAGGGGCGCGTCGTCGAGAAAAGCGTAGGGGTTGGCGTTCAATCGCTCGTAGCTGAAGGGCGACGGCTCGCGTGTGTCGCGGGCGATCAGCTCGACGCGGCCGCTTTCGACGTCGCCCAAGAGTGCCAGCCAGCGATCGAAGTCCATCGCCTCCTGCAGGCAGTCGCACACCGTTTGGCGTACCAGCGGATGATCGGGAATCTGGATGTCGCCGACGACGTTTTCGAGGCAAGCCGTCTGGGCGGGAAAAACGGCGGCCAGGAGGTCGTCGGCGCGGAACCGCTGCAAATGGGCCGGCACCCGCTGGCCTCCGCGTTGCCGAGGCACGACCAAGGCGCGCGTCACGTTCCAACGCCAGCGCACCTGGAACATCGGCACGGCCAAAAGGGCCTGCTCGAGCAGGTTGCGGGCGTTCCGCGGGTTGAGCATGCGAAACAATTGCTCGATGGGAAAGCTGTGCTGCGGTCCGAGCGAGAGCACGATGCCGTCGTCGTCGGCGCTGGCTTGCAGCTCGAAATCGAAGCTGCGGCAGAAGCGCTTCCGCAGGGCCAGTCCCCAGGCTCGGTTGATCCGCGCTCCGAAGGGGGCATGGATCACCAGTTGCATGCCGCCCGACTCGTCAAAAAAACGCTCGAAGACGACCTTCTTCCGCGTCGGCACGACGCCGATGGCCACCTGCTGCGCCGCGACGTAATCGGCCGCTTGCTCGGCCCCCCAGGCGCTCGCGCCGCACTCGGCGCACAGCCAGCCCATGGCCGACTCGCGCGGCGCGGCCTCATCGCCGCCCAAGGGTGGTCCGGCAACCCGCCCGGCGAGGTCTTCTCGCAGCGACGAGACCTCGTCCGAGAGCTCGATCGTCCGGCCGGGCGCCTCGCCGAGCCAGAATGGGATCGTGGCCGGAGCGGCGCGCGCGTCGTCGACCACCACCTCGCCGCCGCGCACGTGGCGAATTCGCCAGGAAGTGTTGCCCAGAAGGAAAATGTCGCCCGCGAGACTCTCGATCGCGAAGTCCTCGTTGACCGTGCCGACGAACGTGCGGTCGTCGCCGGTGACGACGCGGTAATCGGCCAGATCGGGGATCGCCCCGCCGCAGGTGAGCGCGGTGATCCGCGCTCCTCGGCGCGCGCGCAGGCGGCCGTGGATGCGATCGCGATGCAGGTACGAACCGTGCCTGCGGCCGGGGACGATTCCCTCGCTGAGCATTTCCACGAGCGCGTCGAAATCGGCCCGCTGCAGCTCGCGGTACGGCCAGGCCCGCCGCACCAGCTCGAAAAGCTCGTCTTCCGAACATTCCTCGGCCGACACGGCGGCCACCAGTTGCTGGGCCAGGATATCGAGCGGGGCCTTGGGAATCTCGATCCGGTCGAGCCGGCCGGCACGGACGGCCCGAACCAGGGCCAGGCACTCCAAAAGCTCGTCGCGAGTGAGTGCGAAGAGCCGGCCGCACGGCAACGCGCCCAGCGAGTGCCCCGAGCGGCCGACCCGCTGCAAGAACGTGGCGATCGAACGGGGCGATCCGATCTGGCAAACCAGGTCGACGTAGCCGACGTCGATACCCAGCTCGAGCGACGCCGTGGCGACGATCGCCTTCAACTCGCCGGCCTGCAACCGACGCTCGGCCGACAACCGCGTCTCGCGCGACAGGCTGCCGTGATGGCTGGCGACGGCGTCGGCCCCCAGAAGCTCGCTCAGCTTATGGCAGATTCGCTCGGCGAGTCGCCGCGTATTGACGAACACCAGCGTGCTACGGTGCGTGCCGATGAGCTCGGTCAGCCGGCAGTAGATTTCGCCCCAGGTCTCGTGCGAACAGACGGCCGACAGCTCGCTGGGCGGCACCTCGACCGCCAGATCGAGCCGGCGGACGTGCCCCGTGTCGACGATCCGGCAGTCCGGCTCGCCCTGCGCTGTGTCGGAATCAACCGCGTCGGAGCTGGCTGTGCCGGAGCTGGCCCTGTCGGAGTTGGCCGTGTTGGAGCCGACCAGGAAGCGGGCAATCTCGTCGATCGGCCGTTGCGTGGCCGAGAGTCCGATCCGCACCGGCGGCCGGACGCAGAGCGCCGACAGTCGCTCGAGCGAGAGCGACAGGTGTGAACCGCGTTTATCGCGGGCCAGGGCGTGGATTTCGTCGACGACGACCGTGCGGACGGTCCGCAGCATGTCGCGTCCTTTGACGGAGGTGAGAAGCAGATAGAGCGACTCGGGCGTACTGACCAGAATATGCGGTGGGCGTTTGACCATGGCTTGCCGCTGGCTGGCCGGCGTATCGCCCGTCCGAACCATCACGCGCAGGGCAGGCGGTGCGTGGCCCGCCTCCACGGCGCACCGGCCGATTTCGGCCAGCGGCACCTCGAGGTTGCGGTGGATGTCGTTCGAGAGGGCCTTGAGCGGCGAGACGTAGACCACCTGGGTTTCGTCGGCGAGCGTACCTTCGATCTTCTGCCGCAGGAGCCGATCGATGCAGACCATGAACGCGGCCAAGGTCTTGCCCGACCCTGTCGGGGCCGCGATCAGCGTATTTCGCCCCGACGCGATCTCGGGCCAGCCGAGACGCTGCGGCTCGGTCGGTTGGCCGAAACGCTCAGCGAACCAACGGGCGACGACGGGGTGGAAGAGGTCTGGTGGCATGGTGTACATCAATCTACCACACCGAGCCTTTCGACCGCAAGTTACAGCGCGCGAATATGAACGAGGTGACAGGTGACAGGTTACAGGTTAAAGGAAAGATAAAACAGGAAGCAAAACGCACGGCAACGACACGAACCCGCCGCGCAAGCAAGGCAATCGCCTAGATGGCGACGACGGCGGGCAAACCACGAAACACACGAAAAGAGAACGGGATCGACGACCAGTTAGCCACCGATGAACACGGTTCAACACGGACAGATTCAGAAATACGATCTTTGCAATCTGCATTACAAACGTTGTAATTCCTAGTTGGCCGCGAAGATTTTATGCCGCGAGTTTGATCGCGTGCGAGGCGGCATTGGCAAAATACCCACGGATGGCGTGGCAATACCACGGATGGCTCGCAACGGTTACGATTTCGTTCTTCATCCGTGGTATTGCCACGCCATCCGTGGGCCACTTCCGAGTTCCTTTCCCAATTTCTACTTCCCCTTTTCCCGATGCCCGGCTAACCTGATCGTATGGCGAATTCTTTGGGTCGTTCGCCCCGCTGGTTGGGATTCTCTGCGTCGTGGCCCGTTCGGCAAGAAGGCCGGGAAGAGTAATCGCCATGCCTCACCCCCGCTTTCAAATCTCGATCCGCTGGAGCTGTGCGGTCACGGCCATGGTGGGCCTTGCCCTCGCTGCCCTTTCAGCCGAGCCCAAATGGATTTCGAGCGTCGCAATCCAACTGATCTTCCTGGCCATGCCCGGCCTTGTGGCAATCTTGCTGGTGGCTGGGCGAGGTTATGTTCGGACTTTCGCAATGGGTGCCGCCGCTCCGACGCTGATTGGTCTTGTCGTTGCTGGTCGCTTTCTGGTCGCCGGCGACTGGACGCTTGGGGCATTGGAGGTGGGGGAATTGGCACGTTTCGTGTTTCGGCAAACTGCGGATGTGTTGCGACTTCTGGCGATCATCATTTGGTCGTCCACCTTACTTGGGGGAACCGTCGCCGTCGTCATTCGATTGTTGGTTGGGGTGAATCCCGACGACAATCGAGCTTGAAGTGCGACGGTGATGGCTTGGCGGCCTATGGGTAATGGCTCCTCCTGCTGACTCAGCCATATCACCGGTCAGCCGTGAGTTCCCACTTGCCGTCCCGCTGTACGACCGAGGAAGCAAGGTCGGTGCGGAGAATCTTGTTGATGGCCGAGGGATCAACGTAGGGTTGCCCTTCGGATCGAAGTGCCAGCTTAATCTCCTTCGCCGACATCGGGCCGGATTTCGCCAGCAGCTTGGCAATCAGGCTAGCCAATTCACCGCTCTTGTACGGGGACGGCAGGGATCGCCGACGCTCTGGATAGTCGCTTTTGTTCATCGTGTTCGAACTCGCCTCGACTACGATTCTATCGACCAGACCTTGGCGGTGGTAGAATGCGGGCGTCGCCAGGACGGTTTCGAGGCCAACATGGATCACGACGAGCAATGACGATCCAAGACTACCTGATCGACCATACCCATTATGACTGGCCCAACCTGCTTGTCGGCTGGACCTGGCTTCTTCCGCCGGAATTCACTGTCTGGCTGGTGAACCGGTTCGGCGACCTGTTTCTCATGCTGCCCGACAACTCGGTTCACTTGCTGGATGTCGGTGCCGGCACGCTGACGAAATTGGCCGACAGCCAGGACGAGTTTTGCAACAAGATCGACGAAGGCGAAAATGCGAGCAAGTGGTTGATGGTCCCGCTCGTTGATCGGCTGGTTGCCGCGGGCATCCGCTTGCTGGCAGGCCAGTGCTACAGCTACGCGATATTGCCGGTTCTCGGTGGGAAGCCCACTCTCGACAACACGCTGGTTCTAGGGATTGTCGAGCACTTCCGGAGGTGCGGTGCGACCCACAAGGGCATCTTGCAGGGCCTCAAAGTCGTCGAGTAACCGACATGGCCAACATCACGAGCGGCAGCGTGATCTTGATCCGCTGGTGAAAAATGGTGACTTCTCCGGCAGTGGCCGCTCTGATCCACAAGCCCGGCCCTGGCATGAAGCCGGCAACGACATACGAGCCGATCACGAACCAGATGAAGTAGCGGTGGATTACGTGGGCGAGCTTCGCCGACAGGCCGTCGTGGTGGGCAGGGTCCGTCATGGTGGTTTTCCAGCCAACGAAAAGCCCCGTTCAAGGTGGGGGGCAAAATCTTGAAGGGGCGGCTCATGTTCGAGGGTCGTCGTCCTTCATCTGAACCGCCTGCGTCATCGCCCGCAGCCAAATCACGCTGACCCAAATCGTGGTGACGACTGCCACGATCCAAACCACTGGCAGAAAGGGCCGCCAGACTTCGGCGAAGTAAACGCCAAGCAGCACGCCCAGGCACAGCATGGCAATCTTCAGCACGCCGAACTGCCAGGTTGCCCAAGGGATTTTGCGGGTGAGGAGGTTCATGGCCGGTCCATTGCGGGTGTGGCGGGCATCCTGGCGAGGTGGTTGGCGGCGTTGACCGTCATTCTACCGCCTTGGCCTCGGCGGTGGTAGAATGCGTGGCCGACCCATCCGCGATTTTCGACGGAGGACCAAAATGAACGGACGCCGGACGTTTCTTGCTGGTTTGGCGGCTACCCTGCTGCCCCAAAGAGCGGTCGGAATACCGTTATTTGGTTTTTGAACAGTAGCTGACTGGCGGATGTCTCTCTCCGCAAGCCATCGCGCTCGATGGTCCAGGAATTCCTGGAGCGGCAGGCGAAAATGGATTTCAGCTACTTGGCGGTGGGAGCGACGGCCGACATTCCGCCGACCGGTTACAGCGTGGACCGCACTCGCATCAAGCTTGGCGACGGGGAAACGACTTTCGTGGCGGCCAAGGCTGCACTGCAACGCTGGGAGCATTTCCAGCTTGGTTGGTTGGAAGTTCCGATACCGGAAACGCCGATCAAGCAAGGTGCCGTCGTGGCGGTCTTGGCTCGTGCTGGCGGTTTATGGTGGGCCAATGCCTGCCGCATCGTCTACGTCGTGGGCGAGACCGAACACTGTTGCAAATTCGGATTCGCCTACGGCACTTTGCCGGACCATGCCGAAAGCGGCGAGGAGCGGTTTCTCGTCGAGTGGGACCGAAAGTCGGGCGAGGTCTACTACGACATCCTGGCGTTTTCTCGGCCACATCACATCCTTGCCCGCCTGGTTTATCCGTGCGTTCGCTGGGTCCAAAGGCGATTCAGGTGGGAATCGGCGGCGGCCATGTTGACGTCCGTAAACTCGACGACAAGATGAAGGGACCATCCCATGCAAATCGGCGCGATGAACCATCCGGCCCGGTCGCCGCTCGATGAGATCGAGTGGATCGGCACCAACGGCTTCGACTTCGTGGACCTGACGCTGGAGCCACCGGCCGCCGATCCCAGCCAGGTCGATGGGGCGGTGGAACGCGCCGTCCGGCGGAGTTTGGCATTGAAGCGGGTGATCTTTTTCTTATTCGTGTCATTCGTGTGATTCGTGGACAGACATAAGCGACGCGCCTTGGAAACGTAGACCGACGCCGTTCACGTGGCAAGGTGGTCCACGAATCACACGAATGGGGACGTAGGAGAGGAGATGGGTTTTTAACAGCCATATGAACGACTCAACGAAACGTCCAGTTGATTTCGCGCGTCGCCTGGGGCTGGTAGCCAGGGCAGGGCCTCAAGGTCTTCGAGAAAGCCGGCCTGGAGTGCGGCATGGCTTCTACCGGTTGAACCTGGACGTGGTAGAATAGGGGCATCGCCGGGCCGGGCCGGTATCGAGGTCATCATGGATCGCGACGAGCAAAACCCGACCAAGACCAGGCCAAGAAGGCGGTGGTTTCAGTTCAACTTGAAAACTCTGCTCCTGTTGCCGGCGTTGGTTGGCTTGCCGCTAGGTTCTTATCTTTACTGGGAAGATTGGCGAAAGCACCGGCCTCCCTTCGCGCACGTCGATGGTTCGCTGTACTACATGGCGTTCATCCTGTGAACTGACCGATTGGAACGACGCTGATTATCTCGACACCCTTGCTGCCGCCTATGCCGAGTCCGGCCAATTCGACAAGGCCGTCGAGTCGCAAGAGAAGGCCATTGAACTTGCACCGGACGACGAGAAAGCCGACTTCGAAACTCGGCTCAAGCTCTACCAGGAGGGGAAGCCTTATCGGGAAGAGCCATGGGGAAGGTAGCCCCCGATCCATTCGGGATGCCAGGCGGGGCGACGACCTTGTCAGGGCTGTGATCGGGGTCGCCCCCGACAAGTTCAACCTTTTCAGGCGGGCGGGCGTTGTCAAGAACAGCGGGCATCTCGGCGGACAGTTCATGGCGGCCAGGGTGGTGCCTGTCGCCTGGGGAGAATTGCCCGCGCTCCACGGTTCGTCGGTTCTTTTCGCCCGTCGCCTGGGCTGGTAGAATCTGTAGGGTGGGGGGGGGGCCGTGTTCCAACCGGCCGTGCTTCACCGTCGAAAGGAGACGAGCCATGTCGTCGCCGCTCAAGGGGATCGTTCTGTCGGTCGCACTCACGCTGGCTTTGCCGAGCGGCGAGCTTCTCGCTGATGACTACGCCGATGGCTGGGACGCCCTCGACCAGAACGACTGCGCCACCGCGATTCGCCTTTTCACCCAGGCAATTGTCAAGAAGCCGAACAACGCCAAGGCGTTTTTGGCACGAGGGTTTGCTTACAAACGCATCGGTGAATTCGACAAGGCACTCGCCGATATCGATGGAGCCATCAGGCTCGATCCGAACAGCGCCATGGCTTTTTTGGCGCGAGGGCTTCTTTACAAACGCATCGGTGAATTCGACAAGGCGCTTGCCGACTATGATGAGGCCATTTGGCTCGATCCGAAGAACTCCGGTGCTTATGCTGGCCGGGGCTTCGTGTGGGATGCCAAGGGCAACCTCGACAAGGCGCTTGCGGATTTCGGAGAGGCGATTCGTCTTGACCCGAATTTGGGACCGATCTTCGCCGATCGTTTCGACGAGGCCATCCGGCTCGACCCGAAGAATTGGGAGGCGTATATTGGCCGTGGCAGGGCATGGGACGCCAAGGGCAAATACGACAAGGCGCTCGCCGATTTCGACGAGGCCATCCGGCTCGAACCGAACAGCGCACGGGCGCACGCTGCCCGCGGCTATACCTGGCACGGCAAAGGTGAAATCGATAAAGCACTTGCCGATTACGACGAGGCCATCCGGCTCGATCCGAAGGATTCGGAAGCGTATATTGGCCGTGGCAGGGCATGGGACGCCAAAGGCGAATACGACAAGGCGCTCGCCGATTACGACGAGGCCATCAGGCTCGACCCCAAAAATTCCGAAGCGTATATTGGCCGTGGCAACACCTGGGACGCCAAGGGCGAATGGGACAAAGCACTCGCCGAATTCGACGAGGCCATCCGGCTCGACCCAAGCAATTCCGCAGCGTATATTGGCCGTGGCAGAGTCTGGTTTGACAAGGACGAATTCGACAAGGCACTCGCCGATTACGACGAGGCCATCCGGCTCGACCCGAAGAATTCCGCAACGTATGGTAGCCGTGCCGCTACCTGGGGCAACAAGGGCGATTTCGATAAAGCAATTGCCGATTTCGACGAGGCCATCCGGCTCGATCCGAAGAACTGGGAAGCGTATATCGGCCGTGGCCATGCCTGGTTCGCCGAGAGCGAATTCGACAAGGCACTCGCCGATTACGACGAGGCCATCCGGCTCAACCCGAAGAATTGGGAAGCGTATGCGGGCCGTGGCAACGCATGGTGGTTCAAGAGCGAATTCGATAAAGCACTCGCCGATTACGAGGAGGCCATCCGCCTTAACCCGGACAATTCCGTTGCCTACATTGGCCGTGGCAGTGCATTGAACAGCAAGGGCGAATACGAAAAGGCGCTTGCCGATTTCGACGAGGCCATACGTCTCGATTCAGAGTCGTCATCAGCGCTCAACAACCGAGCATTGCTTCGTGCGACTTGCCCTGACGCCAAATTCAGGGACGGAGCGAAGGCCATTGAAGATGCCACCAAAGGGTGCGAATTAACGGATTGGAAAGACCCTTATTGTCTCGACAGCCTTGCCGCCGCCTACGCCGAGGCCGGTCAATTCGACAAGGCCGTCGAATGGCAAGAGAAGGCGGTTGAACTCGCCCCAGACGACGACGACTTCGAAACTCGGCTCAAACTCTACCAGGAGGGGAAGCCGTATCGGGAGGAGCCAAAGAAGTGAGGGTCCTACGCCGCCCGGCCCGACCAGGTGTAAAAATAAACAATGACCCGCTGAAAGCCTAGGACCGTCGTTTTGGGATCTGTAGGGAACGCCCTCCGTGGCGTTCCGTGTCGCGCCAGATGACGTCGCAGCAGCTCCTCGGAGCGCCACGGAGGGCGTTCCCTACAGAGAGCGTCTCATCTTCACATCCTAGGACTCGCGTAGCGTTGGGACCCGCGCGTCGCGGCCATCGCCGCCATGCTCGAGACTGGGATAACTTCAAACACTCGCGACGCGACGAATATCCTTAAGGAGCAGGAAAAGGTGCATTGGGTCGGTGACCGACGGAATGAAGCCGAAGTGCTCGTAAAAGCGCCGAGCCGTCTCATCCTTTGCGTGGACCATCAGCGCCCGAATCCCGGCGATATCCGCGGCCTGAAGCGTGCGGCGCATGGCATCTTTGAGCAGACCGGAACCGAGGCCGCGACCCTGCCAGACCGTGCTTACCGCCAGCCGTGCCAATAAGATGATCGGAACCGGATGGCGCGCAAGGCCCTTACTCAGCCGCCTCGGTGCGTCATCAAAGGCCACCTGACCCACGGCCAGCGAGTAATAGCCCACGACGGAGTTTCCCGAGACTGCGACGTACGTTTGGGCCGCGCCGGCCTGCTGGTTGACCAGGGCGAATCGCGCCAAGAATCGATTGAGCTGCTGGTCTGGGCATTCGAAGTCGGAGACGACATGATCGGATCGGAGCTTTTCGACGGTCAGCGGGTCGTTCACCCAGTACCCTCACCCTCGAAAACGCCGCGCTCCTGGAACAATCGGCGCAGCCGCGGAAGGTCACGCGGCGGTGCATCGAGTGCCGTGAGAAAAGCCGCCCACTGCTTCGCATCAAGACCAAACCGGCTGCGGTCCGCCAGCGTCTCTTCCGCGCGGGCCAGCGCACTTTCGACGACGAACTCGCTGACCGAGCGGCGCGCCGCGCTGGCGGCGGCCTTCAGCTTTTGTTTGGCTTCGGGTGTAATCCGCAGATCGAGCTTCGCGGTTCGGATTGTCTTTGACCTTTCCGGCACAGCATCCCTCATTTTTCTTGTCCTCCCATAACATAACTGATTGCCTGACATTGTCAAGACAGCACCCGCGGAGAAATCGAAGGGCCAAGGCGGGGCCTTCGGTCGCCAAAGTTAGTTTCTTTGCGGACAGTCGCGGACAGTTGCCGAGGGGATACTGTCCGCATGCGGAATTGTCGCAAGACGTTTCGCAGTAATCACTTGCAATCGGCATGCGGACAGTGCGGACAGTGCGGACTGTTGTTTCCCTATATTTACGAACCCGCAGCGAAAACAAGCTGTGTTCACCCCTGGGCCTTGCTTGCGCTGCGGGTTAGTGTGGGAAGGTATCTGATGGTTTCCCCGTCGGTCGCAAACCAATAGGAACGAGAGCTCGTTGCTGTGTATCGAGACGGCGAATTTCCGCCCCTGCTTCGCCGGCGCGGCTGGGCGACTTGTTTGAGGGAGTTGTTCCGAGTTATGATGTGGCATTCCCGGCTATTTTCATTCTTCGGGTGCCGTGATGTCTTCCTGTGTTAGACCTTACGGCCGAAGATCCCCCAACGAGGTTCGTCGTCCATGACTACAATAACGGCGGACAACCGCACTGAGTTGACCCCTAAACGGTTCGAGAGCGGCCAGGCCATGCGGCCGCGCGGGCCGAAGCGCGGCGCGGCGCGAAACTGGCTGTTGCCGCTGGTGGTTTTGGGGTTGGCCGGCGGCGGGGGCGGGGGCGGGTACCTGGCGTGGAGCGCGTCGCGGGTGGAAGACGAGTCGAAGCAGGCGCTGACCAAGCTGGTGACCAAAGGCGACCTGGTGATTTCGATCGTCGAGGACGGCAACCTCGAAAGCGCCAACAATGTCGAGCTCAAGTGCGAGGTCGAAGGCACGAGCACGACGATTTTGTCGATCGTCCCGGATGGCAAGCAAGTGATGAAGGGCGACGAGCTCATCAAGCTCGATTCATCGTCGATCGAAGAGTCCATCGGCGAGCAGGAAATCACGTTGGCGGACGCGAACGCGGCGAAAATCGCGGCCGAAGAGGACTGGTCGGCGGCGACGATCGCCGTCGAGGAATACAAGGAAGGGATCTACAAGCAAGAACTGAAACAGATGAAAGCCGACATTTCCCAGGCCCGGCAGGACTTGTCGAGCGCCCAGAACAGCTTGATGTTCGTCAAGAAAATGCACCGCCAGGGCTACCGCACCACGTTGGAATTGGATTCGGCGAAATCGCTCGTCCTGCAATCGGAGCTGAACCTCGAAGTGGCCCAGTTGAAGGTCACGGTGCTTGAGACGTTGACTTCCAAGAAAATGCTGAAGGAGCTGGAGAGCAAACGCGATTCGTTCGAGGCCAAGATGAAGGGCCAGCAGATCTCGTACAAGTTGCAGCTCAAGAAGCTCACGAAGCTCGAAAACAACCTGGCCAAGTGCGTCATCACCGCCCCCCAGGACGGAATGGTGGTCTACGCCAACGACATGAGCCCGATGCGCGCCATGGGCGGACAAGGCGTGACGATCGAGGAAGGAGCCGCCGTTCACCAGTACCAGGCGATCATTCGGCTTCCCGATCTCTCGAAAATGCAGGTCAAGACGCTGGTCCACGAATCGAAGATCGACCTTTTGCGGGTGGGAATGCGGGCCAAAATCACGATCCAGGACCGCGACTACCAAGGCACCGTCCATCAGGTGGCCACGCAACCTGAGCCGGGCGGCTGGTTCGGCGGCAACGTCAAGGAATACGCCACGATCGTCAAGATCGACGGTCGCCCCGAGGACCTCAAGCCCGGCATGACCGCTGAAGTCAAGATCCTCGTGACCGAGAAAAAGGACGTGCTCTCCGTGCCCGTCCAAGTCATCGTCGAGCAGGGGAAGAAGTTCCACGCCTGGGTCAAGTCGGGATCCAAGCCGGAGAAACGGACGGTACTGCTGGGCGTGTCGAACGACACCTTCATCGAAATCAAGGACGGCCTGCTCGAGGGGGACCAGGTGCTGCTGAACCCGCGGGCGGTGGTGGCCGAGGCCCGCGAGGACGTGCCTCAAGAAGAAGCCGTCGATATTTCGAAGGAATTCGGCGCATCGGCCGGCACGGTGCAATTGGCCGAAGGCGATTCGCCCAAGCCGCCCATCTCATCCGAGCCAGCTCAGGCGGATGCGGGCGCGGCGCCGGGCGTTCCGGCGGCCGGCGCGCCGGCGGGGAGCGAGGTTCCCGACGCAGGTTCGGCAGGGAGCGGGCCGGCGGGCGGCGTCAAGCAGCCGACGTTCAAAGAGCTCGACAAGGACAGCGACGGCAAGCTGACGAAAGAAGAGCTGCCGGAGTCCGCGCGACAAGGTTTCGAAACGATGGACGCCGACAAAAACGGCTTCGTCAACGAAAAGGAACACAAAGCGGCGGCCGAGAAACTCGCGCAAGGGGGGGGCGGGCGGGGAGAAGCTGGCCCCGGCGGTGGGCAATTCAAGTTTCCGACGTTCAAGGAATTGGACAAAGACGCTGACGGCAGTCTCACCGAGGAAGAAATGCCGGAACCGTCGCGGCCCGCCTTCTCGATGTGGGATGCCGATTCCGATGGGACGTTGACCCGCAAGGAGTTCAACACTGCGATGGATCAGGTCAAAAAGTACATGAAGGGTCGCGGCGCTGGCGGGCAGGGCGGCGCT
>Ga0307374_10008013_pt1 | contig 15912 bp, 10 predicted proteins | sample OX3MG_FD_202532 | JGI IMG/M metagenome (GOLD analysis project Ga0307374, IMG submission 202532) | Soil microbial communities from Risofladan, Vaasa, Finland - OX-3 | ecosystem: Environmental > Terrestrial > Soil > Coastal area > Acid sulfate soil | place: Finland: Risofladan, Vaasa | collected... | reverse complement strand
TCAGAAATACTTACAATTGACTTTTGCCTGACGCCTGACGCCTGACGCCTGACGATGGTGGGCCGGCGCTCGCAAGCTCGCTGGCCCCACCCTACAACTTCCCAATCCAAAATCGAAAATCCAAAATCCAAAATCCCCCAGTGTTTTCCCGCTTCTTCATCCACCGCCCGATCTTCGCCTCGGTGATGTCGATCATGATCACGCTGGCGGGCGGCGTTGCGCTGTTCGCACTGCCGATCGCCCAGTATCCCGACATTACGCCGCCAACCGTCGAAATCTCCGCCGTCTATCCCGGCGCCAACGCGCAGGTGGTGGCCGACACCGTGGCCGCGCCCATCGAGCAGCAGGTGAACGGCGTCGAGCGGATGCTCTATATGTCGTCGCAGTGCACCAACGACGGCACGTATACCTGCACGGTGACGTTCAAGCACGGCGTCGACCTGAACATGGCCCAGGTGCTGGTGCAAAACCGCGTCGCCCTGGCCCAACCAATCTTGCCCAGCCTGGTGCAGCGGCGCGGCGTGGTGGTCAAGAAAAAATCGCCCAGCGTACTGATGATCGTCAACTTGTTTTCGCCCGACAAGTCGCGCGACAACCTCTACCTGAGCAACTACGCCACCATCCAGCTCAAAGACGAGCTGTCGCGGCTCAACGGCGTGGGCGACATCACCTACATCGGCCAGCGCGACTACAGCATGCGGCTCTGGCTCGACCCCGACAAAATGGCCTACCGCGGCCTGACCACCGCCGACGTGGTGCGGACCATCGAGCAGCAGAACACGCAGGTCGCCGCCGGACAAATCGGCCAGCCGCCGATCGACAGCGGCCAGGTCTATCAGTTCACCATGAGCACCATGGGCCGGCTGGTCGAAGTCGAGCAGTTCGGCGACATGATCCTCAAGACCGACCCGCAAGGCCGCTTCGTGCGGCTGCGCGACGTGGCCAATATCGAGTTGGGGGCTTTGGTCTACAACCAGACCTGCACGCTCGACGGGCAGCCGTCGGTGGCGCTCTCCATTTATCAGTTGCCCGGCTCGAACGCCTTGGACGTGGCCCAGCAGGTGCGCGAGAAAATGTCGGAGTTGAAACTCCGTTTTCCCGACGGCGTCGATTACGCGATCGTCTACGACACCACGCCCTTCATCGAAGAATCGATCAACGAGGTCTTCAAGACGCTCCGCGACGCCGTGGCCCTCGTGGCCATCGTCGTGCTGCTCTTCTTGCAGAACTGGCGTTCGGCCATCATTCCGTTGGTGGCGGTGCCGGTGGCGGTGGTCGGCACGTTCGCGGTGATGGCCGGCATGGGGTTCAGTCTGAACAACCTGACGCTCTTCGGACTGGTGTTGGCCATCGGCATCGTGGTCGACGACGCGATCGTGGTGGTCGAAGCGGTCGAGCACCACATCGAGCACGGGCTTTCGCCACGCGACGCCACGCTCAAGGCGATGGAGCAGGTCTCCGGGCCGGTGATCGCCGTCGGCCTGGTGCTCAGCGCCGTGTTCATCCCCTGCGCTTTCATCAGCGGCATCACCGGGCAGTTTTTTCGGCAGTTCGCTCTGACGATCGCCGTATCGACGCTCATCTCGGCCTTCAACTCGCTGACGCTCAGCCCCGCGCTCACGGCCCTGCTGCTGCGGCCGCGCGAGAAGGGTGCGGCGCCGCCTTTGCCGCAATGGACGTTTCCTTTGGCCGGCGGCTGGATCGGCTGGACGCTGCTCAGTCCGTGGTTGGCGCGCCAGCTCGACGCCTGGTCGCCGCACATCCTGACTCAGTTGCAGGCCGCTGGAAGCTGGGCCGTGCCGGCGCTCGCGGCGGTACTGCTGGGCGGCATCGGACTGGTGGCCGGCGGTTGGCTGAATGCCGTGCTCGGTTGGACCTTTCGCACGTTCAACCGCGGCTTCAATCTCGCGACCGACGTTTATACCCGGCTGGTCGGTGGACTCCTGCGAATCAGCCTGCTCGTGCTGCTCGTGTACGGCGGACTGGTCGGTTTGACCTACCAGAGCTTTGTGATCGCTCCCAAGGGCTTCATCCCCTCGCAGGACAAGGGCTATCTGCTGGTCAACGTGCAGTTGCCCGATTCGTCGTCGGTGCAGCGCACGCAGCAGACGATGCAGCAAATCGAAAAGATCGCCGCCAAGGTGCCTGGCATCCATCACACCGTGGCGATCGCCGGGCAATCGATTTTGTTGAACGCCAACGCGCCTAACTTCGGGGCGATGTATGTGATGCTCGACGAGTTTCACCATCGCGTCCAAGAGGGCCTCACGGGCGACGCCGTCGCGGCCGAACTTCAGCGCAAGCTGCAAAACGCCGTGAAAGACGGGCTGATCAACGTCTTTGCCGCGCCGCCGGTGGACGGACTGGGCACGGCGGGCGGCTTCAAGATTGTGATCGAAGACCGCGGCGATTCCGGCGCGGAGACGCTGCAAGGCATCTCGGAGAAAGTCGTGGCCGCCGGCAACCAATCGCCCGATCTACAAGACCTGTTTTGCAGCTTCCGGGCGAACAGTCCTTGGCTTTATCTCGACATCGACCGCTCGGCCGCCAAGCGGATGGGGCTGAACATGGCCGACGTGTTCAACACGCTGCAGGTCTATCTCGGTTCGCTGTACGTGAACGACTTCAACCGCTTCGGCCGCACCTGGCAGGTGAACGTGCAGGCGGCGGCCGAGTTCCGCAACCAGATCGAGGACCTGAAGAAGCTGAAAATTCGCAACAGCGAGAACAAAATGGTGCCGCTGGCGGCGATCAGCGACGTCTACGAACAGACAGGGCCGACGATGATCACGCGCTACAATCTCTATCGTTCGGCTCCGATCAACGGCAGTCCGGCGCCGGGCGTCAGCTCCGGACAGGCGCTGGAAGAGATGGAGCACGTGGCACGGGCCGACCTGCCGCGCTCGATGCGGGCCGAATGGACGGAACTGGGCCTGCTGCAGCTTCAAACCGGCAACACGGCCATGCTGGTCTTCCTGCTGGCCGTGGTGCTGGTGTTTTTGGTGTTGGCGGCACAATACGAGAGTTGGGCGTTGCCGTTGGCGGTGATTCTGGTGGTGCCGATGTGCCTGTTGTGCTCCGTGGCGGCGGTGCTGATCGCGAAGCTCGACGTGAACATTTTCACGCAGATCGGCTTTGTGGTGTTGATCGGCCTGGCCTGCAAGAACGCGATTCTGATCGTCGAATTCGCCAAGGCCCAGCGCGAGAGCGGCGTGCCGCGCCGCGAGGCGACATTGGCCGCCTGCAAGCTGCGGTTGCGGCCGATCGTGATGACCTCGTTGGCGTTTATCTTGGGCGTGGTGCCGCTGATGATTTCTGAAGGTGCTGGCGCCGAGATGCGTCGCACGTTAGGCACGGCGGTGTTTGGCGGCATGCTCGGCGTGACGATTTTCGGCATCTTCCTCACGCCGGTGTTTTACTACGTCATCCAATGGTTCGCCGACCGACGGCGGCCGGCGTCGGTCGTGGACGGTGTCTGATCCCGCACGGCGGCTGTGGTACAATAGAACGACAGGGGTTCCTCGTTCAGGAACGTTGCCGTGCCAGTGATAGCTTTGGATCTACCTGATGCCGCCCTTTCGGCCTTGCGCCGGTCACCCGAGGAATTTGCGCGCGAGATGCGATTGGCGGCGGCGATCCATTGGTACGCACGGGGCATCATTTCTCAAGAGAAGGCCAGCCAAATCGCGGGTCTCAGCCGGACGGAATTCTTGCTCGCGCTCGCGCGTGAGCAGGTTCCGACGTTCCACGTCGATTTTGACCAGTTACAAGAGGAACTTCGCCGTGGGTGAACCTGCGGTTGCAAACGCGTCACCCCTGATTCTATTTGCTCGCGCCAATTGCTTTGAGCTACTCCAACTTCCCAGCGGCGAGATTATTGTGCCCGCAGCGGTTGAGGAAGAGCTTCGGCAGGGAAGCAGCCACGACAGTACCGTTGAAGCGATCGCCCGCTCGCCCTGGATTAGAGTTGTCGCGGATCCAGTCATTCCTGCCACCATTCAAGCATGGGATTTGGGGCCGGGCGAATCCGCCGTGTTGGCTTGGGCATTAGGGCACCCTGGTTGCGAAGCCATTCTCGACGACCTCGCGGCCCGACGATGCGCAGCCGCGCTCGGCGCGTCAGTCCGTGGCACACTGGGAATCGTGCTGCTGGCGAAACAGCGCGGAGTCATCGGTCAGGCGCGTCCGGTTGTCGAGCGCTTGCTCCAATCGGGCATGTACTTGTCTGACAATGTGGTAAAACGAGCGCTGGCCCTCGTGGGAGAATAGCGGACGTGGCTGAGGATGATTTTGCGAAATTGCTCGTTGACGGTTTGAAGCCACGCCTCAAGCCCCACAAAATCGAGCGGAAGCGGGCGCTCTTATATGACCTTTCCTTCGATCATCGCGGATCGGTTGCTACGTCATCCAATGGTTCGCCGACCGGCGGAGGCCGGTGTCGGTCGTGGATAGTGACACCATTTGACGATCTGTAAAGCGAATCTGTAGGGAACGGACTCCGTGCCGTTCCGTGAAGTGCCAAGCGACGCTTTTTGCGAGTTCACGGAACGGCACAGAGCACGTTCCCTCGATTTTGACCAGTTACTCGAGGAACTTCGCCGTGGGTGAACCTGTGGTTGCAAACGCCTCACCGCTGATTCTGCTTGCTCATGCACGCGACACGTTTGTCGCGTCTCGGCCAGCGCCTCGCCCGCGGCCGCGACGTGGGCAACCACCGCGGCGGCCGACGAGATCGTCCATCGGTGACTGAAATTGGCGGCCCATACCAGCAGCGCCGCAGATCAAAAGCGACATGCGCATGTCGCTTTCTTACAAGTCGCGTGGTCGCCGAGACGCGGCTCGTCGCCCGCGCGCAAAACAAAAGCGCCGTGCGCGCGGCGCTTTCTTATAAGACCGCGGCCGCGACAATCCGATCGCCGCCGCGCACCGTCGTCGCAAATGCTTACACCGTAGTCAGTTGCGGCTTAACGATGCCCTGGCCTTTGGCATCCGGCAGACGCCGCTTCTTCGCCACGCGTGTTCCACGCGGCTTCCGGCGGTGCGGCGGAGCGCGTATCCTGGCGCTTTCTGGAAATGCCCCTCCTCATCGCGCCGCTTTCCCGCACAATGCCTGAACCTGTGTCGCTAGATTGCCCATCGGCGAGCGCATCCGCCCCCTCGGATCGAGCGTTGGCGGAAGCCATCGATCGCATCGCGGCGCGGCTGCGGCGCGGCGAGCGCGTCGACATCGAACGCGAGCTCGCCCAAAACCCCGACTGCGCCGACGGGCTGCGCCTGCTCCTGCCGACGCTCGAAGCCCTGGTCGTGGTGCGGTCAAACGAAGGTTCAGGGGGCCCGGCGGGCGCCCCGGTCCAGGGTTCAGGAGAGGGTTCAGGCACCCAGAGGGCACCCGGGGTTCAGGGTTCAGAGGAGAGCAATGGAGCCTCAATCCAAAATCCAAAATCCAAAATCCAAAATCAGTTGGGCGATTTCGAACTTCTTCGTGAGGTGGGCCGCGGCGGCATGGGCATCGTTTATGAAGCCCGGCAGGTTTCGCTGGCGCGGCGCGTGGCGGTGAAAGTGCTGCCGGCCGCCAGCTTGCTCGACGCCCGACAGTTGCAACGGTTCCAAAATGAGGCCCGTGCGGCGGCGCAATTGAGTCATCCCCATATCGTCGACGTCATTTCGTTTGGCTGCGACGCCGGGGTGCATTATTTCGCGATGCGGTTTGTGGAGGGGCGGACGCTGGCGGAGGTCATTGCGGACGAGGGTTCAGGGTTCAGGGTTCAGGGTTCAGGAAGCGAGAATGCCGAAGGCCCAAGTGCCGCGCCCACCGCGGCCCCATTCTGTAGGGAACGCCCTCCGTGGCGTTCCGTGGTGCGGAGATGGATGACCCGCCCGTTTACCGCGGAACGTCACGGAGGGCGTTCCCTACAGATCGAGAATCCAAAATCCAAAATCCAAAATCGGCAATCCGCGGAGTGGATCGCCCAGGCGGCCGAGGCGCTGGAGCACGCGCACGCCTCGGGCGTGGTGCATCGCGACGTCAAGCCCTCGAATTTGCTGGTCGACGGCGACGGCAAGTTATGGGTCACCGATTTCGGCGTGGCCCGTTTCGGCGACGACGCCGGGCTGACGTTCACCGGCGACCTGTTGGGCACGCTGCGTTACATGAGTCCCGAACAGGCGCTCGGGCGGCTGGCGTCCATCGGCCCGCGCAGCGACGTCTATTCCTTGGGCGCTACACTGTATGAGCTGCTGGCCTCGCGGCCCGTGTTCGACGGCGAAGATCGCGGCGAACTTTTGCGGCAGGTGGCGTTCGAGCGGCCGCCGGCCTTGCGAACGCTCGACCCGCGGCTGCCCCGCGACCTGGCAACCATCGCCCACAAGGCGCTGGAAAAATCGCCGGACGATCGCTATGCCACAGCCGGGGAGATGGCCGCCGATTTGCGCCGCTTTTTGCGCGGCGAACCGGTCCGTGCCAAACCGCCCACGTTGGCCCAGCGCGCAACGAAGTGGTGCCTCCGTCATCGACGCTTGGTCGCGGGGGCGGCAATGCTGCTGCTCTTGGTCGTGGCCGGGCTTGCCGCCAGCACGCTCTTGATTGCTCGTTCGCGCGACGAGGCGGTGGCGGCGCAAAAAATCGCCGAAGAGCGCGACCGCGAAAACCGCCGTATGCTTTCCGTCATCGAAACCGGCCTGGCGATGCAAGCCTATCAGCAAGGCGACCTGAATCGGGCCAAGGAGCTGCTTGACCGGCAAGTGGAGGATGGGCTTCCCAGCCCGTCTCGTCAGACAGGTGACGGCCTAGGAAGGCCATCCTCCCAAGAGGAACGAGAGCAGAGCGCCTTCGCCCCAATCGAAAATCCAAAATCCAAAATCCAAAATCCGCAAGACGATTTCCGCGGCTTCGCCTGGCATTGGCTGCGACAGGCCATCGACGCCCGCTGCCCCGAACTCAAATCGTTTGACAATCAAGCGGGCGAGGTCTACGAGGTCGATTATTCGCCCGACGGTACGCTGCTGGCCGCCGCCTGCGACCGCCGTATCATCATCCACGACGCCCATACCGGTGAAATCCGCCACGACATCGACGCGCACGAATCCGGCGTCACCTCACTCGACTTCTCGCCCGACGGCGCATTGCTCGCCAGCGTCAGCTACGACGATCGCGTGCGGCTCTGGCACGTGGCGACGGGCAAGCTGGCCGCCGACCTCGGCGCGCATGACTGTGATGCCGCCAGCGTGGCCTTCTCGCCCGACGGCCGCCGGCTCGCCACGGGCGACGACCGCGGCCTGGTGATTATCTGGGACGTGGTCAATCGGCGCGAACAAAAGCGCCTGGAAAGACATGGCGGCAAAATCGATTCGCTGGCCTTCGCCCCCGATGGCCGGCTGGTCGTCATTTCCGGCGATTGGTACCTCACCACTTGGGACGTCGACGCGCCGCAAGCCCTGTGGCGAGTCAAGGCCCCGCACACTTCCTTTATTCCGCTCGCGATTTCGCCCGACATGAAGACGGCAGCCACGGGCGATCATGGCGGAATTGTCGGCCTTTGGAGCATGACCGACGGCGCGCCGCTGGGCAGCATGGGGCTGCGGTTACGCGTGCTGCAGGGGCTGGCATTTTCGCCTGATAGTCGGCTTCTGGCATCCGGCGGACAGGACAACACCGCCCAGCTTTGGGACGTTGGCCGGCAAATTTTTCTGGGCCAAACGCCGCCGCACCGCGACCGCGTGTGGAGCGTGGCTTTCTCGCCCGACGGCGAAGTGCTCGCCACCGGCAGCCGGGATGGCACCGTCAAACTGTGGGACGTGTACGCGGGGCGCACGCCGCGGCGGTTGGCCACTGCGGAACCGGTCGTGCAACTGGCGTTTTCCCCCTCGGGGCACGAGTTGGCGGTTGCCAGCGGCGCCGACATCTGGCGGTGGCCGCGCGGCGCCGCCCGAGCGAAGCCCCGCGCTTCTCAGCGATGGCCGGCGTCGCCGGTGATCGCATGGCGGGGCGAGTCGCTCGTCATCCGGGACGAACAGGGGAGCTTATGGCTCGATCAAGATGACGGCACGAGCAACCCGTGGATCCGTCCGCACGGCGCGCTGGCGCATCAGCTTGTAGTCTCGCCGGACGGGCATTGGCTGGCGGTGCGTGACGGCGCCGGCGGAATTGAGATCTGGGACGCGGCCCGCGCCGAGCTGCGGGCAAAACTTGGTGGATCGAACGCCACGCCCTGCTTTTCCGCGGACGGTCAAAGCCTGATCGCGGGACGCGAGCGCCGGCTTTTGCGGTGGAACATGCCACGGCTCGACGCGGCGGAGGATTTTTTCCAGCTTTCGCAGGACGTTTATTACGTCGCCTACTCGCCGGACGGGCAAACCTTGGCTCTGGGCTACGACGACGCGCGGCTGGAACTGGCTGACGTGGCCACAGGGCGGCGGACGCCCTTGGTGGGTCATTCTTTGGGAGTGACCTGCGCCGCTTTTTCGCCCGACGGCGGCACCCTGGCGAGCGGCAGTTTCGACGGCACGCTGCGGCTCTGGAGTGTGGCGACGGGCCAGGAATACTACACGCTCGAGCGTCGGCCGAACGGCGATTTCCGCACCGTCGTTTTCTCGTCCGACGGCCGCTCGTTGGCCGCGTCGGGCCGCGACGGCGCCGGCGGCCGCGTCAGCCTCTGGGAAGTAAAGTAGCAGGCACGCTCCGTGTGCCGTCGCCTTCCGCCGCCGCCTTTTGGTGTTGCGCTCCTGACCGTGGGCTTGCACCGGAGCTTGATGATTACCACCTGATCTTCGAGCTCCGCGAGCGCCGGCATGAGACGCTCTTTACGGACCAGCTCGCAATGCATATTCTGGAGTTGTCGAAATTCAACAAGGCGTTTGAGTCATTGAGGCGGGCGCCATGTCCGGGCCTTCGACGCGCTGGTGGGGCGGCACGCGGCGGTAGGATGGGCATCGACAAACAACGAGGTCTGCGATGAGCGTTGAAATTCCGTCGGATCTGGTGCCTTTTGTGCATTCCGTGATCGCCAGCGGACGCTGCGGAAGCGAGGGCGAAGTTGTGAGTGAGGCACTGCGATTGCTCGAAGCGGTCGATCGCCGTCGCGGGCAATTGCGCGCCGACGTGTTGGAAGGCATCAACTCCGGCGAGTCGGTTCCGCGGGCGGAGGTGGACCGGCAACTCAAAGAGTGGTCGGCGCGGCTCACCGCCGAAAAGGCCGCAGCCAAGGGATGAGCGCCGCCGAGTATTCGCCGAAGGCGCTGGACGATCTGAAGTCGATATTCGTGGCTTACTACAGGCAGGCTTCCAACGGCATCCGCGTCGAGCGGGTCTTGCACGCGGCACGCGACACCGAAGCGTTCTACGAGTGATCGGGCTCAGAGAGATTGCCGAGGCGACCTCCCTCGGTCTCTGGTAGAAGCCAACGAAGAAAACCTCTCTTCGTTTCCTTCGTTCGCTTCTGTTCGCTTCTTTGTGTGCGTCGGCGGTGCCAACGCAGGTCGGCCGTCATCCGTGCCCATCCGAGCAATCCGTGGTCAATTGTATGCGCGCAGCACCAACCGCCGGCCTCGCTCGGCCGTTTTCTTTTCCGTCCATCGTAGCCGCTCGCCGCCCAAACGCAAGGAATTTTTCTCTCTGAACCAATTTTTTGTGACCGAGGCCCCGCGTTTTACGGAACACCTAATAGAGAGACCGCGGCCCGGCGGGGGTACGCCGCCTGCCAAGGCAGCGGTCAGCATCCGATTGAGAAACCGCCGAAAGAACCGCGATCAAGTGGCCTCCCGACGATTTGCCGACCCGGCCCTGTTCCCTGTGCCCTACTCCGCCATGGTCGCGGCCCGCGAGATCGATCGCGTCGCGCTCGACCTGATTCGTCGCGGGCGGGTGTTTTTCAACGTCTCGGGCGCTGGGTGCGAAGCCACCGCCTGTCTGGCGCGTCACCTTCGGTCCGGTGATTGGCTGCAGGCCCAGTACCGCGACAAGGCCCTGCTCTTGGCTTGCGGTGTGCCGGTCGAAGAGTGCTTGGCCAGGTTCTTTTGCCCGGCCGGTCCGCACGGCGACGGGCCAGCGCTGACGGTCCACTTTTTGGCACCCGGCCTGAACGTGCTCGGCGGGCCCGGCCCGGCCGGCAACCAAGCTTTGCGGGCCGTTGACATCGCCGCCTCGCTTGCCCGCGGCGGCAACGCGATCGTCGTCTGTTCGATGGCAGGCGACGGCAAGCTGCCGGAAGGCGACTTTCAGAAAGCCTGCGCCAAAGCCGTCGGCGCCCGCCTGCCCGTTTTATTCCTGATCGCGGAATGCGGCCCCGACGAGTTTTATGGCCTGCCGGTTCTGCGCGTTGATGCGGCCGACGTGCTGGCGGTCGACGTGCTGTTGGGCGGAGTTGTGGAGCGCATCCGGGCCGACCGCTCGCCGGCGATCGTCGCGCTCGACGTGCCGCGCGTGGTGGGTTTGAACGGCCCCGAGCGGGAGCGGCATTGCGAGCTGCGCGAAGCGGCCGGGGCGCCGCCTGCCGCCGACCCGCTTCGCCGCTCGGAAGACTACCTGATGGAGTGCGGCACGGGCCTTGGCGAGCTGAGGCGAATCCGCGCTGAAATCGCCACCGACGTGGAGGCCGCCGCGGGGCGCGCCCTCGCTCGCCGCGACGGGCCCGCGCCGCAATGAGCTGTCGAGCAGGTGAGCCGGCTAGGTCATATGCCACCAGCTTTAGCTGGTGGTTTCCGCCCATCACTCAGCCCCTGTCTGAGCCGGCTTTAGCCGGGCTTCTCGACCGCTGGCGCGTGGCCATGACGCACACGGGCAAGTGGATGGGAATGCCACCGACCGGCCGGCGCGTCGCGGCCCACGGTTCAACCTGGATTCGCATCGCCGACGGCATTTTCGTCGAGGGCTGGGATTATTGGGAGCAGCAACGGGCCGCCGACGCCGTCCGCAGCCGGCGCAAACCGCCGAAGAGGCGGTAAGTCAGGCTTCCAGCCCGATGCGCGTCACGCCGGAGCGGACCTTGGCCGGGCAACGGCTGGCACTTCTGGGCGCGTGGCGGCCAAGCGATGCGCTGGCGCAAGGCGCATCGGCGAATGGTATAATAACAACATGGCAAGAAAAGCCGCTCCTCCCTGGCGCATTACGCGTACCGCCATCGCCAAGCTGGCGCGGCAGATCGCGGAACGCTTCCACCCCGACAGCATCATTCTGTTCGGCTCCCATGCTTACGGCGAGCCGGACGACGACAGCGATGTGGATCTGCTCGTGATCATGCCGGCCAAGAACATGGTCAACCAGGCCGCCAAGATTCGTTTGGCCCTCGATTACGATTTTCCGTTGGATCTCATCGTGCGCACGCCGGAGTACCTTGAGGAGCGCTTGCGAATGGATGATTGGTTCGTACGCGAAATCCTCAGCCGGGGAAAAGTCCTGTATGAAAAAGGCTTTGCCGTTGATTATCGTTATCCCGGCATGCACGCCTCGGCACGTCAAGCGCGCTCCGCCCTTCGCTGGGCCGCGGGCCTCCGCGCAGAGACGCGCCGGCTGCTTGGTCTGCGCCCGCGTAGACCGTGACAAATCGGGCTCGCCGACTGATTTGGTGCCGAGATTCGCCGACGCACGGAAGCCACCCGCTGCGCGTTCACCGACGTTGACATCCGCATGGAGCAGCTCACCGTCCAAGGCGATTGGGTCTTCAGCCGCTGGCGCGTGGCCATGACGCACACGGGCGAGTGGATGGGAAACAAGCCGACGCACCAGCGTCTGGAGGTCCGCGGCTCGACTTGGATCCGCGTTGAGAACGGCCTTCTCGTGGAGGGCTGGGACTATTGGGAGCAGCAGCAGGCCACCGACGCCGTCCGCGGACGGCGCCAGAAAAACGCTCGGCGCACTCGACGTGCCGCGCGTCGCGGGTCCGAATGCCCCCGAGCGGCAGCGGCATCGCGAGCTGCGCGAAGCGGCCGGGGCGCCGACGGCCGACCCGCTTCGCCGCTCGGAAGACTACCTGATGGAGTGCGGCACGGGCCTTGGCGAGCTGCGGCGAATCCGCGCGGAAATCGCCGCCGACGTGGAAGCCGCCGCGGCGCGTGCCCTCGCTCGCCGCGACGGCAAGAACGTGTAGAGAACGGACTTCGACTCGACCCCATCGAGCTTGCCTCGATGGCCTTGGCGACTTCATCGCGCCACTCTTCTAGCTCTCCCTCGTGCTCACCATCCGCGCGAGGCGGATGGGGGCGGCACCGAGTAACCCCGCCCTACGCCGCATTTCGCTCCACGAACGGCGATGACGCATTGCACCCACTTCTCCGCGGGGCTCAATTCGTCCGCCCTCTGCGCGCAGCCCCAACCGCCGGGCCCGCTCGGTCGTTTTCTTTTCCGCCCAGCATAACCGCTCGGCGGCCAAACGCAAGGAATTTTTCTCTCCGAACCAAATTTTTGTGACCGAGGCCCCGCGCTTTACGGAACACCTAATAGAGAGACCGCCCGTGCGGCGGCGGTCTGCGCGCGCCAGCGTCGGCGCGGCATCAGAACCAGTGACGAACAACGTTGGGGGAACCAAGTGATGGCCAGGCGCCAAAGACTGGGTCGGCAAGGCGTGATGTGGGGCGGCAAAAGGCGAGCGCGGAAAGAGGGCGCGCGAGCGGGCTGGCAATCGCGGCTTGCCGCGCGGCTGGAGTGGCTCGAGCGCCGCGACCTGCTCACGGCTACGGATTTCTCGGCGACGCTGTTGAAAGATATCAATACGTCGGCCGCGTCCTCCACACCCTTCGGGTCTGGAGATGTGATTTCGAGTGGATCGGGAAATGAGTTCGTCACGATCGGCAACGAAGTTTACTTCGCGGCGCGAGACCAGGCGCATGGCACCGAGCTCTTTAAGACCGACGGCGTCACCACGACGCTGGTCAAGGACATCGTGCCCGGCGCGCAGTCGTCCGACCCCACAAACTTGACCAACGTCGATGGAACCTTGTACTTCACCGTGACCAGTCCTTCCGGCGCGGAATCGTTGTGGTCCAGCGACGGCACCGATGCCGACACGCGGCTCGTTGGATCGCTGCCAGGCGCCACGTACGTATCCCAGTTGACGGCGGTGGATAACAAGCTGTTTTTCGTCACCTACAATAATTTTGGCGGCTCGGAGCTTTGGGTCAGCGACGGCACCGCACCGGCGCCGTTGTATGCATTCAACAGTGGGCAAACGGTCTCGAGTCTCGTGAGCGTCAATGACGAGTTGTACTTCGCGTTTAACCAAGGCGGCAGTTCGCCGGTCGGCAAATTGGGCTTCAGTGACGGGAGCGCCCCACACACGACCTTTGTTTCGGGGACGAGTTTTTCGTCCATCGGCCAGTTGGAAACAGTCACCACGACTGGCGCGAGCGGCAGCAGCCAAACGTTGTTCTTCGCAGCAGACGACGCGGCGAACGGCAATTCCTTGTGGCGGTACGACGGAGCCTCGTTTGCCACCGTGGTGAAGGCTCAGCCGAACACGGTCATCGACTTGACTGCGGTCGCGGGATCGTTGTACTTCGTTTCCGGCGCCAGTAACGACCTATTTTGGTTGGCATCCCCAGGCATCAGCGCCCAACATGTCACCGCCAACGTGTACCAAGTGGTGAACGCGAACGGGACGCTCTTTTTCACAGAAACCTCCTCGCCAGAGTTGTTCGCCATTCTGCAGGCCGGCACCCCGGCGGCCAGCGCGCCCGTCGACCAAAAGACGTTCTGGACACTCTTCGGCCTCAACCCGAGCGATATTCTGAACCAGGAGATGTTCTTCCCGGGGCCGAGTGGTGGGCTATACCGCGCCGATGGCTCGCCCGCGGACGTCGCGCCGCTGACGACCTCGGACCCGACGCCAAAAACAGTCTACCAACCGTACTCCTCGGGTGCGGCGGCGGTTAACGGCAAACTGCTTTTTTTTGCGACGACGAACGCGTCGCTCGACGGCGCGCAGCTCTGGGAATCAGATGGAACGACCACCACACAATTGCCGGCTATCAATACCGGCACCGAGGGCTCGACTCCCTATTTTTCTGAGCCGTACCTCTTCAGCCCGTCGACGCTTCCCTCGGCGGTCAACGTCGGCGGCGTGATCTATTTCGCCGCCAACAGCGGCTCGAGCGGTGCCGTCGGCGGATATGACCTTTATGTCACGAACGGGACGCAGGCGGGTACCAGCCCCGTGGCGTCTTCGGTGATACCGAGTTCGCTTCCCGCGGGTCTGACCCAGCTCATGTGGAACATGAACGGCCATCTGGTCTATGTCGACAACTCGAAAAACGACAGCTTGTCGACCGTCAACCCCGAGGGAACGATCTCGCCTCTTTTGGGCGGCGTCGGCCAGGTGAGTGCCGTGACTCAGGTTGGCGCGACTTGGTATTTTATTGCCACGCCAAGCGGTGGACAGCCGAAACTTTACGCCACTGACGGCACGCCCACCGGGACCAAGCTCGTCTCGGGCACCAATGCGCCCGCCAACGTTTTTGCCGCAGGCCTTGCGACGCTGGGCGATAGCAAGACCGTCTATTTCCTCGCGGCGGCGCCGTCCGCACCTGCCGATTCGGAAGTTTTTGCCTACAACGGCAGCACCGCCACGCCCATCAGAGACGTGGGAGGGAGTTTAATGGGTTTTACAGGGACAGCTCTCACCAGCTCCGGCGCAAATCTTATTGTGACGCCGACCCTATTCGGCACGCCGACGCTGTGGATCAGTAACGGGTCGTCGGCGGGAACGCAGCAAATAAGTTTCGGCAGTGCTGCGCCGCCCGACATGATTCTAACAACAATTCTACCAGTCAATGGGGGTTATGTCTTCGATGGATTCACCTTTGACTCCTCTGGCTATCATTTCGAGCTATGGAAGATCGATACCACAACCTCGCCGCCCACGGCGTCCGTTCTATCGTCGCTTGGCCTCAGCGGCAGTGGCGCCGTCTACTTGGACGACTTCGAGCAGGCAGGCGCCTTTGTAACTTTTAACGCGATTACCAGTGCTGGTACTCAGTTGTGGACAACCGACGGCACCGCGGCCGACACAGTCCCGCTTGACAGCTTCAGTTCGGAGTCCGGCTCCGCGCCCAGCGACTTTACGCCGTTCAACGGGAAGCTTTACTTCGTGGCCGACGACGGTATGCATGGCAGCCAGCTCTGGGCCACCAACGGTACGGCGGCCGGCACGGCCGCCATTACGGACGTCAGCCCGAACGAGAGCACTGGCGGCTTCAATCCTTCAAACCTGGCGGTGATCGGCAGCCAGCTCTTCATGTCCGGCAACGACGGCGTTCACGGCGACGAACCTTGGCTGAGCGATGGCAGCGGCGGCGGCACGACGCTCGCGGTCGATATCGCGCCGGGCGCCGGCGGATCAGGGCCCAGCGGTTTCACCGCACTCGGCAACGGGCAGATCTTTCTCCGCGCCGACGACGGCACCGACGGCTCAGAGCCCTTTGTTCTGATGCCGCTGCCGCCTCAGGCCCTGGTGGCCAGCGCGGTGCTAGGCTTCACCGAAACCGCCGGAGCCACCTTCACCCACGCGGTGGCGACCTTCACCGATCCGAACGGGGCCGCGGCGCTTTCCGACTATTCGGCTACGGTCGATTGGGGAGATGGCCAGACCGACAGCAACGCCGCGATCAGCGGGCCCGACAGCAACGGCACGTTCACCGTCACCGACAGCCATACTTATGCCCAAGCCAACGCGCGCGAGACGGTCTCGGTGGTCGTCCATCGCAGTGGTTTCCCCGATTCGGCCGCTGTGAGCGAGGCGGTGGCCGTCAACTCGGCTTCGACGAACAAGGCCCCCAGCGCCAGTGCCGTGCCCGGTTTTACCGAAACCGCCGGAGCCACCTTCACCCACGCGGTGGCGACCTTCACCGATCCGAACGGGGCCGCGGCGCTTTCCGACTATTCGGCTACGGTCGATTGGGGAGATGGCCAGACCGACAGCAACGCCG
>Ga0307374_10008012_pt1 | contig 15912 bp, 16 predicted proteins | sample OX3MG_FD_202532 | JGI IMG/M metagenome (GOLD analysis project Ga0307374, IMG submission 202532) | Soil microbial communities from Risofladan, Vaasa, Finland - OX-3 | ecosystem: Environmental > Terrestrial > Soil > Coastal area > Acid sulfate soil | place: Finland: Risofladan, Vaasa | collected... | reverse complement strand
GTCGCCAGCGCGACGATCGCCAGAAACAGCACCCCGTAGAGCCGCGGCGAGACGCCTTTCGCCTCGGCCAGCTCCGGCTGCAGGCTGGCGAACAACAGCGGGCGCGCGATGATGGCGAGGGTCGCCAGGCTCACCGCGCCGAGCGCCGCCAGGATCCAGACGGTGCCGGCATCGACCGCCAGCACATTGCCGAACAAGAGCGTCGTCGTCTGGCTCGCATAGGACGTATAGAAATGCAGGAACAGCAGACCGAGACCGAGCGACAGCGCCAGCACCAGGCCGATCGCCACGTCGCGTTGCGCCAGCCGCTCGCCGATCGCGCCCATGCCGATTCCGGCCGCAACGGTCATCACCACCAGCCCCCACAGGGGCGCAATGCCGACCAGCGCCGCGCCGGTGGCGCCGGTAAAGCCGACATGCGCCAGCGCGTGACCGGCAAAGGTCTGGCCGCGCAGCACTAGGAAATAGCCGACCGCGCCGGCGACGATCGCAACGACGGCCGCGGCGGCAAACGCGTGCCGCATGAACTCGTAGTCAAGCATGGTCCGAATGCATCCGTTCCGCGGCATGCCAATGGCCGGCGGGGGGCTCGTGGCGATGCGCGTCGTGCTCGACCGGATAGCCTCCGGCCATCACGAAGATGCGGCCGTTGAGGCGCACGACCTCGATTTGCGTGCCATAAAGCCGCGACAGCACCGGGCCGGTGATGACCTCGTCGACCGTGCCGAGCGCCGCCTGCCCGCCCCCCAGATAAAGCACCCGGTCGATCGCGCCGAGCAGCGGGTTCACTTCATGGGCGCTGAACAAGACGGTGATGCCAAGTCGCTGCTGCAGCGACCGGACCAGCTCGATCACCGCGCGCTCGCGGTGCGGGTCGAGGCTGATCAGCGGCTCGTCGAGCAGCAACAGCCGCGGCCGGCCGATCAGCGCCTGGGCCAGCAACAGGCGCTGCCGTTCGCCGCCCGACAATTCGGCGAGGGGGCGGCGGGCCAACTCGCGCGCGCCGACCAGGTCGAGGGCATGGTCGATCTCGGCATGACCCTTCCTGCCGGGGATCGGCAGGCCGAGACGATGGCCGTTGACGACGCTGGCGACGAAATCCCGGCCGCTCAGCCGCAGCCCGGCCGCCATGCCGCGGAGTTGCGGCAGGTAGCCGACGGCCGGGTTGCCGCGGGTCGCCTTCCGCCCGAGCACGTGAATGCTGCCGCTTGTCGGCTGCACCAGCCCGAGGGCAGCGCGCATCAGGGTGGTCTTGCCGGCGCCGTTCGGCCCCAGCACCGCGACAAACTCGCCGGCGGCGATCGCCAGGCTGACATCGGCCAGCACCACCCGCTCGCCGAACGTCAAGCCGACGCCACGAAACTCGATTGCGTTCATCAGCTCCTACTGCAGCTCCTGCTGCGGCTCCTGCTGCGGCTCCTACTGCGGCTCCTGCTGCGGCAACGCCCGATCGAGGGCATCGAGTTCGCTCGCGATCCAGCTCTGGTAGGTCGTGCCCGGCGGTTCGGTCTCGGTCGCCGCCACGACGGGGATATGCGCAGCTTTGGCGATCTCCACCATCCGTTGCGCGACCGGGTCGGATGCCTGGCTGTTGTACACCAGCAGGCGCACCCGATGGTCCCTCAGATCGCTCTCGAACGCCGCGACATCGGCGGCGCTCGGCTCGGTGTTGTTCATGACGGCGAGCTGAAACCGCTGGTTCGTGACGCGCATCCCGAGCGCGGCAAACATATCGCCGAAAACCGGCTCGGTCGCGGTTACCGGCATGCCGGCCAGACGGCGATGCAACGCCGCGATCTTGGCCGCGATCGGCTGCAGCGATTGCCGGAATCGGGCGAGCCGCGCCTGATAAAGGGCGCGATGCGCCGGGTCGGCGGCGCCAAGCCGCTCCGCCACGGCGGCGGCGAGCGCCGGCATCGTCGCCGGATCGTACCAGATATGCGGGTTGTCGCCGGGCTTGCGGCCCACCAGCGTGGCGACGTCGAGCGCCGTGCGCGGTCCGCTGCGCACCGCGTCCAGCAACTTTTCGACCCATGGGTCGTAGCCCGCGCCGTTGTAGACGACGAGGCGCGCGTCCGAGATGGCACGCGCCACCGACGGGCTCACCTCGAACAGATGCGGGTCCTGGTCGGGATTGCTGAGGATGCTGGTAACCCTGACCATCGGCCCGCCGATCTGCTGCACGACATCGCCATAGAAGTTCTCGGCCGCGACAACCCCGATCGGCCCCGCCGCCACGGCCGGCACCGCCACCAGCAAGACCACGCAGAGTGCCAGGATCGAGAGCGGCTTCATGCTACCTTCCAACGCAGGCGACGGCGAAACGGACTTGCCGCTCGTCACGATATAACATATCATCTTGGCGTCCAAATGGGAATGACATGACGGCCATTGTCCGATCCCGACCGCGTCCCGGCGGCCGATTGGCCCGGCGCCCGACGGCGCTGGCCGCGGTGACCCTGGTCTTCGGGCTGACCCTGGTCTTCGGGCTCACCCTGGTCTTCGGGCTCACTCTGGCCGGCCGGGCGAGCGCCGGCGACGCGCCGCTGCCCGGCGATCCGGGCGGGCTGCGCTCGACGCTCCAGACAGCGGGCGTCGATATCGGCGTCAATTTTGTCGGCGAGACGTTCGGCACTCTGCAGGGCGGCATCCATCGGGGCACGATCGACGAAGGCCGTCTTTCCCTCGCGCTCGATGTCGATCTCGACAAGCTCACGGCCTGGAAGGGCGCGAGCGCACATGCGACGGTTTACGAGATCTACGGTCATGGGCCATCGGCCAATCTGGTCGGCAACATCCTCGACGTGAGCGGGATCGAGGCGTTGCCCGGCCCCCGGCTGTTCACGCTGTGGCTGGAGCAGAAGCTGTTCGACGACCGCCTGTCAGTCCGCATCGGCCAGCTCGCGATGGATGACGAGTTCATGATCAGCGCCAATGCCGCGAACCTGGTCAACGCCAGCTTCGGCGATCCGGCAATCAACTATTCCAACATGATCGCCGGCGGGCCGATTTATCCGGTAGCGACGCCCGGGTTGCGGGTCGCCCTCAGCCCGCGCGACGACCTCAAGCTCTTGGCGGCGGTGTTCAGCGCCGATCCAGGCGGCAGCAACTGCACCGACGGGGTGCAGATCTGCGATCCGAGCGGCACCACCTTCAGCTTCAGCGGCGGCGCGCTGTGGATCGGCGAATTGCAGTACCAGACGGCACTTGAGGGGCTTCCCGGCACCTACAAGCTGGGCATCTGGCGCGAGACCGGTGCCTTCGCCGACCAGCATTTCGGGCTCGATACGACCGGTGCGACGGTGTCGCTCGCCGCGCCGAGCGCGCTGCGTCCGCTCGAGCACCGCGATGATTTCGCGGCCTATGGCGTCATCGACCAGATGCTGTGGCATCAGCCCGGGACCCCGGATCTCGGGCTGAGCGGGTTTCTGCGAATGGGCGGCGCCATGCCCGATCGCAACCTCGTCTCGTTCTATGCCGATGGCGGCTTGAGCTGGAAGGGCCTGCTGCCCGACCGCCCCGACGACATCGCGGTGATCGGCATTGCCTATGCGAGGCTCAGCCCCGCTGCCGCACGCCTCGACCGCGACAGGGCGGCACTCGATCCCGGCTTCCCGGTGCGCGATTACGAGTCGGTCGTCGAGCTGTCCTACCTGGCGCAGGTGCGGCCCTGGCTGAGCCTCCAGCCCGATCTGCAGTACATCATCCATCCCGGCGGCAACGTGCCGAACCCGGACAGCCGATCGACGCCGATCCGCAACGCCCTCCTCGTCGGCCTCCGAACGACGATCTCGTTCTGACCGGGCATGGCGTTCCAGAGCGCGCCGCTTCTGGCATTGCGCTCGCGCCCTCGTCTAAGATGCCGGCTCGGCAGAGGAGGAGCACGATGAGCGTCTTTCGCACGCTGCGCGCCGGGGTCTTCCTGCCGTCCCAACGACGAACCCGCTGTTGTGCTGGACGAAGACCGGCGGGTTCGGCGTTATCCTGATGCTGGCCCATGATTGGGCCGATTGGGAGGCGACCAAGCGCTCCTACGAACTCTTCGCGCGGTACGTGCTGCCGAAATTCGAGGAGCGCAGCCGCTGGCGGTCGGAGTCGATGGACTGGCTGCGCGCCAACAGCGAAGCCTTCAGTGCCAAGCGCAAGGCCGCCGCCGCCAGCGCCGTCGCGCGCCATTTCGCGGCAGAAGAGGCGAAAAAGAACCGCGACGCCGCGAAATAGCGCCGGCGAGCCCCGATCACAGGAGCGCGGCGACCGGCCCGCGCAATTCCGGCGGCAACCTACACGAACTCGGGCATCACCTCGCGCGCGAACGTGCGCAGCGCGTCGAGCGAGCCGCCGACATCGATCACCATGACATATTCGACGCCGCCCGCCTGCAGCCGCTTCAGCCGCCCGATGATCTCCTCGGGCGGGCCGATCAGCGCGTCGCTCTCGGTTGCCTTGTGCATCTCTTCGGCTGACAGCAGGCGGCGCGGCCGGCCCAGCGTCGGCGACTCGCCAGTCGGCGACAATGAGAGAAGCTGCACGTTGCGCATGAATTTGGCGCGCAATTCGTGCGCCGCCTCGCGTTCTTCGGGCGTATAGGCGATGTGCAGCGCGCGGGTCAGCCCGACCGTGTAGGGGTCGAAGACGCGGCCCTGCGCCTCGACCGCCCGGCGATAGATTCCGATGCCCTCGGCGACGAGATCCGGGCTGCCGGCCTGGCCGAGCAGCAGGTTGAACCCGTTCTCGGCGGCATAGCGGATCGAATTGGGGCTTTGCGCGCCGATCCACAATGGCGGGTGCGGCTTCTGCACCGGCGCCGGTTCGACGACGACATCGTCGTAGTGCCAGTATTTGCCGTGATGCGAAAAGCGGCCCTGCGTCGTCCACGCCTGGCGCAGAAACGCGACGGTCTCCTGATAGCGCTCCTCGGCCTCGTCCATCGGGATGCAGAAGCCGTGGAACTCGCCCCAGCGATAGCCCTTGCCGATGCCGAAATCGAAGCGTCCCTGCGACAACAGGTCGAGCGTCGCGGCCTGCTCCGCCAGCAATGCCGGATTGTGCCACGGCAACACGAGCACCGCGGTGCCGAGCCGCAAATTCGTCGTCTTGGCGGCGAGAAAGGTCAGGAAATTCAGGGTTGCCGAGATCTGCCCGAAGCCGGTGAAATGGTGCTCGACCAGGAACACGCTGTGAAAGCCGAGCGCCTCGGCTTCACAGATATAGTCGATGTAATCGCTGTAGATCCGGCTGTCGCTCGCCTGCTCGCCAGGATCGGTGCGCGCGCCGCCGAACAACCCGAAACGCATGATCTCTGTCTCCTTCGGCTGCAGATCACCCATCGAGCGGCACAGGCCCGACAATCGTCTCGCGCGCTGGGCAGCGCACCGGTAACGTCCCCGCCGCCGTCTGCGTCGCCGCTACCCTAGGCCAAGCCCGGCGCAAAATCGACGGTTCTCGATCAGCGGCTTGCGCGATTTGGAAGCGAGCCGTCCGGCCCTTGATCCCGAGCGACGCGTCCCCTCGCGATCCGCGAACTTGCTCGCGATGATGACAGCCCGCCGCCAGGGACCCGAACGGGCAGGGCAAATTTGGGCGCTCGCCCGCGAGTCAACCGCGCGCGGCGGCGGGCGATATCCGTTCAAATATCCTTGTCGTCTTCTGCGTTTCTTTCAATGATCTCGGCCAGTTGCGCCAACTCAAGGGCTTTGGTAGCCAATTCTTTTTTTAACTCGAGATCGGAAAGGCTTCTTACCGCTGCAAGCAAACGGCGAACGTCCGCGCGGAGCTCCGCCGCCGATGGCATCATCAGGTCCTCCCCGGTTTCGAGGGCCGAAAGCACATCTTGAGGAAACGCGTAACGAGGCCGATCTATCCAGGTCCCTCTTGTAGGTGCGCAAAAAATCCACCGCGGCGCCGCGCGCCGCGCGCGCCATAAATCGAAAATACAGGGCAGCGCCGCCGCTGTGCGGCGCCGCCCGCTCGCTGCCTGGAACGCTTCCATTCCAGGCGGATCCGCCCGCCCCTACCCCTCGCCAGCCGCTATTGCTTGGCCGTGGCGTACGGGTAGATCGCCTTGCCGGTGGCGTATTTCGGCGGCCACAGGATCGTCTGCTTCGCGTCGGTCCGCCACTGGTCGAGGCCGTTGCCCTTGACGCCGTGGAACTGGACTTCGAGCACCCGCGGCTCGGCCCATTCACCGTTGGCGCCGTACTTGATGTCGCCGACCACGGTCTTGATCGTATGGCTGCGCGCGTATTCCGCGATCTTGTCCTGGTCGAGGCTCTTGGTCGCCTCGACCGCCGCGGCCACGACCTGCAGATTGGCGTACGCGAACGGCGGCAAATAGTAGCCAAGCGGGTCGACCCCTGCGGCCTTCGCCTGCGCCTGGTATTTCTTCAGGAAATCGAGCACGCCGGGATTTTGCAGCGTCTTGGCCGGCTCCCAGAAATCGTAGTTGACGATGCCATTGAGCTGCGCGCCGAGCTGCTCCTTGATCGACGCGTATTGCAGCCCGACGAGGCCGCCACCGAACAGCTTGGCCTTGATTCCAACCTCGTTGACGGCGCGCACCATGCCGACCGCATCGGGCGGATAGGAGGCGCTGTAGATGACATCGGGGTTGGTCGCGTTGATCGCCCGCACGATCGGGGTGTAGTCGGTCGTGTTCGGCGGATAGGTCTTGTCATAAACGATCTGCAGGCCGGCCGCCTTGGCATTGCGCCGCGCCCCATCGGCACCGTTGCGCGCGAACTCGGCGTCGGCAGCGACGATCGCCACGGTCTTGGGCTTCGGGTTCTGCGCCTCGGCTACCGCGAAGAACCCCTTTGAGAAGCTGGCCGCCGGGTCGGGGCCGCCGGTCGGCACCATCGAGAAGTATTTCGAGTAATGGAACTCGTGATTTACGTCGAGCCCGAACAGCCCAAAGAACGTCATCTTGTGCTGCATCACCACCGGCATCGCCGGCGCCAGCATGTTGGTGCCGTAATCGCCAACCACGATGTCAACCTTGTCGACATCCAACAGCTTGGTGAAGATCCCCGGCACGGTCGCCGGATTGGTCTGGTCATCATAGTAGATCAGCTTGACCGGGCGGCCGAGCAGTCCACCCTTGGCGTTGATGTCCTGTTCCCAGATCTTCATCGCCAGGAGCGCCGCCTTGCCGGCGCCGGCAAGGCCGCCGGTCAGGGCCATGCCAAAGCCGATCTTGATCGGCTCGGCCGCGGATACCGGCCCGGCAGCGAGCGCGCCGAGCACGACGCCCGCCGCAAGCAGTCTCAGAAAGCGCGATGTCGCCATGGTTTCCCTCCCCCGATTTTGCTCAATCGACTGTAGACCATCGCCGTCGCGCGACGGGCGGCAAAATTGCCGCTATGACATCCGACGAAACCGCGTCCCCCGGAGGCTCTTGATGCAGGCAATTCTTCTGCCGGCAGCGGCGCCGTCAAGGCGCGTCCGATGATCACCAGATCGTGGCTCAGCCGGCGCAGGGTACGCACCAGCGGATCGGGATCGGGCGCATGGGGAGGCGGCGCGAGCCAATCGAGCGCGCGCGACGGGCATCCGGCGGCGCTTCAGGGCATCACCGGAAGCGCGGCATGACCTCCTGGCAGAGCAAGCGCAGCGCGTTCAGCACGCGCTCGTGCGGGATGATGCCGCCGCAATTCACCTCGGCGAGGAGGCCGTCAAAACCGATATCATGCTGCAGTTGCTTTAGCCGCGCCGCCACGCTGTCCGGCGTGCCGACGATGACATTGTCGCGCAACACGTCGTCGTAGGTCAGGTTTTTCAGGTATTCGGCCCGACGCAGGAACTCGGGGCGGCCGGAGCGCCGCGCCGATTCGGCGATCAGCTCGTATTGCAGCCGGTAGAAATGCTCGACGCTGTCGCGGGCTTCGGCGCGCGCCCGCTCCTCGGTCTCGGCGATATAGACCGGCGCCGACACATAGACCTCGCCCCTGCCCTGATGCCCGGCCGCCCGCCAGCCCTGCTGATAGGTTTCGACCTGCGGCCGCAGATCGCTCCACGTCGTATGACGCACGCTGGCGAACACCGGATAGCCCTGCGCTGCGATCGCCGGGAACGTGTCCGGGGTCGAGGCGGCGATGCGGATCGGCGGCAGCTTGTCGCGGTAGGGGTGCGGCACGCAGGCGACGTCGTCAAAGCGATAGAACTTGCCGGTGTAGGAAAACCGGGGTTCGCTCCAGGCCCGCTTGACGATTTCGAACACCTCGGCAAAGCGCTCGCGGCTCTCGCCGTAGGGTACCTGGTAGGCGTCGTAGGTGCTGACGACACCGCTGCGCCCGACCCCGAAAATCAGCCTGCCCTGGCTGACCTGGTCGACCGTCGCGGCTTCTTCGGCCAGCCGCAGCGGATGGCACAGCGGCAGGACCTGGACCGCGATGCCGATCTTCATCCGGCTGGTGCGCGCCGCGATTGCGCTGGCGATGGCGAGTGGCGCCGACAGATGGGTGCGCTCGGGCGCGAAATGGATCTCGGCCAGCCACATCACGTCGAGGCCCCAGCGCTCGGCGGCATCGACCTGCGCCATCGCCTCGTCGAAGGCTGCCGTGTCGCTGCGCCCTGGCAGCGAGGGAAACTCGTGGAACATGCCGAATTCCATCAGCGCCCTCCTGTCATCCGCAGACGCGCGGGCCGCGGTCATAGCATCTGGCAGGCGCCGGCACACCTGTCATCGCGCGCACGGGCGGCACGCAATTTGGACGCCGGCCGCCGCGCGGCGTGAACTGCCTACGTCATCGTGTAGCGGGGTTCAATGGCAAGCGCATTCAAGTCGAAATGCGTGATCAGGCCGCCGGCGAGGTGACCGCAATCGTGTCTTGGACGTTTTTTGTCTCTTCCTCGGGTCGCTCGATACCCACCTCATTTTCCTCGGTCGCCGCCTCGCCGGTTGCGTCGTGGTCGGCAAGGCGGGCAAAGCTCTCCTTTATTTGGTCAAGCTCTGCTTCTGTGAGGTCTTCGAGCGTCAGGAGCTTGTTGCGAGCGCTGCCGCTCGCCCGGATCAACTCATCGAGTTTGAGCTGAACCGCACTCGCGTCGCGGTTCTGGGTGTTCTGGATCAAAAACACCATCAGGAACGTGACAATGGTCGTCCCGGTATTGATCACCAGTTGCCAGGTGTCAGAGTAATTGAATATCGGTCCACTCACTCCCCAAACAATAATCACACTAAACGCTATGCCAAACGTCAAGGGCCGGCCGCATTGCCGCGACGTCCATTGGGCTATCTGAGAAAAGAACGACGACGCGGACATAAGACGCCCTCCCGTTCCGGCTGTCGGTCTGTGCTGCTCCGCAGCCCGCCATCGGGTCACATCGTATTATATCAGATCAGCAGGCGCGCGAGATGGGCTGCCGGGTAGCGCGTGCCGGAAGCGGCGCCGGGCGCGAACACATGGTCAAGCGCGTCCGCGGTGTCGGCCGACAGGCGCAGCCCCGCCGCCGCGGCATTCTCTTCGAGCCGCTCGGCGTGGCTGGTGCCGGGGATCGGCACGACGAACGGCCGCCGCGACAACACCCAGGCGAGCGCCAGTTGTGCCGGGGTGCAGCGTTCGGCAGCGGCATGCGCCTTGACCTCTTCGACGAGCGCCAGGTTGCTCTGCAAATTATCGCCCTGGAAGCGCGGCATGTTGCGCCGCGCGTCGCCCTCGCGCAGTCCGTCGAGGCTGGTCACCGCGCCGGTCAGAAAGCCGCGCCCCAGCGGGCTGTAGGCGACAAACCCGATCCCGAGTTCCTCGCATAGCGGCAGGATCTCGGCCTCGACATCGCGCGACCACAACGAATATTCGACCTGCACGGCGGCCATCGGATGGGTCGCGTGCGCCCGCCGGATCGTCGCGGCGCCGGCCTCGCAGATGCCGAGATGGCGCACCTTGCCCTGCTGCACCAATCCGCTCATCGCGCCGACCGTGTCCTCGATCGGCACGGTCGGATCGATGCGATGGATGTAATAGAGGTCGATGACATCGGTCTGGAGCCGCTTCAGGCTCTTCTCGCACGCCTCCCGGACATATTCCGGCCTGCCGTCCGCGAAGCGCGGGTCGCCGAGCAGGCCAAGATTGCCGAACTTGCTGGCGATCACATAGTCGGCGCGATGCCCGGCGACGGCCCGGGCGATCAGCTCCTCGTTATGGCCGCGGCTGTAGCCGTCTGCCGTGTCGAGCAGATCGACGCCGATCTCGCGCGCCCGGTGGATCGTCGCGATCGCCGAGGCCGGATCGGGCTGGCCGTAGAATGGCGTCATCGTCGCGCAGCCGAGCCCGACCGCCGATACCTCCAACTCGCCGAGCCTGCGTCGTTCCATGCCGATCTCCTCGCTTGGCCGCCTCGTGCGGCACAGTATGATCGCGCGCCATTGATGCCAACCCGGGAGAGTCGATATGCCGCGCTATCAGGAACTCGCTGAATCGCAACTCGACGACACGCAGCGCCGCGTCTTCAACGAATGCAAGGCCGGCCCGCGCGGCTCGGTGCCGCCGCCGGTGCATGTCTGGCTGAAAAGCCCCGGCCTTGCCGACAACGCCCACAAGCTCGGCGCCCATGTCCGCTTTGGCACCGATTTCACCCCGGCCCAGACCGAGATCGCGATCCTGATGACGGCGCGCTATTGGACGGCGCAGTTCGAATGGGCCGCGCATGTCCGCCTCGCGCTGCAGGCCGGGTTGTCGCAAGCGGCGATCGATGCGATCGCGGCGCGCGGCACGCCGCAGTTCAGCGATCCCGACGACCAGCTCGTCTATGATTTCTGCCGCGATTATTACGACGACCACCGGGTTGACGACGCGACCTACGCGCGCGTCGTCAAGCGCTGGGGCGACAAGGGCATCGTCGATCTCGCCGGCCTTATCGGCTACTACTCGTTCGTCTCGGTCACCCTCAACACGTTCGAGGTGCCGACCCCGCCGGGCGCCAAGCTGCTCGAGAAATAATGCGCGGCATGCGCCTCGACGATTTCGACTACGATCTGCCGCGCGAACTGATCGCCGACCGGCCGCTGGAGCCGCGCGAGGCGGCCCGGCTGCTGGTGGTGCCAGCGTCGGGCGCACTTGCGGACCGCCACATCGCCGACCTGCCGATGCTGCTGCGGCCGGGTGATTTGTTGGTGTTCAACGACACCAAGGTGATCCCGGCGCGGCTCGTCGGGCGGCGCGGCCTAGCCACGATCGAGATCACGCTGGTGCGCGACCTGGGCGGCGGAATGTGGCGCAGCTACGCCAAAGGCGCGCGGCGGCTGCGGCCCGGCGAGCGCATCCAATTCGCCGATGATTTTGCCGCCGACATCGTCGCCAAGGGCGCCGAGGGCGAGGTGACGCTCTGCTTCGATTGCGCCGGCGACGCGTTCCGGGCGGCGCTGGCGCGCTACGGCGCGATGCCGCTGCCGCCTTACATCAAACGGTCCCCCAGTGGCGATCCTCGGGGCGAAGCGCGCGACCATATCGACTATCAGACCATCTTCGCCCGCGCCGAGGGCGCTGTCGCCGCGCCGACCGCCGGACTGCATTTCACGCCGTCATTGCTGGAGGCGCTCGCCGCGCGCGGCCTCGAATGGGTGACGCTGACGCTGCATGTCGGCCCCGGCACGTTTCTGCCGGTCAAGGTCGATGACCCGCGCGAGCATCGGATGCATGCCGAGTGGGGATCGCTCGACGACGTGGCCGCCGCGCGCATCAACCGGGCGCGCGCTGCCGGCGGGCGCCTCGTCGCAATCGGCACGACGAGCCTGCGCCTCCTCGAAAGCGCCGCCGACGACAACGGCACGCTCGGCGCGTTCTGCGGCGAGACGCGGCTCTTCATCCTTCCCGGCTACCGCTTTCGCGCGATCGACCTGTTGCTGACTAATTTTCACCTGCCGCGCTCGACCTTGTTGATGCTGGTCGCGGCCTTGGCCGGGCTCGACCGCATCAAGACGGCCTACGCCCACGCCGTCGCCGAAGGCTACCGCTTTTTCTCCTACGGCGACGCCTGCCTGATCGAGGCGCGCCGGTGAGCGGCATCGGCTTTGAGATCCTCGCGCGCGACGGCATGGCGCGGGCGGGGCGACTGCTGACGGCGCATGGCGCGATCGCGACGCCCGCGTTCATGCCGGTCGGCACCGCGGCGACGGTCAAGGCGATGACCCCGGATGGCGTCGCCGCGACCGGCGCGCAGATCGTGTTGGCCAATACCTATCACCTGATGCTGCGGCCCGGCGCCGAGCGCATCGCTGCCCTCGGCGGGCTGCACTGCTTCATGAACTGGCCGGGCGCAATCCTGACCGATTCCGGCGGCTTCCAGGTCATGTCGCTGGCGGCGCTGCGCAAACTGGGCGAGGACGGGGTCGAGTTCCGCTCGCATCTCGACGGCAGCCGCCACCTGCTGACGCCCGAGCGCTCGGTCGCGATCCAGCACCTGCTCGGCGCCGACATCACGATGGCGTTCGACGAATGCACGCCGTTCCCGGCCGCGCGCGAGGCGGTCGAAGCCTCGATGGCATTGACGCTGCGCTGGGCCGAGCGCTCGCGCGCCGCCTTTGACGAGCGGCCGGGGCACGGCATCTTCGGCATCGTGCAGGGCGGCGTGCACGACGATCTGCGGCGGCATGCGGCCGAGCGGCTGGTCGCGATCGGCTTTGACGGCTACGCGATCGGCGGGCTGGCGATCGGCGAGGGGCAGGCGACCACTTTCGCGATGGTCGAAGCGAGCGTCCCCTTCCTGCCGACGGACCGCCCGCGCTATCTGATGGGGGTCGGCAAGCCGGCCGATATCGTCGGCGCGGTGCGGCGCGGCATCGATATGTTCGATTGCGTCCTGCCGACCCGCTCGGGGCGCACCGGCCAGGCCTTCACACGGGAGGGCACGCTCAACCTGCGCAACGCGCGCCATGCCGACGACAGGACGCCGCTCGACCGGTTATGCCGGTGCCCGGCTTGCAGCGGCTTCAGCCGCGCCTATCTGCACCATCTGACAAAGGCGCGCGAGATCCTGGCGAGCATGCTGCTGACCGCGCACAATCTGACCTATTACGCCGATCTGATGGTGGACCTGCGGGCTGCCATCGCGGCCGGCCGGCTCGCCGATTTCCGGCTCGCGGGGGAAGCGGCATGAAGGAACCCGTGCTCGGCCGCCAGGCGCCGCTGCCCGCCTCGCCCGACGCGGCGGCGCTCGACACGGTACCCAACCCGCAGCCGGGGCTCGCCTATGTCGTGCGCTTTACCTGCCCCGAATTCACCAGCCTGTGCCCCGTCACCGGCCAGCCCGATTTCGCCCATTTCGTCATCGACTACGTGCCGGATGCGACGATCCTCGAAAGCAAGTCCCTGAAGCTGTTCCTCGCCTCGTTCCGCAATCACGCGGCGTTTCACGAGGACTGTACGCTGACGATCGCGCGCCGCCTGGTCGGCGCCCTCACCCCCATATGGCTGCGCGTCGCCGGCTACTGGTATCCGCGCGGCGGCATCCCGATCGACGTGTTCTACCAGACCGGCGAGCCGCCTGCCGGGCTCTATCTGCCGGAGCCCGGGGTTGCGCCCTATCGCGGCCGCGGCTGAGAAAATGGCGGCGTCGGAGCGGGACGCGATCCGCGAGGCGATCCGCGGCCAGGCCTTGGCGATCGGCTTCGATGCGGTGGGGTTTGCCGCGGCCCATCTCGCCGAGCGGGCGCGCGCCGATCTGCACGAGTATATCGAGCGCGGCTATCACGGCGACATGGGCTGGCTCGCCGATACCGCGGCGCGGCGCGGCGATCCGCAAACCCTGTGGCCCGAGGCGCGCACCGTTGTCGTGCTCGGGCTCAACTACGCCAATTCCGACGACGATCCCTTGGCCGCCACGTCCGATCCCGAAGGCGGCGCGATCTCGATCTATGCAAGCGGCCGCGATTACCACGACATCCTGAAGCGCCGCCTCAAGGCGCTGGCGCGGTGGATCGCGGCGCGCTGGCCGGGCGCGCTCAAGGTGTTCGTCGATACCGCCCCGGTCATGGAAAAGCCGCTGGCGGCGCAGGCCGGGCTCGGCTGGCAGGGCAAGCACACCAACCTCGTCTCGCGCGGCTTCGGCTCGTGGCTGTTCCTCGGCGAGATCTATCTGAGCCTGGCGCTGACGCCCGACACGCCCGAGCCCGACCATTGCGGCGCCTGCCGCCGCTGTCTCGATTGCTGCCCGACCGACGCCTTTCCGGCGCCCTACCGGCTCGACGCGCGGCGCTGCATCTCGTACCTGACGATCGAGCACAAGGGGCCGATCGCGCATGAGCTGCGCCCGCTGATCGGCAACCGCATCTTTGGCTGCGACGATTGCCTCGCGGTCTGTCCGTGGAACAAGTTTGCCCGCCCGACGAGCGAACCCGGGTTTCTGCCGCGCGACGGGCTGACCGCACCGCGGCTGGCCGAGCTTTGCACCCTCGACGACGCGGCGTTCCGCGCCCGCTTCGCCGGCACCGCGGTCAAGCGGATCGGCCGCAGCCGCTTTCTGCGCAACGTCTTGATCGCGATCGGCAACGCGCCCGAACCCGCGCCGGATCTCGTGGCCGCGGCGCGAGCCTGCCTCGACGACCCCTCGCCGTTGGTGCGCGGCGCCGCAATCTGGGCCTTCGGCCGCATCGCCGCGCCGCCGCAGATCGCCGCCGCCGCCGCCGCCCGCCGCGCCGGCGAACGCGACCCGGCGGTCGCGGCGGAATGGGATGCGCTTCCGGGCCTGCCGGCGGCCGCCCGATGAGGCGGCGCGACGCCGGCCTGTCTGGCCCTCGGGCGGCGCGCTTCCCATATATCGGCGGCACATAGCGCAGGAACCCGACATGATCGAACGCCGACCCTTTGCCGGCCTGGGGCGCGAGAAGCTCGACTGGCTCGATACCCGTCACCACTTTTCGTTTGCGCATTATCGCGATCCGGCGCGGATGGGCTGGGGCGCGCTGCGCGTGTGGAACGACGACGAGATCGCGCCCGGGACCGGCTTTCCGCCGCATCCGCACGCCGACATGGAGATCATCACCTATGTCCGCGACGGCGCGATCAGCCACGAAGACAGCCTCGGCAACAAGGGACGGACGGTGGCCGGCGACGTGCAGGTGATGTCGGCCGGCACCGGCATCCGCCATGCCGAGTACAACCATGAGCACGAGCCGACGCGGATCTTTCAGATCTGGATCATTCCGACACGGCGCGGCGGCCCGCCCTGCTGGGGCACGCGGCCCTTTCCGCAGGCCGGCCGCAGCGGGCGCCTCGTCGCCCTGGCGAGCGGCGAGCCGGGAGACGACGAGGCGCTGCCGATCCGCGCCGATGCGCGGGTGCTCGGCGCCCGGCTCGCCGCCGGCGAGACGCTCGACTACGTGCTGCGCCCCGACCGGCATGCCTATCTGGTGCCGGCAAGCGGCGCCCTGACGGTCAACGGCGTGCGCATCGCCGAGCGCGACGGCGCGGCGATCAGCAACGAGCCGCTGTTGCGGCTCGCCGCGCTTGCCGACACCGAACTGGTGCTGGTTGACAGCGCCTGACGGCCCTAAGCAGAATTACTTGGCGCGATCCACATTTCCCCTCGCCGCCCTTCAGGGGGGAGAGGGAGGGGCCCACGCCGCAGGCGTGGGAGGGTGAGGTGGGTGTCGGCAAGCGCTCTGGCATCCCCCACCTCACCCCGACCCTCTCCGCCCCCCGCCATGGCCCCCGGGGGCGGAGAGGGAGTGAACGACGAAGGCTGACGATTTGTGCGCCAACCAACGAAAGCTTGCTTAGCGGGCGCCGCCGTCCTCGTTGTCGCGCACGGCAGTCCCCTCGATCCGCGCCGCCTCGGCCTCGAGATCCTCGGCGATGCGCAGGCGCGCGTCCCAGATCGTCGGGTTGCCGGCGCGCTCGGCGAATTCGCGGTACCAGCCCGCCAGTTCGCGCAGTCGGTCGGGATCGTTCACGATGCTATCCTCGCTGCGGCGTCAACCGG
>Ga0307374_10008011_pt1 | contig 15919 bp, 16 predicted proteins | sample OX3MG_FD_202532 | JGI IMG/M metagenome (GOLD analysis project Ga0307374, IMG submission 202532) | Soil microbial communities from Risofladan, Vaasa, Finland - OX-3 | ecosystem: Environmental > Terrestrial > Soil > Coastal area > Acid sulfate soil | place: Finland: Risofladan, Vaasa | collected... | reverse complement strand
AAAGAACGGCACCTTCGCGGCCTGACATTGATCGCGAATGCTGCGCACCCACTCAATTGCAATCGGCCTGTGGTGTATGCCGCTTTCCCCACCGACGATTACCCAGTCGATGCCAGTGAGATCGATTTCTCCCAGATCCTCGAGCAAGGGTTCGATTGAGAGAAAACGGATGGCAGCATTCGTTCGTCTCAGAACGTCGATCCGAGGAAATCCGTGCTCGCGATCTTCTACGCTCACGCCCCACCAAACATTCCGGAGAAGGCCAGCCCACCGGAGTTCACCGTTGAGTAGTTCACTCATGCGCCCGTGACGCTTGGTCAGTATTTGGAAGGTGTGCCAGTGCGCGTTCTGCATGCTAGCGCCGATTCGTTCGATGTAACCGGTCGGCACGAAAGGATGGAACAGATCGCTCATCGAATTCACAAAAATCCGGAGCGGCCGCCGCCAGCGCTGTGGCTCACCAAGTTTTTCGGGTATTAAGCGAATATCGAAACCTTGCTCGAACGGGTGTCCAGGAACCCCACGGAATCGCTCGGCAAATGTCTCTGCATAACAGTTCTTGCAGCCCGGACTGATCTTCGTGCAACCACGAATCGGGTTCCAAGTCGCGTCGGTCCACTCAATCGCGCTCCGGTAACTCATAACCGTCTCCTCGGTTCGATAGCGAATGATTAGCGAAAACACGTCCGTCATGCAATCGATCTAACGATCAAGTTGAAAGGCCGCCGCCGCTCGAAGAATCTCGACCGAAACTCCGTCATAGGGAAAGGGCGGCCATCCCGGCGCCGGGGGATCGCTCGGCTTCGCCGACCCCGAGGCGAAAATCGGCTTCGGCTACGCGATGAACCGGATGGGCGGGGGAATCCTCCTCGACCCGCGGGCCAAGGCGCTGATCGCCGCCGCGTACGAATCGCTGTGATCGCGCGAAGCCGCCGCCACTCCGCTCGCTCGCGGCTTGCGTTGGAAAAGATCGTCTAATCCGCTATTCATAATGTGATTAGAGATGCTTGCCGAGAAGCCGTAGGCGAAGGTGTACGGGATGTTGCTCACCTGGTTTCCGATTCTGGTAACGCTCGCGGTCGCGGCGCTGGTCGTTGGCGGCATGGTCACCATCAACCGCCTTACCGGGCCGCGCCGCCCCAGCAAGATCAAGGGCGAGTCGTTCGAGTGCGGCAATCCGCCAAGCGGCGCGGCGTGGGGACGCTTCTCGGTGCACTTTTACCTGACCGCGCTGCTGTTCGTGGTCTTCGACGTCGAGGTGGTTTTCCTCTATCCGTGGGCGGTCGAGCTGCGCCATCTTGGGATGTTTGGCCTGGTCGAAGCGCTGGTCTTCGTCGGGATCCTCACGGTCGGCCTCGTGTATGCCTGGGAGCGCGGCGCGCTGGATTGGACTTGAGCCGGGCGGCCCTGGGAAAAGGCAAAAAATGTTGCTTGATCAATTAAAAGAGCGCTTCGGCGCGGATCTCGTTGCGGCCGAAAGCGCCCGTGACGAGGAAACGATCGTGATCGTGCGCGAGCGGGCGCTCGAGGTGATGCGTGCGCTGCGCGACGAGGAGGCCTTCGCTTTCGATTTTCTGGCCGACCTTACCGCGGTCGACTGGCCCGCGCGCACGCCGCGCTTCGACGTCGTCTATCATCTGCATTCGATCAAGCGCGGCCATCGCCTGCGCGTGAAGGTCGCAACCGGCGAGCCCGAGCCGTCGGTCACTAGCGTGACGGAGCTGTGGAAGTCCGCCGACTGGTTCGAACGCGAGTGCTACGACATGTTCGGCATCCACTTCGAGGGCCATCCCGACCTCCGCCGCATCCTGATGTACGATTCATTCGAGGGCCATCCGCTGCGCAAAGACTACCCGGTCAACCGGCGCCAGCCGATGATTCCCGAGACCGACCCGATTCTGAATCCGCTGCGGCCCTCGCGCTGAGCGCGGCCGCGGCAAGCGCAACCGACGTCGAGAGAGCACATGGCACTGCCTGCGCGCTGGAGCAAAAACGCCGAGGTCACGGATTCGACCGGCGAGACGATGGAAATCCAGATGGGGCCGTCGCATCCGGCCTCCCACGGCACCATCAAGTTCAATCTCAAGCTGGACGGCGAGCAGATCGTCGATTGCGACATCGAAGTCGGCTACCTGCATCGCGGCTTCGAGAAGATGTGCGAGCAGGGCACCTGGACGCAGTGCTTTCCATACACCGACCGCCTCAACTACGCCTCCCCGTGCATCAACAACGTCGGCTTCGCGCTCGCGGTCGAACGGCTGCTCGGGGTCACGGCGCCCGAGCGATGCCAGTACGCGCGCGTCATCATGAGCGAGGTCCATCGCCTGGCCGACCATCTGACCTGTCTCGGGATGGCGGCGGGCGAGCTCGGCGCGCAGAGCGTGATGTTCTACATGATGGAGGCGCGCGAGTTTCTCTACGACCTGGTCGAGGCGGTGACCGGCGCGCGGCTGACCGTGACCTGGTGCCGGGCGGGCGGAATCGCGCGCGACCTGCCGGCGGACCTGGACGCGCGCATCGCGCTCGCGTTCAGCCATCTCGACGGCATCCTGTCCGACTGCGACAAGCTCCTAAGCCGCAACCGCGTGTTCATCGATCGCATGGCGGACATCGGCGTGATGGCGGCCGACGAGGCGATCTCCTACGGGCTTTCGGGTCCGCTGCTGCGCGCCGCGGGCGTCGCCTACGACGTGCGCAAGGCGCATCCGTACCTGGTCTACGACCGCTTCGAGTTCGAGATTCCGACCGGCGAGAAGGGCGACAACTACGACCGCTTCAACGTGCGCTTCCAGGAGATGTACCAGTCCAAACGGATCATCGAGCAGGCGATGCGCTCGCTGCCCGAAGGGCCGATCGCGCTTGACGATCCTCGGATCGTGCTGCCGTCCAAGGAGCGTGTCTACAATTCCATCGAGGGGCTGATGAACCACTTCAAGCTCATCATGGAGGGCATCAAGGTGCCGGCGGGCGAGGTCTACCAGTCGGTCGAGGGCTCCAACGGCGAGTTGGGCTTTTACGTGGTGAGCGACGGCAGCGGCCGCCCCTACCGGGTGCGCGTGCGGCCGCCGTGCTTCCTCGGGATGGGAGCGCTCTCGCGGATGCTGGTCGGCCACATGATCGCGGACATCGTGGCGACCTTCGGCATGATCAACATGATCGGCGGCGAGTGCGACCGCTGAGGAGCCGTCGCGCGACGCGGGTCCTGCAACGGCACGCGGAGCGATGGCGCGGCCGCATTATCGAGCAGCGACGGTCGGCTGGCTTCGCCCGCGGCCGCGGACGGCTATCGTCGGATGCCAGGCTCGGCTGCTAGGTTAGCCCAATCCGCATGACCGACGTCGATCAGACCGCCGCCGATCCGCCCCCCGAATCCGCCATTCCGGCGTCTCAATCCGAACCTGTCGCCGCGCCGCGCCGCGTCCTGATCATTCTGCTCGGCGCGATCGGCGACGTAGTCCGCGCGCTGCCGCTGCTGGGCCGTATCCGTCGCGCGTGGCCGGCCGCGCATATCGCGTGGGCGGTCGAGCCCAAGTCCGAGGCGATGCTGGAGGGCCATCCCTGGCTCGACCAGCTTATCGTCTACGATCGCCGGCGCGCGCCATTATCCTTTCTGCCCTTTTTGGTCCGGGTGCGCGCGGGCCATTTCGACCTGACCCTCGACCTTCAGCGCCATCTCAAGAGCGGCGTGGTTTCGGTCGCCTCCGGAGCCCGCGTGCGGGTAGGCTTCGATCGCTCCAACGGCAAGGAGTTCAACCATCTGTTCTCGACCCGCCAAATCGCGCCGCAGTCGCCGATGCGCCTGAAGCTGATGCAGTACCAGGGCTTCGCCGACGCGCTTGGGCTGGCGCCGGCGCCGGTGGAGTTCGGCCTAGTCGCTTCGGCCGCCGAGCGGGTGCGTGTGGCGGCGATGCTCGAGGGCGCGCCGCGCCCGCGGCTGGCGGTCATCCTGGGCTCGTCATGGCCGAGCCGGATCTATTTTCCCGACTCGATCGCCGCGGTGATTCGTGAGATGGCAGTGGCGCGGGAGGGATGCCCCGCGCTGTTCCCGGTGCTGATCGGAAGCGGCCGCGACGAGGTGGCGCTGGCCGATCGGGTAGTCGCAAACCTCGCGAGCGCGCCCGTGCTCAAGCCGCCGGTACTCAATTTGGCCGGACGCACCGGGTTGCGCGATCTGGTCGCGATCTTCGGCGAATGCGCCGCGGCGTTCGGTCCCGACTCGGGACCGATGCATATTGCGGCGGCGGCCGGATGTCCCGTGGTCTCGCTGTGGGGTGCGACCGCACCCGAGCGCTCGGCGCCGTGGGGGTTTGCCGACCTGGCGCTGGCCGGCGCGATCCCGTGTCATCCATGCTACCTGCGCGAGTGTCCGATCGGCCGCGAGTGCATGCGCCGGATCGCTCCGGCCGAGGTCGCGGCCGCCCTAAGACGCGCGCTGGCTGCGCCGCGCGCAGTCGGTGCGCCTGCGGATGAACCGCCGCGTCCGCTGTCGTCCGCTTTCGAAGCTGACGACCCAATCCGGTCCGCGCGGCAGGAACGGGGACGTCAATGACGTTGGACGCTCAGGCCCGGGTCGAGCGCGACGGATGGTCGCTGCTGCTGGCGCCCACGCTGGCGGAACTTCCCTCCAGGCTCGGCCTCGAACTCATCGAGCGCGCACTTAAAATCGCCGGCGGCGCGGGCGGTAAGCTTTTGCGGCGTTCTCGCCATGCCTCGACCTACCAGATTCGGCTCGGGACGCCGCTCTCGGGCGAGAGCGAGGTCTTCGTCAAGCTGCTCGACGCGCCGCGCGGATTCAAAGCGGTCCGCCGGCTGGTCTCGCGCTCCTGCGCCGAGCGCCTGCGGGCAATTCTCGACGCATTGGTCGCGGCCGGTTTCGCGGTTGCGCCGCTATTGATGCTCGGTGACGAGCGCGGCGGCGGGCGCACGATGATGGTGACCGCGCGCGTGGCGGGCGAGCCGCTGCCGCGCGTTCTTCGGAGTGTGGCCGATGCGCCGGCTCGCCGGCGCGAGCTGCTGCGCGCGCTCGGCGCGGAAGTCGCGCGGCTTCATCGCGCGGGCTTTATCCACGGAGACCTCACGCCCTATAACATTTTTGTCGCAAACGGCACGCCGGTGCGTTTCAGCTTGATCGATCACGAACGCACGATACGGCCGCGCCTTGGCTGGGAGCGTCGGCGGTTGCGCAACCTGGTGCAGCTTTGCCGCTTCGACCTGGAAGGGCTGGGTCGCACGGACCGGCTTCGAATTGTCGACGCCTACGGTCGCGCGATGGGGGTTGCGCGCCGCCGGTTGATTCGGCGGGTCGCCACGATGCTGCGCGCGCGCCGGCTTCGCGATACCGTGAGCGGTGCTCCAGCGCCCGCCTGCGGCGTCACGTCGCGGCGTCCGGTATGAGGGCCGGAGCGGAACAAGGGCAGGGGAGGAGACGATGGACGATGCGGCAAAGATTTCCGTTGTGATCCCGGTCTACAACGAAGCCGGCACGATCGGCCAGGTCATCCGGCGCGTGCTCGATTGCGGCTTCGAGACCGAGGTCATCGTGGTCGACGACGCTTCGACCGACGACACCCCCAAACTCCTGCGATCGCTCGAGCATCCGCAGGTCCATTGCTTCTATCACGCGGTCAACCGCGGCAAGGGCGCGGCGCTGCGCACCGGCTTTGCGGCGGCGCGCAATCCGTACGTCGTGGTCCAGGACGCCGACCTCGAGTACGACCCGCGCGACTACCGGCATCTGCTCGAGGCGCTGCTCGACAGCCGCGCGGACATGGTTTACGGCTCGCGTTTTCTCGGCGGACCGCATCGCGTACTGCTGTTCTGGCACTACGTGGGCAACCGGATGCTCACGCTCGCTTCCAACCTGATGTGCAATCTCAACCTCACCGACATGGAGACCGGGATGAAGGCGTTTCGGCGCGACAAGCTGACGACGCTCAAGCTCAGCGCCGACCGTTTCACCTTCGAGCCCGAGATAACCGCCAAGGCGGCGCGCGCCAGATGGCGTATCTATGAAGTACCGATCTCTTACTCGGGGCGCACTTATGCCGAGGGTAAGAAGATCGGTTGGCGCGACGCGATCACCGCGATCGCGGCGATTCTTTACTACCGGTTCGCCGACTGAGCGATGGGTTTTTCGCTTCCGGCCGAGGTCGCCGGGTTCCCGGCGCCGCTCAGCGTCGCCGGCGTCGATCCGGAGCGCGATTTCGCGGGCGGCGAAACCCAGGTGCTTGGACTTACGCTGGCGCTCGGCGCGATGGGCCATCGCGCGGAGCTGTTGTGCGATCCGGCAGGCGAACTGTGGCGCCGCGCCCAGGCGGCCGGCGTGGTCTGCCATCCGCTTCCCATCCGCAACGCGCTCGACCCGGCGGCGGCGATGGCGCTGCGGCGCAAGCTCCGCGACGGCCGCTACGATGTGGTGCACTTCCATACCTCGCGCGCGCATGCGATGGCGCCGTGGGTGCGCGGCCTGACGCCCGCGGCGGTGGTGACGCGGCGCATGGATTACGTGCCTAACCGGTTGTTCGCGCGATGGCTGTATGGCCGCCGCGCGGTCGACGGCGTCGCGGCGATTTCGATCGCGGTCGCCGATACGCTCGCGCGCGCCGGGGTCGCGCGCGAGCGTATCACGGTGATCCCGAGCGGCGTCGACAGCGCGCATTTTCGTCCGCCCTCGGCGGACGAACGCGCGCGGGCACGCGCCGCACTGGGCCTCGGCGGCGCCGACGGCGCCGTCGGCGCGGTCGGAGCGCTCGAGCCGCGCAAGGGCCATCGCTACCTGGTCGAAGCGATGGCCCTGCTGGGGCGCAGCGGCGCGGCGGTGGCGGCGGGCGGCCGCGTGGTCGCGATCATCGCCGGCGACGGGTCGCTCCGCGACCCGCTGGAGGCGGAGATTGCGCGCCTTGGGCTGGGCGGCGCGGTCCGGATGGTTGGGCGGGTTGCGGATGCGCGCGCGATCCTATGGGCGCTCGACATTTTCGCGATGCCCTCGCTGAGCGAAGGACTCGGCGTCGCGCTGCTTGAAGCGATGGCCTGCGGACTTCCCGCCGTGGCCTCGCGAGTCGGGGGAATCGTCGACGTGGTGGACGAGGACCGAACGGGGGTGCTGGTCGCGCCCGGGGATGCGCAAGCGCTGGCCGACGCGTTGGCGCGTTTGAGCGCGGCGGCGCCGGCGCGGATCGCGATGGGAGCGGCGGCGCGGACTTTGGCGGTCGAGGGCTTCTCGATGGTTGCGATGGCGCGCCGCACGGTTGAGCTTTATCGGGCTTGCCTTCAGACTGGGGCATCGGCGAAAGCCGCGGAGGCGTCGGCGAAGGCGCCGCGGAGGGATGACAGCTAAATGCGCAGTATGACCGGCTTCGGACGGGCGGAGATCGAACGCGGCAAAATGCGGGTTGCGGCCGAAGTGCGCACGCTCAATCAGCGCTTTTTCGAGCTCAAGCTCAATTTGCCCCGCACCTGGGGCGAGCACGAGGCCGAAATTCGCAAGCTCGTCCAGGGCGTCATCGCGCGCGGCCGAGTCGAGCTTTTCGTCCGATGCACGCCGCTTGGCCCGCCGCCCACCACGCTTCGCGTCAACGACCGGCTGGCGGCGCTGTACGTCAAGGAACTCGGCCGACTCGGGCGCAGCCTCGGTCTTTCCGGGAAGCCCGGGATCGAGGTCCTGCTGCATCGTCCGGAGATTTTCCAGGTCAGCGAAGAGGAGACCGATTCCCGCCCCGGCGTGCAGCTGGCGTTCACTGCGATCGCGCGCGCACTCAAAGCGCTCGATACCGACCGCAAGCGCGAGGGCAAGGCACTGCGCGCGGACTTTATCGGTCGAATCAAAACCATTACCGAGGCCGTGCCGCAGATCGAGCGGCTCGCGGAAGCGTCACGCGGCGAAATTGTGGCGAATTTCCAGGCCCGGCTGCACGACCTAATCGCCGACCTCGCGATCAATGAAAAGCGGCTTTTCGAGGAGGCCTCCGACGCCGCCCAGCGCGCCGATATCACCGAGGAGGTGACCCGCTTGCGAACCCATCTGCACGGTTTGCACGAGCTGGTGGAAAGCGAGGGGACGGTGGGTAAGCAGATTGAATTCCTGCTGCAGGAGGTCAACCGCGAGATCAACACGATGGGGGCGAAGTCGCAGAGCGCGGTGCTTTCGCGCGTCACTGTGGGGCTCAAGGGCGAAGTCGAAAAGATGCGCGAACAGGTGCAGAACGTCGAGTAGAGCGCGAAAACCCTTGATTGCAAAGGGCTTCCGGCTTTTATAGGCTTGATTATGGAGCATACGACGGCTCCCCGCCGCGGGATAATTTTCATTCTCTCGGCCCCGTCGGGGGCTGGCAAGACAACTATCTCGCGCGCGGCGCTCAAAGTGATCGGCGGCTTGGAAGCGTCCGTGTCGCTGACCACGCGAAGGCCACGCAATGGCGAGGTCGAAGGATTCGACTACATTTTCGTGAACGAGGAGGAATTCATCCGGCGGCGCGAGGCTGGCGAATTAGCGGAGTGGGCCCGGGTCTTCGAGGCCTCCTACGGCACGCCCCGCGCGGCGCTGGATCGCGCAATCGCCGCGGGCCACGACATCCTGCTCGACATCGATATTCAGGGCGCGCGCCAGATCAAGGCCAGTTACCCGCACGACGCAGTCACGATTTTCGTTTTCCCGCCAAGCTTCGCCGAGCTCGAGGGGCGGCTGCGCAAGCGCGCCACCGAAAATGAGGCCGCAATTGCCGAGCGCTTGCGGCGCGCCAGGGAGGAAGCGCAAGCCTATCCCGAGTACGACTATCTGATTATCAACGCCGACCTCGAAGATTCACTGGTTGGTTTGAAAGCCGTGGTGGATGCGGAGCGGCTGAAAGTGGCACGGCTGCGCGAGGACTTCGCAGCGTGGAAGAACTAGCCGCTGCCGCCGACGAGCCCGCAGAGCTCGAACATCTCCTGCGACAGATCCAGGCGTACAATCCGCAGGCCGACGCCCAGCTAATCCGCCGCGCCTACGAATACTCGGCGCGGATGCACGCCGAGCAGAAGCGCGAGTCGGGGGAGCCCTACGTCACCCATCCGCTCAACGTCGCGCTCATCATCGCCCAGCTCAAGCTCGACCTGCCCTCGGTCATTACCGGCCTCCTGCACGACGTGGTCGAGGACACGATGGCGTCGCTCGACGAGGTGCGCGATCTATTCGGCAACGAAGTCGCCACCCTGGTCGATGGCGTCACCAAGGTTTCCAAGATCACCTTTTCCAGCCGCGCCGAGAAGCAGGCCGAGAACTTCCGCAAGATGGTGATCGCGATGGCGCACGACATCCGGGTCGTGCTCATCAAGCTCGCCGATCGCCTGCACAACATGCGCACGCTCTCGCACCTGGCGCGCGAGCGGCGGGAGGAGATCGCGCACGAGACGCTGGAAATCTACGCCCCGATCGCGCATCGGCTCGGCATCTACTGGCTCAAATCCGAGTTGGAGGACGCGGCCTTCCGCGACATCAATCCAACCGCCTACGCCACGCTCAAGGCCCACGTCGCGCGCACGATGGCCGAGAGTGAGGAGTACATCCGCACGGTAATCGGGATCATCGCGCAACGCCTGGAGGAGGCCGGGGTCAAGGCCGAGGTCACTGGGCGCCCCAAGAACATCTACTCGATCCATCGCAAGATGCAGGAGGAAGGGCTGCACTTCGATCAGGTCTACGACCTGGTCGCCTTCCGCATCATCGTCCCGACGCTGCGCGAATGCTACGAGGCGCTGGGCGTGGCGCACGCGAGCTGGAAGCCGATTCCCGGCCGCTTCAAGGATTACATCGCGCTGCCCAAGGTCAACATGTACCAGTCGCTGCATACCACGGTGATTGGCCCGCAGGGGCAGCGGATGGAAGTGCAGATCCGGACCGCCGAGATGCACAAGGTGGCCGAGCAGGGAATCGCCGCGCACTGGACCTACAAGGAGGGCAGCACCAACGAACTGCGCGAGACCGAACGCTTCGCGTGGCTGCGCCGCCTCATCGAGTGGCAGCAGAACCTCAAGGATCCGCAGGAGTTCCTTTCCACCGTCAAGGATGACCTCTTTCCCGAGGAGGTTTTCGTCTTTACACCCAAGGGCGACGTGCTCGACTTTCCGCAGGGCGCGACGGTTATCGATTTCGCCTACCGCATCCACTCCCAAGTAGGTCAGCATCTGAGCGCCGCGCGTGCCAACGGCAGGATGGTGCCGCTGCGCTACCGGATGAAGTCCGGCGACACCATCGAAGTCGTCACCTCGGAGCGCCAGAGCCCGGGCAAGGACTGGATGAGTTTCGCGGTCACCGCGCGCGCCAAGAGCCGCATCCGCCAGTGGCTACGCGCGCAACAGGCCGAGCGCTCGATCAAATGGGGCATCACGCTCATCGACCGCGAATTGGAGCCGCTGGGGCTGACGGTCACGCAACTGCGCCCGGGCAAGCGCTTCGAGGCGGTGCTCAAGGAGTTCTCCTACCGCGAAGTCGACAGCCTGCTGGCCGCGGTCGGCTACGGGATCATCACCGCCGCCCAGCTACTGGCCAAGCTGCTGACCCCCGACGAACTCAAGCTCTACCGCGCCGAGAAGGCGCCGGCGCCGCCCGCGTCCTCCTCCTCCGACAACGGACGGCCGGCGCGCGAGACGCGTCGCCCGCCTAGCGGCAACGCGGTGATCGTCTCGGGCGTGGGCGACATGCTGGTGCGGTTCGCGCGATGTTGCGGCCCACTGCCCGGCGAGGAAATCATCGGCTTCATCACGCGCGGGCGCGGCGTTACGGTCCATCTGAAGGGATGCCCGCACGCGATGGTGAGCGATCCGCAGCGTCGCGTGCCGGTGGTATGGAAGGACGGCGAGGACAGCCCGCGGCCGATCCGGCTCGAGGTGGTGAGCATCGACCAGCCGGGGCTGCTGGCCGCGATGTCTAAGACCATCGCCTCGGCCGGGGTCAACATCTCGACCGCCGAGGTCAAGTCCACCGGGAACGACGGGCGGGCGCTATCGGTGTTCGAGTTGAGCGTCGGCAGTGCGCGCCAGCTCAACGGTCTTATCCATCAGATCGCCGCGATCGATGGCGTGATGCGGGTTGCGCGGGTGGGGATGGGCGCCGGCAACGGCCATCGCGTCTAGGCCGCCGGGTTTTTTCAAGGATTTTTCCGCCGGAGTAATCGATGAAATATGAGATCTCAACCCACTCGGCGCCGGCTGCAATCGGCCCCTATTCACAGGCGATCGGAGACGGCGAATGGGTTTTCTGCTCGGGGCAGATCGGAATCGACCCGGCCAGCGGGCGGCTGGTCGAGGGCGGGATCGAGCACGAGACGCGCCGCGTGATGGAGAATCTGCGTGAAGTGCTGAGCGCGGCGGACCTTCATTTTAAGGATATCGTGAAGGCCACTATCTATGTCGTCGATCTCGGCGATTTCGACATCGTCAACCGCATCTACGGCGAGCATCTGAGCGCGCCTTACCCGGCGCGCGCGACCGTGCAGGTGGCGGCGCTGCCGCGCGGCGCGCGGATCGAAATCGATGCGATCGCGCGCAAGCGCTCGTAGAGCTTCGCCGCCGCCCGCGCGAAGTCCAGGATCGAATTATGCGGCGGGGGCGGCGGTCAGCAGGATGCTCTGTTCGCGCTCCAGAATTTTGCGCACGGCCGGGCGGAGCAGCATCCGATCCTTGAACGCGGTGTAGGCGGCGAGTTCCTTCATCGGAAGATCGATCCGTACGCCCCAGCCGTAGAAAACCAGCGCGTAGGGATCGCATACGGTGTACTGCGTTCCCATCATCCAGTCCTTGCCCTCGAGCAGCGCGTCGATCTCCCGGACGTTGGCCCAGAAATTCTTGCGCCCGGTCGCCTTGAGCGTCGCGTGCGCCGCCGGATCGTCGGCGAAGCGCTCGGGGCGATTGATATGGGTGAAGGACGGGTGAACGATGTTGGAGAACCACGCCATCGTCGAGATGCATCGCGCCTCGGCGAGCGGATCGGCGAGCAGGAGCTTCGCGGCCGGGAACTTTTTCGCCAGGTAGGTCAGGATGGCGGTGTTCTCGGTAAGGATCGCGCCGTCAACGCTGAGCGCCGGCACTTTGCCGCGCGGATTTATTCTCAGGTAGGCCTCGGAACGCTGCTCGCCGTTGGTCAGCGAAACCAGCTTGGTCTCGTACGGCGCGCCGCTCTCTTCGATCCCGATGTGCGAGGCCATCGAGCATGCCCCCGGAGCGTAATAGAGCGTTAGCATGGAGAGGTGCTCCTTTCAGGATTCGCAGTCACAAGCTCTAGTACCGCCAAGTCCTCTAGTACCGTGCGAGCGGCATTCGTTCAAGCTCGCGCCAGACGGCGCCCGGTACCCTTGGTGTAACCAACGGCGCGGACTTTCGTCTACTGGAAAAGCACGAACAGGCAAAATAACCTTAGCCGCGGCAGGAGGGGATGCCGCTCCCTCGCCAGCATCGGCAAGGCGTTTTTAAAGAAGCTTGCGGTCGAGGAGCGCGGACTTGGGGGCCGGTTCCAATGGGTGCGATACGCGTCGCTGGTTACCTGGCATCAATTGCGATAACGGCGGGTTGGCTTTCGTCCTGCGCGACCGCGAAGGCGCCCGAGGCCGCTAGCCGGCCGGCTGCGCAGACCGCATCCCGGTCCGCCGGGCATATCTATGTCACGCAGGGCTCGCTCGACAGCGCCTGCTACAAGGAGGTTGGAGAGGTCGGCTACCTGGAGCCTTTCTCCGCCGCGGCCATGGACCCTGGGAACCTCGGCGTCGTGGATGAGTTAAGGAAGGCCGCAGTCGAAAAATACCCGAACCAGGTCGACGCGATTATCAACGTGCATACGCAAGACCGCGACGTCGGCAGCGAAGTTCTGGTCGCCGGCGACGCGGTCCAACTCGAACCGTCGAGCAAACTCGACTGCAAATTGCCGGACATGATCTCCTCGGCGCTGGCCAATTTCGCGACCGGCTCCGAAGCGAGCGGCACCCGTCTTGGGGCCCCCAGCCGCCAGGGCTACGACGGACCGGCGGGTACGACCAACACGGCCGAGGACGCGGAAGGGAGCGCCGGCAGCAATTCGGGAACAAGAGTAACGGATAGTATACGCGCGGCCATGGCCGCCGCGTTATCCGGTCATACGCGGGCGAATGAGTCGGCGCTCATCGACCAGGCACAGTTACAACAGGCGGAGATCAAGCGCTTGCGCAAGAAGATCGATCATATGGTCGACCAGCAGTGCGAAGCGCAGAATATTTCGGCCACCCAATGCGCCTCGATGCGCAAGAACACCGAGCTCGAGCAGCCGCACGAAGTGGACGCGGTCGCGAACATGAAAGCCGGCGATAACAGCCCGAGCCTCTTCGCAATTCAAAATTTGCTTCAGGGGCAGCAGGAGCTGATCGCCAAGCTTCGAGAAGAGATCGCGGATATGAACGACACGCCTTTGGAATCAACCGGCGCCAGCCCCTCTAACTAGGGAGTTCTTTGCCGCAAAGAGCCTCGATCTATCGCGCCTGGAGGCGCGCGAACAGCGCCATCTCCTGCGTCGCCCTGAGGCTATGCGAAAATCAGGCGATTCGGGCGGAATTCAAGCAAAATTCAATATCGACAGTGCGGCGCTATCCAGGAAACGTCCGCGCGGATCGAGCTTATGCGCCGAGCGCAACAGGCGCGCCGCCATACGCCGGCGGGCCATGGCGCTTACGGGGCGGTCGTGGAGCCGCGCCTTGTCGAGGTCGAGAATGATGACCGCGAAGCTCTCGCCGTGAGGAGTTACGAAGAGGTTGTCGAGGTTGAGGTCGGGATGGTGCAGGCCATGCCGCAGCATCGACTCGATCGCCTCGCGCGCGCGCTCGAGCACGTGGGCGCGTACGCTGGAGTCGTCGTCGGTGCGCATAAATTCCCATAGCGTCATGCCGGCCGCGGCGCGCGTGAGGAAAAAGCCGCGGTAGAGCCCCGGCGCGACCCATCGCACTGCCGCGCCCATCGGTTCGGCCAGCGGCACGCCGCGCCGCGTGGCTTCGGCGGCGACCGCAAGCTCGCTGAGCGGCCGCGGATAAAGCCCGAAGTATAGATCGTCGAGCAGCAGGCGCATCATGCCCCCGCGCCGCGAGCGGCGCACGAACAGCTCCGGCCCGCCGGGCAGCGCGAGTTTGAAACCGCCGCCGCGATTGCCGGCGCCGGTGGAACTCACGGCGCCAAGCTTGCCGAGCGCCACGGCGAGTGCGCCGGCATGAGGCGCCAGGTCGGCGCGCAGGTAAAGCTGGTATGGGTTCGCCGGGATGCGGGAGAACTCCCGCCAGAGGGCGGCGCGCGCAGCGGGATGATCCGCGATATTCATCGCACGGCCGCCGCGGATTCGCGATTGACCCATCCCGCGGCACGTCCGGCGTGGATGCGCGCGGCGTTCCGCGGCTTCCTCACCGTCTCACTTCACCGCCTGTGCTTCCTCTATCAGCATGATCGGGATGTCGTCCCTGATCGGGTAGAGCAGATGGCAAGCGTCGCAGATGAGCCCGTCCTGCTTATCGGTGACGCGCAAGTCGCCCTTGCATTTAGGGCAGGCCAGAATGTCGAGCAGTTCCTGGCTAACGGCCATTTTTGCCAAAAGCCTCCTTTGCTTGCGGGCCGGGATTGCCGCTCGCGGCGCGCGGATGAGCGCGCTCGGCTACGATCATCTCGACCAGGCGTGTCTCGTCGTCGAGATCCATCACGACTTCGAGGCGTAAAGCGTACAGCGAATCGCGCTCGAACGGAAACCGCTCGAGCTTCACCAAATCCTTTTCGGTGGTTACGAATACCGCGCCGCCGCGCCCGGCGGCGACGATGCTGTGCCAATCGGCCGCCGTGTACACATGATGGTCGGGATATTCGAGCACGCCGACCAGGTCGGCATCCATCTCGCGCAGCATGCGATAGAAGCCGCCGGCGGCGGCAAGCCCGCTGACCGCGACCACGCGCCGGCCCATCAGCGACAGCGGCGTTTCGGTCCATCGCGCCGCCGCGCCGGCGGGAGAAACCAGCGCTCGCGGCCTGAGCGTGGCGCGTAGCAGGCACGGATGCTCCGCGATGGAGCGCGGGATCGCTTCGCCGGGGCGCCGGGTCGCGCCGCCGGCGCGGCCCGCGTCGATCGCGATCACCGCGTCGGCGCGCCGCGCGGCGCGCGGCGGCTCGCGCAACGGGCCCGCCGGCAAGAGCCATCCGTTGCCCAGCCCGCGCTTCACGTTCATCAACAGCAGATCGACGTCGCGGCCCAGCCGCACGTGTTGAAAAGCGTCGTCAAGCACCACGGCGTCGAGCGGGCCGAGCCGCCGCTCGATAAGCTCGATGCCGTCGATGCGCCGGCGCGCGACCGCGATCGGACCGGCGAACGATTTCGCCATCATTACCGCCTCGTCGCCGGCCTGGTCGGGGCCGGCGAGCAGGTGCTCGCCGTCGCAGACCAGGATCGCGCGCTCGGTGCTCGGCGCGCGGCCCCATCCGCGACTCACGATCGCAACCCGCAGCCCGCGCATGCGCAGGCGCGAGGCGAGGAACAGCGCGAACGGCGTCTTGGCGTTGCCGCCCACGGTCAGATTGCCGACGCTAACCACCAGCGGACGCGCGCGCCGCTTCATCCTGCGCCACCAAAGAGCACGGGCCGCCAGAACCACCCGATAGGCGCCGGTTGCGGGCACCAGCGCGGCCCATAACAGCCGCTCGTGGAGCGTCAGGTCGTCCTGCCACAGCCTCTCCAGGCGCGAACGACTTGGCGGTGCTGGCGTGGAATCGGCCATGGCTCAGGCGACGCCAATCAGCGGCCGCAGATGCCTCAAGGTTGCGGCGACGCCCCCGGCCATCCCTTCCACCACCGCGCGAGCGCGGCGTCCCGCGGCCAATCGCTCGGCCTCGTCGCCGAGATATGCGCTGACGGCCTTGGCGAGCGCGGCGGCGTCGCGCACCACCACTCCCGCGC
>Ga0307374_10008010_pt1 | contig 15920 bp, 12 predicted proteins | sample OX3MG_FD_202532 | JGI IMG/M metagenome (GOLD analysis project Ga0307374, IMG submission 202532) | Soil microbial communities from Risofladan, Vaasa, Finland - OX-3 | ecosystem: Environmental > Terrestrial > Soil > Coastal area > Acid sulfate soil | place: Finland: Risofladan, Vaasa | collected... | reverse complement strand
CAAGCGGCTTGGCGTTGATGGCCGTGGTGGCGGCCGTTCTTGTGTTGGCACTCCTCACCACTTCGACCTCCAGCCCTGCCTCGCTTTCAGCCGGCGCCGGGACCGCAGCGCCGGCTGGCATTGCGCCCGCCGCCGGAGCCGGTGGGGCAGGAGTGGTCAAGGCCCAGGTAGGGGCCTCAGCCGGAGGCGGCGGGTCGCCAGCAGGTTCGGGCACCATCACTGCGGCCGGTGCCACTGGATCGGGCGCCGCCGGAGCCTCCGGGTCGGCCGCCGGAGCCTCGGGGTCGGGGGCCTCCGGCGCCGGGGCGGCGTCCGCCTCTAGCTTGAGTTCAACCGGAGCCAGTGGGTCCACGGGCGGTGGGACCGGCTCAGCCTGTGGGAACCTGAGCGCCAGCGACCAGGGCGTGACTCCCACCACCATCAAGATCGGCTTCCTCATCGTCGACACCGGGGGAATCCAGAACTCAGGCTTCGTGCTGGGCCTGCGCACCGACATGCCCCAGGTCATCAAGGCCTACGTCGATGGTGTGAACCGGGACGGCGGAGTCGACTGCCGGAAGCTCATCTACGTCACCAGCAATGTCGACCCGACCAGCACTGGATCGAGCCAGGAGTCGGGGTGCGTGAACATGACCGAGGATCAGAAGGTCTTTGCCGTGATCGACAGCGCTTCGACCGATGGGACCTACATGCTCTGCTACCCGCAGCATCATGTTCCCCTCTTCGCTGAGGGAATCTCCACCATCAGCTCTGCGTATATGAGTCAGTCGTTCCCTTACCTGGCCTCGACCTACTCCGATGGCAGCCGCCAAGTGATCGACTGGGCCGACTACTTCGGCAACCGGGGCCTATTCAAGGGCCAGAAGGTCGGCGTCCTGTCCAGTGACTGCGCTCCCGGGCCCCAGATCGTAAGTGACGACCTCGAGCCCGCCCTGTCCAAGTTCGGGGTTCATCCGGTGGTTGTCAGCCTCTCCTGTGATACCAGCACCGCGCAACAGCAGGTCCCCAATGCCGTGCTCCAGATGCGCCAGGCCGGAGTAACACTCGTCTTTCCCGGTACCTCCTTCACGAATGTTCAGCTCTTCCTGGAAGACGCTCAGTCCATCGACTGGCACCCGAAATTCAGCGCCTCGGACTACGACGGCATGTCGCTCGACCTCTTTGACGCGCACTACCCCGCCTCGGAGTGGAACGGCACCCAGTCGGTCACGGCTACCCCCGAAGGTGAGACGGCGGTGGGCCAGCCCTTCCCGACGGCGGCAGCCCCGTGCAACAAGTGGCTCACGGCTGAAAGTGTCCCTGCAATGACCAACTACGACGCCGATGCTGAGGCGGCTGCCCACTGTGACGGGATCAGGCTGTTCGTGGCTGCTGCTAACCAGGCCGGGCCCGACCTCACCCGGGTCGGCTGGGGGCAGGGTGTCCAGGAACTGGGGACCTTCCCGGCTGTGTACTCGGCCAAGGCGGTCTACGGCCCGCACAAGATGGAGGGCGGGGACTCCCTGGCCCTGGAGCAGTGGTACGGGAGCTGCAGTTGCTGGAAGCAGCTGGAACCGCACAACCAGCCGGGCTATGACTGAGGGGCGGAACGGACGGGGCCGCCGGGCGGATCGGACGGAAACGATTGCCGACTTGCGGGACGCCGGACCGCCCCTGCTGGCTCTGAATGACATCGCATTTTCCTATGGGAGCCTTCAGGTCCTCTTTGACGTCTCGATCTCGGTGTGGGCCGGGGAGACTCTGGCCCTGGTGGGTGCCAATGGGGCGGGGAAGTCGACTCTCCTGTGTTTAGCCGCCGGCCTGCGCATCCCGGACCGGGGCACCGTTCACCTTGACGCCGAGATCGTCACCAGCCTGCCGGCCGAGGAGCGGGTCCGCCGCGGCGTGGTTCTGGTCCAAGGTGGGCGAGCCGTGTTCGGTGAACTGTCGGTGGAGGAGAACCTGCGGATTGGCATGAGCATGTTGGGCCGGGACCGGGTCCTGTGCACCAGCCGGATGGAGGAGACCTTCTCCACCTTCCCGATCCTGGCCCGCCGTCGGGCCCAGAGCGCCGCCTCCCTATCCGGGGGGGAGCAGCAGATGCTGGGTCTGGGCAAGGCGCTGTCGCTGCATCCGCGTGTCTTGCTGGTCGACGAGCTGTCCCTCGGCTTGGCACCCGTCGTGGTCGAACAGCTCATGGGGATCCTGCGCCAACGGCACGAAACCGGTACAACCATCATCTTGGTCGAGCAGTCCCTCTCCGTGGCCGCCGAGATCGCTGACCGGGCTGTCTATTTGGAGAAGGGGGCGGTGCGCTTCCAAGGGCAAGCCGCCGATCTCCTTGATCAACGTGAACTGGCTCAGGCCGTCTTCTTCGGCTCGCGCCGAGCCCAGCCGTGAGGGGACTGCCCGACCGGCTCCGTGGAGGGACGGTGGTGTCGGCCATCATCGGGGCCGGCCTGTTGGTCGTCGCTCTCACCCTGGGCTCCCCCGCCACTCTCGTCATCGGCCTCACTACGGGGCTGCTCTACGCCCTTATCGGCATGGGTCTGGTTCTGGTCTACAAGTCCGGCCGCTTCATCAACTTCGCTCAGGGCCAGATCGGCGCCTTTGCCGCCCTTCTCCTGGCCAAAGCGGTCCTTGACTGGGGATGGAACTGGTGGCCGGCGGCGGGCATGGCCCTGGCCCTGTCGATCCTCATCGGCTGGGCCATCGCCCGATTTCTGGTCCGGCCGCTGTTCTCCGCGCCGCGCCTGTTGCTCATGGTGGCGACCATCGGGTTGTCAGAGTTGCTGGTGGCGATCGGCACCCTATGGAAGGGTCTCAATCCCGACCCCGCCAAGCTGGTGCAGGAGGGCTATCCAACGCCCATCCACTGGTCGTTGCAGGTCGGGGCCGAGGTGCTTCGGGGCCCGCAGTTCATGATCCTGTTGGTTGTGCCCATGGTCGCTCTAGCCGGCGCCGCCTTCTTCCGCTGGACCCAGCTCGGCCTGCAGATCCGGGCCACCGCATCGAACCCGGATGCCACCCGCCTGGCCGGCGTCTCGACCCGCCGGGTGGCCACCGCCACCTGGCTCATAGCGGGAGGGCTCTCCGGGCTGACGGCCATTCTCATTTCGCCGACGTTGTCCACTTACTCGGTCGAGATCCTCGGGCCCGGCCTGCTTCTGCGGGCTTTGGCCGCCGCCGTGATCGGGCGCATGACCAGCTTGCCCGTCACCTGCGCCGCCGGCATCGGCATCGGGGTCCTGGAGGGCACGATCTTCGCTCGCACCGGCGACGGCGGAGTGGCCGACCTGGTCGTCTTCGGCATCGTCCTGATCGGCTTGCTGGCCCGGACCGGCGCATTGGCCCAGGTGAGTCGGCTGGCCGATGAGGTGCTCTCGGTGCGGACGCTGCCCCCGCCGCTGCCCGCCGGGCTCAGCGTCGGTCGCTTCGTCCCCCAGGTCGGCGTGGTGGCTGGGCTGGTCGTGGTGCTGGTGGTTCCCCTGGTCATGGGCCAGGCCATGTCCTTCGCCTTCACTCTGGTCGTGGTGTACGCCATGGTGGCCCTGGCCCTAACCGTGGCGATCGGCTGGTCGGGCCAGCTATCGCTGGGACACTTCGCCCTGGTCGGGGTGGGCGCCTACACGGCGGCCAAGCTGGCTCCCCACGGCTTCCCGATCACCGCCAGCTTGATCGTGGCCGCGGTGGTGGGGGCGGCGGTGTCGGCCCTGTTGGGTCTTCCCAGCCTGCGGCTGCGGGGGACGTTCTTTGGGATCACGACCCTTGGCTTTGCGGTTGTTGCCTATGGCTACCTTTTCGCCCACGTCGGCCAGGGCGGGGCGGTCACCATGCCGGTAGCCCGGGTCCCCCTGGTGGGAGCCGTAGAGACCAGCAAGGGCCTTTATCTCCTGTCCCTGGCGGTGCTGGTGCTGGCCGCCGGCGGTCTGGGCCTGCTGCGCCGGTCGGGACCCGGCCGGCTGCTGGTGGCGGCCAGGGACAACGAGCGGGCCGCACTGGCCCACGGCGTACCGGTGGGCGGCGTTCGCCTGGCCGGCTTTGCCCTGTCCGGATCGGTGGCGGCCGCCGCCGGCGTGCTGTGGGCCTATGCAGTCGTCAGCTTCAACCCGACCAGCTTCGCCCCCGACCTGTCCATCACCTTGGTGGCGGTGGTGGTGATCGGCGGCCTCGGATCCCTCACCGGGGCCGTGGTCGGTGCCTTCATCATCTTCGGGGGACCCACCCTGCTGTCCCTGCCCACGGCCTGGTCGATCCTCCTGTCCGGGTTCGGCCTCATGGTCACAGTGCTCCAGGTGCCGGGGGGCCAGATCAGCCTGTGGTGGCGGCTACGCGACCGACTGGCCCATTTGGTCGACGCCGCGGCAGCAAAGGCGACCATGCCTCCCCCAAGTACCTCGGCAGTGGCCCTGGACTGTCATGAAGTGACTGTTCGTTTTGGCGGCGTCATTGCCCTGGATGGCGTATCACTTCACGTCCAGGCCGGGGAGGTCGTTGGCTTGATCGGGGCCAACGGCGCAGGCAAGACAACTCTCATGGATTGCATCTCCGGCCACCGCCGGCCGGCTTCCGGACACATTCGGGCCTTCGGCGTGGAGGTGACGCACCTGCCCGCCGAGTACCGCCGCCAGCTTGGCGTCGCCCGCAGCTTCCAGGACGCCTCCCTCTATGCCGGGCTCACGGTCCGTGAGACGCTGCTGGTCGCATTGGAGCCAGAATTCCGCTCGGGTCTGCTCAGCGCTCTCGTGCGGGCGCCGTGGCACCGCTGGCTGGAGCGGGAGAAGAGCCAACGCGCCGACGAGCTATTGGCCAGGCTGGGCCTGGACGCCCACGCCGAGGTTCCCATCTCCCAGTTGTCCACCGGGCTGCGCCGGGTCTGTGACCTCGCCACGGTCCTGGCCCAACGCCCACGGCTGCTGTTGCTCGATGAGCCCACCGCCGGCTTGGCCCAAGCCGAGGTGGAGAACTTCGTCCCGCTTCTGACCGCCGTACGCGAAGAGATCGGATGTGCGGTGCTCCTCATCGAGCACGACATCGGCCTGGTCATGGCGCTGGCCGACCGCATCTACGCCCTGGAGGCGGGCAAGCCCATTGCCGAGGGTCGCCCGGAGGAGGTTCGCAACGATCCGCGGGTCGTGGCCTCCTATCTCGGGGTGACCAACGCGGCCATCGCTCGCTCGAGACAAGCCGTACGCGCTCCATCAACTGGGAGAACGGGAGCCAACGGCGCGTCTCGCAACGGAGCCAACGGCAAGCCGACCCGGGCTGCCCGTGTCAGTGCTCGGAGACCCTTGTGAAGCGCGGCACGAGATCGATTCAGGAGGAGTAGCAGGTGGAACAGCAGCTCAAGATTGGCCAAGGTCAGCTATCCGGAGTGCGAGAGAGCGGAGTGAGCCGGTTCCTGGGCATTCCGTATGCCGCCCCTCCTTTCGGCAGCCGGCGGATGAAGCCGCCTGAGTCCCCCCTGGCCTGGTCCGGGGTGCGGGATGTCACCCGGTACGGACCGACGGTTCCAAAGTCGCCCTACCCAGCCCCCTACGACGGGATATTCGAGGAACCCGATATCCCGGGGGAGGACTGCCTCAACCTCAGCGTCTGGACCCCGGACCCGGCCGGGCTCTACCCGGTCTTTGTCTGGATCCACGGAGGAGCCTTCACCAACGGGTCGAACGCCGTGCCCCAGTACGACGGGACGGCTTTCGCCCGCCACGGCGTTGTCTGCGTCACGATCAACTATCGCTTGGGGGCAGACGGCTTCCTTGACACCGGTGACGCCCACACGAACATAGGCATTCTTGACCAGACCGCCGCCCTGCGGTGGGTCAAGGACAACATCGCCGACTTCGGTGGTGACCCGTCGCGTGTGACGATCGGCGGGGAGTCGGCGGGGGCGATGAGCGTGGCCACCCTCCTGGCCAGCCCGCTGGCCGGTGGGCTCTTCCACGGCGCCATCCTCCAGTCCGGTGCCGGCCACCACGCCATCAGCCGTTCGACGGCCCAGAGAGTGGCCGAGGCGTTGGCGGTCCGGCTCGGTCTTCCCCCCAACCGGGATGCCTTGGCAGCGGCGCCGGTTGCCGACCTATTGGCCGCCCAAGCGGCGCTGTCGACCGATATCCAAATGGCACCCGACCCCGGCGCCTGGGGGGAGATAGCCGCCAACCTGATGGCCTTTGAACCCGTCATCGACCAGTCGGTGGTGACCGGCCTGCCCATCGACGGCATTCGCAAAGGGGCAGGAGCCGGAGTCCCCGTCCTGATCGGGACCAACCGGGACGAGCAATTGCTGTTCCTCGCTCCCAGCGGTGCCCTCGGGATGGTCACCGACCAGGTGCTCCGGCTGGCTGCCGCCGGCTATGGCTTCTCTGACCCCGACGATGTCATCGCCCTGTATGCCAAGGAGAACGGGCAATCCCCGGGGCACACTTTGGCCGCCCTGGCCGGAGACTGGTTCTTCCGCATCCCCGCCATCCGACTGGCCGAAGCCCGAGCTGCCGGTCCAGCGCCAACCTACGTCTACGAGTTCCGCTGGGAGTCCAGAGCCATGGGTGGGATCCTCGGGTCATGTCACTATCTCGAGGTCCCCTTTGTCTTCGACTCGCTGGATTCGGCGGGCGCGGACCGAATCACCGGGAGGGACGCCCCGCAACAGCTGGCCGAGGAGATGCACCAGACCTGGGTCCGTTTCATCGTGGAAGGAGAGGCGGGCTGGGCTGCCTACTCGCCCGCGCATCGCGCTGTTGGTGTCTTCGGCGGTTCCGTGTCGACCGAAGACGATCCGGGCGGGGAGCGCCGCCAGATCTGGGACGGACTCCGCTAGGCCGAGCCTGCCCAGAGAAGCACGCTCCGAAACCCCACTGCTAATGGTCAAACCCGACGATCCGAAGGAGAGCCACTGAGATGACCGTAACCGACTTCGATAAGGAAGCGATCCTACGCAAGTACGCCGAAGAGCGGGAGAAGCGTCTTCGTCCTGACGGGAATGCTCAGTACATTCGACTGACTGGGCGCTTCGCCCATTATGCCGAGGATCCCTACACCCCCCTGGTCGAGAGGGAGCCGGTAACCGACCATGTGACCTTTGCCTTCATCGGCGGCGGGTTCGCGGGCTTGCTGGCCGGCGCCCGCCTCAAGCAGGCCGGGATAGACGATGTACGCATCCTGGACAAGGCCGGGGACTTCGGGGGTACCTGGTACTGGAACCGCTATCCCGGCGCCATGTGTGACACGGCATCGCTGGTGTACATGCCTCTCCTAGAAGAGACCGGCTATATGCCATCGGAAAAGTACGCGCACGGCCCCGAGATCCTGGAGCACTGTCACCGGATCGGAAAGCACTTCGGCCTGTACGACCACGCCCTCTTCCACACCCAGGTCACCGAACTGTCATGGGAGGAATCCCACTCGGCGTGGCGGGTTCGGACGAATCGAGGCGACGACTTCACGGCCCAGTTCGTAGGTACCGGTACGGGTCCGCTGCAGGTCCCCAAACTGCCCGGGATCCCGGGCATCGAGGACTTTGGCGGGCATTCATTCCACACCAGCCGGTGGGACTACGCCTACACCGGCGGCAGCCCAGAGGGCGCGCCCCTGGACAAGCTCGGTGACAAGCGGGTGGCGGTCATCGGCACCGGCGCCACGGCCGTGCAGTGTGTCCCGGAGCTGGCAGGTGCGTGCCGGGAGCTCTATGTGTTCCAGCGCACGCCGTCTTCCGTCGACGTCCGCGGCAACCATGCGCTCGATCCCGGCTGGTTCGCCCAGGTGGCCGAGCCGGGGTGGCAGCAGCGCTGGCTGGACAACTTCACCGCCAACTGGGAGGCATTCACCGGAGTGGTCGGCGAAGAAGACCTGGAGGATCTGGTCCAGGATGGCTGGACCGATCTGGCCCGTCGGATGCGGACGATCCTGGAGGGCCTGCCGATCGAGGAGCGGACTCTTGAGCGGATGATGGAGGCTTACGAGGATGCCGATATCCAAAAGATGGAGGAGATCAGGGCTCGGGTGGACGCCGTCGTCTCCGATCCGGCCACCGCGGCCAAGCTGAAGGCTTGGTATCGGCAGCTGTGCAAGCGGCCCTGCTTCCATGACGAGTATCTCCATGCGTTCAGCCGACCAGGCACACACCTAGTCGACACCGACGGCCGAGGCGTCGAGCGGATCACCCCGAAGGGCGTGGTGGTACATGGGCGAGAATACGAAGTCGACTGCATTGTCTATGCCTCGGGCTTTTTTATCGAGATGGGAGTCAGCTTCATGGAGCGCTCCGGTTACGACCCCGTCGGTCGTGGTGGTCTGCGGCTCTCCCATTATTGGGCAGAGGGCATGCGGACCTACCACGGCATGAACGTCCACGGGTTTCCCAACCTGTTCATAGTCCAGTTGGCCCATGGGGCGGCGCTGGCTTCGAACGTGCCGCACAACTACGTAGAGGCCAGCAAGACCATCGCTGCGGTGGTGAAGCATGCCGTCGGCAGCGGCTTCAGCACGGTTGAGGCGACCGAGGAAGCCGAGAAGGCCTGGGTGGAGGTGCTCGTGGCCAATGGCCGCTCGATCGCCCGTGAGGACTGCACGCCGGGTTACTACAACAATGAGGGCCAGCTAGCCGGACCCCAGGAGAGCCTGAACGTGGGTTATCCGTTCGGCGCGGTGGCCTTCTTCCGGCTCATGGACGAGTGGCGCCGCTCCGGGTCGTTTGACGGCCTCGCCTTCAGCGGAGGCTAGCTTCAGGCACCGGGAGCGGGTTCACGAGTTGCGGCGCCAGGTAGCCGGCGCCAGGCCCGGTGCCGGCGGGGCCGCCGGCTCGAGGGCCGTTACACCCTCTCGGTAGCCTTCGGTCCATACATATTGAGTGGCCCCGGCGGTGGTGGAACACCCCGGGCCCCGGCCAGACCTGAACTGGGAGGTCCGACATGACAGACATTAGGGACACGCGCCCGGGACGACCAGGGGCGTCCGCCCAGCGCGTCTATGAGCAGCGGCTTCGGGAGGCCGAGGCCTGGCGGGTGGGGGCGGCCGGGGAGCGGGCCGTGGCCCGCCGGCTGGGGCGCACCCGTAGGGTCATCGTGTTATCCGACTGGGCCTGGCCGGGGCGGCGGGCCAACCTCGACCACGTGGTGGTGGCGTCCTCGGGGGTGTTCGTCATCGACACCAAGGCTTATGGGGGGAGGGTGGGGTTGATCGATCGAGGCTCCTTTTGTCGTCCCTTGCTGCGCCTCCAGGGCCCTCCCCTCTCTGTCCAGCTGTCCAGGCCCTCCCCAGCCTCGCCATTCATGCCGAAGCTGTGGGACAAGGCCAAGGCGAGCCAGGCCCCAGGTACCGTCTCCACAATGATCGACCAACACCCGGCGCGCTCGAGTTCCTGACTCCCAATCCCAAGGAGTCGCCGACCGACTGTCATGGGGCGCGCCACCTGCGGGGGGGGATGCCGTCATCGACACCAGGGCCCGCACCCCGGACAAGTCAGGGGCGTTGGATGTCTAACGCCCCGTTTCGGGCAGTACCTCAATGGGGCAGCGCAGTCCCTTCACCCGCCCGAGCCGGGCATCGGTGGTGACCAGGGTCGCGCCTAGCCCCTCGGCCAGGACCACGTACATCGCGTCCCATCCCCGGACCGTGGCGCGCAGCTCCCACGCCCGTTCGAGGAGGCGGCGATGGCCGAAGCGCTCCCCGGGCCAGTCCCTCAGGTCCTCGACGGCCTGATCCCCAGCCGTAGCGTCAAGGCGCCCGAGGAGCAGGTCGCGGCGGATCACGGAAAGGACCTCGACGTCGATCAGCTGCGGCGCGACCTGGTCGGGGTCCGAAGCCAGGCGGCCGCGGATCTGCTCCCCGAGGGGGGGCCCCACCAGCACCTCGTAGAGGCAAGAGGCGTCAACGACCAGCATCGGGCCACGGGCCACGCCCCTCATCGAGGGCCTCCAGGACCTGGGCGCTGGTGACCGACGAACTACGGCGGCGAGTCCGGGCCAGCCAGTCCTCCAGGCTGGGCCGGCTGGCGAGGCGGCTGGCCTCCCGCCTCAACAGCTCGGGGACGGTGGTGCCCGCCGCCGCCGCGTGCCGTTTCAAGGATGCGTAGACCTCGTCATCAATATCACGAATCTGCACCGTCTTAGGCATGACTGCATTATAACATGCGATGTTGTGACGGAGTCGGGACCCGCCAGCGAACACGCACGGCCCGGGCTATCCGGCGCGCCGGGGCAACCACCCAGCTGAGCGCGGATGAGATCGAGGCCACCGGCGTGGCCTTTCTGGCCCTGGTGGCGAGGGCCCGTGCCCCCGGCCTCCGCCCCTGAGTCAGACCCGATTCAAGGCGTCTCAACTGTCGGCCCGAGAGGTGTGCACCGGGGCAGATCCGCTCTCTCCACCACGTGGTGATTGCGCCCTCGGGGGTGTTCGTCATCGACACCAAGGCCTATGGGGGGAGGGTGAGCCGATCGATCGAGGGTCCTTTTGTCGTCCAGCGCTTCGTCTGCACGTGGCCGGCTGGGACCGCAGCCATCTTGTGCCAGCGGTTGGGCGCCAGGACTCTCTGTCTGCGTGTGCAGACGCGGCTTGGGTCGATCAGCCCGGCGGCCACGTCCAGTCAGGTCGCGCTCGTCCCGGACGTGGCGGCCCTGTTGAACCCGGGGGACTGTTACAGGACGTTTCCAGCGTCGTGGTCATACCGGTTGTCTGGGACCGGAAAGGAGACGACAATGGCTGTTGATGAGCAAGCCCGCTTCGAGTTGCACCAGCTCCTCACCGAGGTCCTCGGAACCAGCGGGGCCGGGTCGCTGATGGAGTACCTGCCGCCGGTCGGTTGGGCCGATGTGGCCAGGAAGGCGGATCTCGTCCACCTCGCCACCAAGGCGGAGATGGCTGATGTCCGCACGGAGATCGCTGACCTGCGCACTGATCTCCGCACCGAGATCGCTGACCTGCGTAGCGAGGTCAGGACGGGCACCGCCGGCCTGAGGGCCGAACTGAGCGACCAGCTCCGGGCCCAGACCTGGCGGATGATGGCGGTCATGTTCCCCGCCCTTCTGGGCCTGGCCGCCCTGGTGGTGACCCAACCCCACGTTTGAGTCGGCCTGTCTGCACGCGCAGACGCTGAGCCCGGCTTCCCGTCACCAGGGCGACCCGGATGGCAAAGTGGGCCCGTGCGCTACCGGACCCCGATGACCGACAGCGCCCGGTGGGAGGGCTTCCAGTTCCGCTCCGGGGACATCGTCGTCTCCACCCCAGCGAAGTGCGGCACCACATGGATGCAGATGATGTGCGCCCTCCTCATCTTCGGTGGTCCCGACCTGCCCGGGCCGCTGGCCGAGGTCTCTCCCTGGATGGAGATACAGACCGAGAGCAGGGACGCCGTCTTTACTGCCCTGGCTGCCCAGGACCATCGGCGGTTCATCAAGAGCCACACCCCCCTGGATGGGATCCCCTTCCACGACGGCGTGACCTACATCGCCGTGGGGCGCGATCCCAGGGACGTGGCCGTGTCCTGGGCCAACCACTTCGACAACATGGACCTGGAGCGGGTCTTCAGCGCCCGGGCCGAGGCCGTCGGCCTTGACGACCTGGCCGATATGGCCCCGCCACCCCCGCCACTCCCCGACCGGGCCGGAGCGTTCTGGTACTGGATGGAGGACGACTCGGCGGTCACCGAGAGCCTCACCGGGTTGGTGATGACCCTTCACCACCTCGACACCTTCTGGCAGGCCCGCCAACGGCCCAACGTAGCCCTCTTCCACTACGCCGACTTGAGCGCCGACCTGGAGGTGGAGATGCGCCGCCTGGCCGGCCTGCTCGGGATAGCCGTGGCCGAGGAGCGCTGGGCCGGCCTGGTGGGGGCCGCCGGCTTCACCAGCATGAAGGAGCGGGCTGCCGAACTGGCCCCCGAGACCCACGTCGACGGCTTCTGGAAGGACACGACCGCCTTCTTCCACAGCGGCACCGGCGGGCGCTGGCGGTCGTACTTCGGTCCCGGGGACGAGGCGCGCTACCGGCGACGGGTCGAGAGCCTGGTGAATCCGGATCTAGCCCGCTGGGTCCACCGGGGTCGACTCAGCTGACGTCTACGCCGATCACAGATCCCCGCCGCGGCCTTTCCAGAGGACGAGTGGGACAACGCATTCGTACTGGCCCACCGTTGGGCGGTCGACTCAGCCACCGCCGTCACCCGGTGCGGCCTTTCTGGCCCTGGTAGCGAGGGGCGGTGCCCCGGACATCCGCCCTTGACCCCACACCCGATTCAAGGCGTCTCAACTGTCGGCCCGAGAGGTGTGCACCGGGGCCACCGCCACGCCGTCGATCCCGCTGCTGATCCACCGCGGGTGGAAGCCCTGCCAATGGGGCGGCGGGCCAACCTTGACCAACGTGGTGGTGGCGCCCTCGGGGGTATTCGTCATCGACACCAAGGCCTGTGGTGTCGTCACCGAGCTTGTGAGCGGCAATTGGAAGTTGGCGCCCAGCAGCCGCTACAACCACACGCTCGGCTTCCGTCCGGGTGGCCGGTCACATTCGATCCTGATGCTCTGGGACGAGAGGTGGGACTTCCTGGGCTGGTATGTCAACCTTGAAGCGCCGGCCACCCGAACGCCGATCGGCTACGACACCTGCGACTACCACCTCGACGTCGTGATCGCGCCAGACCGCTTGAGCTGGAGGTGGAAGGACGAGGACCACATCGCCGCGGCTGTCGACCACGGCCTTTTCACCCCATCGAGGTCGACCAGCTGCGCGCCGAGGCCCTCCAGGTAATCGCCAGTTGCGAAGCCGGTGAGGAGCCGTTCACCTACGACTGGGCCGCCTGGCGTCCCGATCCAGGCTGGCCGGTGCCCCGGCTCCCCGCCGGCTGGGAGAGCGTCCCCGCTTGACGGCTGGTTCGCATTCGCCGGGGGCCCGAACCAGGGGAGAGCGCGGGCGTGCCGGGCCCGCTGCCCGGGTTGGCGGTGGTACGGTCGAAGCGGTTCGCTTACAGTTCGTTTCTAGTTCTGCCGATAGGAGGTAGGTGAGTTCTACTGAGCCGTACATAAACGACTCCCTCAGGTGGGTCGCTGTCGAGGTGAGGTATCCCCCCGTGGAGGAGCTGGCCGTCGGAGTGCCGACTGCCTTTCGGGACCGGGTCCATGACGATTTTCCTATCCTTGAACCTCAGACTCAGTTTGCTCTGTCAATAGGGCCCGCCGCCCCAATCCCTCAGCAGTCCTTCGCTCACCGATTTCTGCGGAGAGATCGTCTCATGAGCGTGATGGTCTCCCACGATGCCGCGGTCTTGGAGGCGACGATATACAAGGGTTGGACAGACTTTCTAGATACCTTCCTCTCGACTCTGAAGGCACTCCAAGAGTCAGTTGCCCTTGAAGGGATCGTGCGTATTGGACTTCGGTATATAGACGAAATACGGGTACCCGCGCCACACGCGTCTCTTCGCTCCTGGAGCGACTGGATTAATGAGCGCCTTATAGGACCAATATTGCTCGACGATGAGTCGGAGCCAGCCAATTGCACCATAGCTATTCAATACGGCGAACCACCGGGCTACGTAACCCTATTTCGTGCAGCTCCATTCTCGAGTGGGAGAGCAGTGCAGGAGCAAGGTCCTTTACGGATGCCTATATCGACACCTGACGGTCCTTATTTTCTTCTGGATACGGATGCCTCATGGGCAGACCCAGACCGGACCATTCCCGAGTTTGATGTTGACAATATTCGAGACATTCTTGCTCGCCTGCATTCCTCGTGCATCAGGCTATACGAAGCTTCTATCACCCCGAAGTTGAGAACCGAGATACTGGAGCGGCCAAGAGAGGAGGAGGTCTACGGATCATGAGCGTTGCTGAGCGAACTGACTCGTTTGCTCCTCTCCGGGCGCCGAAGGTCAATTCGCCCTCTAAGGAGGCACGTGTCGTACCATCTTCCATGGACGCCATCGTGCGGATGTTCAACACGGCAGGAAACAGCGAAAACGTCCCTCCGTGGGATGACACCTCTTGGCGGTATGCCGAGGCGAAGCAGCTGACGGACCTCTTGCGCACGGACCTCCCAGAAGGATGGGAGGCAACCGGCACACTGTCTCCTGACTGGCCAATCGTTATCTCGCACCAGGATCCGCTTCACCTGGGCCGTCAGATCAATTTGGTGATAGGTCGGGCGGGGCCGATTGCTTCCATGTCGATGGTGCCGGAGGCCATCACGGCTGGACTTCGAGATCCTTTTCTGGGCTATGCGATCGCACGCTCGCAGGTCCAACATGTGCGCTCTCAGGCTTTGGCTGAGATTCAGTCAGAGCTCGATCGTCACCGGGCTGTGTTCACTACACGATCGCCCCAGGACGTCGTGGTCGAGCTACTTGAGGAGCTCGGCCTCAGCCAGCTGACAGTCGCCCGCTGCCTGGGAGTCACTCCAACGGCAGTGCGAAAGTGGAAACGCGGGGAGCCAGCCCGACCTGAGTACCGAAACCTCCTGTCGTACCTGGCCGCAACCTGTCGCTATCTTGAAGACGTTGGGGTCCATGACCCAGGCGGCTGGCTTGAGGTTCCGATCTCGGCTACGTCTGAGGCAAGTCCCGCGGACCTCTTTATGGCGGGTCGCGCTGATCTCCTTGTGCTTTTTGCAGCTGGCTTAAGTGATCCTGGTGAAGTGGTCGGCGAGATGGGGCCATCGTGGGTCGAGAAGTTCGCATCCGATCCCGAGTACGAAGTAGTTCAACTTGGCGATGGCTCTCGCTCTGTCGTTCCGCGCTCGGGGGTCCCAGGCTGAGCTCTGCGTCGGATGCAGAGTCGGCGATTGACGGCGACGTCGAGTCCAAGTCTGAACTGTCAGCACCATGGGACGCGATCCTCGCGGATCGCTTGGCTGCACCAAGCACACCTCGAGGAATCTATCTGGAGGAGGTCAGTCCTTATCGGCCCATCTCGACTGGCGATGTCTATGTAGGCGTGACTGTGCCTGGGTCCACGTCGGCTGAACAACAGTACGAACTGACGATGGTCGTCGCTCACCCTAGCGCGATGAGAAAGGGAGCAGTATTAGAGGAGCGAGTTCGCGCGGCTCCGATCGCGCCAGTTGCCGGCATCCGCCGAAGTGAATGGAGCAACGGGTACTTCAACGTGTTTCCACTTCCCTTGCTGTCTACGGTCGTCAGAGAGCAAGGCCTTACGATCGAGAATCGAGGCTGGTGCGCACTGCTGGAGTTGGCAGCTCCGGTTCAGTCGTCCCTTCTGGATATCGAGCGAAGAGTGGCCTGTCTGGCGCCGGAGGGAATCCATCTCCTTCTGCAGCGCCTGGTCCATGCTGACACCCGCTTCCCCGTGCGCACAGACTTGCTTGCTTCAGTGTTTGAGCCAAAGCTGGACGAACTTGAGCTCCTTGAAACCTGGTGCGAAGAGTTGGGCCAACCGAGAGTATCGGGCGGGGAAGAACTCGCAAATGTCTTGACTTCTGAGGCGGCCGAATTCGAGGCCTTTTTGGCCACTCCTCACGGCACTGAGACCATTCGAAGTCTCCTCGAGAACAGGAGATCGGCGGGAGAGGCACGGACAGCGATCTACGCGGAACTAAGGCGGCGAAGGCGAGCGTAGCGCCCCGGAAAGCCGCCCAGGTGGTCGCGTTAGGTCGCGACCAGGGCGCCACCCACCACCTTAGAAGGCAATGGCCCCACGGGTCCCTACCTTGGTCGGTGCCCCGGTTTGGGCCCGATTCCGAGTCAGAGTCGATATCTAGCTATAGCTAGTCAACTCCGTGGCTCGGGCGGCTAGTGTCCTGAGTTCCTAGTTCGGAAGGAAAGTGCAGGCATAGTCGCGAACTTTTTCGTCAACGACGACGATGGAGGTCGAGATATGTCACGAACGGGACGGCCGAAGGCCGCGAGCTGGTGCTCACCGACGAGGAACGCCTGACTCTCGAACGGTTGGTCAACCGGCGCAAGAGCGCGCAAGCCCTGGCCATGCGGGCGCGCATCGTGT
>Ga0307374_10008007_pt1 | contig 15922 bp, 13 predicted proteins | sample OX3MG_FD_202532 | JGI IMG/M metagenome (GOLD analysis project Ga0307374, IMG submission 202532) | Soil microbial communities from Risofladan, Vaasa, Finland - OX-3 | ecosystem: Environmental > Terrestrial > Soil > Coastal area > Acid sulfate soil | place: Finland: Risofladan, Vaasa | collected... | reverse complement strand
ACCGATCGAATGGGTTTCGAGAATACCGTGGACGTGTACTGCATGCGGCTCGTAAGCCCCGGCAAACCGCACGCCCATGTCCGAGCCATTCTTGCTCGGGGCCGGAGCAACGCGGCGAGCGCGCTCGTTCCCAGGACGATCGCGGCAATCCATGGAATGATGTAAGCGATGCTCAGTGTCTCCTCCGGCACACCGGCACCGGGAACCAGCACTTGAACCAGCGAAACCAGCGGGCGCAACAGAAGCCCCGGCAGAATTCCAATGCAAATGCATCCTGCACCCAACATCCACAGCCCAACGCGCATGCCCAGGGGCGCTTCCTGCGCGTGTTCGGCCTCTGCGCTGCGCGGGCGTCCCAGGAAAGCTACGCCGAAGGCTTTCACAAAACATGCCGCCGCCAAACCGCCAATCAGAGCCAATATGCCCACCATCAACGGCAGAATAATCCCAGCCTTCGCGTCAACCAGGCTCGAACCGGCAAGGAAGCTTCGAAATATCAGCCACTCGCTGACAAATCCGTTGAACAGCGGCAGTCCGGCAATCGAGCAGCACCCAATGAGCACGGCCGCGCCCGTCACCGGCATTCGGCGCTGCAATCCTCCCAGCTCGTTCAAGTCGACAGTATGAGTGGACGATGAAATGGCTCCAGCGCCGAGAAACAGCAGGCTCTTGAAGAAAGCATGGTTAAAGGCGTGCAGCAGCGCTCCGACTAGCGCCAAACCAGCGCCGAGCAGCGAGTGATGCGCCAAAAAAATGAGGGATGTTCCCAGTCCCAGAAAGACGATGCCGATGTTTTCTACGCTGCTGTACGCCAGCAGTCGTTTCAGATCGTGTTCGGCAATCGCATACAAAATCCCGAGAAGCCCCGTGAAGGCCGCCACCACCAAGACAACGTAGCCCGACCACCAGGGACCGCCGCCAAGGAAATCAAATGCGAAGCGCACAAATCCATACACGGCTGTCTTTAACATGATCCCCGACATCAGCGCGGAGACGGGACTCGGCGCTATCGGGTGCGCCCGCGGCAACCACAGATGCAACGGGATCAGGCCGGCTTTGGCTCCGAATCCCACGAATGCCGATAAAAAAACTGCGGCGCGAATTCCCCCGGGCATCGCAGCGCCCGCGGCGCGAATCATCCCAAAATCCAGGCTATGTGAATACGGAAGGAAAAGGAAAAAACAGCCGGCCACAGCGGCCGCGCCAACATGCATCATCAATAAATAGACGAAGACGTTATGGCGCCGCTCGGGCGAGTCCCCCTCGATCAGGATCAACGCAGCGGATACAAGCGTCATCAACTCCCAGCCCGCCAGAAACGCAAAGCCCGTGGACGCCGTGACAACCACGATCATCGAAAGAAGAAACAACGAAAAAAACGCCCATGTCCAACGGCGTTGCTGCTCGGAGTAGTGAAGATCGAAATAAGGGCTAGCAAAGATCGTGACCGGAACTGCCACCGCGCATACTAGCAGGAGAAAAAACGCGCTGAGACGGTCAACGGCAAATGAAAAAGGGAAGGGCGTCGCCCAGGACAGATCCAGCAGGGAAGTTGTCTGCCACAAGAAACTGGATACGGCCACCAGACCGCCGGCCACCCCGGCAGTTAGAATCAGCGTGATCGCGAGTCTCCGCGCCCGCGCCCCGCGACTGACGATCAGAATCGCAGGAACGAAGACGCCCAGGACACTCAACAGATAGGCGAACGCCATTTCAATAGGGCCCATTGGCATTCAGTTACTTCCGGCCCCGCTCTTGCTTCATTTCTTCCAGCATTTCCCGCACGCCCACCAGGTGGTTGTTGAAGATCTCCCTGGCGATGTCCAATAATTTAAAAATTGCCTGGTCGGAAATCGAATAAAACACCCCGCTGCCGGCCTTCCTGCCGATCACGATATTTCGAACGCGAAGAATGGCCAGCTGCTGGGAGACATTCGCGGGCTCAATCTGAAGCATCTCGCTCAATTCGTTTACGCCTTTTTCGCCGCTGCGAAGGCAATCCAGAATCCGGATGCGAATGGGGTGCGCAAGGGCTTTGAAGAATTCGGCTTTGAAGTTGGGGAGTTGTTGTGGCATGCGCATATGCAATAATTCGCATATGCTAGACATTATATGCCCCGTTGTCAATGATCGCGTGCAGGGCCAATCGCCGCCCCTGCCGCCCCGCGCGAGTCTTTTGCGGCCCGGTTGGTCCGACCGGTTGGTCCTAAATGATCAGAGGATGGATTTGCCGACACCGCCGCGCACACGTTTACGCAAATGAGGGGCTGTGAAACATTGGGAAAACGGGAGGGGGGAATGAAAAAATGGTCGGGGCGAGAGGATTTGAACCTCCGGCCTCCTGGTCCCGAACCAGGCGCGCTACCAGGCTGCGCTACGCCCCGACAGTACGCACTCGGGCGCGTTGAAAATTACGTCCGAATGGAACAATCAGAATAGCATAGCTCGGAGTCTGAACCTAGAGTTTGGGCGAAATGTCGGTTTTCCAGGCCGGGCATGAAGACTGCCTGCAAATCAAAAACGGCCGCGCCCGATGGGCTTCGCGAACAGTGGGAACCAACCACTGTGTTATAGTGAGGTTCGCGAAACTGCAAATCTCCGCAGCGGGCAATTCATTTTTACAAGTCGAGAGGAGCACGAGCCTTCGTTCGTGCACAACCACATGGCATTGATGGAACGAATCCAAAAAGACCTGACCGAAGCGATGATGGCCAAAGACGAGCTGCGCCTGAGCGTGCTGCGCATGGTCAAGTCCGCCCTGAAATACAAGGAAGTCGAAAAAGTGCGTCCGCTGGAAGACGCCGAGGCCCTGCAGGTGCTGCAAACGCTCATGAAGCAGCGGCGCGAGTCGGTCGAGCAATTTGCCAAGGGCGGCCGCCAGGATTTGGCGGACAAGGAAACCAGGGAAATCGCCATTCTGGAAGTTTATTTACCCGCCGCGGCTTCCGATGACGACATGAACGCCGCGATCGAGGCGGCCATCGTGGAAACGGGCGCGAATTCCCCGAAATCGATGGGCCCGGTAATCAAAGCGGCCAAGGCGCGCCTGGAAGGCAAAACGGTGGACGGCAAGGTGTTGTCCGAGCGCGTGAAAGAGCGGCTTTCGAAGCTGGCGTAACCGGCCAGTCGAAAGTTGAAAGCTGAAAGTCGAAAAACCGAAAGTCCAAGATTCATCCACGATTCGTGCAGTATTCAAAGTTGAGTGTTTAGAAGTGCTCCGCGCATTCTTATCCGTAGCGAAAAACTGATGCCGCTGCCCGAAACCATTCCCGTAAGCTACACGGAAGAGGAAGCCGGATACATCAGCGTGCGGCCCATTTTGCGGCAGACGTTTCGCCTGTATGAACTCCTCGACATGATTTTGAGCGTGACGAGCGGCCCGACGGGCGGGGTGACGGGAAAAGACGCGGGGCGCGTTCGCCAAATTCTGCGTTCCGGGACAATTGCCTATCATTTCTATCGCTATTCGTGGACAGGGTTTGACCCCGACGAAACGGAACTGGCGGCTGCGCTGGCGCAATTCCCGGACGCGGAGCCTGCGCGACCTTTCGCCCCCGGCCAATGCATCGCGGCGGTCTTTCAATCCGGCGGCGTATATTCGACAAATCTGCTCGAACTGGACCGCGCCGCGGGATCGATGCGCCGGATGTTTCGCGGGAAAAGTTTCTGGGAGCGCCTGCTGGAAATCGCCGGCGATGAGAAAATTTCGTACCACGGATATTCTTACGAACGCCGCGCCGATCTTTACCTCCTCGAACTGAACGGCGAAAACAAGATGCGGATTGCCCTGGCCGCAAATCGGCTGGCACGGCGCAACTTGCGGACTGCGCTGCGCGTGCTGCCCGAAGCCGCGTGTGTTCTTTTCGTGTGTCCGAGGTAGGGGGACGCGGGCGACCGTCCGGGGCATCGCCGGGCGTTTCGGAAGACATCGAACCACTCAAAATTCTCTCTCCCTGGAAACTTTTTGGGCCATAATGCCGGGCGATCATGCGGGCGCTTGTTTTTGCGGGTTTTGCGAACGGGAAGCGGGCGCGGGCCGTGCCTGCAGTGCGCATGAGTAGAAGGCCGGGATCACTTGCGGGGGTGTTTTTTGGCTGATAAACCTTGGAGTTCGACGGCGCCGCCTGAGGAATTTTGTCCTTATGTGGAAGCGTCGAGCGCCATGACGGAGTTCAGCTGGCGCGCGGTCATTCTGGGTGCGATATTCGGCGCGCTGTTCGGAGCGGTTTCGGTTTACGTGGGGCTGCGCGCCGGGTTGACGGTATCCGCCTCGATCCCCATTGCCGTGCTTTCGATTTCCATCCTGCGCGCGTTCGGAAAATCCACGATTCTGGAAAACAACATTGTGCAGACCACTGGCTCGGCGGGCGAGTCGGTGGCGGCCGGCGTTATTTTTACGCTCCCGGCGCTGATTTTCATGGGCTTTTCGCTGAACACGGAATACTGGCGCGTATTTTTTCTCGCGCTCATCGGCGGATGGCTCGGCGTGCTGATGATGATTCCGCTGCGGCGCCAGCTGATCGTAAAAGAGCACGGGAATCTGACTTTCCCCGAGGGCACGGCATGTGCCGATGTCCTGGTGGCGGGCGAAAAAGGTGGATCGTTCGCCGGCAGCGTGTTCTGGGGTCTGGGCATCGGCGGCGTCTACACCTGGCTGATGAACTCGATGCAGATGTGGCCGGGCCAGCCGGAATACCAGCCGAAGTGGCTGCCGGGCGCGTCGTTTCGTGTGGCCGTGACCTCGGAATATCTGGGTGTTGGCTACATCATCGGCCCCAAAACGGCCGGCACAATTTTCGCGGGCGGCGTGTTTTCCTGGCTGGTTCTGATGCCGGCCATGCGCTTTTTCGGGCAGAACATGTCGGCGCCGCTTTATCCTTCGACCATTCCCATCGCCCAGATGACGCCCGACCAGCTCTGGTCCAGCTACGTGCGCCCCATAGGAGCGGGAGCGGTGGCCGCCGCCGGACTGATCACGTTGCTTCGAACGCTGCCCACGATTGTGAGCGCGCTGGCGGCAGGGCTGAAAGATGTGCGCGCGCGGCGCGCCGGGCCCCCTGCGCAGGCCGAGCGGCTCGAGCGCGACCTTCCCATCAGTTTTGTTCTGATCGGGTCCGCCGTAATCGTGGCCATGATGTGGGGGCTGCTGACGTTCAAGCCGATACCCGGGGCGAGCACGGGAATTTTTTCGAATCTGGTTGCGGCGCTGTTCGTGATCGTTTTCGGATTCCTGTTCGTGACGGTTTCGTCGCGCATCTGCGGGCTGATCGGCACGTCGTCGAATCCGGTAAGCGGCATGACGATTGCCACGCTGATGGCCACCTGTGCGATGTTTCTGGTGGCCGGCTGGACGGGCGGAGCGTACGCGGCGCTGGCCATCACGATTGGCGGCGTTGTCGCCATTGCGGCGGCGAATGCCGGCGCGACTTCGCAGGACCTGAAGACGGGCTATCTGGTGGGCGCGACGCCGGTGCGGCAGCAGATCGGATTGATCGTGGGCGTGCTGGTGGCGTCGTTCGTGATCGGACTGACGCTGATCGGAATGAACAAGGGCCTGGAAAAATACACGCCCAACGAAATTGCCATCAACCTCGCGCATCTTCCCGATGGCGTGCAGGTCGAATCGCAAAATTACCAGCACGCTGGCAAGACGTACGTGCTGGTCAACGCGCTGGGCTCGCAGCAGGTGCCCGACGGAAAATATCTCTACGATCCGGGAACCCGGCGGATTGAAATTCAGTGGGTGCAGGGAATCGGCAGCGAAGCCGCGCCGGCCCCGCAGGCGCGCCTGATGGCCACGGTCATCAACGGCATTCTGACGCGGCGCCTGCCGTGGCGACTCGTGCTGCTCGGCGTCTTTCTGGTCGTGACGATCGAACTGTTGGGCGTGCGCTCGCTCTCGTTCGCCGTGGGCACGTATCTTTCCATCGCCACAACGGCGGCGATTTTTGCAGGTGGCGCGGTGCGCTGGCTGGTGGAGCGCAACCAGCCCAAGACCGCCGAAACCGAAAGCGAAGTCAGCCACGGCTCGCTTTATTCCAGCGGATTGATCGCCGCGGGCGGCGTGGTGGGATTGCTGGCGATCGTCATCAAGCTGATGGAAATCCGCGGCTGGGTCGCGCCCGATAAATTCAACGTGGGCACAAAATGGATTGGCAGCCTCGCCACGAACGGCTGGCTGGGCCTGGTGATGTTCCTGCTGCTGGCCTCGTCCCTGTTTGTGTTTGCCCGCAAAAAGCTGGAGTAGCCCGGTAGAACAGGCTTCAGCCTGTCCGGTATAGATTTTGAAGATGCGCAAATGAAAACCGCACAGGCTGAAGCCTGTGCCACATAAGAACCCTAGCAGCATGGAAACTCGGAAAGGGCAGGCCATGGATTCCTCCATTTGTTTTATGAGCGCCATCGAAATGGCCCGGTTGATCCGCACGAAGAAGCTTTCGGCGCGCGAAGCCCTGGCCGCGCATATGAAGCAGATCGAGCGTGTGAATCCGAAGGTGAATGCCCTCGTGACGCTGGCGGCGGAAATGGCCGCCGATGCTGCCGCGAAGGCCGATGAGATGCTGGCGCACAAGCAGACTTTGGGGCCGCTGCATGGCCTGCCCGTGGCGCACAAGGATCTGCTGGAAACACGCGGCATTCGCACTACATTTGGATCGCCGCTTTATAAAGATTACATTCCCGCCGAGGACGATATTGTTGTCGATCGGATGCGGCGCGCCGGCGCGATCACAATTGGAAAAACCAACACGCCGGAATTCGGCGCGGGATCGCAGACGTTCAACAAAATCTTCGGCGCAACGCGCAATCCTTACGATCTGGCGAAAACGTGTGGGGGATCTTCCGGCGGCGCCGCCGTTTCTCTGGCCTGCGGACTGGCGCCGGTCGCCAGCGGGTCGGATACCGGAGGGTCGCTGCGAAATCCCGCCGCATTCTGCAACGTCGCCGGTTTCCGCCCCTCCATCGGCCGCGTACCGAACCCCAAACAGGCGCTGGCGTGGTCCACGCTGAACACCTCGGGATGCCTGGGACGCTCGGTGGCCGACCTGGCCTATGTGCTGAGCACGATTGTGGGGCCGGATTCCCGCGCGCCGCTCTCCATCAACGAACCGGGAGAACTTTTTGCGCGCGATCTGGACCGCGACTTTCAAGGCGTGCGCGTGGCTTGGTTTAAGAATTTGGGCGGCGCGCCCTTCGATCCGCGCGTGCGCGCGGTGGTGGATGGGCAGCGAAAAACATTCAAATCGCTGGGATGCATCGTCGAGCAGGCGGAGCCGGACTTCGCCCCCGCGGAAATCGCGTTTCGCGTCCTGCGCGCCTGGAATACGGCGAATACGCTTGGCGCGCAATTCCAGGATCACCCGGACGCCTTCAAGGACACGCTGCAGGGCGAAATCGAGGAAGGGCTGCGCCTGACCGGCATGGACGTTGCGCGTGCCGAAACCGCTCACGGCCGGCTCTGGCGCGGCTTTCAGGCATTCCTTGAAAAATACGAATACTTCGTTCTGCCCACTACGCAGTTGCCCGCCTTCGACCTCGACACGCCCTATCCCACGGAAATCGCGGGCGTGAAGCTCGATAACTATATCGACTGGATGAAATCCTGCTGGTACATCTCCGCCACGGGCAATCCCGCCGCTTCGGTGCCCGCAGGTTTTACTCCGGAAGGACTTCCGGTTGGCGTGCAGATCGTTGGCCGCAACAAGGAAGATTTCAGCGTTCTGCAAATGGCGCACGCGTTCGAACAGGCGACCGGATTCGGCGGAAAACGCCCGGGCATTGTGTAGAGGACTTTGGAGTGAGGCAATCCTTCGCGAAAAAATCAATGCCGGTCCAGATCTGTCCTGATAAGATAATTTCGCCGCCCAAACCAAACAGGAGAGTCAACAATGAGGCAGAACGCCCTGAGTCGATACCTTGTCATCATCAGCGTGCTTGCGCTATTTGGTTGTGGAAGCTCGTCCAATACAGCAGATTCGAGCACCGCGGCAGGAAACTCAGGGGATGCCGGCGGGTCCAATTCGTCCGCAGCGATGCCGGCACCGGCTCCCGCACCTGTTGCTCCTCCCGTTGTGGTCAGTGCCGGGAAAATGATCGTGGTAACCGCCGACCAGTCGGTCAGTTCCAAGACCAGCAATCCCGGAGATCGTTTCGACGCTTCGCTGGCCGAGCCGGTAATGGTTAACGGCAAGGAAGTGATTCCCGCGGGCGCGAAGGCGACGGGAATCGTAACAGAAGCCAAATCCGCCGGAAAATTCAAAGGCCACGCCGCGATCACCGTGACGCTCAGTTCGATTACGGTGAATGGTCGGAATTATTCCGTGAAAACAAGTTCCGTCACCGAAGCCGGTAAAGGCCGGGGCGAAAGAACGGCGATTGGCGTGGGAGGAGGGGCAGCGGTCGGCGCAATCATCGGCGCAATCGCCGGAGGCGGCAAAGGCGCGGCCATCGGAGCGGGTGCGGGCGCCGGCGCGGGCACGGCCGGAGCAGCGTTCACCGGCAACCGGGACATCACCATCGGCGCCGAGACCAAGCTGCATTTCAAACTGGACGAGCCGCTGCAGATCAGAGCAAATTAGCCTTGATTCTTTCGTTAACTGCTTTGTTGTCTAGGCCGGACCGATGTGGCCGATTCGTTAACATGCCGCTGAATCATTCGGTCCGGCATTTTCACCGTGGTTGTGGTATACTCCGTTTGCGCTTAATACATCGGTTGTTTGGTGTGGTTGCTCAGGCAAGATAGTTCGATTAGAGAAAACCCCGCCTTTGTTCTCCTCCGTCAGTAATTCAGCGTAATTTAAACTAGGACTGGCCCTGCCAGTTGCGTGCCCGCACCGGGTGCGGACTCTGTTTTTACACAAAGCGCTTCCAATGAAGCGTGGAGTCCGCCAAAGACAAAGACTTGTGTGTGCGCAGCAACGGCCCCCGCCAGCAGAAAAGACAAGATAGAAACATGCAGAATTTCTCAGAACTACAGATTTCCAATTACACGAAGGAACGCCTCGCGGCAGCGCGTTTTGTAACGCCGACTCCCGTGCAGGATGCGGCGATCCCGCAAGCGCTTGACGGCAAGGATGTGCTTGCGACCGCGCAGACGGGAACCGGCAAAACGCTCGCGTTCCTGATTCCCATCATCGAACAACTGCTCCGGAATAAGGCGCGGGGCATTGAAGCCCTCGTGCTTGTGCCCACGCGCGAACTGGCCATGCAGGTGGTGGATCAATACAACGCGTTGCGCGGCAAGCAATTGCCCGCGGCAGCTTTGGTGGTAGGCGGATTGCCCGAAGCCAAGCAGCTCAGCGCGATTCGCGCCGGAGCCCGCCTGATCGTGGCCACTCCCGGACGGCTGGAAGATTACCTCAGCCGCAAGCTTTTCAATTTCAAATCCCTCAGCGTGCTCGTCCTCGATGAGGCCGACCGCATGCTGGACATGGGATTCCTCCCGGCCATTCGCCGCATTGCGTCGGTGCTGCCGAAGGATCGCCAGACCATGTGTTTTTCCGCCACGCTGGAAGCGTCGGTGGTTCACCTGGTAAATGACTACATGCGAACCCCAGTGCGCCTCGCATTCGGATCCACGCTCAAGCCTTCGGAAAACGTCCGCGTGCAGGCGTTTGAAGTTTCCAGCGATCGCAAACAGCAAATGCTGCAACACCTGCTTTCCAAGGAAACGGGCCGCTGCCTGGTATTCGCGCGCACCAAGCGCGGAACCGAGAAGCTGGCCAGAAACCTGAGCCGCGAGGGCTTTGCCGCCACCATGATTCACGGTGACCGCTCGCAATCGCAGCGCACTGCCGCTCTCGCAGGATTCCAGCAGGGCCGCTACCGCGTCATGGTCGCCACCGATCTGGCTTCCCGCGGCATCCATGTGCAGGACATCGCGCACGTCATCAACTATGACCTCCCGGAAATCGCGGAGAACTTCATTCACCGTGTGGGCCGTACGGGCCGCGCGGGCAAGATGGGCGTTGCTTCCACGCTCTTCGGCCGGGAACAGCGGTCCGAGTTGCTTCAACTCGAACGCACGCTGGGTATCCGCATGGAGAGGGTGCAGGCGGATGGACAGCTTCCTCCCGTCGTTGTGAAACCGCAACCCACCCAAATCGAATTGGATCGCTTGCATACGAATTCCGCGTCGAGGATGGCCCGGCTTCCGGGTGAAGTCCTGCAGGCGCATTTCGGAAACTGACCTGATTTTTCAAGCCGCCGGCAGCCCGGATTGTTTGGGTTGCCGACGGATTTTTTTTGCGGCCCAGTAGGACAGGCTTCAGCCTGTCTGGTTTTGATTTCTGCCAGTGCGGCAAAATCCAGACGAAAACCAGACAGGCTTCAGCCTGTCCTGCTGAGGCGTTATGACCGCAATCTACTGCATTCCCGCCGGCTCGCCGAATAAATCAATAAATTCAATTTTCCAGGGATCTTGGTCCAGGCGGATGCGCGCCACGGTAACGGGCAAATCGAATCGCCGAGGTCCCGCGCTGCCGGGATTGAGGAAGAGGACGCCGCCACGTTCCGCGCCGCTGTGTTTGTGCGAATGGCCGCTGACAACGATGTGAAATCCAGCGGCAGCCGGATTGAGGTCGAGCGCGTGCACGTCGTGAAGCATGTAAATCGTTGCGGGGCCCGTCTCGACGACTTCGGTTTCGGGCAACTGTTGCGCCCACGGGTCCGTATCGACGTTTCCACGCACGGCGAAAACCGGCGCCAGAGATTTCAGCGCCGCGATGATTTCCGGATTTCCCACGTCGCCGGCATGAAGGATCAGATCCGAACCTTTCAGGGCGTTCAGAGCCTCCGGGCGCAGCAGTCCATGCGTGTCGGAGATCAGGCCAATCGTCCTGGGTGTGCGGCTCACTGTTTTTTTCCGATCGCCAGGAAAAAACTCCCGGTTCCGATGCGCATGGTAAATTCTTGCGCCGCCTTTTGACAGGCAGGGAATCGGCCGCGTAAATTGAGTGCGGTCCGGTCGCGTGCTGCCTTGTGTCCGGCGGTTACCAGGGAAGGGCAAGCTTTGGCGTAACGCTCACCAGAATGACGGAAGCGCCGATGCGGAATTCGGAGAGGTGTTTGAGCTCGGCAGCGCGCACGCGTTCGTCGGCGAAATAAGTTCCGTTGGTGGATTCCAGATCGCGCAGGCGAATTACGTCATCCTTGATTTCGATCGAGCAGTGCCATCGCGAAATTTCCGGGTCGGCGATCAGCACGTCCGAATCCGCGCGTCCCAGCACAACGCGTGGTTTTTCCAGGGTATAGACAAGCCCCCGGGCCGGTCCGGCGATCACCGAGAGTGCAATGGTTTTTCCCTCTGGCAGGTGCAAGCCGCCGGCTTCCTCATTGCCAACCCCCGCGAGCCTGGGAGCGCCTGCGCTGCGCGCAAATTGTGGCATGGGCGAAAGGACATGGGTCGCATCCGGATTCCGGGCCACTTCGACGATGGTATTCTTCCCGCACTTCGCGCAGCGGAATTGCACGCGGGCATGGCCTGCCAGTTGCGCGTCCGGGAGGGAGTGATTCGCACCGCAATTCGAACAAGTTACTTTCATCGACTCCTGCGGTCTCTGGACCAATTTAACATGCCCATTGCGCGTGGTGAGTCGCCGCCAGTCCGGATGTTCCGGCGCGGAAACTGTCCTGGCGGACAGGAAACGCGCGGAAGCGCAAAAAGTTCAATCACGCGCCCCACCCCTCCGCTTGAGTCTGGGCATGCCGTCATCGGGCGCATCCGGTTCCAGCGTCGAAGGCCCGTCATTCTTCTTAAAATTCTGCTGCGCGGCATACACGGCTGCGCCGCTGAGATAGGCGGGCTGGTCAAGCGTCACCGTGAAGGGCGTCCCCGCTTGCAGATAGAAGTCCTGCCCGCGGCGCGACATCAGGATCAGCACGGCCACGGCTGCTCCCGCTCCGGCGCCGACCACTGCTCCTTTGGCGCCGCCAATCGCAGCTCCCAGAAGCGCGCCTCCGGCCGTATCGAGCACCGCGCCGCGCGCATCGTGGGAAGGCGGCTTGTCGTTTGCGAACTGCCGCTGCCCCTTCAAGTCCGTGGAATCCAGATGCGCCTGGATACTGGTTTCGCCACCGGGTTCGAGGCGCACGCGATCGACCGCAAGGTGAATTACGCCCGGTTTACCGAAATGCCCGGAGCGTTTCACCTCGACAATATGTCCAAGAAATTCCGTGTCCGGCGGAATTTCCAGGCTGTTGCCGAGTAAGATCGAATAGGTGAGGCGGAACTTTACGACTTCGCCCTGTTTGGAAACGAGCGTGGAAAGCGGCGTATCCAGAACCACTGGAATCGGCTTTTTTACCGGGAGGGCGATTTGCGCCGGGAGTTCGGGCCGGGCAGGCGGCGCTGGAGCAGATGCGCGTTCAGGAGCAGTCGCGCGCGGATGGGGAGGCCCTTCGACCTGCGCGCTTGCCGTGATGACGGCCAGAAACAGGGAAAACGGCAGCAGCGCGGCGCGCCAACGGCCATGGGAACGCCATCGGCGATCGGCAGGCTTGGTCCTCCACAGGGCACACCTCGGGCACGTTTCCATCCGGTGCCAGTTTGGCGGGAAGGTTGCCCTCGTTGCCTGTTGAATTTGCATGATGACGCAACCCGGCATGCCTATTTTAGCAGAAGGACAAGTTTCCCGCGTTTTCGTCTCACAGGTTTTCATCGCGCAGGTTGAATATTGCGGCCGCCGCGTAGATCATAGCTGGGTTGCCCGCCGGGAGGACTACGAAGTGAAGTTCAAGCAATTGCCGTATTTTCTGGGTCTGCAACCGGGACCGAAATCGTACGGTTTCAAGGTGAAGAGTTTTGACCTGCCGCGCGATGGGACCGTGGAATATGCGCAATGGCTTCATCCGCACGAAACCGAAAAAGAAATCACGCAGTCTTCGATCGACGCGCTGCGGAAATTTCTTTCGCCCGGGGACGTGGCCATCGACATCGGCGCGCATACGGGAGACTCGACCATCCCCATCGCACTCGCCGTCGGCAAGCAGGGATGCGTTCTGGCGCTGGAGCCGAACCGTTATGTATTTTCCGTGTTGAAAAAAAACGCGGAATTGAATCCCGCGAAAACGAATATCATCCCGCTGATGTTCGCGGCGACCCCGGAAGACGCGGAAATGGAGTTTCAGTACTCGGATTCGGGCTATTGCAACGGCGGTCGGTTCGAGGGGATGAGCAAATGGCTGCATGGGCACGCGTTCAAGCTATCCGTGCAGGGCAGAAATCTGTCCGCCTTCATCGAAAAAAACTTTCCCGAACTGCTTCCCAGGATTCGCTACATCAAAATGGACACGGAAGGATATGAGTTAGCCGTCCTGCAAACCCTCTCCGGCCTGATCGCGCAATGCAAACCGTTCCTGAAGGTTGAGGTCTACCGGAAACTGGATGACCTGCAGCGCCAGGCGCTGTTTCGATCCCTTTCCGCGCACGGCTACACGATTCATAAAATCGCCGATGACGGAGATGGCGGAAACGATTTCGGAGAAAAGCTCACCGAGCAGGACATGAGCAATTGGCGGCACTTCGATGTCTTCTGCGTGCCCGCTTCGTAGCGCGCCGCGGCCGTTTGGTTGAGGATTTGCCGGGCCGGAAGGCTCGCGGTTCGCGCCATTCGCTGCGGCACGGCAGGCGGAATCCTGTCCCGCTCTACTGCACGAAACCCACGCTGGGCGCGGGCATGGGCTCGGAAGCCTCGCGAATGGGTCCGAACTGCGCTTCGTAACGGCTGATATTCTCTCCTAGCGCGCGCAAAATGCGCTTGGCATGCGCGGGGCTCACAACCGCGCTGGATAGAAGCTTGCCTTGCGGCACGTTCGGAAAGACGTAGATGAACTGCAGCGTGAATTCTTCCGCGTTGTGATGAAACATCACCAGGTTGCAGAATTGCCCGATCAGTTCTTTTTCGTCCGCCTTGATTTGCACCTGCACTTGTTCGCCGCCAGCTTGGGCCATGGTTTTCCTCCGTTCACGGGGAACGTTCTCGATGAACCGCTTCGTTTCCGACACTACCATATTCCCTGGGGCCGCGGCACGCGGTTTGCGCGCCCCGTTTTCGTGCTTCGTACTATCCGCGCGGGCGCGTTGTGTTTGCGCACCATCCGCGAAGCCGTCGATTGACTCGCCAGCGCGTTAATGCTAGTTTATTCAGGAGATTTATCTAAGTTAACTATGAGCCTTCCACCCCCTACTTCCGTTACGCCGATCGGTACCCCGGGCGGTGACGGCAAAAACGGACCGGATTCCTCGGCAAAAGGCGGTTTGCGCGATTGGAAAAGGTCCCCATCGCTGCCCGAGTCCTACCGCAGCGTCCCCATCCTGGAGGGCGCATCTTTTTTGCGGAAGATGTTCGCGTTTGCGGGTCCCGGCTACCTGGTGGCCGTGGGCTACATGGACCCGGGCAATTGGGCGACCGACCTGGGCGGCGGTTCGCAGTTTGGCTACACGCTGTTGAGCGCGGTCCTGATTTCCAGCCTGATGGCGATTTTTCTGCAGGCGCTGTCGGCAAAGCTGGGGATTGCCACGGGCCGCGATCTCGCGCAGGCCTGCCGCGAACATTATTCGCGCCGAACGACGACGGTGCTGTGGGTCCTGTGCGAAATTGCCATTGCCGCATGCGATCTTGCGGAGGTTCTGGGCTCCGCGGTTGCGTTGAAACTGCTTCTGGGGATTCCGCTGTTGGTCGGAGTGCTGCTCACGGGCCTGGACGTGCTGCTGATCCTCGCCCTGCAGGGACGCGGTTTTCGCGTTCTGGAGTCCCTGGTGATCACGCTGATCGTTACGATCGCGGGATGCTTTGCCTATGAAATATTTTTTGCGCAGCCGCTGTGGATCGAAGCGGCGCGCGGATTTCTTCCGACCATGGCCATCCTGAAGGATCGCGACATGCTCTACCTGGCGATCGGCATCCTCGGGGCCACGGTCATGCCGCATAATTTGTACCTGCATTCCAGTATTGTGCAGACGCGCGCCTTCGCCGAGGACACCAGGGGAAAGCGCGAAGCCATTCGTTTTGCCACGCTGGATTCCACGATCGCGCTGGGTTTTTCCCTGTTTATCAATGCGGCCATTCTGGTTCTGGGAGCCGCCGTGTTCCATCAACGGGGCATGACGAGCGTGGCGGATATTGGCGAGGCCTACAAGTTGCTGACGCCGGTGATGGGAGCAAGCCTGGCCAGCGTGCTGTTTGCCGCCGCTCTGTTGTGTTCCGGGCAAAACTCGACGTTGACCGGAACGCTGGCAGGTCAGATCGTCATGGAGGGTTTCCTGCACTGGCGGTTGCAGCCGTGGCTGCGGCGGCTGATCACGCGGCTGCTGGCGATAATTCCTGCCGTGATTGTCATCGGGGTTATGGGGGAAGGCAGCGCCACGATGCTCCTGATTTTGAGCCAGGTGATTCTGAGCTTCCAATTGCCTTTTGCCGTGGTTCCCCTGATTCAATTCACAGGCGACCGCAGCAAGATGGGTGAATTCACCAATAGCCGCCTGACTGCTGTTGTCGGCTGGGCCATGGCCGTGGCCATCATCGTGTTGAACGCAGCCCTGCTCTGGCTTACCTTTGGCGGGAAAATATAGCGGCTGGTTCCACAACCTCCCCAGGCGATTTGCGGTGAAGGGTTTAGCGCGGCTGCCCGGAGCGCGCAGCGTCTGTGTTGTGAAGAATCTTTTACAGGTGAAAAGCGGCGGATTGTATGGGAGAATTCAGTTAATACTTAGGTTTTTAACCAAAATGGGGCCGTCGGAGGGCGCCGCAATGATGCAATCAAACAAAAATTTATCGCTGTGGCTGGGCCGAGTATTGGGAATCGGTGTACTCCTCGCGGTGGGCATTTCCATATCCGGGCGTGTGGCCGCGGACGATGCGCCGAAACCCTGGGTTGTGCCCGCCAGTGCGAAGAGGGTAAAAAATCCCGTTCCTGTGACGAAGGC
>Ga0307374_10008004_pt1 | contig 15926 bp, 17 predicted proteins | sample OX3MG_FD_202532 | JGI IMG/M metagenome (GOLD analysis project Ga0307374, IMG submission 202532) | Soil microbial communities from Risofladan, Vaasa, Finland - OX-3 | ecosystem: Environmental > Terrestrial > Soil > Coastal area > Acid sulfate soil | place: Finland: Risofladan, Vaasa | collected... | reverse complement strand
TCCACAACAAGCGACGCCTAGTTGGTGTGCACCGACCGGACCAAGGCCACCCACGACGCCCTGCTCAGCCTGGCTGCGTGTCTGCTGTGCGACTCCCGGTACCGGCAGTCATTGTGTTAGAGCTTCTAAGTCGCCGGGCGGGTCGAGGACCCGCGGTGGCGCGCGCCCATGGCGACGTAGTGCGCGGCTGACGCACGGATGCCCTCCCGCTCGTCGTCCGTGGTCGGACGCATGACCCGGGCCGGCGCACCGACCACCAGCGACCCGGCGGGGATCTCGGTGTGCTCGGTCACCAGCGCCCCGGCTCCGATGATGCTGCCCGACCCGATACGGGCGTGGTTCATCACGATCGCACCCATCCCCACGAGCACCTCGTCGTCGATGCGACAGCCGTGGATGATCGCGCGGTGACCGATCGTCACGCGCGCGCCGATCGTGCACGGGACGCCTGCGTCGACGTGCACGATCGATCCGTCCTGGATGTTGGTCGCCGCGCCGACGCTGATCAGCTCCGAATCGCCGCGCAGCACGGTCTGCGGCCAGACCGACACGTCCGCGCCCAATCGCACCCGCCCGATGACGATCGCCGTCGCATCGATGTAGCCGCCGGTTCCCGTCTCGGGCGAATGTCCGTCGAAGTTGCGGATCGCCATACCAGGACGCTACCCCGTAGGGGGTGTCATTCGCCACGCGCGCGCATGACCAGGGCCCTTTGGCGCGGGACTCAGCCTTGCGAATCCCCGCCGCGGTCGTAGGATCTGGTCCGTTGGCCAACGGTGAGGAGCGAGATCACGTGCGTACAGTGACCAAAGCAGCAGTGTGCTCAATGGCGATCGGGGCGATCGCGGTCGTCGCAGCCGGATGCGGCAGCTCCACCACCTCGTATAACGCGCCGACCGTGACGAACTCAGCGATCCAGACCAACTCGCAGGGCCAGACCATCACGACGCCCGCGGCAGCCGCGGCGCAGGGCGGCGCGGCGGCGGGTGCGGCAGCCGCAGGCTGTGGCAAGCCCACCTGCGACACCACGTTGGCCCTCGACACCGACCCGACCCAACTCGCATTCGTGCCAACGACCCTCACTGCGCCGGCCGGCAAGATCACGATCAACATGAAAAACGTCTCGGCGCTCCAGCACTCGGTGGCCATCAAGGCGCCGGGCGACGTGCCCGGTGCGGTCGTCAATCAGGGCCAGACCTCGACCACTACGGCGACCCTGAAGGCCGGGTCGTACCAGTACTACTGCACGGTGCCGGGCCACGCGCAGGCCGGCATGGTTGGCACCCTGACGGTGACCGGCTAACCGCATCACGCGCGCACGCGGCCCGGGCCTCATTGCCCGCGGCCGCGGCCACCGCACTTGTTGGGCCGACCGATCTGGATTTGGCCCGTGCAGGGGGTATGGTCTTGGGGTGGCCCTTGACGTCTCCACGACCGAAAACGAGCAGCTCGTTGTCGTCGCCCTCACGGGCGAGTTCGACGTGTACACCGTGGCTGCATTCCGGACCGAACTGGAACGCGTCGGGTACTTCGCCCGGCCGATCATCGTCGACCTGACCGGGGTGACGCTGCTGGACTCGTCGGGGATCGGCGCGCTGGTGAGCCTGCTCAACCAGGCGCGTTCGGACGGTGGCAGCGTCGGAGTGATCTGCCCGCACGCCCCGCTGCGACGCGTCTTCGAGATCACCGGACTCCGCAACGCATTCGTGTTCGGCGACGACCTGGATGCGGTCCGCACCGGGATGAACGCCGGGCCACCCCCACAACCATAGGTCGGGAACAGACGTGCTTGATCTTCGCCTGCTGCGGGCCGAGCCCGAGCGTGTCCGTACCGAGCTGACGCGCCGCGGCAGCACCGACGATCTCGACCGCGTCCTCGAGCTCGACCGCCGCGCCCGCGAGGTCCGCACCCGGGTCGAGTCGGTCCGTGCCGAACGCGGGCGAATCACCAAGGAGATCGGCCAGGCCAAGCGAGACGGTCGCGACGCCGACGAGCTGCAGACCGCGGCGCGTGCGCTGGGGGATGCGCTGGTGGCCGAAGAGGCCGCGCTGCGCGAGCGCGAGGCCGCCCGGGACGAGCTCCTGCTCGGACTCCCCAACCTCGCCGAACCCGAGGCGCCGGCCGGCGGCGAGGACGACGCGGTCACCGTGCGTGTCGTCGGGACTCGGCCGGTGTTCGACTTCGCCCCCAGGGACCACCTCGAAATCGGCCTGCTGCTGGGCGGCATCGACATGGAGCAGGCCGCCAAAATCTCCGGGGCACGCTTCGCGTACCTGATGGGGCCCCTGGTGCGGCTGCAGATCGCGCTGGTGGGATTCGCGGTGGACCTGCTTGAGGCGCGCGGGTTTACGCCGGTCGTACCGCCGGTGCTCGTGCGGGAGGAGGCGATGTTCGGGACCGGTTTCTTTCCGACCGACCGCGCCTCGATCTACGCCCTGGCCGACGACGACCTCTATCTGGTGGGCACCTCCGAAGTGCCGTTGGCCGGCCTTGGCTACGAGAAGATCCTCGACGCCGACCAACTGCCATTGCGCTATGCCGGCATCTCGACATGCTTTCGCCGCGAGGCGGGCGCGGCCGGCCGGGATACCCGCGGCATCTTCCGCGTGCATCAGTTCGACAAGATTGAGATGTTCTCGTTCTCCGACGCCGACGGTTCCTCGGCCGAGCATCTGCGGATCCTCGGAGTCCAGGAGGAGATCCTCACCCAGCTCGCCCTGCACTACCGGGTGCAGGACATCGCGGTCGGCGACCTGGGGGCATCGGCGGCACGCAAGTTCGACTGCGAGGCGTGGATGCCCGGCCAGGATCGCTTCCGCGAAGTCACCTCGTGCTCGAACTGCACCGACTATCAGGCACGCCGCCTGAACTGCCGCATCCGCACCGACGCGGGCACGCGCTTCGTGCACACCCTCAACGGCACCGCCGTGGCGGTCGGTCGCACGCTGATCGCACTCCTGGAGACCCATCAGCGGGCCGACGGGTCGGTAGCCGTCCCAGAGGTGCTCCAGCGCTACGGCGCGCCCGCGGAGCTCGAGCTCGCATGACCCGCCGCCCGCGCGTGGCGATCGTCGGCCACGTCGAATGGGCAACCCACGCACTCGGCGCGTTCCCGGGACCCGGCGAGATCCGGCCACTCGCGGAGGCGTTCGAAGAGCCGGCCGGTGGCGGCGCGGTCGCCGCCGCCCAGGCGGTGAAGCTCGGAGCCGAGACGTACTTTTTCACGGCGCTGGGCGCAGATTCGGCCGGCGACGCCACCCATATGGTGTTGGCCGGCCTGGGCATCACCATCCATTCCGCGCGCCGGGCCGAACCCCAGACCCGCGCGATTTCCGTAACCGGCCCAACCGGCGATCGGGCGATCGCCCTGATCGGTGCACCGATGAGCCCCGAGGACGCCGATCCGCTGGACTGGGACGACCTAGCCGGCATGGACGCGGTGTACTTCACGGGGCGCGATCCGGCGACGCTCGCCGCGTGCCGCACGGCCCGGATCCTCGTCGCCACGGCCCGACGCTGGCCGGTCCTCGGCCAGGCGAGCGTCGAATGCGACGTGATCGTCGGCAGCGCCAATGACCCCGATGAGCACGTCCCGGCGGGTGCCCTCCCGATCGCCCCGAAGGCATGGGTGATGACCGACGGGCGGCGGGGCGGAACCTGGATCGAGCAACACGATCGCCCAAGGACCTGGGACGCCGTCGCCCCGCCCGGCCCGGTTGTCGACAGCTATGGCTGCGGGGACGCGTTCGCCGCCGGGCTCACCGTCGGCTTGGGCGCGGGATGGGGCCTCGCCGAGGCGATCGCACTCGGCGCACGCTGCGGCGCACAGACGATCACCGCGCGGGGGGGCCTGCGCGGGCAGCTGACCGACGCGATCGTGACCCGCCCGTAGCGCTCGCAGCGGATCAGGTGGCAGCGTGCGCGGGATCGCGCGCCTCGGGTGCCCGCTCGATCGCCACGAGCACGACGCGTGTTCCTTGCGTCGCCTCAACGGTGAACAACCAGCCGTCGACCGTCACGGTGTCGCCAGTCCGGGGAAGGCGCCCGAGGCGGGTGAACACCAAGCCGCCGACACTGGTGACCGTCTCGTCGACGACATCGACGCCGTGGTCGGCAAGATCCTCGAGCGGCACGTGCCCGCGCACCAAGAAGCGCCCGTCGGGTTGCGTATCGATGGCCGGTCCGCGATCGCGCTCGTCGTCGATCTCACCGACGATCTCCTCGATGATGTCCTCGACGGTCACTAGCCCCGCGAGCTCACCGTACTCGTCGAGCACCACCGCCAGCGAGGTGCGCCGGTGCTGCAGCTCGCGCAGCAGGTCGTCCAGCAGCTGGGTCTCGGGCACGAACAGCGCGGGCCCCGTGACTGCGCGGACGTCTGCCGATTCCTCGAGCTCGAGCAGCCCGCGCGCGAGCTCCGACAGGTGGACGACCCCGATCACGCCGACGCCCTCCCCGCCCGTGACCGGAAACCGACTGTGACGGCTGGCGAGAGCGGCATGCAATGCGTCACGAATCGGCGTGTCGGCGGTCAGGTCCGCCACCTCGGGGCGAGGCGTCATGACATCGCGGGCGATCCGCTCGCCGAGTGAGAACACGCCCTCGAGCATGTCGGCCTCACCCGGCTCGATCGTGCCGCCGACCTCGCCCTCGGCGATCAGGCGCTGCAGGTCGTCCGGGGTCGACGCGAGCTCGTGCGGCGTCGCCGGATCGATACCCACCATGCGCACCACGCCGTTGGCCGCGCCGTTGAGGATGTGGATCAGCGGACCCAGCACGACCCGGAATGCTTCCAGCGGCCGCGCGGTGGTACGCGCCGTGGCCTCGGCCCGTTGGATCGCCAGGTTCTTCGGCGCGAGTTCCCCGATCACCACGTGCAGCACCGTGATGATCGCAAAGGCGATGACCGCTGCGATGACGGCGGTCGTCGCCGCGCCGAGCCCGATGTGCTCGAGCGGCGGTCGCACGAGCGCCTCGAAGGCCGGCGCGCCCAACCAACCGAGGCCCAGACTCGCCAGCGTCACCCCGAGTTGGCACGCCGCCAGGTAGCGGTCGATGTGGCGCACCTGGTGGGCCGCCAGCTCGGCGGTGTGGATGCCGTCCTGGGACATCTGGTCCAGCCGGGTGAGCCGTGCGCGCGCGAGTGCAAACTCCGCGGCGACGAAGAAACCGTTGAGCAGCACCAGCAGGAGCGCCACAATGATCCGGACCGTGGTCATCGCACGGCCCCAAACGCATACACAGGCGCGATGATAGACAACGATCCGGCCGCAGGTGGGTCGGCGGTGCGCAACACCCCGTCTGGTGGGTCGTCATATGATGCGGCCCGATGACCCCGCATCCGACATCCGCCGGGCCCGCTGGGCAGCGGCCGCACGGGGACCGGTCGTGAGCACCGGCGCGGCGGCGGCGGCGCCCCAGCAGGTCACCGCCGCCAAGCGCCCGCCACGTCCCGGACCGCACCGCGACCCGCGGGTGCTTGCCGCAGTGGCCGTCGGCGGTGTCTTCGGCGCGCTCCTGCGGGCCGAACTCGAGGACCGGTTCCCGGTCGGCGGCGGCTTCCCGTGGACGACGCTCGTGATCAACCTCGCCGGTGCCGCGATACTGGCTTGGGTCGTGGTCAGGGTCGGCGAGCGGCTGCCACCGTCGACCTACATCCGGCCCCTGCTCGGAACCGGGTTCTGCGGTGCGCTCACCACCTTCTCGACCATGCAGGTCGAGGCGGTGCGCCTGGTGTATCACGGGCATGCCGTAACGGCCGGCGCGTACCTGCTGGTCAGCCTTCTTGGCGGTCTGCTGGCGACCGCGTATGTCCTGCGCGCGGCCCGCCGTGCCCCCTGGACCGCGTGAACGGAATCGGGATCTGGTTCTGGGTGGCGATCGCCGGCGCCGTCGGCGCGGTGGCGCGCCTCGTCGTCGACGGCCATGTTCTGGCCCGGACCCGCGGTCGCCTGCCGTGGGGCACGGCAGTGATCAATCTCTCGGGGGCGTTCGTGCTCGGGGCCATCGTCGGCGCGGCGCCGAGCCACGAGTTCGTGCTGATCGTCGGCACCGGCTTCCTCGGCGCATACACGACGTTCTCGACCTGGATGCTCGAGACGGTCCTGCTCGGCGAGTCGGGTCGCTCGAACGCCGCCATCATCAATATCGCCGGACAGCTCGTCGCGGGACTCGCGCTCGCCGCGGTCGGATTCGCCCTGGGGCTCCGGTGGTAGACGCCCTCAAGCTCAGCATCTACTTCGGCGAACGCGATCGCGCCGGCGATCACACCAGCGCCGAGGCCATCGCCCGCGCCAGCTTGGCGGCGGGCGTCCGAACCGCCGTTCTGCGCCGCGCCATCGAGGGGTTCGGGAGCCGCGGTGCGGTCCAGACCGAACGATTGCTGACGCTCTCCGAGGATCTGCCCCTGGTGTGGACTGCGGTCGACCGGCCAGGCCGCATCACGGCCCTCGCCGAGACGGTGGCCGAGCTGATCCCCCAGGGGCTGGTCACCATCGAGCGCTGCGGAGTCGTGAACGCGCCGGGCGACCCGATCCCCGGCGACACCGAGGAGCTCAAGCTGTCGATCGCCATCGGCCGCGGACAGCGCGCCGGTGGGCGCCTGACATACCTGCGTCTGGTGGACCATCTGCAGGACTGCGGTGTCGACGGGGCATACGTAATGCTCGGCGTCGATGGAATCCTGCACGGCGTGCGCGGACGGGCGCGATTGATCGGCACCAACACCTGGGCGCCTGCCGAGATCGTGGCCATCGGGAATCGGCGGGACATCGCCCGCGCGGTGCCAGGATTGTGGGCTCGCGGCGCACCGGCGCTGGTCACCGTCGAGCGGGTCCACGTGCTCAAGCGCGACGGGCGCGCGGTGGCACCGATCGCGCATCCACCACCCACCGACGCCGACGGGCACCCGGTCTGGCAAATGCTGACGCTCGTCACCCGCGAAGACGCCGTCGCCGACGGTGAGGCCCTCTACGTCACCGCGATGCGCGAGCTCCGTGCGGCGGGCGCGCGGGGCGGTACCGCGGTGGCCGGAGTCTGGGGCTATTCCGGACCGACCGCGCCCCACGGCGACTCGATGCGCCGCTTGCGTCGGTCGATTCCCGTGGTCTGCGTGATCATCGACGCCCCCGACGCGGTCGCCCGGCTGTGGCCGGTGCTCGACCGGCTGACCGAGCAGGGCGGGTTGGTGACCAGTGAGGTCGTGCCGGCATTTCGCACCCACGGCCCGGTTGGCACCCACGGCCGGCTGCATCTCGCGCGGCCGCAACGGGCCGTCCCGCCCCCCGACGCGGGCTAACTGGCACCATCGCTCCATGGCCGGGCCGTTCGCAGGCTAACGGTCTAGTCTGTGCGTCCCATGACGACGAATCAGGCAGCCGCCGAATCCCTCTCGCACCGTCGCAAGCAGATGATCCTGCTGCTGACCTGCCTCGGTCAGTTCATGGTGGTGCTCGACATCGCGATCGTGACGGTCGCGTTGCCGGCGATGAAACACAGCCTCGATTTCTCGGCGACGGGCCTTCAATGGGTCGTCAACGCCTACACGCTGACCTACGCGGGCTTCCTGCTGCTGGGAGGCAGGGCCGCCGACATGTTCGGCCGCCGCAGGATCTTCCTGCTCGGACTGACCGTGTTCACGATTGCCAGTCTGGTCTGCGGCCTGGCGTGGTCCCCGGCCTCGATGGTGATGGCGCGCGCGATCCAAGGGATGGGCGGGGCGATCCTCTCACCGGCCACGCTCACGATCCTCATCGTGACGTTCACCGACGCCCGCGAACGCGCCCACGCGCTCGGCATCTGGAGCGCTGCGCTGGCCTGTGGTGGCGCCACCGGGGCGCTCGCCGGCGGCTTTCTGACCGACTACATCGACTGGCGCTGGATCTTCCTGATCAACGTTCCGATCGGCATCGTCGGCTTCGTCATCGGGCAACGGGTCCTGCGCGAGAGCAAGGCCGAGGGTGCCTCCCGCAGCCTGGACGTTGCCGGCGCGGTAACGATCACCGCGGGGCTGACGGCGCTGGTCTACGCGGTCGTACAAACCAACTCCCACGCATGGGGGTCGGTCGCAACCATCGTCCCGCTGGCGCTCGCGGCAGTCCTCATCGGCGCGTTCGTGATCATCGAGCTGCGGGCGACCGCGCCCCTGGTGCCGTTCGCGACGTTCAAGTCGCGCGCCCTGTCGGGCGCGAACTTCGTGATGCTGATGATCGGCGCGAGCATGTTCGCGATGTGGTACTTCGTCTCCCTGTATCTGCAGGAGGTGCTGCACTACAGCCCGATGCAGGCCGGCCTGTGCTTCTTCCCGGCCGCCGTCGCCGTCGTCATCGGCGCCCAGATCTCCGGGCGCATCGTCGGCAAGTTCGGTCCCCGCATCATCATGGCAAGCTCGACCGTGGTGGTGGGCCTCGCCCTCCTGTGGATGAGCCGGACGACCGCCACGAGTACGTACCTGACCGGCATGTTCGGGCCGATCACGATCGCCGCACTCGGACTGGGCTTCAGCTTCCCGGCCGGGACGTTCGCCGCGACGGCGGGCGTCGCGCCGCGCAACGCGGGACTCGCCTCCGGGCTGGTCAACGCGAACCGGCAATTGGGCGGTGCGATCGGGCTTGCCGTGCTGGCAACGATCGCCGAGCAGTACACGACCTCATTGCTGCCGTCGACGCCCCTGCCCGAGGCGATCACCTCCGGGTACACCCTGGCGTTCATCATCGGCGGGGTCTTTGCGTTCATCGCCGCGGCCGGGTCCTTCATCGTGCCCGCCCATATCAAGTCCGCGCAGCCGCACGCGGTGGTCGTCCAAGCGTCTGACTGACCCCAAGGGGTCCGCAACGGTCCGTCAGCGGGTCGCGTGCGCCAGTCGGAACTGCTCGATCATCGCCCGCGCGATCGACCCGTGCGGGGGCAGATCCGGGAGGGCGTCCGCGCGGTACCAGCCGGCGTCGCGAATCTCTGCCGGAGCGGGCGCGATCTCGCCGGCCGCGTACTGCGCAGTGAACGCAACCATGAGTGAATGCGGGAACGGCCACGGCTGGCTGCCGGCATACGTCAGGCGGTCGACCTCGAGACCGACTTCCTCGCCGATCTCCCGCACAGCGGCCTGCTCGAGCGACTCGCCGGCCTCGACGAACCCGGCGAGCACCGTGTACATCGGGCGCGGTGCACGCACGGGCCATGCCAGCAGGATCTCGTCTGCCCGGGTCACCCGCACGATCACCACCGGCGAGATCCGCGGATAACCGGGCAGCCCGCAGCGACCGCAGCGGACGGCGTGCTCGCCGGCAGCGGGCCCGGTCGACGCACCGCATCGACCACAGAAGCGATGTGTGCGCTGCCACTCGACGAGCATCCGGGCCCGCGCGAGCTGGCCGAATCCCGCGGGGTCAAGGGCGCCGACGAGCGTCCTCGCGCCCGTGAAATGCGCCCCGTCGGGGTTCGCGGTGCCTTCGGGGACCACCGCGGCCCAGATCCTCGAGCCCCCGCCGGAGTCGACCAGCAGCGGCGTCGGATCGGCATGCTCCGGAGGTGCGCCGAACAGGATCCCGACGCCGTCGCGATGGTCGTCGACAAGGACGTCGTCCGGAGCGCGCAACACGATCCACCGGTCCCCGTGGGTCGGTTCCACGGCCTGCGCGGAGTCGCCGGCGGGGCTCATCTCAGCCCGCTCCGGGGCCGCAGACCCGCCGGGTGCGGTCTACCACCGTGCCGCCACGAGTCCGATCGCGAGAAGGACCACACCTCCGGACAATGCCACAAGCGCTCGATCGAGCGGCGCGGCAACCATCGCGACCGACATCTCGACCTGCGTGCCGTCGTCGAGTTGTTGAAGACCCTCGAGGGCGGTCGTGTGGCGCCGCAAGCGGCGCGCAGGTGTGCTCAGGGCCCGCTGGGCCGCGCTGACCGCGACGCAGCCGGCCGCGACCAGCACTCCGGACCAGCCGAGTCGGCCCGCGTTGACGACGTATCCGACCAGCGCAGGAAACCCACCCCAACCGAGCGCGAACCACAGGTCCGTGTGGAACCTGCCTCCGGCGAGCTCCAGGTTGTAGGCGACGACCAGCCCGACCCCGATGACAACAAGGATCGCGATCCACCAGGACACCAGAACCGCGCCGACGATGCCGATCACTGCCGCGATCCCGATCCCGACCGCCGCCAGCCCGATCAGCGTCCGGTCCGTAAGTCGGGTGCCCAGCGGATGTCCGTGCAACTCGTCGAGCGCGTGCGCGCCGATGCCGACGGCGAACAAGAACGCAACAAGCGTCCATGCCAGGCGTCCGTGGTAGATGACCGGCGCGCTCGCTGCACCCAACGCAACGTACGACAGATGCCACGCCGTGTACGGCGGGTGCAGAAGCGTCACGAGATCGCGCCAGCCGCCCGGACGCAGTGCGTAGAACGCGGGACGACCCTCAGTGCGCAGCGGACCGCGCTCCCGACATCACCACGCCGGCGCCAAAGCTCATCGGCCGGACGACGACGCGGGCCATCCCGGCCGAGATCCACGCGCGGGCCAACCGATCCGGCGGCCACGTGCGCGCAAACTCCTCGATGTTGGGTCCCAGAAACCGCCCGACCTCGCCCCAATCGCGGGAAATCGCTCGGCCGCCAAGCGGCAGCACCGTGCGGGTGAGCGCCCGCCATCCGGCGCGCCACACGGGCCCGCTCGGCACGCCAAACTCAAGCGACGCGATGCGCCCGCCCGGGCGCACGACGCGAAAGAGCTCCCCGAGTGTCGCCGGCACGTCGTCGACGTAGCGTAGGAGGTAGGTGAAGGTCAGGCCATCGAACTCGCCGTCGGCGAACGGGAGCCGCTCGGCCTCCCCGAGGATGGTCCGCACACGCGGGTCGTCCGCAAAGCGCGCGGTGGCCCGTGCGAGCATCTCGGGACTCTGGTCGAGCGCGACCACCTCGCAGTCGTAGCGCGCGCGCAGGGCCGCGGTGACCAGACCCGTGCCCGCCGCGACATCGAGTACCCGGGCGCCCGGTGCGAGATCGAGGGTCTCAACCATCGCGCGCCGCCAGCGCGGATCCTGCCCGAAGCTGAGCGCCGCGCCCGCGCCGTCGTACGCCGCCGGCAGCCCGGCGAACAGGGTGCGCGCGTGCGCCTTGCGGTGGGACTCGGCAGGATGGTCAGACACACAGCGACCGTACCCGACCTTCGCGCCCGTGGGCAACGCACATCGACCGCAGCCCGGGCCGTGCCGTCGTGACAGGCGTATCGTCTGTTAACGGGTGCGGCCCGCGGCATGGGCGCTCCCGCGCGGTATTCGCGAACACCAAAGGAGATCCCATGCAAGGACGCCTCACTGCGCGCCACAAGGGGGCGCTGTGCGTCGTCGCGATCGCGGCGATCGTGCCCGCCATAGCCGGCTGCGGCGGATCGAGCAGTTCGGCCACGACCGCCCAGAGCTCGCCCGCGACCTCCACGGCGGCGGCGACCAGTGCGTCGGGTGGTGGCGCGACGACCCAGGCGAGCACGAGCACCACGACCTCGGGCGGCGGCTCGACCACGGCAACGACGGTGCTCAACGTCCAGGCCTCGGCATCCGAGCTCGCCTATGTCCCGAATACGCTTTCCGCGCCCGCCGGGCGCATCATGATCCGGATGACCAATCCGTCACAGCTCCAACACTCGATCGCGCTCGCGGTCTCGGGCGTCCAGCCGGGGGCCGTCGTCGGCAACGGCGGCGTCTCGGAGGTCGTCGCGACCGTGACGCCGGGCACGTACACGTTCTACTGCACCGTCCCGGGCCACCGCCAAGCCGGCATGACCGGGACGCTCACGGTCCACTGATCTTGTGAGCCGGGCGGGCACCCGGTGCCCGCCCGGCTTCAGCGGACCGCGCCGGCGACCCCCAGGCTCGTGCCGATGCAACGGCGGCCCGCCGCGACGTGCGGTGTGGACGCCGACCCCAGCGTCCCCGTGTCGATGTTCGTGATCAGCACCCGGTCGGCGACCGGCTCGACGACGGTGGAGTCTCAGCGCGCGTTGTGCGGGGCATTGGCCGGGACTAGGTTCCTGAACAGGTCCGTCCCACAACGACCAAACCGGTGCCGAGGGTGCACATCGGGTGCGCCACGACGTCGGCCCAGTCGGACCACAACGTGCCCATGTTCACGCTCACGACCGTGGTGGTCCCGGGTACCGGTGCTGCGCCGGTGTAGTCGCCGCGCTCCGGATGGCTGCCGAGGTCGATGGCATTCGGCACGAAGTAGCTCGCCGGCAGCCCGCCGAACAGATCCACCTGGATCGCCGGTTTGCCCGCCTGCTCCCACCACGCGCGCAAGCGGTACCCGTCTTGGCCCCAGTCGATATTCGAGTCGGCAAGGTAGTACGAATGACGCCCAGCCGCGAACGTGTTGAAGTAGCCGATACTTCCGACCGGCCCCAACACCGTGGCGACGATTGCCGCGGTTCCTAGCGCCCCGGCAATAAACATCCGACCGCGGGGCAGGAGCGCAATCCCGACGGAGCCCGCCAGCAGGAATAGGACGATCGCCGGGGTCACATAGCGAATCCCGATGTCGATCCCGGCGCGCATTGCGGCAAGGAAGTACACACCGCCAGGGAGCACGCACCACAACAACGCCGCATGGCGCCGCACCGCGAGCCATCCAAGACCAACCGCAAGGACGATCAGACCGGCGATCGTCGACTTCAGCAGGAGCGCCTCCGGAAAGTAGTACCACGTCCCTCCGCCCTGGGCGACGCCATTGAGATACGACAGCTGCGCGCTGGAGGAGCCGACATGCCCGATCAACTGGTGGTAGGCACCCCACAACCACGATTCCGGCACGAGCCAATTCAGCCCGGTGGGAAGCCACGCCGCGGTAGGCTCCGAGAACCGGAACGGCGCGTAGGCGACGGTGAGCTCCAGGTATGCCACCACGATCAGGAGCGCCGACGGCCGCCAGCTCGCGCGCAGCCGCGCACGGATCCCGCCCGGAGACGTGGCCAGGATGAGGATCAGTGCGACGGGAAGGAGAATGACTCCGGACGCCTTGCTTAGGAGCGCGAAGCCCAGCCCAAGCCCGGCGAGAACGAGCCAGCGCCTGCGTCCACAAGTCCGCCACTTCCACAACGCCGCGAGCATCGCAACAAACCCGAACGTCAAGGCGACATCGACGGAGACGAGATGGCCCATCGCCTGGAGGGTCGGGTCGAAGCCGACGAGCGCCGCCGCGAGCACCGCAGCCACCGGGCCCCCAAACTGGAACGCCCACCAGGCGCAGATAAGGATCAGCGCGAGCGTGATGAGGATCGGCACGATACGCGCGCAAAACGTCAGCCATCGCAGCTGACCGATGCTGGGAGGGGCAGGGAACAACCCGTGATAGGTCGCGTCCTCGTACGTCCCGGACGGACACGTCCCGTCGGTCTGGACACCGGAAAGACCGACCCCGACGCTGGCGAGCAACTTCGCGCCGGCCGGATCGGTCGGCTCGAGGTCGATCAGCCGGGTGTTCACCAGACAGGCTGCAGAGTGCGTGATGAACTGCTCGTCGATCGTCATGCTGTCGGCCCACGCGGCGTGCAGCAGCATGACCGCCGCACAGGCGACAACCGCCATGACGAGTGCCACCGTCCAGCGCGTTCCATCGCCGGGAACCCTCGCTCGCAGATCCCGCGCCCGGAATCGTGACGCGATCGATGGGTTCGGCTCGGGTGCGATAGGAACCTCGGTCGTCGCGCGTGGGTCGTCGGGGCTGGCCCCTGGAGGGGCCGCTGGTGTCGTACGCCGGATCATGACGGTCTCCGTTGGATTCGGCGGTCGCCGGGAACGACTTGAGAACCCCGCCGTACCGCAGGCTGATCAAGGACCATCGTGTGTCAACGCCACGACCTCCCGACGCGAACCGTCACGGGATGCCTGGGCAATGACCGCGCATCGCTTCAGCGAACGTCACGCGCGGCGGGGCGCGGATTCCGGACGCGACCGTCGTCTTCGGGCGCGCCGATCCGAGTCCGTCGCGGCGCCGCGGTGCGAGGCACGTGTCGGTCGGGATGATGGGTGCCGTTCGGCCGATGCGCGTTCGTCGGTACGGCATCAATCAGCGAGGCCCCCGTATGGCCGAACTCGCCCTACGAAACCCCGACGGCGCGGATGAGCTCCATCCGTTTGTCGACACGGGTCGGGTCGCCGTACCGCAGACGTCCGGTGGCACGGTCGGACGCGGTATCATCGAGCCCGGCTGGCGCTGGCCAGAGCACGTCGAGCCGATCGCCGGCACCGACAGCTTCCAGTCGTCGCAGGTGGCCTACTGCATTTCCGGTCGGATCGCGGTGCGGGTGGACGACGGAACCGAAATGGAGATCCGTTCGGGCGACGTGGTCGTCAGCCCACCCGGTCACGACGCGTGAGTCGTCCGGAATGACAGATGTGTTTAGGTAACCATCATCGGCGTGGAGAACGACGCCAAGCGATCCTCGGTGAACCCTGCTCCGAGCCGCTCTTGGCTCGGAGCAGGCATCGTCATCAATGGCCGATCGCCGTCACGCAGCAGACTGCGCCGTCATGGGGTACGACCCGTCGTGCCAACGTATGCGCACCTGCACGTGGTCCTGGGCGGCGGCGGGGCGTGGAATGCGCAGCCGCAGCATGTGTCGCCGATGGGCAATCGTCACCACCGTCCAGCTCCCCGACCGTCTGCGCACCGTTCGGGGTCCGCCGCGCGGATGGTGTCGCGATCAGGCGACCTTCGGAGTCACGGCTCGACGAACACCACCGGTCGGGTGCTGGCGGGCCTCTGACCGGGGCACGGCGTGACGGCCGATGCGCGGATGGCGGGTGCCAAAGGCACGTCGTGCGCCCCATGGGCGGCAGGAAGGCATCCGATCAGGCGGTTGCCGGGGCTCGTCGCCTCACCGAACCGGCCGGTCCCGTCAGACGCGTCAGCGACGTCCGCCGCCGCTTCGCCGGGGTCGAGATCACGATCGGTACCGCTGACGCCCTGCGTACAGGCGGCATTGTCGCACGCAAACACATGCAGCCGGGCACTGGTGTCGTTGACCACGACGACGCGCGATCCCGCGTCGGACGTAAAGAACAACAGGTGGACGGTGCTGACCAAAAGCAGCGCGCCAAAGACACACAGCGGCCACACCCAGAGGGAGACTGCCCAGGACCTCCGACGGTGGTGTTCGGGGCCTGGCATGACACAACTACTACGTCGCATCGGGGGTCGAGTCAATCGGCTCGGTCAGCGACCGCGATGGGTGCGCTCCGCCGATCGTCCGCGTCATGCATAGGCCGACGGAGCAACCTCGATACTATGAGCGCGCTCGTACGACGGCTCCGTCCATCTGTCCAGAAGGCGCCTGCCCTGGATTAGCGAGTGGGCCATAGACGGCCCTTGGCGTGAGCGGATCCGTCGAAGCAGACAGGGCATGACCGGTGCACCACAATCGCACGTCAGACGACGACCGGCTCTGGCACGCGCCGCGCACAAGTCAGCCCTGAATCGCGGAGGTCGTCGACGTAAGCTCGCGCTTCTGTCACACAGCGCGCGATCCCGGTCATGCCAAGCAAGCACAGCGGACCTCGCGCGACTGAAGTTGAACCCAAACCTCGTGCGAGCCCAACAGCAGACAAACCTTGGATCTCGATCCGCTACCGCGCGCCAAGCAAGGGAATCAGGCGCTGGACCGCCACCGGACCGTTGAGCAGCCTCTCCCGGTCATTCAGGCCGTCCTCGGAGTGAAGGCGTGGTTGATCGGCATCAACCGCCACAATGCTTCCGTGCCGCGGCGGTTCACGCTGGCGCACGAGTTCAAGCGCGTCATCGATCACCCCTTCATTGACCGCGGCCATGCCGACCGCCGAGGCCCGCCCTCGAGCGAGCGCGCTGAAGAGGTTTGCGACCACTTTCGCCGCCTGCCTGCTGATGCCGCGGCCGTGGATCAATCGCGGCGATGGGCGTC
>Ga0307374_10008003_pt1 | contig 15926 bp, 14 predicted proteins | sample OX3MG_FD_202532 | JGI IMG/M metagenome (GOLD analysis project Ga0307374, IMG submission 202532) | Soil microbial communities from Risofladan, Vaasa, Finland - OX-3 | ecosystem: Environmental > Terrestrial > Soil > Coastal area > Acid sulfate soil | place: Finland: Risofladan, Vaasa | collected... | reverse complement strand
CTCCCGAAGCTTGCGCACGATCTGCTCCGGAGTGTGTCTTCTGCCTTTCACGTCGGTTCCTCCTTGCCCTCTCGGGCGTTGGTGGAACCATCACATCATGTGGGCCAGTTCTTGGGGGTCAGGTCACGGTGGCAGATCCAGACAGGAAGCGATAAAGACTGGCCAAGAGGCATCCGAGTGCGAAGGCCAGGCTAAAGCCAGGGTGCCGGCACTGGAGCGCGTACATCACCATCATGAAAGTCACGGCCACGACACCGAATGCTGCGATCGCATTCATGAATCCATGGTGCCCTCGACGCAAGGCATCCGGCGCAAGCCCACTTCATTGAAGCCGAGCTAAGCCGGCCGCGCGCTGACGGCGGCGAGAAGTCGATCGGCCGCCTCCTGGTGACCGAGGTGCGCAAGACCAAGCTGGACCAGTTGCGCGACATGCTGATCGTCGAGGGTGTAAAAGACGATCTTGCCGGCCCGCCGCGACGTGACCAGCTTCAATGTCCGGAGGACTCGGAGGTGCTGCGACACAGCCGATTCGCTGACGCCAAGCACCTTCGCGAGATCGCAGGTGCACATCTCCTCATTTAGAAGGAGGTGAACAATTCGAGCTCGGGTCCGGTCAGCGAGAGCGGCGAAAAGTGCTGCAAGGTCCCCATAGGTATCCCCCGCCTCAAGGACGGCGCGGGCGCGGGCGACTGTCTCCGGTCGAACACAGCGGACCTCGCAGTCATCGGGGACTTCATCAACCATTGCGTGTACGCTTAATCGTACCCAACATGGCAGCCAACACTCTCGAACTCCGTTCGCCTCTCCGGCAGGCGCGGCAAGCGCAGGTGCTGGTGCTTGCGTGGATGCTGATCGAAGCGGCGGTTGCGATCGGGGCCGGGATCGCCGCTCACTCGATCGCTCTTAGTGCATTTGGGGCCGACAGCATTATCGAGCTCTTCTCGGCCGGCGTTGTCCTCCGGCAGCTGTTGAAGCGGACCCAGTACGTCCAGGACGAGATCCTGAGTGACGGCGAGCGTCAAGCCTCGCGGCTGGTCGGTTGGGCGCTGTACGCGGTGATCGCCTTCATCGTGCTTTCCAGCGCTGCCTCACTATTGGTTGGGCTCCGGCCCGAGAGCTCCTTCGTGGGCGTTGGCCTCACCGTCACCAGCATCTTTGTCATGGCGGCTCTGTGGCGGTGGCGGCTGAGCCTCGCCGATCGTCTCCGCAGTCCGGCGCTGAAGGGCGATGCCGCCTGTTCAGCCGTCTGTCTCTACATGGCCGGCACCACTCTCGCCGGCTTAGCCCTCAACCAAATCTTCGGCTGGTGGTGGGCCGATCCGCTGGCGGCGCTGGCCCTAGTCTGGTGGATTCGCGGCGAAGCGAACGAGGCTCTCGAGGCAGCCCGCACCGGGCAGGCCTGTTGCGACGATGATCAATCCGCGTAACAGCGACGGTGCCGGCTGAAATCTGCGCCCGCCGTTCTGCAGCCAGATTGGCGCGGCGCTGTGAAGCCCCTGTGAGGGAGTTCAGCCAGCGCGACGAGGGCAGACGAGCACTAGCGGGCCCCTACACCTCATGGAGATGGAGCCGCTGGAAGAGCCCCATCTTGATGCTGTCCACCGCCAGCGCGTAGACCGCTACGGCCACCAGCAGCATGAGCGGGATCAGCAGGCCCACCGGAGCCATGAACCAACCCATCGACGCGAGCAGGATCACGATGCCAATGTCGATAGTGGATACCGCCAGTAGCGGCAGGCTGGGCCGCGACGACCAGAGACGGCGAGGCTCGCGGACCAGGTAGATGGTGGCCTGGCTGGTGAAGACCAGGGTCAGGAAGATCAGCGTCTGCAGACGGGCGGCATCGAACCGAAGCCAGTGCAGGCCCAACCAGAACACGCCCAGCGTCGCGATCAAGAACGGGATCGCGATTCCCAGAGCGCCAAGCAGAAGCTGGCTCACCCGCCAGCGATTGGGCCTCTGCGACGAGGACACGCTGTCGGTCGTGATCGCCATCGCCGCGAAATCGTTGGTGAAGAGAAGCAGCACCATCAGCAGCGGAGTGAGGGCGAGACGCCCCGTGGTCAGGAGAATGATGCTGAGGAAGATCGGGATCTCCATCTTCTTGACGCTCGCGTTTAGGGCGTAGGTCAGCATCCTCTGGTAGATCCGACGGCTGCTCTCGATCGCCGTGACCAGGCCGCTGAGGCCCGCCCCGATGAGGACCATACTGGCCGCCGCCTTGGCAACATCTGCCGCGTTGGCGACCGCAACCCCGACCTCCGCCTGGCGCAGAGCGGGGGCATCGTTAACACCATCCCCGGTCATACCGACGACGTGGCCCTGCGCCTGGAGACTCTTCACCAGCGTGAATTTGTCCTCTGGCAGGACGCCGGCGAAGACGCTGCAGGCCTCGGCCGCATCTGTCTGCCTCATTTCGCTGGCATCGCATGAGCGGCCGTGCAGTCCGACCTGGTCAGCGATGGCCCGCGCGGTCTGCGGGCCGTCGCCGGTGACCATGATCGGGCGGACGCCGAGTCGCAACAGAGTGCTGAGCTGCTCCTTGGAGTCGGGCCGGGGTGGATCTTGCAGCCCGATGAGCCCTACGAGCTGCAGGTCGGTGCCCGATCCGGTGGCGACCGCCAGAACACGCAAGCCTCTCTTCCCCATGTCTTCAAGATCGAATTGCAGACTGGCAGGTGTTTGGCTGCACAGATCGGCAAGCACGCTGGGCGCCCCCTTTAGTGCCCGGACTTTGGAGTCCCCCTCACGAACTACGGCCTCCGAACGCTTGGTGGCGGGGTCGAAAGGCAGGAACTGAAGCCGGTCCAGGAGGTCGGGCTCCACACCCGTCTCTGTGGCACGCGCCAGGATGGCAAGGTCGATGGGATCCTGGGTAGCCACGTCGGAAGCCGCACTGGCCAACCTCAGCAGGGCCGCCTCATCGCGGGGTAGGTATGCGCGCAGCTCGGTCACCTCCAGCTGGTTGGCTGTGACAGTGCCCGTCTTATCGATGCAGAAGACATCGAGGCTGGCCGCCTCCTCGATTGCAGAGAGGCGGGTGACCAGGATGCCCTGCTTGGTCAGCTCTAGAGATCCGAGGGCGCTGGCCAGGGCAAAGGTGGCCGGCAGCGCCACCGGGACGGAGGCCAGGAGGAGCACCACAGCAAAAGAGAGGACCTCCATCCTGATGCCGCCGGTCACCAGCGTGTAAGCGAGCACTACAACCGCCAGCAGCAGGTCGAGGGCGACGAGGTTGCGGACAATCCGCATGATCACGGTCTCGAGGTGGCTGGCTGTCCTGGCCGTTCGGACCAGCTCGGCGGTTCGTCCGAAGAACGTTCCTGAACCCGTCGCTGCGACGGTCCCGGTTGCCTCACCGCGAGTGATCACGCTGCCCGCATAGGCGGTGCCGCCGGCTTGCCGCTCGACCGGCACGGACTCACCGGTCAGAACCGACTGATCGGCCTGGAGGTTTCCGGTTTCGATTCCAACATCCGCCGGTGTCACGTCGCCGACGCGAAGATGGACCACATCGCCGGGAACCAGTAGTCGGGAAGGCACCTGCTGCCAGCGGCCATCGCGCCGTACTCGGGCAAGCACCGTCAGGCGCTGGCGGAGCAACGCGAGCGCCGCCTGGGCGCGGCCTTCCTGCACGATGCTCACGAATGCGTTAAAGGCGAGGAGGACGGCGACCACCGCCGCTTCGGCCGTCTTGCCCAGCCAGAGCTCGAGCAGGATGGTCGCTTCCAGCATCCAGGGGACGGGGGCCCACAGCTTGTGGACTAGGGAGCGCCAAATACGAGGTCGCTCCTCGACGGTCACGTTGGGACCGAATTCCTGCAGGAGTCGCTCGGCTTCGGCTCCGCTCAGGCCACCCGGCCGTTCAGGTGCATCCGTCTCGACGGTCGTCGCAGTAAGGTCTTCCCCCGGCCAGGATTGGGCGCCAGCGCCTGTCATGGGGGAGTATCGACTCGGCTCTTTACTTCTGAGGGGAAGCGTGCTCGCGGAGGATCTCTTCCTTCTGCTCGTATTGCTCTTTCGTCAGCTCTCCCCGAGCGAACCTTTTCTGCAGTATTTGCGATGGGCTTTCCTCCGCGCCGGGACCCGGCGCGGGGTGCATCAGTCGTGGCATCACCAAGAACATCACACCCATCATCAGGACCATCAGAACCGGCATGACCCACAGCCAGCTGGTGCCGGAGAAACCGCCCCAATTGATCAGCCCGACCGCTGCCAGTACGAAGATCAACATGCGTATGCCCATCATCAGGAGCAGCAGTCCGATTACCCACTTGGCAACCGTCCCCGCGCCGTTCCTGTTGCCCATCATCATCATGATTCAGTCACCATCCTTCGGGGGAGCTAACGCTGCTCACGGGGTGCGCGCTCCTTCTTGTTCGACTCTTGACCTCCCCCCGTGCGCGTGGCGCGTGTTAGTGCTCACGACGGAAATACATCAGCGCGACCATCGCGGCTGTCATGGCAACAAGTGCAATCGGAAAGATCCATTCGAGGCCCAGCTGCACTCCCGTGGCCGGCAGCACCATGTGCGCGACCGGCATAACCAGGAGCATCCCTGCGAACATCGCCGCCTTCATCTCCACGATGTCGCGGCCAGGATGGCGACGGTAGAGCATCAGGGCCGTCATGGGGATGACCATCACCCCGATCGCGAATGGAGAGCGTCATTTCAATCAGGTGCCGGTGGAAGGCACTCATCCCTGACTGATTCACTTGTCCATCACCCCTGAAGGACCTTCTTTGTCTTCTCGAAATCCTCCTGGTTGATCTCGCCGGCCGCTAGCCGTCGCCGCAGCTCTGCCATTGCCGAGTCGGACTCCTGGCGAGGCCGCCGGAAAGCCCCGATCGTCCAGATGGCCAAGACGACTATGAGGAGGATCACCGCCGTCATCCCCATCCAGGCCCAGCCGTCGTAGTAGTTCCAACGCCACATCATTTCGCTTCGACCTCCTCTTGGTTCGCGCCTTCACCGTAGATCGGTATCGAAAGGCGCGTCAGGGCCAAAGGTCCCGAATCCGCAGGGGCTGGAATACCCGGGTGGGGTAATCGATACTCCGCTAATCTGGAGGTGTGAGCACGCCCTTCGCCGGGCCCAAGCCCGTTCCCGTGACCCTTGGCGTCACCGGGATGACCTGCGCCTCCTGCGTCCGGCGTGTTGAGAAAGCTCTGGTCGGGGTGCCCGGCGTCCAGGAGGCGAGCGTGAACCTGGCCACCGAGAAGGCCACGGTCATCTTCGATCCGGTCCAGGCGAACCTGGATCAGCTCAAGTCAGCGATTGTGAAAGCCGGCTACGGCGTTCTCGAAACGCCAGCTCCGCCTCCCCCACCCGCGCCCGCACCCGCGCAGATCAGCGCCGGCCATCTGAGCCTGCCCATCGAGGGAATGACCTGCGCCTCCTGCGTCGCCCGGGTCGAACGCTCGCTGGCCAAGGTGCCGGGCGTCAGCGAGGCCAACGTGAACCTCGCCACCGAGACGGCGCGGGTCACGTTCGACCCCGAGCAGGTCGACCTCCCGACCCTCTCACAGGCAGTCGAGAAGGCCGGCTACCACGTCGGCAAGAGCGCAACCCAGCCGGCGGTCACGCTGCCCGGCCCACATGAGAAGGACCCGCAGGCGCTCGCGCGCGACCACGAGATCCGCGATCTCAAAATGCGCTCGCTGGTCAGCCTGGTCATCGGCCTCGGCCTGATGGCTCTGATGTATCTGCCGCTCCACCTCGACTCGCGGCTGGTCGAGCCGGTGCTCCTGATCCTGGCCACGTTCGTCCAGGTCTGGGCCGGCGGTCGCTTCTACCGGGCGGCCTGGGCCGCCGCCAGGCACGGCGCAACCACCATGGACACGTTGGTCGCCGTCGGCACCAGCGTCGCCTTCGGCTACAGCGCCTTCCTGACCCTGTGGCCGAGCCTCGCCGCCAGCGTCGGATTCCAGCACCACCTCTACTACGAGACGGCGGTCATCATCATCTCGCTGATCCTCATGGGCCGCTGGCTCGAGGCCCGGGCCAAAGGCCGGACCAGTGCCGCCATCAAGGCCCTGATGGGCCTCCAGGCCAGAACCGCCAGGGTCATCCGCCGGGGTGTCGAGCAGGACATCCCGGTTGAAGCGGTGCAGACCGGCGACAAGGTTCGCGTCCGACCCGGTGAGAAGGTACCGGTGGACGGCCGCATCCTGGAAGGCAGCTCGACGCTGGATGAATCGATGCTCACCGGCGAGAGCCTGCCGGTCGACAAAGCACCCGGCGACATGGTGATCGGAGCCACTATCAACAAGACCGGCAGCTTCGTCTTCGAGGCCACCAAGGTCGGTCGGGACACGGCATTGGCCCAGATCGTTCGGCTGGTCGAGGAGGCCCAGGGCTCGAAGGCGCCGATCCAGCGCCTGGCCGACACCGTCTCCTCCTACTTCGTGCCAGCCGTCCTGGTCCTCGCCGCCCTCACATTCGCCGGCTGGTTGCTGTTCGGGCCCGAGCCCAGGCTGACCATGGCGATCGAGGCCGCGGTTGCCGTCGTGATCATCGCCTGCCCCTGCGCCCTGGGCCTGGCCACCCCGGTCGCGATCATGGTCGGTACCGGCAAGGCCGCCGAGCTCGGCATCCTGGTCCGCGGCGGTGAGGTCCTCGAAGAGGTCCGGCGGATCGACACGGTGGTCCTCGACAAAACCGGCACCCTGACCAGGGGCAAGCCCGCCGTCACCAGCATCACGACTCTAGACGGAATCGACGAGGAGAAACTGCTGCGCCTGACCGCGGCGGTCGAGAACAGCTCCGAGCACCCGCTCGGCCAGGCGATCGTCGCCCGGTCCAAGGAGGCGGAGATCAAGCTCCCTCAGGTGGTCGACTTCCATTCGGTGACCGGACAAGGCGCGGAGGCGACCGTCGACGGGCGGCGGGTTGCGATTGGCAACCAGCTCCTGATGTCAGCGCTCGGTGTTGGACTGAGCCAGCTCGAAGAGGCGGCCTCGGCAGCCGCCGCATCTGGCGCCACGCCACTCTACGTCGCGATCGAGGGCCGGGCGGTCGGCCTGATCGCCGTGGCCGACACGCTGAAGCCTGAATCCCCGCAGGCGGTGGCAGAGCTGAAAGCCCTCGGGCTCCAGGTCTGGATGCTGACTGGCGACAACCTTCCCACCGCGCAGGCGGTGGCCGGCGGGGCCGGGATTACCGACGTCCTGGCTGAAGTGCTACCCGACCAGAAGGTCGCCAAGATCAAGGATCTTCAAGCCCAGGGCCGGCAGGTAGCCATGGTCGGCGACGGTGTCAACGATGCCCCCGCCCTGGCCCAGGCCGACCTCGGCATCGCGATCGGGACCGGCACCGACGTGGCGCTGGCCGCCTCCGATATCACGCTGATCGGGGGCGACCTGCGGACGATCGTGACCGCCATCGCCCTCTCTCGCAAGACGGTCGGGGTTATCAAGCAGGGGCTCTTCTGGGCCTTCGGCTACAACATCCTGCTGATCCCGCTGGCGATGGGGGCACTCTACGCGTTCCTGCATGTGCTGCTGAACCCGGTCCTGGCGGCGGCGGCGATGGCGATGTCCAGCGTCAGCGTGGTCACCAACGCACTCCGGCTGCGCGGATTCCGGCGCCCCGCCAATCCGCAGGAGATCCTGCATCCGCGCCTCATGGAGCGGCTGCGCGAGTACTCCTACTTGGGCGGCATCGCGGTGATGGCGATCGCCATCGGTGCTGTCGCCCTCTACCTGACCAATACCTTCGGAGGAATGCGATGACGAAGAAGCTGCTGACCGTCCCTGACATCTCCTGCGAGCACTGCGAGAGCGCGATCAAGAAAGCGCTCGAACCCTTGGCAGGCGTCGAATCGGTGCGCGTTGACATACCCGCCCACATCGTCTCGGTCGAATTCGACGAGAGGCGCGTTGGCCTGGACCGGATCAAAGAGGTTCTCCTCGAACAGGAGTACCCGGTGGCGGCGATCAGTTGATGAGGTTGGCGATGGAGAAGGATCCCGTGTGCGGCATGGACGTCGACCCGGGCAGGACGCAGCAGAAGGCGGAGTACCAGGGCAAGACCTATTACTTCTGCGGGCCCGGCTGCCGGAAGGCATTCGAGGCCGACCCGGCCAAGTTCTTTGACCCGGCATACAGGCCGCCGATGGAGACCGCGATGAAAGCACGCCCAGGCTACGCGGCGAACAAGAACAAGGTGCTGGCACGGTTGCGCCGGATCGAAGGCCAGGTCCGCGGCCTCACGAAGATGGTCGAGGAGGAGCGCTACTGTATCGACGTGCTGACCCAGGTTGCGGCCGCCAAGGCAGCGCTCGAGAGCGTCTCCCTGGCCCTGCTCGGTGACCACATGCAGCACTGCGTAGCCGACGCGATCAAGACCGGCGACGGCACCGAGAAGGTCAGGGAAGTCTCCGCGGCCATAGGGCGGCTGGTGAGGAGCTAACAGCGCTAGCCGCCGGGCAAGCGCGGGTGACGGTCGTCCTTCACACCGGAGGTGCGGAAGAGCATTTGCTCACGTTGTCTTGGACCTCGGCACGGGCGAGGAGAAATGAAAGGAAACGGTGATATTGAATTGGAGCCCACGGGCGGACTCGATTAGGTACGCCACCTACTGACTCGCTACAAGCCGGCCTGCTGATCCTAATCCCAGATCTTGATACCGAGCCTGTAGGAGGGCAAAACTCAATCCGACGAGATCGGCGACCCTGTCACGATGCTCGAACTAATCGGCCTCCTCCTCCCCACACTGGCAAGGCTCTTTCGAAGACGGCACGACCTTGTGGTCGGCTCCCGTCCTCGCCCTGACCTCAAGACCCGACCAACGAGGTTGCCGGTGGTGCTGTTACACGGCGTTGCACGCGGTGATACAATGCCGGTATGGGGGAGATCCTCGACGCCAGCATCAACACTCGTGTGCCGCGCAGGGTAAAGCAGGCACTCGAGGAGGTCGCCAACGATCGGCGGGTCAACCCGCTCACTTTCGCGCGCACGCTCATCGATGAAGGATTACGCCGCGAGCGCCATCCGGGCATCGTCTTCCGAGACGGGCCAGCGGGCAGGCGCGCCGCGATCGAGGGCCGTCGCCTCGATGTATGGCAGGTGATGGAGACCGTGTGGGCCTCCGACCGCAACGTCGACGAGAGCGCGGACTACCTCGGCCTCCGGCCTGAGCAGGTCAGGGCTGCGATCAGCTACTACGCAGAATTCCCGGACGAGATCGACCATAGGGTCCAGCGCAACCGCAAGGAGGCCGATCGCCTGTACGCACAGTGGGGGCGGGAGCAAGCGTCTCTCCGTAGGTGAAGCTCCTGCTGGATGAGATGCTCGCCACCAGCATCGCCGAGCAGCTCCGCCACCGGGGTCATGACGCGGAGGCGACCCAGGGCAATGCCCCACTCGAAGGCAAGAAGGATCCCGAACTGCTCAGGGCCGCGCGTGAGCTCGATCGCGTCATCGTCACCGACAACGTCCAGGACTTCGCCCGGCTGCATCAGCAATTCCTAGCCTCGGGCGAGGACCACGCCGGCATCATCCTGGTTTCCCCCACTCGATTTCCCCGATCCAAGCGCACGATCGGTATCTGGGTTGCGGCTCTCGACACCTTCCTGCACGACCACCCAGAGGCTTCGCTGAAGAACATCTGCACGTGGCTCTCGTAGCCCTGCCCCAAGAAGGTCACCTCGAACGGGATGGTGGCCTCGCGAAGATGTCGGCCGCAGCTGGCGGCCGGATGTCGCCTCGCGCCCTCTTCAGCGCAGGGGCGTCATATTCTGATCTTCGGGCGCATCGGATTCTGGCGGGGGGTCAGCTGTCTCACCGGACCACCATCGATCCCAGAACGCGCCAATTCGGCCGGCCGGCGTAGAGCAGAGCCCGGATTCGGTAGTTCTCGAATTGCGGAAGCCGAAGCCAATTCGCTGGATGCGTTTGACCAGGTTGTTGAGGGCCACGGTCGTTGCGTAGTCGCTGAATCCCTTCGAAACGAGCCTGATGAAGTTGGTCTCGTCCAGGCCGATGGCCGTGGTCCGGTTCAGCCTCTTGCGATCCGCCTTGAGGAGCGCACTTGCGTAGGTCGTCACCGCGTCGTTGATCGTGTGCCAGTCGCAGTCGAGCTCGCCCGCCACCTCCAGCACCGTCCTCCCGGTGCCCACCTGGACCGTGGCCCACTTAGCCGCTCTGGTGGTGAGGAGCCAACCCTTGGCCGCGATGCGGTGGTCCGAGAGCACCCAGGTTCGTTTGGGGCAGATGGGGTTGCACATCTCATCCGCTGCTTCTTCCATGTCAGGCGCATCGGCGTGCCGTAGACGGGCAGGTCGACATAGCCCACAACCGGGCGCTCCTTGACTTCGGCCCGAGCACCGCAGCTCGGACACAGGACGATGTCGAAGACTTGCTCGATCATGAGTTCGACCTCCGGGCCGCAGCGTTTGAGGTGGACAACCCGGACGTCTTTGAGGCCCATCAGGGCCTGAAGAATCTCGCTAGTTCCTCTTTGTCCCTCCTTGGGTGGAGGTTCGCGATGGACGAGACGCTTACGCTCGCCAAGCTCGTACGTCGCGTATTGGTGGCCTTCCCGTGGGGCCAAATGGCTTTGGGAATGGGTGTACTTTGGCCCTCGCGCCAAGGACGACGCTGCACGAACCTGCTCGCTAGGGAGGTGCTGAACATTGGGATCTCAAGTCGGTGGTGGACAATTCCGGGGACATGCTGGCGGAACATGGTCGCGGCTCTTGCCCGCGACCCAGTGGGGGCGGCGGTCGAGCGGGTTGTTGATCGCTGTTCTGGTGTTCTTCGCCGCGGTCTATGTGCTCATCGCCTCAGGCCAACGCCCCGGTGATACCTTCACCAGCAACCTGACGCTGTCGGTTCCAGGTCTCCTGGCCGGAGTCTGTGCCATAGGCGCGTTCGTGACCGGCCTCATCGCGGTCATCTTCCGAGCGGAGCGGTCCCCGCTGGTCTTCCTCACGACCGTAGTGGGCCTCTTGGCGATCGTCTTTTTTGTGTCGCCAGGCGGTCCCGTCTTCGGGTGACGAGGTGTCGCCGGGTTCGAGGTAAGCGAGACCTGATCGTGGCGCGCGAGCTGGCCGAGTCAAATTGACCCACTACCCGCAGGACAGGCTCTCGCGTCGCTCGCTGACAGTCTGCCATGCAGCGCTTGGCGGATCACCTAGACCTGCGGTGTCGAGCACGCATCCGCTCCTCGCGCAAGTAGATGACCAGCTTCGCGGTATATGCGCCGCAGGAGCGGAGATGCACCATCCGCTTTGGGCGACCGCTCGACGACTCCCACGACACCGGCCATGGGTCGCCGCTACGGCCCGCGAGAGCCAGATCCGGTTGTCGTGCTCTCCGAAGAGCCTGCTGCTGGCGTGGATCGGCATCCCCCCGCGCCAGCACCAAGACCAGGGCTTCGAACAGGACCGTGAAGCCGCTGCCCGGCCTCGCCCATGGCGCCTCCGCCTGCCGAATGCCGTCGCTCTCGCACGAAGTGGCTAGTGAGGCCTTGCAAACGACCATTCTGAATACGAAATTGGGGGTTGGAGCCCACGTCGAGATTCGAACTCGAGACCTCTTCCTTACCAAGGAAGTGCTCTGCCAACTGAGCTACGTGGGCGCTAGCAGAAGTCGAATTCTAGTTGGACGGCGGACTGGGCTCCACGGGTGAAGGGTCAGTCGGAGAGTATCCTGCCGAACTCGGTCAGAATCTCGGCTTTGCCACGAACCTTGATGGCTGCGGTGACCCCGGTGAACTGGGCGATCAGAACCTCTCCAGTGTCGAGCCGCTCGCTGTGATGCGAGCGCGTATCGCGGCCCCTGGTCAAGCCCATGATGACGACCCCGTCCTGCAATGCCTTGACCACGACATAGCGCCCGCCGCCAGTGCCAGAGGCGTCCTCCTCAGCCACGATTCGATCGTCTCTCTCCATTGTTGTGGCGTCCCCTCCCGTTGTGATTGCCTTCGGGGTTCGCCCGAGGCCGCACCATCTCCAGCCGCGTCACTTCCGACCCGAAATGTGCATCCAGCTCTTGTTTGAAGTCGGTCGAGGCCAGTACTCGATAACGTTCACCCACCTGCACGGTGACCTCTCGATCCTGGACCCTCAGGTGCAAAACCACCTCGTCGTCCCCCGGATGGCGGGTGAATAGCCCCAGCAGTTGATCAACCGCGCCCGGCCAGCTCGGAGGGACATCAACGTGGAGAATCCTCTGGCGCTCCACCGGCTTGCATTCGGGATCATCCCACGCCCAGGCCATATCGACCAGAATGGCGGCCCGCTCCGCCTCCTCCACCGCTTCCTCGCCCGCCTCGCCATCGACGCTGGCGCCGACGTTGCCATTACGGCGTGGACTGTAGCCTCGGGCGGTGTCAACCTTGCCCTGGACGACGACCACCTGATCTGGCTCAAGGAGCTGGCGATAGCGGTCCCAGGCGCTCGGGAAGAGCGTCAGTTCCAGACTCCCGGTGAGATCCTCGATGGTGACGTAGGCCATGATCTGGCCGCGTTTTGTGACCGCCCGCCTCACCTCCGTGACCAGCCCGCCGACACGAACCTCGGAACCCGCCAACTCGGAGGTGATCTCGACCGTTTGGGAGTCGACCAGCGCGGCCATCTCGGCCTCAATACGGTTCAGCGGGTGGTCGCTCAGATAGAGACCCAGGAGTTCCTTCTCGCTCCTCAGTTTTTCCTCGCCGCCCATCGGCGCCACCGCGGTGACCGCGTAATCCAGGGCCGGCACCCCACCGCTCGGACCCATCCCGAACAGGCTGGTCTGGCCCGATTCCCGATCCTGTCGGGCCCGGTCGGCTCGCTGCCGGGCGGAATCCAAATTGGCGAGCAGCAGATTGCGCTCCCCGAGCACCTCGCAGCTGCCGCTGCGGACCAGCCCGTCCAGGGCTCGGGCGTTGACCTCTGACACCCCTGAGAGGCGCTCGCAGAGGTCGTCCAAGGAGCGGAAATCACCTCCCTGGTCGCGGCTTTGCACGATTAGCTCGACCGCGCGCTGGCCGACGTTCCGGATCGCGGCGAGGCCAAATCGGATCCTGTTTTGGGCGATCGAAAAATCAGCCCGCGATTCGTTGATGTCGGGCGGCAAAACCTCGATGCCGTGCTGGCGGCAATCGACGATGGCGGTGGCCACCTTCTCGGCGTTGCCCTGCATGTGAGTCAAAAGAGAGGTCATGTACTCGAGGCGGTAGTTGGCCTTCAGATAGGCGGTGTGGTAGCTGATCACCGCGTAGGCGGCGGCGTGCGAGTTGTGGACCACGATTTGGTCGGCCACGAAATTGTGGTCCACATCCACGGTCAGGTCGTAGGTGTCGGTCTCGCCCGCGGGGACGATCTGGCTCACCTCGTCCCAGGCCAGGGCGAGGGCGGCACGAGGCCGCGCGGAGCGGACGCCCGCTTCCTTGGGGTCACCCGGGTGGGAGGCTGGGGAACGGGCAGCGCCGGCCACGGCCACTTCGTCTCCGACTCGCAGGAGGCCCATTTCGCGCCACCCCCGGCGGACCCGGAAGCGGTGGTTTGCCGTGGCCTTGATGGTTCGACCGGTGCGCGTGGTGAGCTCAAATACCGGCCTGATGCCATTGGCGGCGACCGCCGTCACGGGCCGAGGATGGAGCCCGCCCGATGGGTTCAGGCTGAGCACCGTGAAGGGGCGTGGCCGCGAGAATAGGAAGCGCACGCTTGTTTTTTCACCGCTCAGCGGGTCACGGATCTCGGTGTCCCCGGCCAGGCACTTGTTGAAGCCGTACTCCGCAAACCGCGCGATGCGCTCGAAGATGGTTTCGGCCATGGCCGGGGCGATGCCCTGGGCGCTGGCCCCAGCCAGGAACTTCTCGCGCTGCTGGGCCATCTTGACCTTGTCCTTCTTGCCCATCGCGGAGCGCAGAATGTCGGCCTCGGAGAGGGTGAAGCCAGCCAGTTCCCGGGCCGCCATCATGACCTGCTCCTGGTAGGTCAGAACCCCGTAGGTGTCCTCGAGAATCGGCTTCAGGCGCTCGTGCAGGTACTCGATCGGCTCCCGACCGTGCTTGCGGGCAACGTAGGCCGGGATGTCCTGCATGGGGCCCGGACGAAAGAGGGCGTTGGCCGCGATGATGTCCTCGAAACGCGAGGGTTTCATCTCCTGGAGCATGCGCCGCATGCCCGCGCCCTCGAGTTGGAAGACGCCGTGGGTGTCGGCGGCGCTGATCAGCTCGTAGGCGGCGAGCGCGCGCGGATCGTCGGCGGTGGGAATCTGATTCAGATCGATGTGTTCCCCGCGCTGCTCCTCGATCAGGCGCAGCGCGGTGCTGATGATGTCCAGGTTCTGCAGCCCCAGGAAGTCCATCTTGAGGAGGCCAATCTCGCCCACCGCCTTCATGTCGTACTGGGTCACCACCGACTCCCGGCCTGGCCCGTACTGCAGAGGCACGTAGTTGACCAGCGGTTGGGGAGCGATGACCACCCCCGCGGCGTGGGTGCTCACGTTGCGCGAGACCCCCTCCAGCGACCGCGCGACGTCGATCAGGCGGGTGATCTCGGGTCCGCTCTCGTACGCCAGGCGCATCTCGGGGACCTCCTTGATGGCCTCTGCCAGAGGCTTGGACCGGCCCTGGTGAACAGGCACCAACTTGGAGAGTCGATCGGTCTCCTTGAGCGGCACCTGCAGCACCCTGCCGACGTCGCGAATCGCCGCCTTGCTGGCCATGGTGGTGAAGGTGATGATCTGGGCCACCCGGTCGGCGCCGTACTTTTGGCTCACGTATCGGATCACTTTTTCCCGACCCTCCACCGAGAAGTCGCAGTCGATGTCCGGCATCGACACCCGATCCTTGTTCAGAAAGCGCTCGAAAATCAGCCCGTGTGCGAGCGGATCGAGATTGGTGATACCCAGGCAATAGGCCACCAGCGAGCCCGCCGCGCTGCCCCGGCCGGGCCCAGTGACGATGCCGTTGCTACGGGCGAACTGATAGAAGTCCCCGACGATGAGGAAGTAGGAGGCGTATCCGGTCTGCCTGATCACCTCCAGTTCCACCTCCATTCGCTCCAAGGCGGCGGGAGCTGGATTGGGCCCAAAGCGCCAGCGCACGCCCTCCTCGACCAGTCGCCGCAGGTGGCTGTCGGCGTCCAGTCCGTCCGGGACCTCAAACGGGGGCAGGAGGGAGTGGCCGAGATCCAATTCCAGGCTCACCTGGTCGGCCACCTCGAGCGTACTGGCCAGCGCGGCGGGCATGTCGCTGAAGACCTGGTGCATCTCGGCGGCGGTCTTCAAATAGAACTCCTGGGAGTCGAAGCGCCAGCGCTTGGGATCGTCATAGCTGGCCCCGGTCTGCAGGCAGAGGAGCACGTCGTGGGCCTGCGCATCGTGCTGGTGGACGTAGTGGAGATCGTTGGTGGCGGCGATGCGGAGCCCGAATTCCTTTTGAAATCCGATCAGGGCCTGGTTCACCCCCTCCTGCTCGGGGATACCGTGGCGCTGGGCCTCGAGTAGATAGTGGTCGGGGCCAAAGATGTCGCGATAGGTGGCGACCGTCTCCCGGGCCCCCTCCAGGTCTCCCGCCGCGACCTTCGTCGCCAGCTCTCCGCCCAGGCAACCGGAGAGGACGATCAGCCCCTTGGAATGGCGCGCCAGCACCTCGCGATCGACCCGCGGCTTGTAGTAGAGGCCCTGCATCTGACCGATGGTGCAAAGGGCCATGAGGTTGTGGTAGCCGTCCAGATCGGCCGCCAGCAGCGTCAGGTGGTAGGGGTCACGATCGGCGCGACCCTCCTTCAACTCCAGCGAGCGCGGGGCGACGTAGGTTTCGAAGCCGAGGATGGGCTTGATGCCGGCCTTGACGCAGGCCTGATAGAAGTGGATGGCACCGTACATGACGCCGTGGTCGGTCAGCGCCAGCGCCGGCATCTCGAGCTCGGCCGCCCGCGCCACCAGATCATCGATCCGGCTGGCGCCATCGAGGAGCGAGAACTCGG